>Ga0315545_1005280_pt1 | contig 10412 bp, 7 predicted proteins | sample SalMarSW160210MG_FD_203096 | JGI IMG/M metagenome (GOLD analysis project Ga0315545, IMG submission 203096) | Salt marsh sediment microbial communities from the Plum Island Ecosystem LTER, Massachusetts, United States - Salt Marsh Sediment SW1602-10 ...
CCTTTGACTTATCAGGTATTACAAGCTACCATATCAGCATGAACGTAAGCAGGGCGCCTGAGCTAGCCCTTTTTCCTTTAGCCGCTGAGGTGAATAATCAGGGACATCTCGTTATCGGTGGCTGCGATGTCGTTGACCTGGCCGAGGAATTCGGCACGCCGCTCTATCTTTTCGATGAATCCACCCTCCGCCATAAGTGCCGTGAATTTAAGGACGAGTTCTGTAAACATTATCCTGATACCCTGGTCATTTATGCATCCAAAGCCTTCCTGAACCAAGCTTTAGCTCTTATATTTAAGGAAGAGGGCCTGGGACTCGACGTCGTCTCCGGGGGAGAGCTTAGTATCGCCCATTACGTGGATTTTCCTCTGGACAAGGTCTATTTCCACGGCAACAACAAGACGCCGGAAGAATTAAGCCTGGCCCTGGATTTGGGAGTTGGCAGAATTGTAGTGGACAACTTCTATGAACTTGAGTTGCTTAATAAGCTAGTCGGGGAGAGGGAGATTAGCCAGAATATCTTGTTTCGCCTCACTCCCGGGGTCGACCCCCACACTCACCAATATACTACTACCGGGACGATAGATAGCAAATTTGGCTTTCCTTTGGCTACCGGGCAGGCTGAGGAGGCAGTAAAACAGGCTTTGTCAGCTTCCAACCTTAACCTTTTGGGCTTTCATTTCCATCTTGGCTCCCCGGTGCCCGAGATTCAGCCTTATGAGCTGGCCATAGAGATTATTCTTCGCTTTGCCCAGGAGATGGGCAAGAAATTTGACCTTAACCTCAGCGAATTCGACATCGGTGGCGGTTTTGCCGTTTCCTATACCCTGGACTCTGTAGTGCCCGCAATAGCTGACTATGCCAGGGCCGTATCTGGCAAGCTGGATGGTCTTATTTCGGGACTGGGATTGAGTCGCCCCCGGCTCATTATCGAGCCAGGCAGGGCAATTGTCGGCCAGGCCGGAGTGGCATTATACGAGGTCGGGGCGATAAAGGATATACCCGGCATAAAGAAATATGTCTGTGTCGATGGCGGCATAAGCGATAACATCCGCCAGGCTCTTTACGGAGCTAAGTATGAGGCTCTAGTGGCTAACAAAGCTTTGGAGACGGGAAAAGAGATGGTTACCATTGCTGGCAAGCTCTGCGAGTCTGGTGATATTTTAGTAAGGGATATCAATTTGGCTTCAGTGTATCCCGGTGACATCATAGCTATTCCGGTTTGCGGTGCTTATTCCATACCCATGTCGAGCAATTATAATGCCATGCCCAAGCCAGCTATAGTTATGGTGAAGGAAGGTCGAGGGCGCCTTATTCGGCGCCGGGAAACTTATCAGGATTTGATGAACCTGGACATGATTTAACATGTGGCAAGTTATAGGACAGGATAAAATTTTGTCTTTGCTGGATTACAGCCTTAAAACCAATGCCATAGCCCACGCTTATCTTCTGGTAGGGCCGCGGCATGTGGGCAAAGGGACTTTAGCCTTCAATCTGGCTCAAGCCCTGAATTGCGATGGCCCCGAACTGCCTTGCGGTAAATGCCGTTCCTGCCAGCGAATCCTGGAGGGCAAGCACGCTGATGTCACCCCTATTGGCCTGGATTCCAGAACGGAGATCAGCATTGATGATATTCGAGAGCTGCAACGCTTAGCCAACCTGCCGCCGTATGAAGGTAAGTGCAAAGTGTTTATCATCGATGACGCTGAATATCTATCTACTGAGGCGGCTAATTCCTTACTCAAGATATTGGAAGAGCCACCGCAAAGGGTAGTCTGGCTTTTATTAGCTGCTGAGGAAGAGCACCTCTTGCCGACAATTATTTCACGTTGTCAGCGGCTGGAATTGAAGCCTGTGCCATCAGAGCAAGTACAAGAGGTACTCATCAACTCATATAATGCTGATGCTGATAAAGCGAAGCTTTTGACTCAATTGTGCCATGGTCGCCTGGGCTGGGCATTGTCGGTTTTGGCAAATGACGCTATATTAGAGCAGCGGTCCCAAAGGATAGATAAGCTAATCTCCTTATTGAATGCCGGCTTAGAGCAAAGGTTTGCCTATGCCCAGGAGCTGGCAAGCCAATTTAGCCAAAACCGTAGAGCCGGGGCAGAAATAATAGAGATTTGGCTCGACTGGTGGCGTGATTTGATGCTTATTGAGGGTGGTTGCAAGGAAGGCATCGTCAATGTGGATTATGAGATGGCTCTGGAAGAACAAGCCAGGGGATTAAGTCTGAGCGAGATTGAAGGGTTTCTTGCTAATCTTTGCTTGCTGCAGGAGGAAATCTCTAAGAATGTTAATCCCCGTTTAGCATTGGAGTGGTCGATGCTTAATTTACCCAGGAAAAAACTGAGTACAAAATCCTGAATGAGATTGTCATTACGGAGTTAGAATATAATATATTTCGATGGCTAACATAATTGGAGTTAGATTCCGCTCTAGAGGGAAATTAGTCTACTGTGATGCTGGTGAGATATCCCTGCAAGTAAACGACTATGTCGTGGTGGATACTGACCATGGTCTAGATGTGGCTAAAGTCGTTACTCTTGAAGCCCAGTCTCAACCAGGCGAGCAATTAATGACGGTGGTACGCCGGGCTGAGGAGGAGGATTTAGAGGAAGCTCGGCGGAACCTGGAAAAAGAAGCCTTAATCAAGTGCAATGAAATGGCAACCCAACTTGGGTTAAAGATGAAGCCACAAGCGGCTCGCTATGATTATAAGGGCGAGCACTTCACCATATTCTTCAGCGCTCAAAAGAGAGTGGACTTCCGGGACCTGGTTCGGAAATTAAGCTATGCTCTGGAAACACGGGTGGAGTTAAGGCAAGTGAGGGCAAGAGATGAGGCTAAGCTGTTGGGTAGCATAGGCAAGTGCGGTTATCCTTTATGTTGCCAGAATTTCCTCACCAGCTTTGCCTCAGTATCTATTAAAATGGCCAAGGAACAGAACCTGGCCCTGAATCCCATGAAAATATCGGGCGTCTGTGGAAGGCTCCTTTGTTGCCTGGCATATGAAAACAAAGAATATGCAGCTATGAAGAAGAAGATGCCTCAGCCGAAACAGGAAATAGTAACGCCCTGGGGTAAAGCCAGGGTAATCAGCACTAACATCTTAAAGGAAACGGTAACAGTTCAATTCTTGGATAATGAGGTGACTAAAGAGATAGCTCTGGACGAATTAATTCAACCGGAAGAAAAGTCGGAGTCTTCTCAGGAAGCTGGTCTAACTTAGGGCAAATTCACGGGGGTAACAGGTAAATTTTTTCAATTTTCCCCTCTAAAGATAACCCCCTCTTGTCCCCCTTATTTTAAGGGGGATGTTGGGGTAGGGAGTCCTTATCTCGAAGGGGGATGTTGAAGGAAAGAGCCCTAAATTTAAGACGGAACTTGTAGAGAAACTAAACTATTACTTCGTTGGGGTTAAGTTAATTCAAAGAGGGTAGATATTTTTGCCATTCACCATGGTTGTTGAGAAGGTGATAGGGAACATAGAAGCCATCGTTGCGAGGAGAACGCGGCTGACACAGCAATTTCATCCTTGCTTCCTCCGGCGTACGTCCGCCTTTGCGCCTGTTGCAAGGGATGCAGGCACTAACCACATTGTCCCATACGTGCTGCCCACCCCGCCGCCGCGGAATAACATGGTCTAAAGTAAGCTCCTTGGTTTGTCGGCCACAATACTGGCAGGTATATTCGTCACGATTAAATACCTCGAGCCTGCTCAATTTTTTCTGATGGCGAGGACGCTTAACCATATAGACGAGTCGGATTACCGAAGGTATCTGAAATATCTGGGTAACAGAATGAATCTCACCCCTGCTATTTTCCACTACTTCAGCTTTGCCACGAAACACTAGCACTATAGCCCGGCGCGTGCGACATAGGTTAAGGGGCTCATAACTCTGGTTAAGCACTAAAACAGGAGAATCTATCGTAGTTATGACCCGCTTATCGAATTCGCCCTGCAAATTCGGTTCACTATTTTTCATGGGTAATTAGTTGGCTATTTTAGCAAGCCCTTCTGGCCAGTGCAACAGTTCGAATTAACCACGTCGGCACTTTCTAATATGAAGAGCTTGGAACTCGAGGTATAATCAAAAAGTGTGCAAATAATTGGCGTCAGCGGTTACCCTTTCTGCCATCACTCCCAGACTTCGTCTTCGGCAAGGTCTTCCTCCAGCCCTAATTCGTCAGCCTCATCCTCCAAATAATTCAAGGGGCCTTCATGGCTGAGGGATTCTTTTCGCCATAGGGAGGGGTGGGGAAAAAGCCTCCTTATCTCGGCGCCACATTCGGGGCATCTTTTGAGCGGTTCATCGTTTATCCCCTGTCTGACCTCGAACCTGCCTTTACACAGCCTGCAATGAACACCGTCTACTGCTTTATATTCATAAATTGGCATTTTACCCTCCTCCTTCGATAGAACAGTTACTCTTTCATAACTCCCCTATCCCCTCTTATCTTAAGAGGGGGATTTTCGAACTCCCATTATTTGCCGCAGCAATGCTTGTATTTCTTGCCTGAGCCGCACGGGCAAGGGTCATTGCGCCCTACTTTCTTGCCTACCGGAACTGCCTCCTTCTTCTTTTGTGGAGTTTCTTTGGCGATACCGACGTGGTAAATGCTATGGACAACGTCATGCTGAATGCCGGCTAAGAGGGCTTCAAAAGAGGCATGACCTTCCCTCTTATATACCATCAGCGGCTGTTCCTGGCCGACAGCCCGCAGACCTATTCCCTGACGCAGATGCTCCATGTCAGTAAGGTGGTCCATCCATAACCGGTCGATAACTCGCAGCATTACCAGTCGCTCCGCTATGCGCATGTTATCAGGACTTAGCTCCTGCTCCCGCTGGTTGTAAAGCTCAATGGCATAATCAGTCAATTTTTCTGCGATTTGCTTGTCACTGAGTTCGGAAAGCCCGTTGCTTCTGAACTGCGGCGGCAGGGGGAAGATGGTGGATACATCCTCAAGTAAGCCGGATAAATTAGATTGCTCCTCTTCCTGCTCATAGCTAACGCTGCTGAGACGCTTGGCTACCAGGCTTTGGATTTCATCCTGGACCATGGATATTATATTTGCCTTAAGGTCGGCGCCACTGAGGATTTTTCTCCTCTCGGCGTAAATCACCTCGCGGTGCTTGTTGATGACGTCGTCATATTCCACAAGGTGTTTACGAATATTGAAGTGATAGCCTTCGGTCTGGACCTGGGAATTGGTCAGAGCCTTGGTAGCGAAAGGATGCTCAATGGGGCTATTTTCATCCATACCTGCCCACTGCATAATTCCCTTAACACGTTCACCGCCAAAGCGGCGAAGAATTTCATCTTCTAGGGAAGCATAAAAACGGGAACTGCCAGGGTCCCCTTGCCTTCCTGCCCTTCCCCGGAGCTGGTTATCGATGCGCCTGGCTTCGTGGTGTTCAGTGCCTACAATGTGAAGTCCGCTAAGCTCGACCACCTTATTATGTTCTTCCTGCCATTCTGCTTCATCACGCTCCTCAGGATTGCCCCCAAGTATAATATCCACACCCCGCCCGGCCATGTTTGTGGCCACAGTGACCGCCTCGAGACGCCCGGCTTGAGCAATTATAGTTGCCTCCTTTTCATGATGCTTGGCGTTTAACACTTGATGAGGGACGCCATTTTTCCTCAGGAGGTCGGCTAGATACTCTGATTTCTCAATAGAGGTGGTACCGATAAGAACAGGCCTTCCCTGGTCGTGTAATTGCTTGATTTCCCTGGCTACGGCGGCAAATTTGGCTTTCTCGTCTTTGTAAATCTGGTCAGGATGCTCAATGCGAATCAAGGGCTTGTTTGTGGGTATGGTTACCACTTCCAGCTTATAAATCTTGTGGAACTCCTCGGCTTCAGTGACAGCGGTGCCGGTCATGCCCGCCAGTTTTTGATACATGCGGAAGTAGTTCTGGAAGGTGATGGTAGCTAAGGTAACTGATTCTCGCTGAATCTTTACCTTCTCTTTGGCCTCGATGGCTTGATGCAACCCCTCAGAGTACCTCCTGCCGAACATCAATCTGCCGGTGAATTCATCCACGATGATGACCTGTCCATCCTTAACCACATAGTCCTTGTCCCTCTTGAACAAGACACGAGCCTTAAGGGCGCTCTCCAGATATTGGGTGAGAAAGTGGTTAGACGGGTCGTAAAGGTCGGGCGCTTTGAGTAAGCCTTCCCGCTTTAGCATCTTCTCCATCTTGGTCATGCCAATCTCGGTAAGGTTGGTGGTGCGCGTACGCTCGTCAATGGTATAGTCCTCATCTTTGCTAAGGCGGGAAACTAACTGGGCGAAGGTGTAATACCTTTTGGTTGCTTCCTCGGCAGCACCGCTAATAATGAGTGGTGTACGGGCTTCGTCGATGAGGATATTGTCAACTTCATCGACGATGGCATAGTTCAAGGGACGCTGCACGCATTGAGACAAATCCAGGACCATATTATCTCTGAGGTAATCAAAGCCAAATTCGTTATTGGTGCCATAAGTTATATCTGCCTCATAAGCCTGGCGGCGGGTGGCAGGGCGGAGAAAATTCCACTTCTGGTCTTCCGACTCATAGCTGGGGTCATAAATATAGGAAGGGGCAGTTTGGCCGACTGTTTGCTGGGCATTGATGCAAGCCACGCTTACTCCCAGGGCATGGTAAATAGGGCCCATCCAGTGGCAATCCCGCTTGGCAAGATAATCATTGACGGTAACCAGATGGCTGCCTTGTCCGGTGAGGGCGTTGAGGTAGATAGGTAAGGTGGCGACCAGAGTTTTTCCCTCACCGGTTTTCATCTCGGCTATCTTCCCCTGGTGAAGGATGATTCCCCCCATTAACTGGACGTCGAAATGGCGCTGTCTTATGGTTCGCTTGGCTGCTTCTCTAACAGCAGCGTAAGCCTCCGGCAAAATCTCATCCAGGCTTTCACCGTCGGCTACCCGAGCCTTAAACTCATCGGTTTTCGCTCGGAGTTCAACGTCGGTGAGCTTTTCAAGGTCAGGTTCCAACGAGTTTATGTGGTCAACCAGAGGCTGAAGGCGCCTCACTTCTTTCTCATTGGAATCAATCAGATTGCTAAGCCACTTAAACATTGTCGATAAAGCCCTAAATCCTAATTTCTAAGCTCTAAACAAATTCCCTTGAAAAGCAAAAGGCAAAAATAAAAACGCAAAATTACAGAGCAAAAGTTAAAAAGTTTGCATTTCGAGTTGTCATTTTGATTTTTTAACTTTCTACAGTGCTCAGGATTTTGGGTTTCCTAGCCTATCTTTTGACTTCGGCAAGTTGTTACTCAAACATTGCGCCCACTGATAAGCCGGTATGAATGCGATGAATGGCTTCGCCGATAAGCGAAGCTATAGGCAAGACGGTGATCTTGTCCTGTTTCTTATCGTCATTAACGGGTATGGTATCGGTAACGACTACCCCTTTCACCGGGCTCGTGGCTATCCTCTGGATAGCGGGACCAGAGAAAACTGGGTGAGTGCAGCAAGCATAAACCTCAGTAACGCCGTGTTCTAAGAGAGCATCCACAACCCCGACCAGAGAACCAGCGGTATCAATCTCATCATCAACCGTCAGGGCACGCATTCCCTCAACCTCACCAATTATGTTGAGGGTTTCAGTGGCATCGGCATTTCCCAGGCGCCTCTTTTCAATGATAGCCAGGGGGGCTCCAAGTTTAGCAGCCATATCACGGGCTACCTTGGAAATACCAATATCAGTAGCAACCACCACCAGGTTATCCAGAGCCTTTTCCTTGAAATACTGAGCTAAGATGGGCCGAGCGGTAAGCTCATCCACAGGTATGGTGAAGAATCCTTGAATTTGAGGGGCGTGGAGGTCTACGGTGAGCAATCTATTAGCTCCAGCGGTAGTAATCAGGTCGGCAATCAAACGAGCAGTGATGGGAACCCTGGGTTGGTCTTTTTTGTCAGTGCGGCCATAGCCAAAATAGGGAACGACAGCGGTAATTCGTCCCGCTGAAGCTCGCCTGAAGGCATCGAGCATGATAAGTAACTCGACCAGGCTTTTGTTAACCGGAGAGCAGATAGGCTGAATGACGAAAACGTCCCGTTCACGGACATTCTCGAGGATACGCACAAAGATGTTCTCATTACTAAACTCAAAGACCTCAACCTCCCCCAGGGGTATGCCCAAGTAATCGCACACAGACCTTGCTAAGGCAGGGTGAGCAGTGCCGCTGAATACTTTTAATTCGTCCATCATCACCTTTTAGCCGTCTTAATACTAACTCGATTATAACATGAAATCATCGTCGTTTCTTGGCATATTTTTCTTTCGTCCTATGATTCCCTGCCTTACTTCAGATTTTCGTCAGAAGGTTATACAGTGTGGACTTTAAAATATCGGAGGTGCGAAAAGATATTACAGAAATTCCTTACGCTCTTCCCCACTCGATTCTGCTTCTCTCAACCGGAAATAGACAAGAGTCAAGGCTGTTATAGTGAATGGATTCACAATCAAGCCAGAGAGAAAGCTTCCTATTAGCGGTATCTGGCTGATAATTGCTGACATCACCCCAAATATTAGGACGATTGCGAGAAGCCTCCACCAATTCCCCTGTACCAATTTCCAGCTTGTTTTTAGCCCAAAATTATTTTCAAGGACGCATGCCGGTGCATAAAGGCGTAGCCTTATCGCAACGTAAAGTCCAATTATGAATATGAAGCCCATTGCTACTCGAAGAACGATGGTGGAAGGTCCTACGCCCTGAACTAGTGGAGACATTCCTATAGACATGTAATTAATGAGCGCTATCATCAAGCTAGTATACAGTAAGATGTAAATCGCTAAGCCTGCGATGGCTGGGACCAAGAGCCTGGGGACTTTTTTAAGTCCTCTAGATAAGGCTTCTTTCAACCCCAGTTCACTTCCTTTCTCAAGCTCCGTTACTTTGAGGATAGCCGCAGCCGATGCCCATACCTCTAATAGGAAGCCGACGATAGAAAAAAGGATGGCAAGAAGGATGGAAAGCAATTGAGGGGTATTTTGGGGAGTCCCAAAAAGGATGAAAGTGCTTAGATAAGTGGTGATTATGCTTGTAGTCGGAAATATCGCAGGCAGAATAAAAAGTGCTATGAGGGTGGGATCCTTTTTGAGAAGGTTGAAAGACCTTTTTATCGTATCGATTATTTTCAATTTGGACATTGTCCAGACCTTCGATCTTAATTACCTTAGCACAGTCAAAATTTTTTGACGATAGCCAAAAACACCAAAACCCTTTACCTTTGAAATAGTTCCAGCCGATGTATATGTCCAGTTCCTGCTTCTTTGCCAAAAACAGGTAGAGGTATTAATCCAAGTAAAGAAATTAAGCAGGGAAGAGGCGTCTTATGCCAGCCCAGGAATGGGGAACCGTCGGCACATCTCTCGTATCTCCTGGCAGACCTGTTCTTGCGCACGCTTATCCCCTGAATGGGAAAGCACTTTGACAATGAGAGAAGCAATGTGCTTCATCTCCTCTGTGCCAAAACCTCTCGTGGTCACTGCCGGGGTGCCCAGCCTGATACCGCTTGTAATCAGTGGTGGCTTGGTGTCAAAAGGTATGGTATTTCTATTTACCGAAATTCCCGCTGCCCCTAAAGCTTCCTCGGCATCCTTGCCGCTTATCTCCTGAGGGGAAAGGTCAACGGGGACAATGTGGTTATCTGTGCCCCCGGAAACAATACGCATCCCATGTCTCTGGAGTTCGGAAGCCAAAACGCGGGCATTCTCCAGCACTGACTTCTGGTAATCGACAAACTCGGGCTGCATAGCTTCAAAGAAGCACACGGCTTTGGCGGCGATGATATGCATGAAAGGACCACCCTGCATCCCGGGGAAAACTGCAGCATCAATAGCTGAAGCCGTCTCTTTACCGCATAAAATAAAGCCCCCCCTGGGTCCCCGCAAGGTCTTTTGGGTGGTGGCAGTAGTAACTTGAGCATGGGGTATGGGGGAGGGATGAAGTCCAGCGGCTATTATCCCCGCTATGTGAGCCATGTCAACCAATAACTTGGCACCCACCTTATCAGCTATATGGCGAAGCCTCTCAAAATCAATAATACGAGAGTAACTGCTCGCCCCGGCTATTATTAACCTAGGTTTATGCTCCAGAGCTAACCTTTCAATTTCGTCGTAGTTAAGCATCTCGGTTTTGGGGTCGACTCCGTAAGGGACAAAGTTATACCATTTCCCGGAGAAGTTGACCTCAGAGCCGTGGGTGAGATGCCCGCCATGGCTGAGGCTCATGCCCATAACAGTGTCTCCGTGTTCCAGTAGAATTGAATAGGCTGCCATGTTGGCTTGACTACCGCTGTGAGCTTGGACATTAGCATGCTCGGCTTTAAAGAGCTTTTTAGCCCTTTCGATAGCCAAATTTTCAATTTCGTCTATGTAGACACAACCG
>Ga0315545_1005281_pt1 | contig 10411 bp, 8 predicted proteins | sample SalMarSW160210MG_FD_203096 | JGI IMG/M metagenome (GOLD analysis project Ga0315545, IMG submission 203096) | Salt marsh sediment microbial communities from the Plum Island Ecosystem LTER, Massachusetts, United States - Salt Marsh Sediment SW1602-10 ...
GGCGCCGGCTGGGGTAAGCGAGGGCCTCGTGGAAGAGCCCCAGGTAGTGATAATCACATCGACCAATTCCCTTTTAGTGAACGCGACAGCCGAACAGCACATCCAGATAGCAACGATTATCAGCTATGTTGACAGTGAGACGCTCGCAGAGGCGATTCCATACGAAATTTATCCGCTCGAAAATCAAAACCCAATGGATTTAGCGGCTGTTTTAGAGCAGCTTATTCAGGAGACCATCAAGGACAAGGAAGGCAAAATACAACAGGTCGTAAAGAAAGAAGAAAACATCGAGATTGTTGCAGACGAAAGTACGTTTTCCCTGATTGTTTACGCCAGCAAGAAGAACCAGGAATGGATAAGGAAGCTGATAAAGACTCTGGACAAAAGAAGGCCACAGGTGCTGATTGATGTTACGCTTGTCGAAATCAGCAGGACGGATACCTTTCAGTATGATTTGGAACTTGTCTCAAGCTTCCCAAATTTGGACTACACCAGCGGTCTGGTAGACCACATTACAGGCGCTACATCTACTCGTTCGATTATAGATGCCATCGATGCCGCAAAAGGTCGGGATAAATTCCAGGATTTTTCATCTAAGGGAGGTACAGGCAAGGGTTTCTACGGTGACCATCATATCCAAGCACTTTTGACACTGATGCAGACGAAGAACTATGGGCGTGTACTTGCCAAGCCGAAGATTTTGGTTAACGATAATGAGCTGGGACATATTGATACAACGGATACCATATATGGAGCTAGGAGCTCCGAGACTGTTGGTACCACCGCTGAACTCAAGAGTACAAGCTACACTTTTGACCAATTTGCGTCCGGGATTAAACTTGACATCACACCTCATATTAGTGAAGGTGATTTGCTTCGTCTTGAAATAAAAATGACACGTTCAAGTTATCAAATAGCTCCGGGAGAGAAGCTCGCACAAAATGAACCACCACCGGCGAAAAGCGAGAACAATATTGAGACAATAGTCACAGTACCGGATGACAGCACAATAATTCTTGGCGGTATAATGACACTGGGTCAGCACAAAGACGGCGGTAAGGTCCCATTGCTTGGCGATATTCCTCTTGTCGGAGGGCTGTTTAGGAATATAGACAACAGCGATACCGAATCCAAGCTGTATATATTCGTCAAGGCAAATATCTTGAGGCCGAGTGAAATCGAAAAGGGTCTGCCCGATTTAACAAGAATATCCGAAAGAAACAGGGTGGCGTTTGAAAACTCCGAGGGTAAGTTCCAGCAGTATGAGCAGTGGCCCGGAGTAAAGTCTGAACCGATGGACCCGCTGCGTGTCCTCGAAGCGGAATAGCTATATGCGTTAAACGGTTGCGGTTGCGCGGCTCGCCACGGTTGCGTTTAACGTAAGACGAAAGACGGGACGAGCAGCGCAGCCGAGGGACGAAATACGCAATGTTATGAAGGATTTACTGATACAAACTGCTAAGCGAACGGGATTAGTTGACGCCGGGAAACTGGCGGAGTTTCTTGAAAGTAACTCCTCCGGTGAGCGAATAGATGAGTTTTTGCTTCGCAGCCCGTATTTTACCGAGGAAGAGGTTTTGAAGCTCTTCGCCGAGACGCTCGGGTGGGAATTTCTGGCTGATATTCCCGAAAAACTGGTGCCGCCCGAATTCATAGAGGCTGTGCCGGCGACGTATGCTCAGCACCATTATCTGATTGGGATAAGAAGTCAGAAGACAGAAGACAGAAGTCAGAAGGCAGAAGACAGAAGGCAGAAGGTAGAAGACAGAAGTCAGAAGACAGAAGACAGAAGTCAGAAGACAGAAGACAGAGAAGCCGATGAACTTACTGTGGTTCTCTCCAGGCCATTAGATACGAATGCTCTCGATAACGTTTCGAAGATGACCGGTAAGCCCGTCAAGGCGGCGGTTGCAACACGAGCCGCTATTACGGCAGCGATAGACGTTGCCTACGAGCAGAGAACAACGGTTATAGAGGAAGTGGCTGAGGAGCTCGATTCGCAAAATCTCGACCAGCTCGTTGACGAGGTGGCTACTTCGGACGACCTTCTTGATGTTGTCAATCGCCCACCCGTTATCAGACTCGTCAACGATATTCTTTTTCGCGCTCTGCAGCTTCGGGCAAGTGATATTCACGTCCATCCTTACGAGACGAAGATACAGATTCGATACCGTATCGACGGTATTCTGTACGACACGCTGAGTCTGAACAGAAATGTTCTGCCTTTGATTGTCTCTCGTATCAAGGTTATGGCGGGTATGGATATTGCCGAGCGGCGAATGCCGCAGGATGGCCGTTGCAGTGTTCGATTAGGCCAGCGCGAAGTCGATTTGCGTGTCAGCACCGTGCCGACCAGCTACGGCGAGCGAAGCGTCCTGCGACTGCTGGATAAAAGCACCGGTTTGTTTACGCTCGATGAGCTGGGACTGTGGGAGGACGATTTGAAGAAGTTCGATTCCCTGCTCAATCGCTCGCACGGCGTTATCTTTGTGACAGGCCCAACGGGGAGCGGAAAAAGCACGACACTTTATGCCTGCCTTAATCGTATTAATTCGGCTGAGAAAAATATTATGACCATAGAAGACCCCATCGAGTATCAGCTCGGAGGCATAAGCCAGATGCAGGTCGCCTCAAAGAAGGGCGTGACGTTTGTAAACGCGCTAAGGCATGTGCTTCGCCAGGACCCCGATGTTATAATGGTCGGCGAGGTTCGAGATGTTGAGACAGCCCGTATGGTGATACAGTCTTCGCTGACCGGACACTTGGTTTTCAGCACAGTTCATACGAACGACTCAGCCGGTACGGTCAGCAGGCTTTTGGACCTGGGAGTTGAGCCCTATCTGGCGAGCTCGTCACTGATTGCCATAATGGCGCAGAGGCTGGTCCGAAAGGTCTGCCCGGATTGCAGAGAAGATTACCACCCGAGCGCTCACGAGTTGAGAGAGCTCGGGCTGGGAGATGTTGAAGCCCTTGATACGAGCGGCACAGGCCATAAGTTCTACGTCGGCGCCGGCTGTGACAAATGTTTTCAGACAGGTTATCGCGGCCGAACAGGTGTATATGAGCTGATGCTCGTTAACGAGGAAATTCAGGACCTGATATACAAACGGGAAACTGCCGGCACAATAAAAAGAGCCGCCCTGAACGCGGGCCTGCAAACTCTGCGAATGGATGGTGCCAGAAAGGTGCTTGCCGGCATAACAACCATTGCAGAAGTGTTAAGAGTAACGCAGGCGGACATTATGTGATTTACTATTGACTATTTACTATTTACTATTTGGTACGCGAATATCCCACACTTGAAATGCCGAGATACCATTACACAGCCATAGAATCGGACGGTAAAAAGGCCAAGGGGGCGGTGACGGCCGAGAGCGCATACACCGCGCGCAAGCAGCTTCGGGTCCGCGGTATTCACCCGACGTCCGTCACGGAGGTCAGCTCCGGCGCCGGCGGCAGGGGCGGGCTGTTCTCGATTCTCGGCAAAGGCAAAAAAAGTGAGATAATTGATTTTACAAAGCAAATGGCCATCCTGCTCAATTCGGGGATAAAGCTGACCGAGGCCCTTTCAGTTCTTACCATGCAGACTTCAAATGTGCGATTCAAGAACGCTTTGGTTGACATTCGTGACCGTGTTATCACCGGTGAGTCACTAACAGACGCCCTGAAGGATTATAGTGATTATTTTGACGTGGTGTATGTGAGTATGGTTCGCGTTGGCGAGGTTACCGGCTCTTTGGGGACCAACTTCGCTACCATCGCCGGCTTTATGGAGAAACGGCAACGTGTCGAATCAAAGGTGAAGACAGCTATGATATACCCGGTAGTTCTAATCATATTCTGTCTCGCAGCCGTTATGATTTTGACGACGAAGGTTATTCCGAAAATATCTGAGCAGATTGTCAGGACAGGCCAGGAGCTTCCCTGGATTACAAGGCGCTTGATGAATGTCAGTTACGTTCTGTCGAGCTGGTGGCTGCTGGTTGTTATTGCGGTGGTTTTTGCGATTGTCTTTGGTTACAGGCGTTTTGTCAGTACCGACCGTGGTGCATATTTGCGTGACAGGCTGCTGCTGTCGCTGCCGTTGTTCGGACCCCTTATAAAGCAGCGTGTTGTCTCGCGGTTTGCCTCCACGCTTTCGACGCTTCTCGGCAGCGGCCTTGCAATGGCTGAGTCGCTTCGGGTTGTGGCTGAAGTTACCGGCAACAGTCTTATGAGGCAGGCTGTCCACCAGGCTCGTGAGCGGATTCTTGCCGGTGCCGACATTGCGACACCGCTTAGAGACAGCGGCGTCATCGACCCGGCCGTCGCCCATATGGTCGCTGTCGGTGAAAAGAGCGGCGAACTCGAAAAAATGCTTAAAGATATCAGCGAAAATCTCGAGGCCTCAACAGATGTAGTAATTGAGAGATTAGGCGCCGCCGTCGAGCCGATTATTATAATTGTCATGGCTGCAATAGTTGGTATCATTGCTTATGCGACGATTTTGCCGATTTTGAAGATTTCAGCGGTGGAATTTTAGTTTTTTTGGGAGTTCGAAAAATGAAAAGTAGCTTATCAAAAACAGGATGCACCAGAATCCGAACCAGGCATCACAGACGGCAGAGACCGAGTGCAAAAGGTTTTACCCCGTTAGAAGTCCCCACTGTTGGTGGGACATCCCGGTGGTCAAGAGGATTACTTCTAACGGGGTTTACGATGGTCGAACTTATGGCTGTCCTTATTATCCTCGGCCTACTTGCTGCGGTGGTTGTCCGCAATTTTGTTGGCCAGACGGACAAAGCCCGGGTTACAACCACAAAGACAAACCTTCGGCTGCTTCATATGGCCATTAATCAATTCAAAATGGACACCGGCCGATTCCCCACGGAAGATGAGGGCCTTAGCATTCTTATTGAACCTCCCAGCGACGTTACGAATTATGAGCCGGGCGGTTATCTGGAAACCACCGAAATCCCCAAAGACGGCTGGGGAAATGAATTTATCTACGAACGGTTCCCGGAGAGCGGAAAGCCCTTTGTAATCATAAGTCTCGGCGCTGATGGTGAAGAGGGCGGTGAGGGCTATGATGCGGACCTGTACAGCACCGATGCATACTGATGTGTATATGCGCAAATGTGTAGATGCACAAATGCGTAGATGCGCGGTACTCATTCACCCATCCACTCATTCACGCATCCGCGGCTTTACGCTGACCGAGATGGTAGTGGTGATTGTGATGATATCACTGTTCGTATCTTTGGCGGTGACGAATCTTTCAGGGCTGCTTACGAGGCACAGCTTTAAGGCACAGGTGCAGGATTTTGTTTCGGCGATGCAAATGGCTGCAAGCGCCGCAGCCGAGAGTGACAGAAGATATGAGGTTATTGTTGATATCGGCCGGCAGAGCTATACGCTTCGCGAGATTACTTCGCCGGATTTGTCGCAGGTTTTGGAGGAAGAGATTATTGTCGAGAATGATTTTAGTGATAACTGCAGGGTCATTTATGTTCTTTTTGACGATGGTGACTACACAAACGAAGGCAGAGCAAAGTTTCGGGCGGGGCATTTGGGCTGGCAGTACGGCGGAAAAATCGCCCTGCTCGACGGAAATGAGCAGGAATATTCGGTTATTGTCAATCGGCTGAACAGGACTATCGAATTGAAAAAGGGATATGTCGAATTTTTGGTGCCGAAATTTAAAGACGATGTGCCATTTTAGAGACTTAAAACTGACACAAGGTGTCAATTCAAGGTTCAAAACAGCCTTTAGTCTGGTGGAGACTGTAACGGCTTTGATTATACTGGCGATTGTTACCTCGAGCGTGGTGGTTGTTATAAACCGCTGTGTTATTTCGACGGCAGATTCGGCGATTCGCCGTCAGGCTTTTGAGGTCGCCCGGGATAATATGGAGACCCTTCTTACTTCGAGTTCGGTCTCGGAGAAGGTTGAAGTGGGCACCAGCGATAAGTATCCCGAAATTCAGTGGCAGACGACCATCGAGCCATTTTACGAACCCGTTACCAGGAGAATATGGGTGCAGGCGGTTTGCTCCGCTGAATATACCGATATTGCTGGCGAGCTGCAAACAGTCAAGTTGACCCACTGGCTGACAGATTTGACCAAGGAGCAGTTGCTTCAGATGCTGCAGCAACACTACGAACAACTGGCAGAAGACCAACTTCTCAAAACCATCGAAGAAGCCGCTTACTACGTCGGCGTTGATGAAAAGACTATTCAGCAGTGGGTTCAAAATGGTATGCCTTTGACCAGTGACGGTTATTATATTAAGGATTACCTTGATCTCTACGTGGAATACGACGGTAATCCATCTGAAGAGGCAAAGAACCAGGTACAGAAAGAAATTGTGTGGCAAAGCCGTCAGCAGGAGCAGTCCCAGCCTTCGGAGCCACAGACGGAGCCGTCCCCAGCGGGCGAAGAAGATACTGAAACTGCGCCGCCGGAAGAAACGAGTCCTCCGAAAAAGCAATGTGATGGACTTTGGATATGTGGTCAGTGTTATCCCGACGAAGTACTCTATGGCATGGATTTTTTGGATATGTGGGAGCTGCTTACATCTGACTGTAAATAATTGCGGTGATACAGCAAGTGATATGGAAAAGCGATTTAAAAAATTTGCTTACCTAGGTGGTTTTTCATTAGCTGAGATGCTCGCTGCGCTGACAATCGGCTCGATGATTCTGGTTGCTGTCCTGAGCATTTACAGCAGGGCGGAAAACGCTGCGGCGGGCGTCACACGCAAGCTCGAGGGCACCAATTTGCCGGCTGAGGTTCTGCAGTGCATCGCCGAGGACCTCGACAGGGTGGCCGGGGCCGGCTCAGATGCGGAAATCACCATTGAGAATAAGATTGTTAATGGTCTGCAAACGGCCAGGCTGAGGATTTCGCAGACCTTCTACGACAAGCAGAACAAAAAGCAGACGTTCGAAGAGATTGTCTGGCAAGGCAATTACGATTATGAAGCGGACAACGGCCTTATCTTATACCGAAGCCATAGCGGTGTTACGGCTGAAGACAAGCTCCTCGATGACCAGAAAGAAAACTGGGAAAAGGAGCTTTTCGTGCCGATTTGCGCAGGCACCACCTTTTTTAAGATTGAGGCGCGCAGAGACGAAGACCTTGCGGACAGATGGACAGGCACTGCACTGCCTTATGGAATTGTGGTTACCGTGTCCTTTGCGGAGCCTTTCAAGAAATTAGACGGCACCATGGATGTGCCTGAGACTGAGAAAATCAGCCGAACCATAGCTATTAGCAAAAGCAGAAAAATTAAATTCAAAATCGTTAAAGAAGCTGAAGAAAAATAACGTGATGAATTCAAACGGCCAAAACAACTGCGGCAACTGCGGTGGTCGAAACCGTCCGGGCATTGTGTTGTTGCTTACGCTGGTGCTGCTGGTTGTGCTTTCAGCACTGGGCTACACACTCACCACTCGTGTCGCAGCCCAGCGTCACCGCGACCGATATATGATAGATTACACCAGCGCGCGCTACGCGTGTGACTCGGCTGTCAAGTATGCACTTGCTACTCTTGGTGATATCAATACTCCTCCTCTGGTTGTCCGTGCGGACGAGCCGGACTTCTCAGACATCTTTGCGATGACTGAAGCCCAATATCAGGAGTTTTTGGAAGAGTGGGCTGCTAAAAAGGCCCTCGATGAGCGCCATGACACCGACCGCACCGGTGACGTTAATGATTTTAATGATGTGAATGATATTGGTTTATATGCGTATAGCATTATCGAGGTCAATGAACCTAATTCTTTGGTGGTACGAGGGCCGTATGGCCCAGCCTGGCCTTTTATAACCGAGCCGGTCGAGTTCTATATCGGTTCGGCAAAAGTCAGGATTGAAATTGAGGATGAAAACGCGAAATACCCGCTCGGCTGGGCGGCGATGGACGATAAAAGAATCCAGCGGGAAGCGTTGGCGGGCTTCGAGACCTTCTGCGAATGGATGGATGTCAATGACACCGACATCGACTCACTGAAGACACAGCTCGGAGAAGTAAGCAAAATAAAATCATTCCAGCTTGACTTCAAGCCGATAGAGATAAAAAAAGCAGTAACACGAACGGCAAGGGACAGTCGCCGAAGAGGACGACGCGGAACCAGGACTACCCGTCGAGTTGTAACGACGACCATACCCGCCACGGTGCACACGACGGACTTTGCAAGGCTCTTTCACAGTTCGGTAATTGATACGGAAGCGCTCGCCAGGCCGACAATAGTCAGCGAAAGCAGAAAGGAGTCGGCCCTGAAGTATATGGGGATGTGGGGCTCGAGCAGGGTTAATATAAATACCGCACCCCGACAGGTATTAGAGGCTGCTCTTACCTTCGGCGGAGACTATAGGGAAATCGCCGAAGAAATAATACAGCAAAGACGAATAAACCCCTTTGAAAATATGGAAGAATTGAGGAAGTCGCTGCTCAGATATTCCGGTTCAATTGAAAAATGTCAGCCGTACCTCACGACGGTCAGCAGGTTTTTCACTATTAGAATTACTGCGGTAAGCGGAGTGGCGGAAGCGTCAACGGTTATAGCACTGACGAAGGACGGCAAAAAAATACAAACGGTTGCGGTAATATCAGGATAAAGAAGCGATTTTTCAGGAGCTTGCCGGGTGCAGGGTCAGAACAACTATTTGGGAATTTATTTAAGCAAAGACAGAGCGACCGTCCTCTGCCTCGGCTCGCAGGCGCAGGACGTGAAGCTCCTGGGCTGCTTTAGTGTCTCTTTAGAAGGGCACCAGCAGGCAGAGCCGCGCCTTCTGGCAGGGCTTATTGCCCGCGGCTGTGCGGAGAGACATCTGCAATTTTCCGAAACTGTGGTTGCCCTTGATTGCGCAATGTTTATGCAGCATAAGCTCCACAGTAACTTCAGTGACCAGAAACAAATTGCCTCGACAATCAGGTTTGACACCGAGGAGGCCCTTGCGACGGATATAAGCGAGGCTGCGATAGCCTTCGAAATAGCTGCAAGTGACCAGACAGGTTCGAGCTTAAATGTTTTCACCGCCCAGCGAAAAGTTTTGTCCGATATACTTGTTGCTCTACAGGCAAATAATATTGACCCGATGAGTATAGAGCCTGACATTAACTGCCTTTCCAGATTTGTTCGCCGAAATATCTCAGCGGCCGCCTCACAGCAGGCTGGGAAAACCTTTTACGGGATGCTTTCGGGTCGAAATGGCTATTTTATTCTCTTCTCAGCGGCCCGGAAACAGTTGGCCGCCCGGACATTTCTGCTTGGCAGCCGACAGGACAAAACCGAGCTGCTGGCCCGGGAGGTGCCATTAACGATTGGGCTTGTTGAAAGTGATGGACCGATAGAGCGCCTTAGGGTTTTCGATTCTACGGATTCGGTGGATTGCCGGCAGCTCGGCGAAAAACTCGGACTCCAGACCGATGGCCTGGATTTGGCCGAGGCCGCCGGCGCAGATACGGACAGCCTCGGCGACTGCGATGACCTTGTTGATTTTGCAATCTGTTACGGGGCGGCTCTGGGGTGTCTGGAAAAACAGCCGAGCTTGAATTTCCGCAATGATTTTCTGCCCTATCAGGGCAGGAAGCTGCGGCTTGAAAAAACAATTAAGCAGCTGAGTGTATCCGCCGTGATTGTTATGCTCGCGATTGGTGTGTATTTTCAGTCGCGGCTGTTACAGAAAAACAGAGACATCAGCAGACTGAATGAAAAACTCGCAAAGCAGTACTCTGTGGTTATGCTGGGTAAAAAGGTGCCTGCCAAATCCAGCGTCTCAAATAAGCTTGCAGGTGAATTAAGACGTATCAAAGCCGTCAAAAGCGGCCAGCTTAGCATCACAGGTGAAGAATCCGCATCGTCAAAGCTGACACTTGTGCTGGAGGCCTTTAACAAATGCGCAGCGCAGACGGACTTAAAGGTAGAAACTATTTCTATTACAAGCAGGAATATAAGCATTGTCGGCGATACATCCAGCAAACGCAACACACTGAAGCTGTTCGAAGCCCTCGAGAGCGTCAATCTTGATGTTGAGCAGCAACGACTTGATTCCAAGGGCGGACGTGATACTTTCAGCATAACGGTGGTGCCGAAAAGTGGTTAGGCTAAGGATGACAAAAGAGTTTTATAAAAATCCGCTTTTTTACTATATAGCTGTTCCTGTTGTAGCCGCTGGATGGGTGTTACTTATCTGGACTGTGCGTCTGCCGCAGGCGCATCGCAGATGGGATTTGAGCCGGGACGAATATACCAAGGCTCAGGCGATAATAACTGAGATTCTGGATATTGACCCTGACCGCCTTGACTTTGCCGGTTCCAAAGAGACCGATTCCGAATTCGATTATGCGGTAGTAGTTGAAAAGATTGCAAGTTTATGCAGGATACCCTCTGCTGATTACAAACTCAGCTCCGGGCCAATGATTACCTC
>Ga0315545_1005282_pt1 | contig 10411 bp, 7 predicted proteins | sample SalMarSW160210MG_FD_203096 | JGI IMG/M metagenome (GOLD analysis project Ga0315545, IMG submission 203096) | Salt marsh sediment microbial communities from the Plum Island Ecosystem LTER, Massachusetts, United States - Salt Marsh Sediment SW1602-10 ...
TTCTCGGTGCATGACTTGCTGACGATGGACCGTATTTCCGATCCTCAAGTTTCACCGGATGGGAACTGGATCGTCTTTGTGCTGCAGCAAATCGACCTTGAAGCCAACGTAGGACGAAAAGATCTTTGGCTCGTCCGCATAGATGGTACGGCCCTGCGGCAATTAACCACGCATCCAGAAGATGATTCGAATCCACGCTGGGCACCCGACAGTAAATTAATATGGTTCATTTCCAGCCGATCGGACTCATCGCAAATCTGGCGCATAAGGATTGATGGCGGTGAAGCAGAGCAAGTCACTGATTTACCTCTCGATGTCGCTAATCTGGTCGCTTCACCGGACGGAAAATATATCGCTTTTACCATGGAGGTCTTTCTCGACTGCAACAATATCGAATGTACAAAACGAAGAATCGAACTAATAGAAAAGAAAAAATCCAGCGGACGAATCTACGACCGCATTTTCGTTCGCCACTGGGACACATGGAAGGATGGACGCCGTTCACATCTTTTTGTTATGCCCGCTGCTGATGGCGATACTGTCGATGTGATGTGTGGTATGGACGTTGATACGCCATCTAAACCATTTGGCGGCCCCGAAGAGATAACATTTACGCCGGACAGCAAAGGCATAATTTTCACCGCCCGCGATGTAGGACCACAAGAGGCTTGGTCTACAGACTTCGATCTTTACTATACCCCCGTCGATGGGTCAGAGCCGCCGAAATGCCTCACTGAGCAGAACGAGGCTTGGGACATGAACCCAGCCTTTTCACCGGATGGTAAAATCCTTGCTTACCTCGCGATGGCAAGGCCAGGCTATGAATCCGACCGTCTTCGAATCATCCTACAGCCCTGGCCTAAAGGCAAACCACGCATCCTGACCGAGCACTGGGATCGCAGCCCATCAACTTTTTGCTGGTCTGCAGACAACAAAACTATCTACGCCGTGGCAGCGAACATAGGTCAGAGGTCTCTCTTTGCCATCGACGTCAGAACCGGTAACATCCAGACAATTGCGAAATTGGGACGTGTAAGTTCACCTCGCACAGTGGGCAACAGAATTGTATTTGGCCTGCGTAACATGCAATCGCCGGTCGAGTTGTACTCGATCAAGCCCGATGGTAGCGACCTGATAAAAATCACAGACATAAACGCGGATAAACTCGCCGTTGTTCGCATGGGCCATTACGAACAGTTCAGCTTTCCAGGCTTCAACGATGAGACCGTCTATTGTTACGTCGTAAAACCTGTGGATTTTAAGCCGGATAAAAAATACCCAATTGCTTTTCTGATTCATGGCGGTCCTCAGGACTCATTTGGCAACACGTTCCATTATCGCTGGAACCCACAGGTTTATGCTGGGGCGGGCTACGCTGCGGTAATGGTGGATTTCCACGGCTCGGTCGGATACGGACAGGCCTTTTGCGACTCTATCCGCGGTGACTGGGGCGGAAAACCGCTGGAAGATCTCAAGAAAGGTTTGACAGCAGCACTGGAGCGTTATCCCTGGATGGACGGCGACAGGATAGCGGCATTGGGGGCATCTTTCGGCGGCTATATGATTAACTGGATTGCAGGCAATTGGCCCGACCGGTTCCGCTGTTTAGTCAATCACGATGGCAGCCTCGATGAACGGATGTCTTATTTTGACACCGAAGAGCTATGGTTTCCCGAGTGGGACCATATCGGCACGCCCTGGGACAATCCAGTTAGTTATAAAAAGCATAATCCAGTGAACTTTGTCAAAAACTGGAAAACGCCGATGCTGGTCATCCACGGTGCACTTGACTTTCGCGTGCCTGAGACGCAGGGCTTAGGTACATTCAATGCTCTACAAAGGCTTGGCATTCCAAGCAGACTACTCTATTTCCCTGATGAGAACCACTGGGTACTGAAGCCTCACAACTGTATTCAATGGCACGAGACAGTTCTCGCCTGGCTCGACCAGTGGCTGAATGAGCCCATGTCACTGCAGCCCAAGCAATAAGACTTCTTCATTGCAAGCTGGTTTACAGCTTCAAAATAACCCAAAACAAATAGTCATATTTTAGCTTGCTGTTTCACGACTCGACTGAGCTCGCCGAAGTTCGCAGGTTACTCTTGTTATTCCTATGCAATCAGGAATCCAAAATATGGCCGGTCATTGTTTATAGAACACGTTATTTCACCCGATATAGCTGGTTTCTATCAAAAAACATCTATTTATAGGACTTTTTCCTTGACATCTTTGATAGACTTCCGATACACTTTCACCCAAATGAGTTAAGCGAATCTACGGATGGAAGGGAGAAAGCGGAGACTGTTCCTTCTCAAGCTTTTCCCCATAAAAACTGTTTAATCTAAACACGGATTAAAAAGGGCCATGCTTAGCCTGTCCGCTCAAGTATAGAAAACATAAGGGTAAAATCGTGCTTTATTGTAAAGAAACTTTTTCATAGCAGAGATCGTGATGTTAAGGACACAAATGTATCCAACGACTTAGGCTGAATTACTAAATATATAAAACTCGTTAAACACGTTGCTTTTCTGCTGAAGTTATCACAGCTTAGATGAATTGAAAACCGTCAGCACAAAATGACTACCGCAGTGAAAAGGAAAAGTAAAAAAATGAAGACTTACAGAATATTGGTTATGGTATTCCCAACGATTCTCCTGGCAGTAGTTTCATCAGTTGCCTCCGCGACGATGATGTACTGGGCAGACGAATACACCGCTAAGATTTCGCGGGCCAATGTTGATGGAAGTAATGTCAAAGATCTGGTCACAGACGTCTATTCATATGGTATCGCGATCCATCCGGCTGCTGGTAAAATGTATTGGACAGACGTTACAGACATCGGTGCTGGTAAGATTCGGCGGGCCGACCTAAATGGCAGCAACGCCGAAGACTTAGCTGTTGCGGTTACATGCCCGTTGGGTATCGATCTTAATCACTATGGTGAGAAGATGTACTGGGTGGATTGCTGCACCCAGAAGATACAGCAGGCAGACCTGAATGGCTCCAATATCAAAGAAACGGTAACCAGTGGACTGTCTTTGCCCTGGGATATCGCTGTGGACGGTCGGAGCGACAAAGTGTACTGGACTGATATTGATTCTGGCAATATCCTCCGGGCCAATCTTGACGGCAGCAGTCTTGAAGCCATAGTTACTAGTGCTTGGGCAATTAGTATTGCTCTCGACCCAACCGCTGGAAAGATGTACTGGACAAACGGCGATACCGGCAGAATACAAAGAGCCAATCTGGACGGTAGTAACCTCGATGACTTAGTCACCGGTTTACAATCACCATGGGGCATCGCCGTTGATATAGCTGGTGGTAAGATATACTGGACAGACTATGATGCCGCCAAAATCCAACGTGCCAATCTCAATGGCAGTAACGTTGAAGACGTAGTCACAACTGGCCTGGTTAATCCCACTGCAATTGCAATTCCCGAACCTGTAACGATTGTGATGCTTGGCCTTGGCGGATTGGCCATGTTGAGACAACGCAGGGCATGAACCGTGAGTCGTGGTTCGTGACTCGTATTTCGTATTGCGTCGAGCGTATCGCGTATTGCGCAAAAAGCCTGCGTTTGCAGTAACGACATATTAAAAAACAAGGGCTGTGAGTATATCGCTCACAACTTTTTTTCTTAGCTTCAGGTAAAACCATCGATTATTTTCTCGTATAATAAATTCTGCCAATTACAGACTCTTGTAACTCCCTGTGATATGCAAGATAGTAAATACGAGATGCCATACGAGACTGAAGACATAAAACACAGAGCTATTGAATTGGGCTTCGACATGGTCGGCATAACGGACGCATCGCCGATAGATGTGGAACAGATCACATTATTGCACAATTGGCTCGAATCTGGCTACGCCGGGCAAATGGACTATTTGCGTAAGAACTTCGAGAAGCGGGTCAATCCCGCGAGACTTCTAAAATGTGCACGGTCTGTGATTGTTGTTGGCCTGAACTATACACCGACTGCAGAAACTTCGCTGCTTGGCAATGTGGCTAATTTTGCACAATATGAGGATTACCACGGGTTCATAAAGAAACGTCTGCGCAAGCTGACTGATTTCATCCGTTCGGTTACTTCCACTGATAATGAGTTTAGAATTTGTGTCGATTCGGCACCGCTGGCCGAGCGAGCCTTGGCCGTTAGAGCAGGTTTAGGCTTTATTGGCAAAAATCATATGTTAATCAATCCCAGACTCGGGCCACAGATATTTCTTGCCGAAATAGTGACAACGTTGGGACTACAACCTGATGAGCCTATCACAGGCAATTGTACAAACTGCTATAAGTGCATAGATGCCTGCCCGACAGGTGCCCTTAGCCGGGACGGCCAATTCAATGCCAATAGATGTATCAGCTATCTGACTATAGAGCATAAAGGTCAAATAGACCCAGAGCAGGCACAAAAAATCAACAATCGTATCTTTGGATGTGACGAATGTGTATTGGCCTGCCCCCATTTGCAAAAGGCCCCCGTACGCTCCAATAAGCAGTTTAGATTCTATCCCGAAAGGGCCAATCTTGACCTGCACCGAATCTTGAACATGACCGCGTCGGCGTTTAATGGCGATTTTTTCGATTCTCCAATCAGGCGTTTAGGTCTTGACCGATTGAAGCGAAACGCCCGCGTCTGCCTAGCCAATCTTGAAGCTGAAAACCAAGCTCAGTAATCACGCAGCTTTGCGTGTTCAGGCTGAACCAAGCACATAAAGTTGTTGCTCAACAAAAGGCCCTGAGTTATTGTATGCTGCGAACAGCAATCTTTAGTAGTGCGAATTCTGAATCTGCATTGACTCTGACGTACACGTAGCAGTTAGGTGAAAGTAACGATCTGATGGCAGAGCAGGACGACAAGATAAAAGAGCTATGGCAAGAGATTGAGCATCTGATTGAAGCCAAGGATTCAACTGCTTTGAGACAACTGCTCGGCGAACAGCGAAGTAGCGATATAGCCGAGGTCGTTGAGTTCGTGGATGATGAGCAGAGGCGGGCGATATTTGATGTGCTGGCCACGCCTACAGCCGCAGAGGTTTTGGAGAAGGTCAATGAGGCTACACGGGCGGCACTATTTGAGCTGCTGCAAGAGAATGAAATTAAGGATATTGTCTCAGAGCTCGACTATGATGACGCGGCGGATTTGTTGGCGGAACTGCCGGAAGAGATAATGCAGAAGGTCCTCGGCAGCCTTGCACGAGAGGATTCTCAGGAAATCCGCAAGCTGATGACTTACTCGGAGGACTCCGCAGGCGGCATCATGGACCCAATTATTATAAGTGTCCATGAAGACGCCACGGTTGCTGAGGCTATCAGCAAAATCCGAGCTGCTGAGATAGACGAGGATTTCTACTCCGTTTATGTGACGGATAAAACCGGCCGATTTCTGGGGGACGTGCGGATAAGATTTCTGCTGACCAAGCCGGAAGATACTAAGATCGAAAAGCTGATAGATCCTGATACTATCCATGTAACGACCAATACTGACCAGGAGGAGGTACGAAACATATTCAGCAAAAATGACCTCATCGTTGTGCCAGTCCTGGACAAAAACCATAAACTTATCGGCCGAATCACTGCCGACCGCGTCATCGAGGTCGCGGAGGAGGAAGCTGCAGAGGACTTATACGCGATGGCCGGTACCGACGCAGATGAACTGGACAAATTTTCCGCTTTTCATGCTGCGCGGATTCGCATGACATGGCTTTTACCATGTTTGATTGGCACAGCTATCACGGCGATGGTAATGACATTCTTCAGGACGCACAACCAAATGGTGTTTGTGGTCGCAGCTGCGTTTGTGCCAATGATCGCAGCGATCAGTGGCAACGCAGGTCTCCAAACCTCCGCCATTGTTGTCTCAGGATTGGCGACCGGTCACCTTGCAGCGCTGAAGTTCAGCCAGGTTTTTACGCGTGAGGTACGAGTTGCGCTTTTGGTGGCCCTGAGCTGTAGTATATTGGGAGGATTGGCCTGCGCACTGTTAATTTACTCCAAGGCAGCAGAAAAAACGATAGAACCAGTTCGGCTGATCTTTGCGTTTGGAACGGCAATGTTCTCAGCAATAATGGTCGCGACAACACTCGGTTTGCTGCTGCCGTTTCTATTCCGCCGTATTGGCATAGAGCCTGCAATAAGTTCCGGCCCCCTTGTAACGACCGCAAATGATTCAATAAGTGTAGCAATCTATATGTCACTTGCAGTGATATTGACATCGTAATAACAAACCGGAAGCCGACTTGACTCAACATCCGGGCCGCCTTGGGACTTCGATCAAGCTGGATGTGCAGAGCATCGAAAGGGGCGACAGTCAGCATAATACAAAACGAAAACCGATGCTTAGTGCGCTTCTGCAGATGAGACAGTCAGTTGCACACGTGTAGGCTTCTATTGTGCCAGTGCCGCGAATTCGTAGTTGGCCTGTTCTCCGGGTTTGAAGGGCAGTGGCTCGGCAAACTGAATCGCAACACGGCGTTGAAAGTTATTCACGTGGTCAACTCTATATACGTAACCCAAACGAGTGAAGTCCGCCAAATCGAAGGACTCATCTGGTCCGTAACGCGGAACACTGAAGCGTGCGGTTATGTGCTGACCTAGAGAGGGACAACTGCCATTGGCGTAACAAGTGAACGCCGCAGCAGCACTCGAAATATCAGCCATTTGGCCCTGTGAAAGTTCTCCGCCGAAGTCCTCTGCGAACCAAACGGGCCAGAAATAGCACAGTCTTTGCTCTCGTCTTCGTTCAGAATTAGTGTCCATTTTCAACCCCTTGCTAACCTCCGAAGCCTTTTGTGCCGTCTGTACTTAATTCGACAGATTCGAGGGGTGTCTTTATGATGCACTGATGCAGGAAATATGAGCAGCTAAGTTGCTTAACCTATGAACGTGCTTTTTGCTCAGCAATCAAGGCAGAGCTAACCAAATTTTTTTAAATGTCTTTTGAGATTTAACAGATATATTCCCATAATCATCGGATGGCTGTTCAAACGGAGTGAGCGAATCGAGTCTTAGTTATAATGTCATAATGTTGCGTACAAGTCCGACAAATTCATCACCTCGCTGTTGATAGTTGTCGAACATGTCATAACTCGCACAAGCTGGGCTTAGCAACACCACGTCTCCGCTTTCTGAAAGTCTATGGGCTGACTCGACGGCTTCGGCTAATGAAGGCACGATTTCGATCTTCACTTGGCTTCGGAGGCAGGTTTTGATCGCCTTTGCGATTTTCTGAGCGGTCTGGCCAAGCAAAATAGCGGCTTTGGCACTTTGCGCGATTTTTCGGCCAAGCTCATCAAACGTTACGTTTTTATCGTAGCCACCTGCAATAATGATCCGAGGCTGCTCGAAAGCATCCAAGGCAGCAATAGCGCTGTGCGGTGTCGTGGCCTTGGAGTCGTTGTACCAGCGCACACCATTTATCTCTGCAATGAATTCAAGCCGATACGATAGCGCCCGAAAATCCACCAATGCGTCCTTTATACAGTCCTCATCAATGCCAAAATATTTTGCTATAGCAATAGCAGCAGCAAGATTTGAAAGATTTGCTCGACCGGGCAAGCCGAAGTTACTTTGAATTTTTTTACTTATCTCGCTGATTAAAAATTTGATGCAGGCTCTACCTGCTTGTTCGCTGTACTTCCCAAACCATTGGCTGGCAATTTCGTCTTCCGCATTGAAAATCGAGACGGCGGGTGATTTTACATCGCACTTTTGAAATTTGAAGATGTTCTCTTTGGCAGTGCAATAATTCTCGAAGGTTCCGTACCGGTCAAGATGGTTCGGTGTGAGATTTGTCAGAAGCACAATATGAGGTGCCTTTTTTATTTCAGCCAACTGTTCGATTTGAAAACTTGACAACTCCAGTACGACCAGATCATCCGGGCTGATTTCGTCCAGCAAGGTCAATAATGGCTGATTGCCAATATTGCCGCTTAGCCAGACAGTTTCGTATCTTGTATCTCGTATCTCATATCTCACATTCTTCAATAAATGGGCTGTCAGTGCCGCAGTAGTGCTTTTACCGTTAGCGCCCGTTATACCAATTATCTTCGCAGGGCAAAGTTCAAAGAAAATATTGATTTGTGAAGTAACTAACTTGTTGTTGCGGCGGGCAAGCGTTAGAAACTCATTGTCAGGAGAAACCGCGGGATTGGCAACGATGATGTCAGCCTGCTCAAAATCAACTGCACAGTGTGAGCCCAGATGATATTCTATCCCATTGCAATCTCTAAGTTGCTCTATCGATTCATGGAGCTGTTTTTCAGTCGCCACATCAGTTATTACCACTCTCGCCCCTGCTTGATGGGCGAATCTTGCAGCGTCAACTCCTCCGCCGAACTGTCCCAAACCCATTACGAGAACTTTCTTGCCTCCGAAAAAAGCCTTGTTCATATCCGGGCCTGCATTGCTTTTGCCAGATCGACCTTTGCATCAACGACCGCCTGCTCAATACACTTCTTCCAGTCATCGCCAAACTGGCCCTTGTACTGAGGCTTTTCGTACGCGTAGATTATCGAGCGAGAAGCATTTATAAGTGCACCGGTACCGTCCGGTTTGCAAAACCTCAGACAGTCCCCCGCAGAAGCACCCTGAGAGCCATAGCCAGGCACGAGAAACCAAATCTTGTCATAACGTTGTCGAAGGGCAGTTGTCACCTCGGGTGCTGTACCACCAACGACCATTCCAATGTTACTGTAGCCGCGCTTGCCAACCCGTTCAGGTTTGTCTGCGATTTGGCCGACAATCTCAGCGACCTTCTCATACATTTTCTGTCCATTTGCGTCTGCGAAATCCTGAATTGCGGCAGCAGAAGGATTGCTCGTACGGACTAAAACGAACACGCCTTTACCCTGTTCGTCGGCAATCTTTGCAAAAGGCTCGATGCCATCAGCTCCGGTGTAACCATTGACCGTTATAGCATCGGGAGCAAGAGTATCTTCAAGCCCAGTAAGCTCAGGATTCTCCAGATGAGCCATAGCGTATGCCTCAGCAGTATGGCTGATGTCACCACGTTTCACATCGCCGATGATTTCCAGGCCAAGTCCATCGGCCTCACTAATGAGCGCATAATAAGCCTCAAGACCCTCCCAAAGATACTTCTCAAAAAAGGCGATATTAATTTTCACTGCCGGTACGATCGGAGCAACAATTCGCATGACACGCGTACAGAAATCAAAAATCGCATCCACCGCAGCGGCGACGTCGAATTCATCATTCATCTGGCTATGACTCGTTATCGCTGATGGCAGCCGACCGTAAACAGGGTCCAAGCCCACAATCAAACAAGTCTTTTTTCTCTCAACAGCTTCACAGAGCCGATCGGCGAAGTGACTTGCCATCTATTAACCAACCTTTCTTTCCTTTTAAGGGAATTGACAAAACTCGATAATCTCTTGAATGAAAAACTTTCTACCTAAAGCATTAATCACTATAATCACGCAAGCGGCTTCAGGCAAGATATAAATGGTTCTTCAAAATAGCAGCTGCAAGTTGAAAACACGCAAAAAGAAAAAATATATAAAGCTCACTATCTGGCTCGTAATAGACATAGCTGTAGCAGCAGCAGTTTTTACACTACTACTGTATAAGCCAGCTCGTTATGCACCATTGGACACTGCCGGTACCGAACAGCAAGGCCGAGTTAACCAGTATCTGACGTATCTGTCATCGGAACTGTACAATGGCGTTCAACTTGGTGAGCCATTCGAGCTTGTAATTATCGAACAGGGCGTGAACGAAACAACAGCGAATTGGTCGGCCGAATCCGAAGGTATTGGTTTTTACGCGCCCGCGGTGCTTTTTATACCGGGCAGTATTGTGTTAATGGGAACGGCCAATGTAAAAGGTGCGGAGTTCGTCGCAACTATTGTTATTGAGCCAATGATTGATGAGAAAGGACTTTTGAACCTGCATGTAGCCAAAATGAAGATTGGCGCAATAAATATTACCCCTCTTGCTAAATTAGTCGCCGAGAGGATGTATCAGAGATGGCTTAAAGAGGTATCTGTTGATGTAGAGAATTTGCGAACGCAGATTGCTGCGTCGCTACTCAGTGAACGGTCATTCGAGCCGGTATTTAAGGTCGATGATAAAAAAGTACGATTGGAAAAAATAGTCGTAACAAAAAGCAAGTTAACCGCACGATTAATTCCGGCTTCGTAACGTTTTTTTATATTGTATTACGCGACATAGTACGCTCGACAGGGAGTTACTCAATAACAGGTAAATCGACCATCCCCACAAATTCAAAAGGCCACGAGCTAATTTCTCATGGCCTTCTTTATTCTCTGTTTTTGCGGATACTTTTATAAAGTTCTTCGTCTACGAAGCCGGTTGGCAAGTCCGATACCGCTACAAAGAAGTAATAAAGTAGCAGGTTCTGGAATGCAAAGGGTATCCACAA
>Ga0315545_1005286_pt1 | contig 10402 bp, 8 predicted proteins | sample SalMarSW160210MG_FD_203096 | JGI IMG/M metagenome (GOLD analysis project Ga0315545, IMG submission 203096) | Salt marsh sediment microbial communities from the Plum Island Ecosystem LTER, Massachusetts, United States - Salt Marsh Sediment SW1602-10 ...
AATCGAGATCTGTAAATGTGTAGTTTGTGTCTTTGATCCAGCCGCTATTGATAACATAATTTGGATCGTTAAGGTCAAAGTTCACATTATTTGAGCACTGCACGTAGTATCTATTGGTAACCGCTACCGGATCCCACGAAATCGTATTATTTTGTCCCAAGGTTGTCGTTGGCTCAGACTGTAGGACTGGGGCATCCATCGGACACTGGCAATGAAACCGGAAGCTTATATCATCAATCCATGCTTGGTCGAAGCCTTCTGACCAAGAACTGTCTTTCGAATAGGTCCACTTTAGAGTCCTGGAGCCGGCAAATATTGGGAAACCTACCTTAGCCCAGCCTTCGTCTGGCAAATCCCCATCTCCGGCCCAGGCACCTGCGAGTTCATCATCAATGTAGAACGTCAGATCATCAATAAAACACCAGAATGTCCATTCTCTCCAGTGAGCGCTCCATTCGCGCTGCCATCGAAGCTCTGATGAGATTCTACGCCAAAAAGTGACGTATCCATCGGCGGGAAAGTTCCATGTCAGCTTTAGTGTAGAATACCTGTTGTGCTCAATGACACCTGTCCCGGCACTGTACGTTTTGAAAGGTCTCTCATCGTCAGTAATACTCCAGTCGGCGTCTCCGGAGTGCGTCCACTTATCGTCGAAACCGCCACTTTCAAAACTATCAAGAGTCTGAATACAATTCGGCAGTTGTAAGAACTCTAACTCACCTGAATGGCCATCGTACATTTTGGCGTTCTGAATGTTAGGTTCATTATTGGAATAATCGAGAAGATAATCAGAATCAAGGTTTTCTGCCCGAGGTCGAACATAGTCGTAACATTCCTCCGCTGATATCCAGCCGTTGCCATTTTCATCCGCTGGTCCAGCCATTCCCTGCACGAGAAAGTAAGTAAAAAGACCATTTTGTACGTAATACAGCTCTTCAGAAGTTTGATCAGCCTCACATGCAGCGACGGCGACGCCTCGGTCATAATCATCAAAATCTTTCGCTCCAATTTCAGAATTGGAACCAAAGTTGGCGGCGATGTCAGCGGCAAAACCATCGTCCTTCATCGAGATAATATTGCCTGTGCTATTTGCATCGCCTGGACTATCAAGGATTGATTCGTTTGAAATAGGATTTGCGTCTTCTCCCGAACGGCACGTATCTAAAAATACGATGTATTTTCTTGTAGGAAGATCAGCAAGCCATTGTCCCAGCTCATCGTCGATAATATCATAATCATAGGCACAAATGTACTCGTCAAACCCATCAAGCTCATCGGGAGGATAGAAATAATCAGTATCTGCCGTTCCTCCGTGACCAGAGAAGTAAAACAGACATATATCATCGGAATCTGCTTTGTTACACATATCATCAATAGCTGATTGTATAGCACTTCTTGTTGCAGCTCTATCGACCAGAAGTGTTATATTTTCAGCTTTCCAATTAGCTGATGCTATTAGCACCTTATAGACATCATGTGCGTCATCGTCAGTATAGTTTAAGTCCATCTCCCGGCCTGGATAGTCTGCGATACCACAGATTACAGCATGATAGTTTACCACACCGTCACTGCTATTTACGTCGAGGATTTCGACAGCCCTTGGCGAGGAGTCGGCATCGGCATAGATTTTTCCTGTTATAGCGAAAACTCCGATATTGATGACAAGCGTATAAGTCAAGATCCAGTGCCTTGTGTTTTTGATGCTTTCCATTTTTCTGTACATCCACATAAAAAGATTGAAACATTCGACTCTTGAGCAGCGATGCGTAGGCGAATGAAGAGAACCTCCCATGACCATTTTCCTTATAGTGTAGTATATCTGTAGCATAAGTGCATGTCAATAAAAATTATAGGACGCTGAAAAATATCGACTTAGAGCTTATCACGTTGATATGGATATCAATCGGTTGATTCCTATTCTTATTGGCGGGCCCAGCCGTCCTGATAATTCTTTCGTAAAGACCTTTCAATCTCGCAGAAGCTTCGGCTTTTTTCCTGTATCGAGTTGTTGTAAGGCATTTTTGTTAAGCTGGCTCGGTATCTTATCGGAAATTTGCCTTGACCACATCAGTTTCTCCCATGCGCGCTGTTAATATTCTACTGTACGTTTGGCTACCCTGCCGTGCATATCATATATTTTAATTAGCACGTTAACTCCCTCCCGTAGTGTAGGTACGGGTGCGTTAGTGTAGCTATCGAGACGAAATGAGCATTTTTAGCAAGGACCAGGTCGTTTTGAGCAGTAACAATGAAATAACATACATTCAAAGGGCAGGACGAATACTCATTACAAGTCCCCTCTTATGGGTGAACGTAAAATGTTTGGATTTCTGAAAAACCGTGCGTATCCAATTGGTGTGGACGTCGGTCCTGACAGCCTGAAGTTAGCTCAGCTCGCCAATGGAGCAAGAAGTATCAGCTTGATTGCCGGCGATCGCGTTGATAGGCCGGGGGATGTCAAGCCCGGCAGCGCAGCTTGGCAAAGATGGGCCATTGAAGCCGTAAGGGAAGCGTTGGTCAGAGGTAATTTTCACGGTAAGGAAGTCACTGCGGCAGTGCCATCAAGCGACGTCTTCATCGACCAGATGAGAATGCCCAAGACCGCAGATGGCCAATTGAAGGACGCGATTTTTGCAAAGATAAAGCAACAGCTACCGTTTCAGCCCAGTAAGAAAAACACGCTGATAAAATACATTTCCACGGATCGGGACAACATTCTTGTGATGTCAACCGAACGCAGAATCATTGACATACACTTGGCAATATATGAAAGGGCTGGACTTGTGGTTAAGTCCATCGGTGTTTGGCCCATTGCGCTTGCTAATTGTTACGCCAGGTTCTTTGGCAGGCGAAAGGACGACCTTGATGTTGTTGTTATGCTGCTCGACATCGAAGCAACTCGTACGAATCTCGTAATCTGCAGACACAAGAATCCGCTTTTTGCTTGTTCCATACCGATAGGGGCCAAGCAGCTCACGGACGAAAAGGTCGTTACAAGACTCGTACTTGAATTAACTTCCTGTAGACGCAGCTTTGCTTCTATGCACAGAAACACACAGATTGAGCGCCTGATTTTCCTTTCAGGTCGAGTAGTCAGTAAAGACGTATGCACAGCGATAGCAAAGCAATTGGAAATCCAGGCTCAGGCGGGAGATTGCCTGGCTGCTGTGGAGATGGCTGATCACTGTCGTTATGCGATCGATAGAAGGAACGGTTGTGTTAACTGGGCTGTGGCTTTTGGGCTTAGCTTGTCCTGACTGCTCAGTAAAAGCCAGCCCGGTTGTGCCGAACCCGGCAAAGAGAGGTAGGTTAACGAAATGCTCAATATAAACTTTGTTCCTGATGATTACATTCAAAGCAATGAATCCAGAAGGACGAACTTAATATATCTTGTCCTTTTGGCCTTAGTAATGGCTGCGCTGGCTGGCTCCTTCCTCACGATAAGGATTCGTCGAAGGAACTTCGATGCCAAGGAAAAGATGGTCAATGCGAAAATGACTCACATACAGGAGTCTATAAAACAGTTTGAGCAGCTTCAGGTAAAACGCAAAGAGATGATGAAAACCGCTCTTACTACCACACAACTGCTTGAACCCGTACCGAGAAGTATTCTATTGGCATCTCTGACGAACAATTTGCCGCCGGGTGTATCATTGCTGAGGCTAAAGCTCATTCAGAAGGAGGGCAAGCGTGTAAATCATCCGGCCCCGGCTAAAAGCAAGTATCAGGAAGCTCAGGCAGAGTATAATCCAGCACAAACAGCCATCACTCGGGAACAATTATTGGAGACGCACATAGATATAGAAGGTATGGCGCCCAGTGACCTTCAGGTAGCTTCCTATATAGAGCGCCTTAGTGATTCAAGTTTGTTCAACCGTGTCTCACTCGTGGAATCGAAAGAGCACAAAGTCGACGACGCGACTTTTAGAAAATTTAAGCTCACAGCGGACCTCCGCAAAGACACTCATCTGACCAGGGAGGATGTTGACAAAATCAGAGCCAATGCAGAGCAATCAGTTTATCACTTTTAATACTGCCATGGACCTCAATAGTGTTTTTTATCATTTGACACGTAGAGGTCCGGCAAATCTGACATGAGGGTAGAGAAATGAATAGTGCTTTCAGAAAAGCTGTGTTTTTTATCTTGTTGGTGGGTATAGCGGTGGTTGGATACCAGTATATGATCAGGCCGGCTAATAGAAATCTTGCCAAGGCGAAGCAACGCGTCGAGGCCAAGTTGGCAAAACTCAGCGAATTCGAGAAGGCCACAGCCGCCGCAGAGGACCTCACAAAACAGCTTCAGCAGTTGCATGATGCCGTCAGATTCTTTGAGAGCAAACTGCCGCCTACAAGCGAAATCCATAAAGTCCTCGAACAAGTAACTGTAATTGCCCAAAAGCAGGATCTCGAACCTAAGATGATTAGGACCCTCGAGAAAAAAGAAAATAGTGGTTACATAGAGCAGCCATTAAGGATGGAGTTAACGGGCGATTTTAAATCGTTTTATTCGTATCTCTTGGAGCTTGAGCAGCTACCACGCATTATGAAGATTCGGGAGCTCGATCTTGATAAGCAAAGGCAACAAGAGGGGCAAATATCAGCCGATTTCATTGTGAGCATATTCTTTCAGGATAAAACAGGCTGAAAAGAGGCGCCTATCAAATCAGATTTGAAATCAGTAAAAAGAATGCTCTGCGGAAAACCTAAAAAACTGTCATTCCGAGCGAGCCCCCCTTCTTGCTTTCGCAAGAAAGCAGGAGGGCGAGTCGAGGAATCTGTTTTTAATAGATTTCTCCACTCCGCCCCTTAGGGGCTTCCATTCTCCGTCCCTTAGGGACTGCGAAGGATGAATCGGTCGAAATGACAACCGAGCTTTTCAACAGAGCCTAAAAAGAAGTAAGGGAGCTTAGATATGTTATCTTTTTTACGCGACCAAAGCTCTGAAGGCTTGCCGCCACAGGCGTCTTCAACTGCCGGCCATGCAGAGCCTGAGTCACTGCAAGACGGTCAAAACCAGGAATACTTTACCGTCCCGAATCAGCCCAAAAACGCACGCAGAAGTACGGTATTGGTTATCATCTTGTTCAGCATCGGCCTTTTATGCCTTTGGTTCATGATTAGAAAGAGCAAGCCGCAAGCAGCCTCAGCCGCACCAGCTTGTTCTGAAGAGGCGCAGATTGAAATCGCTATCGGTAGACTCACCGGCGGCAGCACCGAGATGATTGGTCGAATGGATCAAATCCTAAAGAAATTCTACGAGTTTTCAAACGTCTTTCAGGTTCAGGTCAATGAGCTTGTTAAGAACCCTTTTGAGCTTGAAATGTTTTTGAATAACTTAAGGCAGCAGAGCGATACTCAGGAGCAGTCTCCTGGTATTGACGCAAGGATTATTCGCCAACAGAGGCTGATTCAAAAAGCGAAAGACATGCAGTTGCTATCCATCATGCGCTCTGATCAGGGCAACTGTTGTATGATTGACGGTAAGATCTTTTATGAGGGAGATACGATAAAAGGCTTTAAAGTAGTCAAAATCAGTAACGTTTTTGTTGTCCTTGAGTGGCTCGGCGAGCAGGACGGTGATTCTTCTGAGGCCGAGTCTGAAGGTTTGAAGGTTATACTGAAGTTATCTTAATGAAACTGCACTTTCCATTTCAGAAAAACGACGGTGCGCCGGAGCCGCCAGAAGGCCAGCAAAGTTTGCAAATGAATTCTGCGTTGGATCAGGCTGACTCCAACAGCGAGCCTGTGCGCGGACTAAGCGATCTCTACTCTCCGGATCAAACCTGCGAGGCACATATGCGTGATATCGCTGATGTCTTGGCCGATGCAGGCAAAATAACACATGAGCAGCTCGAACGATTACGGCAGGATCAGTCCGCAAAGCTCACTCCCGACGCTGCAACTTGGCTGTTGAAGCAAGGACTTGCGAGCGCCGATGACATCTTGATGTCAAAGGCGGAACTCTGCGGCCTCGAATTCCGACGCTTCAGCCCTGAAGAGGTGGAAAGAAGCGCCTTTGAGAGTCTCGATATCGGCTTCATACGGACGAGTGGCATCGTACCTATCAAAATTGAGCAGGGCACTTTGATTGTCGCGACCTCCGAACCAGCCAATATCTTCGCGATAGAGGATGTCAAAAGGCAAACTCAAATGGATATCCGTGTCTTCGTCTGCAGTCCCACAGATATTGACGCAATTTGTGATTCATTCAGCCAGGACCAAATCGATTATAACCTGGACGATATAATCAGTGACCTGACTGAAGTTGAGGTGATTCAGGACCAGCAGGATGATTCGGGAGACCTGGAGAAGATGGCAGGACAATCGCCTGTCATTAAATTCGTCAATTATCTTATCAGCAACGCCATACGCGAAGGAGCCAGTGACATACACATTGAGCCCAAGGACAAAATAACGAAGATAAGATACCGCATTGATGGCATGCTTTTTGAAAGCAAGCAGGCGCCGTTGAAGATGCACCCCGCGATTGTTTCACGCGTTAAGATTATGGCCAATCTGGATATCTCAGAGAGAAGACTGCCGCAAGATGGAAAAATCTCAGTCATTGTCGGTGGCAGAGCGATTGATTTACGAATCTCTACTTTACCGACAAACCACGGAGAAAAAACAGTCATACGTGTTCTCGACAGCAGGTCAATCGTCCGCGGTCTAAACCAGCTCGGCATGGAGCAAGCCGTATGTGATATATTTAGTCAGCAAATAGCGCTGCCTCACGGCATTTTTCTCGTTACAGGCCCAACCGGCTCAGGAAAGAGTACCACGTTGTACTCAGCTATGTGTCAGATGGATGGTGATAGATTAAACATCTCGACCGTTGAAGATCCAGTGGAGTATGAGCTTGACTTCTGTAACCAGGTACAGATAAACGAGAAGATCGGCCTTAGTTTCGCCTCGGCGCTCAGGAGCTTATTGCGGCAGGACCCCGACGTAATAATGATAGGCGAAATTCGTGACAACGAGACAGCAGGCATCGCTGTACAAGCTGCTTTGACAGGTCACCTTGTGCTCTCCACACTTCACACTAATGACGCCGCGAGCAGTATTACCAGATTAGTCAATATAGGTATCGATCCATATTTGATAGCGGCTTCGCTCAATGGCGTCCTTGCACAGCGATTAGTGAGAAGAATCTGCCCAAATTGCAGGCAGCCTTATCAGGTGCCCGAGCATATGTCAAAGTATATACAAAGAGCGGGCATCAATCCACAGGAGCTGTCCCATGGCGCCGGTTGCGATTCTTGTAGGGGCTCCGGTTATGCGGGAAGAGTTGGTATCTTTGAGCTGCTTGTAATCGACGACAAATTCAGAGACATGATTAACGAAGACTCTTCGATTAACAGCATGAGGCGTGTCTTTCACGAGAGCGACAAGCCCAGCCTCTTTGATGATGGCATGAGAAAGGTGGCCCAGGGTGCTACAACATTGGAGGAGGTACTCCGGGTTACGGAGGTTTATGGACACAGTGAAGAAGAAGCCTTTGTCGAAAATGTTATGTAGACCGACATACGTTATATACCCTTTTAGTGAGATCGGAATATGATTGACATTAAAGCAATCTTAGCTGCGGCAATAAGAAGAAGTGCCAGTGACGTACACATTAATGTTGCAATGCCGCCCGTGCTTCGAAGAAACACAGAATTGATTGATATGGATTTCCCCGCCGTCAGCAATCAGGATGCAAAGGAAATGATTCTTACAATGGTTGGCCCTGAAAAATTCGAGAAATTCAAAGAAAATAGAGACCTCGACTTCTCGACTACTATTGCCGATGGCCACAGGTTTCGTGTCAACGCCCATTATCAACGTGAGACAATCGCAATTTCTTTCAGGATTATTCCCAATCACGTTTTCTCAATTGATGATCTTCACCTTCCAGCGATAGTCAAGGAGCTGATCGACTTGCCCAGGGGTTTGGTACTGGTAACCGGACATACCGGCTCTGGTAAAAGTACGACCCTTGCTGCGATGGTTCAGGTTATAAACTCAAAGTATACAAAACGTATTATCACACTGGAGGACCCTATTGAGTACCTGCTGGAGAATGACAAGTCTATGATAGAACAGCGTGAAATCGGTTCTGACTGTCCCGAGTTCGCATCTGGTCTTAAACACGTGCTGCGACAGGACCCTGATATTATCATGGTTGGCGAGATGAGGGATCTTGAAACCACCAGCTTCACAATAACCGCCGCTGAGACAGGACACCTCGTCTTTAGCACATTGCACACGATAAATGCACCACAAACCATTGAGCGTATCGTCGATATCTATCCCGCCAATCAACAGAATCAGATCCGAACAATGCTGGCCAACACTTTACAGGCCGTTGTCTCGCAGACCTTGTTTAAGCGGGTGGATAAGCCCGGAATGATTCCCTGTACCGAGATATTGCTGTGTACTTCCGCTGCCAGAAACTGCATTCGCGAAAACAGGATTTATGAAATACCGAACATAATCGAAACCTCTCGCCGCTTGGGCATGCAGAGTTTGGACACTAGTATTGCTGATATGTATTCGAAGGGTTACATCGACAGAGATGAGGCAATCATGCGCTCCAGCAACCCTGCGAAGATGGAAAAAATGCTTGCCAAGCCCGGTGACTTCGAAGTCGTTCGACCGCCTCAGACGGTAGGTTCAGAAAGGTAGGAATATAGATATGTCGAGCGATTCTCCACAAGAGCACGAAAGTACCACTGCCGTCGCTGACGATAGGCAGGCTGCCGGACCGCAAATCCAACAAGGCCGATCTCGGCACATCGCTGGTAGTAATTCCATCGGCGCTGTCCAGCAGCCGAAATGGATCCGCGACAAGACCCACGATCGACCTTCGCTGCTACAGAGAGTGAAGAATTTCAGGTTTGAGTTCGGGCCGAGCAGAAAAGACATCTTGAACTTTACCAGTCAACTTGCTGTTATGGTTCGGGCAGGGATAAGCCTTCAGGATTCGCTTCAATCGATTGCCGAACAGAATGAAAATCAGAAGTTTAAGGCAGTTGTCACCGACCTGAAAAATGCAATCGAAGCTGGCCAGAGTTTCTCGCAGGCCCTCGCCGAGCATCCAAATGTATTTTCTAACCTCTATATAAACATGGTTGCTGCAGCAGAAGTCTCCGGCTCTCTGAGCGATATGTTGCAAAAGCTGGCGGAGTATCTGGACCAGGAGGCAGAGACACGCTCTCAGGTCAGAAGTGCTATGGTTTACCCTGTCATAATAGCGGTTATGGCCGTAGCGGTGACCATCTTCTTGCTTTGTTTTGTCTTGCCGAGGTTTACAGCGATATTCAAAGGAAAGGAACACCTCTTGCCTTTGCCAACAACAATACTGATGGTCAGCAGCACATTCTTGAGGCATTACTGGATTTTAATCGTGCCCGCCATCGGCGCCGGTCTTTGGGCTTTTTGGTACTTCATCAACACCAGTGGTGGCCGGCTTTGGTGGGACAAGACAAAGTTGACGTTGCCTCTGATAAAGACACTCTGCCGGAGCCTGTATATAACCAGGAGCTTGCACACGATGGGTGTGCTCACAAAGGCAGGCGTGCCAATCCTGAATACTATTTCCATAACGGCCCAAATATCGGGAAATGCCCTATACAGGGATATGTGGCTTGGAGTCTACGAGGAGGTTCGTCAGGGCAAGAAAATCGCATCCAGCCTGAGCCGTTACACATTAATGCCATCCAGTGTTGTGCATATGATACGAAGTGGTGAAGAGTCGGGAAATATAAGTGATGTATTGAGAGATGTCTCCACTTACTATGCACGAGAACTAAAGACGGTTATAAAGACAGTCACTTCCATGATAGAACCATTGATGATAGTGGTGATGGGCTGCCTTGTTGGTTTCATAGCGATGAGCATTATTCTGCCCATATTCAAGATGTCTAGCATTGTCATGGGTAAGTAGATTTTTTCTCGTGCCTGGAAATTTAAATAAAGCTGATAACATTGGCTTAAGGTATTGCATGCAAACTAAAACACAAAAGAACGCTTTTACACTCATTGAGGTGCTCTTCGCCGTGATTCTCGTCGGTCTTGCGATTACGGCCCTGCTCACTGCCAATAGCGCTTTTACAATAGCGAACGGAGCCGGGGCCGATCTGTCGACCGCTGAGTTTTTAATCGAGCAGGTTCGCGAACTGACAGCTATGATGAGCTATAACAGTCTGACAACTCTTGATGAGCAGTCGTATTCACCACCAATAGATGCAGATGGTCAGGTTCTGAATAACTTTGTGGCGTGGAGTCAACAGGTAATAGTTGAAAATGTCAGTATTAGTAACTTCGAGCAAGTTGTCCCGGATGGAAGTAGTGATTTTGTCAGGATAACAGTAAGGGTTTTTCTTAATTCAAAGCAAATCAGCTCAGCCTGCTGGATTAG
>Ga0315545_1005287_pt1 | contig 10402 bp, 11 predicted proteins | sample SalMarSW160210MG_FD_203096 | JGI IMG/M metagenome (GOLD analysis project Ga0315545, IMG submission 203096) | Salt marsh sediment microbial communities from the Plum Island Ecosystem LTER, Massachusetts, United States - Salt Marsh Sediment SW1602-10 ...
AGACGAACGAGGTCGGAGACGTCCTCGACGAACACGATGACGCGCCGCTCGCCGATGCCTTCCTCGCTGGAGCAGACGCCGCGCGCCGACAGCCACCTCGCCTGCCCGGTCTGCGGCGCGCTCTTGAATGGGCGCGTCGAGAACGGCGTGCCCTCAAGAGCGTGCGTGAGCTTGTCGGCGATCGCGGCAAGCGGTGACTCCTCGCCAACGAGACGGAGGCCGATCAGCTCGCCGGCCGCCGCTTCCGCGGCCGTACCGCCGGGGGCGAGCAGGCCGGCCATTGCCTCGTTTGCGGTGACGATCATGCCTGTCTTGTCGAGGACGGCGATTCCAATCGGCGCAGCACGCACGACGCTTGCGCCGAGCGCGCTCACGCGCCGCACCTCGTGCTCGAGTCGCCGGGCGTCGGTCACGTCGCGCGCGATGCCGAGCACGCCGACGATCTCGCCTGTGGCGTTGTGCACGGGGCTCAGGCTGAGGTCGAAGGTGAGCTCGCGGCCCCGCGCGACCAGGCTTGTCTCGGTCGTAGTGGGGGCGTCGTGCTCAATGACCTGGCGAGACGCGGCGAGCAGATGCCGCGCGGTCACCTCGTCGAGGAGCTCGCCGACCGTGCGACCGGTGACACGTGATCGATCGACGCCGTGCGCGGCCAGTGCGCGTTCTCCCACGTCGACACAACGTCCCTCGATGTCGAGCAGGAAGACGACGTCGGCGGCTGAGTCGAGCAGGGCCCTGTAGCGGGCCTTGGCCTCGTGGTGCACCTCGGCCGCCCGGGCCACGTTCGTGATGTTGCGGAAAACCAGGACGCGCGAGCCGTCCTCGAGCGCGGCGACCGAACAGGCGGCCCGGAATATCGTGCCATCGGGTCGCCGGCCGTTGAGCAACCGCGTGACGGGACCCGCGGCGGCGCTTTCGAGAAACGCCGTCAGCTCGTCGCGGCCGCCGAGCACGTTCTTCTCGCACAGGTTCATCTGCAGAAGATCCGACCGGCCCGTTCCGAGCACGTGGGCAGCCGCGTCGCTCAGGTCGAGAACCAGCCCGCCCGGGTCGAGCAGGACGATCGGGTCGGGCGCGGCCCGGATCAAATCGCGCAGCCGGCTGACGGCCGAGGCGATCTGCACGGACAGGATCGCGTTGTCGAGCGCGGTGCCGAGCAGGACGGCGGCCGTCTCGACGAACTCGACGTCGTCGTCGGCCAGCGCCTGCGCCTCGTCGAGGCCGACGACGAGCCATCCCGCAGGCTCCTTCCCACGCGGCAGCGGCGCGACGAACATCGCGCGCGCGCCGAACGTGGCGACTTCGGCATCGAGGCCGCCGCGCGCGTGCTCGATGGTGAGCAGCTCGCCGTGCAGGCCGCGTGGGAGCCGGTCGAGCGCTTCGGGCTCGAGGCGCACCTGTTCGCCGAGCTCGCGGCCAAGCTGGTCGCCGGGCCACGCCGCCTCGAGGCGGACGCCGCGCTGCCGTCCCATGTGGCGCAGGAGCAAGCAGATGCGACACGGCAGCTCGTCGTACAGGCGCCGCAGGACCGACTCGGCCGCCTTCGCCGGCGACAGGCCGCGAATCTCGATGAGCATCAGGCGCAGCGACTCGAACCGCCGCGAGCGGCGGATGTCGCGGTCATACAGCTCGGACCACGCGAGGCCCTGGCGGATATCCTCGGCCGCGGTAACGAGCGCGTCGAAGCCTGCCGGCGGCGCTTCCGTAGGAGCCGTGTCCGGTCGCGCACGGTCCACGCCGTCGCGAATGCGGATCACGACCCGCTCGAGAGCGCATCGGATGCTCGGGCCGTCCTCCGTGTCCTCCGTCGCGCTCGCGACGGCCTCGGTGATGGTGCGGCAGGTGGTCGCGCAGAGGTGGTCGAGCTCATCGGGCGTGTGCGAGCTCAGGCGCCCCGCGCGGACCTGCTCGGGCCAGTAGTCCTCGGCCGGGGCGAGCTCGTCGCGCGCAAGCGCGTCGCACAAGATGTCGACGAATTCGTCGAACAGCTTCGTGTAGACGGCACCGGGCAGCGGGCTCGAAAACCGGAGCCGGGCTGACTTGTCGAGCGCCGAACTGCGCCACTGCTCGACGAGGCCCGGCCTCATCTCGCGAAGGGAGTTCTCGATACGGCGCGCAATCTCGTGTTTGACGCCGCTGATGCCCACGCTGTTCTTCCTCTCTCCGAGAAGCCTCGAATCGGAGCCCCGCCGGCCCCAGGTTCACCGGCCGGGCAGGGACGTGCCGCCGTACCCTCTTGTCCTGCTCACAATGTACCTGCCGCGGAGCGTGCCGGTCAAGGAGCGGTTGGGAATATGGCGGCCAACGGCGAGGTCCCCCACTCTGCCGTGCTCACCGGCGGCGGCGCACGCGTCTGACCAAAACGACCACGCCAACGCCGACCAGGACGCCGAGAGACGGCTCGGGGATGACGTAGCGGAACTTCTGGATGCGGTGGTTATCGCTATCGACGACATAGACGTTGCCGAACGCATCCAGTGCCACATCAAGGGGGGACCTGAACTGGCCGTCGCCGCTACCGTGACTGCCCAATGCGGTGATGAAGTCACCGTCGGCGGTGAATCTCTGAATGCGGCTGTTGCCCCAGTCAGCCACGTAGACGTTGGCGAAGACATCGACCGCCATGCCGATGGGGCTACAGAACTGGCCGTTGGCCGTACCGAAGCTCCCCCAGGTGGTGATGAAATCACCGTCGGCGGTGAACTTCTGGATACGGTCGTTACCGCTATCGGCGACATAGACGTTGCCGAGCGCGTCCACCGCAATGCCGTCGGGCCGGTCGAATCTGCCGTCGCCTCTGCCAAAGGTGCCCCAGGCAGTGATGAAGTCGCCGTCGGCGGTGAACTTCTGGATGCGGTTGTTCTCCCGGTCAGTGACGTAGACATTGCCGAACGCGTCGACAGCTGCGCGCGCGGGCCTGTCGAACTGGCTGTCGCCAGTGCCCGGCCTCCCCCACTGGGTGATGAAGTCGCCATCGGCTGTAAGCTTCAGGATGCGGTTGCCCCAGAAGCAAGGAATGAAAACGTTCCCCGAACCATCCGGCGCGACGTCCAGCGGACCACAGGCAGTAAGATAGGGGTTGCCATTGTCGTCGGATCCGGCCATGTCCCCCCCGGGCTCACCTTGCCACAGCTCAAGGAAATCGCCGTCGGCCGTGAACTTCTGGATGCGGGTACTCTCGGCTACATAGACGTTGCCCGAAGCGTCAACCGCGACGCCATACGGCACGTTGAACTGGCCCTCTGCGTCGCCCTCGGTTCCCCAGGAAGTAACGAATTCGTAGTAGCCGGTGGCGCTCGCGGCGTGTGCAAGGCCGAGCACCATGGCAATCACAATGAGGAAGAGAGTTGATCTGGACATCGTCCGACCTCCACTACCAGCACTGGCCCGGATCTTTGAAGGTCCTGCGGTATCGAGGGGATGGCCTCCGCATCTCTACCGCACGCCCGTTACCCTGATTCATTATTACCCTGAACGGGACGCGGAGTCAAGTTCAAAACGCTGGCCAGTCAAGCGTCAGGAGATCATGTCGCGTTGACGTGCGTCCTTGCTCTTTGTGGCTGAGCTTGTCGGGCATGTGGACCTCATACACAGCATGAGGGCAGTCGACGTGCCAGTTCGGCGCGCTGTGGTGTACGCGATGCTGCAAAAGGCTTGACACAAGGTTGTTGGTTTGATATCATCCTCCTGGGTATTGGGTCATTGTTCTTCTTTTTTTGACCCTTGGGGTAGCCTCTGTACAACGGAACTGGGGAGGGTTGTCTTATGAAGCTACTGCTGGCTTTGCCGTCGGTCATCGTCTGTCTGCTTCTCTTGGTGGCGCCGGCCGGAGCAGCACTGATCTCGGACACGGACCTGTGGGACGCGAGCCAGGGCGCTGTTGTGGACGACAGCAGCCCATCGAGTGGGACCTGGCCCTCGAGTCAGATGTTTGCACCCAACGATGCGCTCTTCGCCGATTATCAACCAGCGGGCACCTTGCACTGGATCGAATGGAGCACGCCCGCTCCGGTGACGATCGAGAGCATCAACCTGGTTGCCTCGCACGACACGCCGCCGGCCAGGGACATCCGCTACAGGGGCTTCAGTTCGTTCACGCTCTACTAGAGCGACACGCTTGGGGGGCCGTGGACGTTGCTTCACGAGCTAGCGGACACGGATCCCGACGCGGATCACCTGTATGGCGGCGGGCCGAACTACACCCCGGCGCAGTATTTGGAGTACTGCACGGTTGTGCCGTCGACGACGGCCCAGTACTGGCGGGCCGAGTTCGTCCAGTACGGCGACGTTATGGGCAATGCGTCGGGGCCACGCGTCATAGAGCTCGACGGCTACGACTACGTCATCCCGGAGCCGGCGACGATCTGCCTGCTCGGCACGGCGATCCTGCTACTGAGCCGCCGCAAGAAGTAAGCGAGCTGGCTTAGCTGCTCACTTGCCCGGGCACGCGGCAACGTGCGCCCGGGCTTTTCTACTGCACCTGTTCCATGTGCTCGCGGGGCAGGTTGAATACCCGAGCGCGCGGCAGCGTCTCACTCAAGTGAAGGGTGAACTCTGGCCCGGGCAGAAGGGGGTGCGATGATGAGGCGGCTCGTACTGATCGCGGCGGCGGCGCTGATGATCCTGGGGGCGGCGGAGCCGGCGTTCGCGGGCGGACGCGTCTACGTCTACACGTCGGGTGGCTCGCGCTACCGCCGGCCGTATAGCACAAACTACTCCAGGACGCGTTACTACCCGCGGCGGTACTACTACTACCGCTCGTACGCGCGGTACCGTCACCGGCGGTATCGGCGCTACTACTACTCGCCGCGCAGGTACTACTACCGGCGGGCGCCGGTCCGCTACTACTACTACGGTTACTAGGCGGCCGCCCCCACGCTGGCACGCGCGCTCGAGGACGACCCGGTCATCCGCGCCGAGATCGAGCAGCTCCTCGTCTACCTGCACGAGCAGACCCTGGGGCACAACATCCAACTGTCCCACTGAGTCAGGCGCGCATCGTGCTCGCCGCTCGCCCGCGACACGATTTGCCTTGCCGACGACACGCCCGATGATAGAATCCCGCACCGACGAGGCATGGGCTGATGCGCATTCGCGGCAATACACAACTGACCGGTCTGTTCGGCTACCCGATTGCCCACACTGCCTCGCCCGCCATGCACAACGCCGGTTTCCACGCGCTCAACATCCCGTGGGTCTACGTCCCGCTCGAGGTGCGACCCGACCGCCTCGGCGAGGCTGTCCGCGGCGTCGTGGCGCTCGGCTTCCGCGGCGTGAACGTCACGATCCCGCATAAACAAGCCGTCGTCGAGTTCCTCGACGAGCTGTCCGACGAAGCGGAGCTCATCGGCGCGGTCAACACAGTGCGCATCACGGGCGACGGCAGGTGCGAGGGGCTCAACACGGACGGGCGCGGCTTTGTGCGCAGCCTTCGGGCCGAGGCGGGGATCGAGCCGGCCGGCAAGACGTTCTTCGTCATGGGCGCGGGCGGCGCCGGACGCGCCGTCGCCACACAGCTCGCGCTCGACGGCGCTGCGCGCCTCAGCCTGTGCGACAGCGACGCGCCGCGTGCCCAGGCGCTGGCAGAACACATCGCCCAAAGGACTTCGTTGAAGAGCGTCGAGCTGATCGCGCATGAAGATAAGGCGGTTCGCGACGCCGTCGCGCGCGCCGACGCGTTCGTCGACGCGACCCCGCTGGGCATGCACGAGGGCGACGCGACGAGCATAGCGCTCGACGCGCTCCGGCCCGGAATGCTCGTCGTCGATCTCGTCTATAACCCGCCCGAGACGCCGCTGCTCGCCGGCGCAAAGGCGCGCGGCTGCGCGACGCTCGGCGGTCTCGGCATGCTCCTGTTCCAGGGCGTCGAGGCGTTTGAGCTGTGGACCGGACGCGAGGCGCCCGTCGACGTGATGCGCCGCGCGCTCCGTGGGGCCGTGTACGGAACGGAGTCTGACGCCCGGGAGACCGTGTGATGTCGCTCGAGACACTGCTCATCGTCGTTGCATTCATCTTCGGCTGCGTCTGGGGCAGCTTCTTCAACGTCGCCATCTACCGGCTGCCGCGCGAGATGTCGCTGGTCAAGCCGGGATCGCACTGCTTCTCGTGTAGCAGGCCGATCGCCTGGTACGACAACATCCCGCTCGTGAGCTGGCTCGTCCTGCGCGGCAAGTGCCGCCACTGCGGCGCACCGTTTTCGTTCCGCTACTTTTTCGTCGAGCTCCTGAGCGGCTTGCTTTTCACGTTCATCATGCTCAAGTACATCGACGTTATCACGGCGCAAGGCCATGTTGTCGACGGCGTGATCGCCATCGTGCTGCACTGGTGCTTGGTCGGCGGCTTCGTCGTGCTGACGTTCATCGACTTCGACCATAAGATCATCCCCGACGGCGTCACCTATCCCGGTATGGTGCTCGGCCTGATCGCGTCGTTCGCCGTGCCGACCCTCGTCGCGCGGTTCCCGGCGAACGCGCCGGACGTGTCGCATTGGCGCGGTTTGCTGCAGGGTGGCATCGGCCTCGCTGCCGGCGCGGGAGGCATGGTGTTGGTCGCCGTGTTAGGCAGGATGGCGTTCAAGAAGGAGGCCATGGGCGGCGGCGACGTCAAGCTCATGGGCATGATCGGCGCCTACATCGGCTGGCAGCTCACACTGCTCGTCGTCTTCTTCTCGTCCCTTATCGGCACGCTGGTCGCCGTCTCGTTTATGATCGTCGGCCGGATCCGCGGCGTGCGGCTCATCAAGCCGCTGCAGGAGATCGTCGACAACGACGCTGACCCCGCCGCGCGCGCCAAGGCGCAAGAGGGAATCGACGCGATCGTCGAGCGGCAAACCGGCTGGTCGTCGCAGATCCCGTTCGGCCCGTACCTCGTCCTCGGGGCGCTCGTCGCCTTCTTCTTCGGCCCGCAGATTTACCGATGGTACTTCACTGTGCTGCATTCACCTGAGGCGGTCGAGCCTCTGCGCCAGACACTCAGCTTCTTGTTCTGAACGCGGGGTCGATTCCGGCGTAGATCGAGAAGGGGACAAAGGGGGGCGCGCTAGTGCATGGGTGGCATGGGCATCCTGCCCATGCGTGCAGGCTCACCGACGAGGCGCCATCGCATCTGCGAACACGTGTACCAGGCGGGGAACGGGACACGGCCGGCCGTCATGAGCCCTGTCTTCACATGCCGAGCTCGCGTTGCTTGATCGCCTCGCGAATCTCCTCGGGTGTCTTCGCGTTGATCAGCGCCGAGCGCAACCGCGCATCGCTCATGAGCCGAGCGACCTGGGCGAGCGCGCGCACGTGCGGCCCGGGGTTATTCAGCTCGGCAATCAACAGGAAGACGACTGTGGTGGGCTTGCCGTCGGCGGAATCGAAGTCCAGACCTTCGCGCCTTATCCCGAGCGCTGCCGTGAGCGCCGAGACGGCCCCGCTCTTGGCGTGCGGCACGGCGAGACCTTCCTCGAGCCCGGTGCTCATGGCGCTCTCGCGTTCCATGACCGCGTCGAGCACGGCGTTCCGGTCGGTGATCCGGCCGGCTCGGTCGAGCACGTCGACGAGCTCCTCGATCGCGCCGTCCTTGGTCTCGGCCTCGAGATGGGCTACAATGCAGTTCGGTTCGAGCAGTTCGTACAGGGACATCGCCGTGTCCTTGATGCGCGTCACACCGCAGCAGTGCTGCCGCAACGGGGCAGGACTCTAGGGCGGCAGCAGCGGGAAGTCAAGCGAATCCTCGGCCGGCAGGGAGGCAGCACGGAAGCATGAAGGGCGTGGTACTCGCCGCTGGAAAAGGCGTCCGAATGCGCGAGCTGACGGCGCGGTTCGCCAAACCGCTGCTGCCGGTGGCGAACGTGCCGATCGTCGGCTGGGCGCTCGGCGCGCTGCGCGATGCCGGTGTACACGACGTGCTGCTCGTTGTCGGCCACCTGCAGGCGCAGGTCCGCCAGGCGATCGGCGACGGCGCCGCGTTCGGCCTGCACGTCGAGTACATCGAGCAGCCGAAGATGCAGGGCACCGGCGAGGCAGCTATGTGCGGGCGCGCCTTCACCGGCAGCGAGCTGTTCGTCCTCGTCTTCGGCGACGTCGTCACGCCGCCGGTCAATGTCCGTGCCCTCGTCGCCGAGTTCCGGCGCCACCTGCCGGACGCCGCCATGGCCACGCACCGAGTCGAGGACCCCCATGCCGGCGCAGCCGTGTACGTCGAGGACGGTGTCGTCACCCGTATCGTCGAGAAGCCGCCGAAGGGCACCTCGACGACGCCGTTCGACAACGCCGGCATCTTCGTCTTCACCCCGGTCGTCTACGACCTGCTCGACCGGGTCGAGCGCTCGCCGCGCGGCGAGTACGAGCTGACCGACGCCCTCCACATGCTGGCCCGGAAAGGCACGACGCTGCGCGCGTTCGAGCTCGACGGGTTCTGGTCGAACGTCACCTCGCCGGAGGAGCTGCTGCGAGCCAATCGCCACATGCTCGTGCACCTGCGCGCCACGAACGGCTGTCCCGATCGGGTCGGGCTCCATCCGTTTTCGATCGCAGCCGATACGGCGCACGTGGGCGACTGCGTCATCGGCGAAAACGTGTCGATCGGGCCGGGCAGCACGGTCGGCGACGCCGCCGCGCTCACCTGGAGCGTCGTGTGCGAGGGTGCAACCATCGGCAAGGGGGCGACCGTCGAGTACGCGTTCGTCCTACCGGGAGCGAGTGTCCCCGACCGCGCGACCGTGATCGGCTCGCCGGACCAAGTGAAGATCGTCGGCCCGCTGGAAGCGGGCTGAGGGGCCGCTAGACGCGGGCTGAGGGGCCGCTAGACGCGGGCCTGAGGGGCCACTGGACGCGAGCTGAGGGCCCGCCGGACGCGGCCTAGTGGTTCGCGTCGCGGGAACGGCCGTGATCGCGCGGTGGGCGTCGTTCTTTCGAGACGGGAGGCTTCACGAGGGATTGCGCGGCCGACTCGGTCTCCTCTTCCTCGTCGGCGAGGCCTTCGTACTTCTCGTAGATCTTCTGGAGGAACATCGAGTTGCGCTCAGAGTTGATGGCCGTCCGGTAGAAGGCCCGCAGCAGGTAGACGGCGACCCAGATCTGGAAGATCACGACGAGCAAGAGCGGGATCGCGGCCTCGAACGCGAGCCCCGGCACCATGAACGTCTCGCCCTTCGGGGTGATCACCTCCATCTTCTGCGACGCGCGCCAGAAGCAGTAGACGACCACCAGCGCCGTGAACGCGATGTCGAGCAGGATGAAATCCTGGATGCGCCGGAACAGCGTGTCGGTGTTTGTCGGCGTACGCTGCCGGGCGGCTTTCGGCTCCTTGACGACGCGCAGCTTGTTGCATCGGACACAGAAGGTGCTCTCGTCGTTGTTGAACTCGCCGCACTCGCACTGCCACATGGGACGGACCTTCTTCGCTTCGGGAATCCTTCCGCTGGCCGATGCTAGGTGTGCGGCCCGACATGGGTCAAGCACTTTCCCTCCCCGCCTCGCGCCTCCCAAGACGCGTTGATTCCTCTCGACTCAACATGGTAAACAGTTCGCGGCAACCGCAAGGCACGGGCAGCGAACACACGCGGCTCAAGAAAGGGAGAAGAGCTATGAGACTCGTTTGGGCCATCGCCCTCATTATCGCCCTCGTCGCCATTGGCGGCGTCGGTGCGTGGCAACTCGCCACGAACCGCGGCCTGGCACAGGAAGCAGGCGGTTTCGGCTCGCCCGAAGAGGTCGCCGGCCTCCCGCAGATCTGGGTCGAGGCGATCTTCATCCAGATCGACACGGCGGACTTGAAACACGTCAAGATGCACCTCGAGAACACGCTGGATGCGCAGACAGGCGACATCGTACTCACAGGCACCGAGAAGGAAGAGCTGCTGACGGAGCTCAAAGACCAGCCTTCCTTTGAAGTGCTCGGCTCGGCTTCCGTTGTCTCACTCCCCAAGCAGTCGGCGCTCATGCGACTGGCGGAGGAGGTCCGCTACTCTGCGCAATACCAGGCCGCCACACCCGAGGTGCAAGGTGAGAACAGGACCGCAGCCGGGCAAGCCGTCGTCGTGCCCAGTGTGTTCTAAACCCGAGACGTCGTCCTTCAGCGGCTGGGTCCACTTCGGATCGGACAAGAAGTTCTCGCAGCCGGTCATCACATCGTGGAGTATCACGACGACGCTCAGCCTTTACGACGGGCAGACCGTCGTGCTCACCGGCGTGCCGACGAAGAACTTCGAGCAGTCAGAGATGCTCAGCACCCAGGCCGCCCACACGCCCAAGAGCGGCAAGTCGTCGTTGTGCCTGATCTCGGCCAAGATCATCGACACCGGCGAGCAAGACTGATAGGCGTGCCGGCAGCGGTCGCGTCTCTTGCCGGGCGTGTGCCGTCGTCTCTCTTCTTGCTCAACGGCGAGCACCGACGAGCCCCGCTTCGGCGGGCCGAGGGC
>Ga0315545_1005288_pt1 | contig 10401 bp, 8 predicted proteins | sample SalMarSW160210MG_FD_203096 | JGI IMG/M metagenome (GOLD analysis project Ga0315545, IMG submission 203096) | Salt marsh sediment microbial communities from the Plum Island Ecosystem LTER, Massachusetts, United States - Salt Marsh Sediment SW1602-10 ...
TATCTCGGTTGACCCGGTTTGCCGCCTCTGCTAGGATGCGCGCCGTCTTGGCCTGGAGGAGGATGCCGGGGCTCGGCCGGACGCGTCGTCTTCCCAACTGTGTTGGCAATGCATCACTTTCGGACCGTGTGGGGAAACCGATCCATGACGACGAAGCACATCTCGCTCAAGCTGGGCGACAAGGAGTTCAAGCTCCAGAACCACGAGCTCGCGCGCGTCTCGCTCAAGGAGGCGGCCTTCGACGAGCAGCCCGAAATCGGCACGTCGCTCAAGCGGGCCTGCATCGGCGTCGACCTGGCGCCCGACCTCTCGCCGGCCCTCGACGAGGACCAGGCCTACATGAACTACATCGACGGCGAGTGGGTCTCGTCCGAGACCGACCGCTACCGCGACAACGTCAACCCGGCCAACCGGCGCGAGCTGCTCGGCCGCACGCCCGTGAGCACGGGCGAGGACGTTGATCGCGCGATGACGGCGGCCGATCGCGACTTCACGGAGTGGATGGTGATCAGCGGCGACTTCAAGCTCAAGGCGTTCCTGCGCGTGGCCGAGCTGCTCAAGCAGCACAAGCCGGAGTTTGAGCGGATCATGTGCCGCGAGATGGGCAAGACGCTGTTCGACTGCCACCTCGACGTGGCCGAGGCGATCGGCGTCGTCGAGGTCGTCGCCCCCATGGCGCTGAGCATGAAGGGCGCCACGCACCAGAAGATCGCCCAGGGCACGGCGATGGAGTGCCGGCTGAGCCCGCGCGGGGTGGCGGCGATCATCACGCCGTTCAACTTCCCACTCGCGATCCCGATCGCCCAGGTCGTCTCGGCGCTCGTGACCGGCAACACGGTCGTGTGGAAACCGTCGCACGCGACGCCGGAGGTTTCGCACGCGATGGTCAAGCTGATCGTCACCGCCCTCAAGGACGTCGGCCAGCGCATGCACGTCAAGGTCCCGCGCGGCATCCTGAACATGTACTTCGGCGCCGGCTCGGCCACCGCGTCGCACCCGATCCCGAAGGTGATCCACTTCACGGGCTCGAAGGACATCGGCGACAAGGTCGATTCGGTCGCCTCGGGCATGGGCAAGCGCGTGATGAAGGAGGTGGCCGGGATCAACATCACCTACGTGCACAAGGCGGCCGACCTGTCGAAGGCCGTCCCGCAGATCATCTACGGCAAGACGATCACGGGCGGCCAGCGCTGCTCATCGATCCAGGAGGTGCTCGTCGACCACGAGCTCTACGACACGCTGCTCGACGCGCTCGCCGCAGAGGCCGAGAGCATCGTGACCGGCGACGGCATGTCGAAGGAGATCGCGGAGGCCGACGCGACGCCCGGCCGCTACAGCCTCCCCCCGCTCGTGGACGAAGAGCAACGCGACCACGTCCGGCAGCTGCTCGAGCGCGGCGTCAAGGAGGGCGCGCGAATCGTCTATCAGGATGAGCTGCCCGCCGAGCTGCTCGAGGCCGGGTTCTATCACCCGTTTACGATCGTCACCGACGTCGACGAGACAAACTGCCTCTACTACGAGGAGATCTTCGGCCCGGCGCTCGTCGTGACCAAGGTCAAGGACATCCACGAGGCGGTCTCGACGATCAACCAGAAGATCGGCATCGTCGCCTGCATCCACAGCGAGGACAAGAACGCGACCGAGTTCTTCATCGAACGCGTGCTGCGCACGCGCATCGACGACGGCCGCCACGGCACCGGCTGCTTCTGGTCGACCAAGTTCGGCGGCGACCGCGGTGCCGGCTCGGGCAACGCGGCGCTCGATGCCGACATGGTCTACAGCTACGTGATCTACAAGACCGTCTACCGCCAGTTCGCCGAGCCGAAGTAGCCGTTCGCCGGGCCGGAGGAGACACGGACCGCGCCAACGGTGCGCGCAAGGCGTGGCTTTCAGGTGGGATGAGCGGATCGGGAGAAAACGACTCCTACCCGACGAGGGCAGGAGTCGTGACCTGGTTGGTGCGTGAGACGTTCTAGCGTCTCTTCTTGCGCTTGGCCTTCTTCTTCTTCTTGACCACCTTCTTCTTCCGGCGCTTGGCGGCACCCCGTGACATCTTCGCCCGCGAGATGTCGCCTTGCTTGTCGACGAAGTAGAGGTAGCCCGGCACCTTTTTCACACCGACTTTCGCGACTTTCTCGGCCATTCCGACTCACCTCCTTTCGTGCAGTCGTCTGGCACCCTCTTCGGGGCGGACGCTAGCACTGCCTCGTCGGGTTGTCAAGAGGAGAAATGACGTTTTTTTCGACTTTCTCGACGGGCCGGACTGAGGATGCTCGGCAGCCGCCGGAGGAGCTCGAGCCAATGAGCGGCGTGGGCCGGTCCGGGCGGCGAGGCGACGGGAAGCAGGTGGTTTCTCGACGAGAAAACTCAGCCGAGCGCGGCGCGAACGGCGTCGGCGATCCGCGCGGCATGCGCTTTGACCTCGCGCTCCTCGCGCCCCTCGACCATGACGCGGGCTACGTACTCGGTGCCCGAGTAGCGCAGGAAGACGCGCCCGTGGTCGCCGAGCGCGCGCTCGACCTCGGCGACGACTTGCTGCACGCCGTCGAGCGACTCGACGGGCGGCTTGTCGCGCACCGTCACGTTGACAAGCACCTGCGGGTACTTGCGGATGACGCGGCGCAAGTCGGAGAGCTTGCGCCCCGTCTCGCGCATGATGCGCAGGATCTGCAGCGCCGTGATCAGCCCGTCGCCCGTCGTCGTGAAGTCGCCGAAGATCACGTGGCCCGACTGCTCGCCGCCGAGGTTGAGCCCGTGCTCGAGCATCGTGCTGAGCACGTAGCGGTCGCCGACCTTCGAGCGGTGGACTTCGATGCCCGCCTCGTCCATCGCCTGGAACAGGCCGAGGTTGCTCATGACCGTCGCGGCGAAGGCGTTCTTGGCGAGGAGTCCCTTTTCCTTAAGGTCAAGGGCGGCGATCGCGAGCACGTGGTCCCCGTCAACGACGGTGGCGTCGTCGTCGGCCATGATGCAGCGGTCGCCGTCGCCATCGAGCGAAATACCGACGTCGGCGCGGTGGTCGATCACGCCCTTGCGCACCACCTCGGGGTAGAGGGCGCCGCAGCGGTCGTTGATGTTGATGCCGTTTGGCTTGTCGCTGTAGACGGTTACGTCGGCGCCGAGCTCGCTGAAGATGCGCGGCGCCACCTTGTAGGCCGCGCCGTTGGCCACGTCGAGCACGATCTTGTAGCCGTCGAGCGTCATCCCTTTCGGGAACGAGTTCTTGATGAACTCGATGTAGCGGCCGAGCGCGTCGTCGATGCGCCACGCCTTGCCCACCTCGGCGGCCGTCGGCCGGATCTCGTCGAGCTCGCCGGAGGCGATGTAGGCTTCCATCTGCTGCTCGATCTCGTCGGGCAGCTTGAACCCGTCGTTCGAGAAGAACTTGATCCCGTTGTCCATATACGGGTTGTGCGAGGCGGAGAGCATCACGCCGGCGTCGGCGCGCAGGCTGCGGGTGATGAACGCGACGGCCGGCGTCGGCAGCGGGCCGAGCAGCAGCGCATCAACGCCCATCGAGCAGATGCCGGCCACCAAGGCGTTCTCGAGCATGTAGCCCGACAGCCGGGTGTCTTTGCCGATCACGATCCGGTGCCGGCGCTTGTCGTCGCGTTTGAACACGTGAGCGGCCGCGCGGCCGAGCTTGAGCGCCGTCTCGGCCGTCATCGGCTCGGTGTTGGCGACGCCGCGTACGCCGTCGGTGCCAAACAGCTTGATAGGCTGGTTCATCCGCTCCTCGTCGCGATGCGGTGGTTACTCGATCGTCACCTGAACGGTCGGGGCCTTGACAATCTCGATGCCGGGCTTCTTGCTTATCACCACGAGCGGCAGCGTGTACACGCCTGGGTCCAGCGCCTCGTTGATGATCAGGTAGGCGGCAACCGCCTCCGGCCCAAGGCTTGCGATCAGGTCCGCTCGCCCTGCGACCTCGACGGTGACTGCGCCGGGGTCAACGACAACTCTACGTCGGGCGCCGGGCCGCTGCAACACCATTATCGGCACCGGGGAGAGCGGTTTCTGCTCGACGACGGGCTCGATCGTCACGATCACATCGACGGCCTCGCCGAGGCGCGCGGTGCCCTCGCCGCGCGGGTCAATCACGTACGCTTTGTCCTCGACGGTGCTCGCGCGCCCGGTCACGTTGACGGGCGAGGTCAGCACGGCCGTGATGCGTTTCGCCTCCTCGGCCCCGAGCGCGAGCGTCACGCTCGAGGGCATGGCGCGGGCCGCCACGATCCGGTAGCCATCGGCCGGCGTGCCGACGAGCGTCACCTTGACATCCAGCAGGGTGTTCTGGAGACGCTCGACCTGGAACTTGAGCTGTTTTGGTTCGACCGCGGTGAGATCGAGCCCGCGCGGCAGCCGGAAATGGCGGTGCGCGATTTCGACGCTCACCGTGGCCGAGGCTCGGCCGGCAAGCGCATCCTCGACGGTGTCGCGCGCGTCGATGAGGAGCGTCGTCGGTGTTGTCCGGAAATCGGCCAGCTTGTCGATCGGGCCTTGCACCCTGATCTCGACCGAGAGCGCCTTCTCGTCCTGCACGATAACGTCGGCGGGCAGCATGAGCGAGACCGGGCACTCGAGCCAGTCGCTGTGCTCGACCGTCTGCCCGCGCACGGCGAACCAGGTGACGAGCGCCAGCGCCAGGGCGACGAGCTTGATCCTCATGTTGCGCAGCCGCACCTTCATCCCGGCATTCTCCAGAAATCGAGCCGCCACGCTCGTCTCTGCGTGGCGTAGACCTCCTCGAGCGCCGCGACGAGCTCCTGGGGGCTCACGTCGCGCTTGAGCACGCCGTTCTGCGCGATCGACAGGTGTCCCGTTTCCTCGCTCACGACGAGGATGAGCGCGTCGGTTTCCTCGGACAAACCGACGGCGGCGCGGTGGCGAGTGCCGATAGACTTGTCGAGCAGTGTCCGGCTCGACAGCGGGAAGATGCACGCGGCCGAACGCAGGCGGTCGCCGCTGATGACGATCCCGCCGTCGTGCAGCGGCGAGCCGTAGGTGAACACGGTCACGATAAGCTCGCTCGTGGCCTCGGCGTCGATCTCGACGCCCGAGCGCACGAGCTCGCCGAGCGAGATGTCGCGCTCGATGGCGATCAGCGCCCCGATCCGCTTTGAGCCCATGTTCTCGACGGCGCGCGCGACGGCCCCCACCATGCGGCTCCCCTCCTCGCCGCGGCTAAGGAACTTGCGCTTGCCCAGGTTGGCGAGCACCTGCCGAAGCTCGGGGTGGAAGATGATGATGGCGGCGATGATGAACACCTGAAAGAACGACGAGAGCATGTAGGCGAGCACGTCGAAGTGCAATTGCCGCGCCGCGAAGAACGCCGCGACCAGGATGGCGATGCCCCACGTGAGCTGCTCGGCGCGCGTGCCCTTGATGAAGAGCAGAATGACGTAGTACACACCGAAGATCACGAGGATCTCAACGACCTGGATCAGGAGCTCAAACATCCGCCTCTCCGAGAGCTGCGTGGCGCCCCTCGCTGGCCCGGCGCACGGCGTCGACAATATCGCACACCTGCCGCATTTCGGCCACATCGTGCACGCGCACGATGTGGGCGCCGCCCAGCACGCAGGCGGCCACCGCCGCCGCCGTGCCGAGGAGCCGCTCGCCGGCCTCGACGCCGAGCGTCGCGCCGATGAACGACTTCCTCGACGGGCCGACGAGCAGCGGGCAGCCGAGCGCGCCGAGCTCACCGAGGCGCGCGAGGATCTCGTAGTTGTGTTCGACCGTTTTGCCGAAGCCGATGCCGGGGTCGACAATGACGCGCTCGGCCGGCACGCCGGCCCCGGCGGCGTCGTTGACGCGCGCGGCAAGAAACCGGGCAATCTCGCCCACCACGTCGTCGTAGCGGGGGGTCTTCTGCATCGTGCGCGGCGTCCCCTTCATGTGCATGAGCACGATCGGCACGCCGCGCTCGGCCGCAAGCGCGAACATCCCCGGATCGCTGCCGGCCGTCACGTCGTTGATCATCGCCGCCCCAGCATCGAGCGCGGCGCGCGCCACGTCGGCCTTGGTCGTATCGACGCTGATCGGCACGTCGAGCTGAGACGCCGCCGCCTCGATGACGGGCACCACGCGCCGCACCTCCTCGTCGGCCGCCACGTCGGCCGCGCCGGGGCGGGTCGATTCCCCGCCCACGTCGAGGATGTCCGCGCCGTCGTCGGCCAGGCGCCGGCAGCGATCGACGGCCGCCCGCGTGTCGAAGAACCGGCCGCCGTCGGAGAACGAGTCCGGCGTAACGTTCACGACGCCCATGAGCGCCGTGCGGGTGCCGAGCTCGATGGCGAACCGGTCCCAGCGAAGGTGGTAGCGGGCGCGCGGCGAGCACGGCCCCGTCCCGATGGACGCGGGCACCTCAGGCCGAGCTTTCGTTGGGCCTCGGGATGACATTCGGTGCCAGTTTCTCGTCGGCGGTGGGGGTCGCGGAGTCCTCGGTGCCTTCGGTGGCCTTGGCCGGCGCCCTGCGCCGGGCCGCGTGCGCCTCCGGCGTCCAGGTGCCCTCGATGATCTGGGTGACTTCTTTGCCCTCGAGCACCTCGTACTCGAGCAGCGCCTCGGCCACGGCCTCCACCTTGTCCTTGTGCTCGGTGAGGATCGCCCGGGCGCGCTCGCGGCACTCGTCGACGATGCGGCGGACCTCGGAGTCGATCTCGTGCGCGGTCTGCTCGCTGAACTCGCGGTAGCGTCCGATCTCGCCGAGTTCCTTGCCGAGGAAGACCGAATCCTCCCTGGCGCCGTAGGTCAGGTTGCCCATCGTGTCGCTCATGCCGAGGTCGCACACCATCGCGTGGGCGAGGCGGGTGGCGTTCTTGAAGTCGTTCGCGGCACCGGTGGTGACGTCGTCGAAAAAGAGCTCTTCCGAGACACGCCCGGCGAGCAGGCCCGTGATCTGGCCGAGCAGCTCGCGCTTTTGCTGCATGTACTTGTCGTGCTTGGGCAACTGCATCGTCGCGCCCAGCATCGCTACCCCGCGCGGCACGATGGTCACCTTGTGCAGCGGCTCGCACTCCTCGATCCGGTCGAGGACGACCGCGTGGCCCGCCTCGTGGTACGCGGTGATCTTGCGCTCCTCGGGGCTCAGCGTGCGGCTGCGGCGCTCGCGGCCGAAGGCGACCTTGTCGCGCGCCTCCTCGAGGTCGCTCATCTCGACGGCGTTCTTGTTCTGGCGCGCCGCGAGCAGCGCGGCCTCGTTGATCAGGTTGGCCAGGTCGGCGCCCGAAAAGCCCGGCGTGCCGCGCGCGATGCGCCTGAGCTCGACCTCGTCGGCGAGCTTCACCTTGCGCACGTGCACCTTGAGGATGCCCTCGCGCCCGTTCAGGTCGGGCATGTCGGTGATGATCTGGCGGTCGAAGCGGCCCGAACGCAGCAGGGCCGGGTCGAGCACGTCGGGCCGGTTGGTGGCTGCCATCAAGATGACGCCTTCCTTGGTGTCGAAACCGTCCATCTCCACAAGCAACTGGTTGAGCGTCTGCTCGCGCTCGTCGTGGCCGCCGCCGATGCCGGCGCCGCGATGGCGGCCGACCGCGTCGATCTCGTCCATGAAGATGATGCACGGCGCGTTGCGCTTGCCCTGCTCGAACATGTCGCGCACGCGCGCGGCGCCGACGCCGACGAACATCTCGACGAAGTCCGACCCGCTGATGGTGAAGAACGGGACGTCGGCCTCGCCGGCGACCGATTTGGCGAGCAGCGTCTTACCCGTGCCGGGCGGCCCGACGAGCAGCACGCCCTTCGGGATGCGGCCGCCGAGCTTCGTGAACCTCCGGGGGTCCTTGAGGAACTCGATAATCTCGACCAGCTCCTCTTTGGCCTCCTCGACGCCTGCCACGTCCTTGAACGTGACCTTGTTGGTGTCTTTCGTCAGCGCCTTGGCCCGGCTCTTGGCGAAGCTGATCGCGCCGCCCGAGGCCGAGCGCATCTGGCGGGAGATCAGGAAGTAGAGGATGCCGATGATCAGGAGAATGGGCAGGAAGCTGAGGAGCACCTGCGTCCATATGTTGCTGCTCTTGACCGCGTTGGGCCGCAGCGTCTCGTTGATCTTGTTGATCATCCCTTCGGCGCGGTCGTCGACGACGGCGACAAACGTGTGTCCCGCCTTCTGCGTCTTGAGCAGTTCGCGCTCGTCCGAGCCGATCGGCTTACCCCAGTCGCCGGCGATCTGTTTGAAGTCGGCCGCGAGCGCGTCGCGCTCCGCCTGGCGCTGCGCGACGACCGCCGCTTGCTGGGCGATTTCGGCGTTGAGCTCCTTTTGTTGAAGCTGGTCCGCAGCGATCTCGCTTTCGAGCCGTGCCAGGGTGTCGCGGAGCTGCTTGGCCCGGGCGGGTTGCGCGTCGCCGATCTCATCGAGTGTCGCCTCGATCTGCCGCCGTTCGTCGCTGGCCTTCGCCAGTTTTTCCTCGAGAGGCCGCCGCGCTTTCGCGATCTGGTCGAGCGTGGTCGAGGCGCCGTTATACGCCTCTTCGGCGTTCTGGTAGCGTTCATAGGCGCGATCGATCGGCGGCTCGACGGTGCGAATCAGCTGCTCGATCTCGGACCACGACTTGTACGTGCCCGTGATCTTCTCGCCCATCTTCATCGGTTCCCCGGTGTCGATGAACCCGCGCTTCATGTCCTGGTAGACCTCGCCGAACGACGCGCTGTAGCGCTTGCCCCGATCGAATGCCGCCACGATGGTCAGCACAATCAGGATCAGGATCAGCAGCAGCCACACCAGCGGCCAGCGACCGCCGGACGATCGTGGCCGCTGAGGGCGGGGTTCTTGGGAGCCGTTCATGGGTTTATTCTCTGCGCGCGTCCCGGGTGCCGACGCTCTGGCTGCCGGACGATGGCCGCAGCGTCAGCCGCACCACAAGCAGGCGCTCGGTTTCGTCGGTGACTTTGCAGGCTTCTGTGATCCTGTAACCCGGAATCCATAGTACTTCGTTCCGCCGGCACAGTAAAGGCACTTTGCCCCGAAGCGCTGCCGGGAGCTTCTCGTCCACGAAGATGTCTTGCACCTTTTTGACGCCGTCGAAACCGGTCGGTTGCAGCGTGTCGCCGGGCTGGCGGGTCCGCAGGATCAGAGGCTCCGTCCCGACGCTGTCCGCGTCGAGCTGCTGTGTCAGCTCCACCGACTCGCCCTCCTCGACGCGGCGCCACAGCTCGGCGAGCGACGTCGTCGCCGCGTCGGGCCGCCGCCAGTCCTCGGGGCGGGCCGAGAGGGAGGTCTGCACCTGCACGTTGAGCGTCGGATGCTCCGCCACGCCCGGCACGGCGAGCTCCAACGGCTCGTGCTGAGGCTGTGGCCGCTTGCGCCGGACGACCATCCGGTCGAACACGGCCTCGCACGTCAGGCCCCGGCCCAGCGACGGCTGCGGCCGCTGCGCGTCGAGCAAGAAGCGCTCGAGCTGACGCACTTGCTCGGTGCCCAGGGTGCGGCCCAATCGCTCGGCCATGAGCGTGCGCACGAGCTCGGTCCGCACCGCGCGCGGCATCTGGCGCAGCGCGCGCAGCGGCACCGCGAACCCATCGTCGACCGGCTGGACGAATCGCTCGGCCGCCCGCTCGACCTGCGTGCCGATCAGGTCGGCCACGTCGCGCAGTTGCTCGGCCGTGCTCGTGAGCAGGTTCGCCACGTTCGGGTTGTACTCCCTGGCCAACCGCGGCAGCAGCTCGGCCCGGATCCGGTTCCGGGTCAGCGCCGTGTCCGCGTTCGTCGCGTCGGTGCGGAACTCGAGGCCGCTGCGCTCGAGGAACTCGAGCACCTCGGCCCGGGTGACCTCCAGCAGCGGCCGGACAAGCCGCAACGCGCCTTCGCCACGAGCAATCGGGATGCCAGCCAGGCCACCCAATCCAGCCCCGCGCAGCAGGTTCATCAGCAGCGTCTCGGCGTTGTCGTCGGCCGTGTGCCCGGTGGCGATCACGTTCGCGTCGAGCTCCTTGGCCGCGCGCCGCAAGAACCTGTAACGGGCCACTCGGGCCACTTCCTCGAGCGAGCCGCCCTTGGCCCGACGACGCGAGGCGACGTCCGTCTTGTGGCACCGCGAGCGCAGCTTGTGGCGCTTAGCGAGCCGGCGGACGAACTGCTCGTCCTCGTCGGCGGCCGTGCCGCGCAGCCCGTGGTTGAGGTGGCCGACAACGAGCTCGATGCCCAGCCGCTTACGCAGCTTGAGCAGCACGGCGAGCAGCGCGACCGAATCCGGCCCGCCCGAGACGGCCACGAGCACCCGGTCACCGTCCGCGAGCAGCCTGTGCCGCACGATTGTGTCGAGAACCTTCCGGCGCATCCCATCGCCTCCAGTGAGAACGCCAGCGTGCGTTATCTGATCTGCGCTGTCAAGATGCTCGACTCGGCTGCGAATCGTCGCTCGTCGCCGGAATAATGCTTGCAGCGTTGGCGCAATGCCCTTA
>Ga0315545_1005289_pt1 | contig 10400 bp, 9 predicted proteins | sample SalMarSW160210MG_FD_203096 | JGI IMG/M metagenome (GOLD analysis project Ga0315545, IMG submission 203096) | Salt marsh sediment microbial communities from the Plum Island Ecosystem LTER, Massachusetts, United States - Salt Marsh Sediment SW1602-10 ...
CCAAGCTTACGGAGAAGTAGCCCAAGCTGTAGAGGATACCCCCCAGGACCATAGCTGAGGTGATGCGAAACCTTCGCAGCCACGAAGAGAGAGGATATTGGAGGAGGACAACTATCAGGCCGTTTGTGGTAAATAGATAGCCTAACTGAATCTTCGTTATGCCCACCCTGTCCACCGAGAAAACAGCCAAAGTGGAAGTCATCTGTGATGTGGCCACAAACAGGATGAGACTTATCAGACAGAATGAGAAGAAATTCACATCCCTACGCAGGGCAAGGAGATCCTTGGGGGAGAAGGCCTTTCTCTCCTCTCCCTGCAGGGACTCTTGGGTGAAAAAACGAACCATCAGGGAGGTAACCAGACTACAGAGAGCGGTAAAGAGAAAAAGGGTAGAATAGGAGAAGGTGGCAAAGATCCCCCCCAAGATAGGCCCTATGGCCCAACCAGCATTTACCCCAACTCTGATTAGTCCGTAGGCCTTTACCCTCTTCTTCGGGGGAACAACATCTGCCACCATAGCGCTCGAGGCAGGCATAAAAACGGACCCTAAAAAGGAACTCACCACCAAAGCCAAACCTAAGAGACCATAAGGGGCTTTTATCAACACTAAATAACTTATACCCAGATAGGCCACCGCCCGTAGGCCCATAGAGGAGACCATAACAATCCTTCGCCCCTGGGTGTCGGACAGCTCTCCCCCGACTACCGTCCCCAGGGCCCGGGAGGCAGCCGAGATCATAAATATGGTTCCAACTATCTTCATCTCTACTCCCAACTCCTGGTAGAGGTAGAGGCTCAAGAAGGGCATTGCCACGGAGAATCCCATAGCAGCCACGAACCTTGAGGAGAAGAGAATCCAAACCCGACGATCGTACTCTCTGTACAGACCCTTTATCATTACCATCCCCTGAGAAATGTCCCAGATTGATAGATATACAATCTCTCACCAAAAATCAACAACAAATCACTTGCCTTGAGCATGGCTTACCTATATAATCCAGATTCAAGAAAGGAGTGAATGGTGACCGCATATAAGAATTTGGCCAAATACTATGACATCATTTATGACCTTAAGGATATGACCACCAAGGAGATCAGCTTCTTGGAATGGGCATTTGAAAACCTGACTAAGGTAAAGGTGGAGAGGATCTTAGATGCCGCCGCCGGAACAGGCAGACAGGTTATTCCCCTCTTGGATCGAGGTTACCAGGTCACTGCCTCAGATGTATCTCAGGAGATGCTGGAAGTCTTGCGGGAGAAGTTGAAGGAGAGGGGATACCACATTCCCATCTTATGCCGGGATGTGTGTGAGATTGATTTTAGGGAGGAGTTTGACGCTGCCATCCTTATCTTCACAACTTCCAACCACCTGATCTCCAACCGAGATGTCGAACAAGCCCTTTCTGCCCTTTACCAGGCCTTGAGGCCAGGTGGCCTCTTTGTCTTCGATGTGGCAAATTTCCTGAACCTCCTGGGGAGGTTCAGGCCCGGATTGGTGGAGCACTTCCACAAAGAGGGGGTGAATATCATCCGCGCAACTTCCCCTCGGATTGATGATGTAGAGGACATCTTTCTCCACGATGAGCTGACCTTCGTTGATGACAATGGATTATTTACCTCCTTTGCCGAAGAGATCCCCTTGAGGATCTTCACCACCAATGAGGTACTCAGCTTCTTAAGGGATGCTGGCTTTGCAGAGCCAAGGCATTATCGGGGATGGGATGACCGGGGGGGAAAGAAGGGCAACACATTCAGATTGATCTTCGTCGCCCAGAAGTAGTCCAACCTACTTTCCGCTCTGATCGCTCAGGATATATATTCTGAGCGATTGTATTTTATCTCAGGCTGGCTGGAAGATTTTGTAACATTCACCATGGAATCTCACAGCGCAGCAAAGCCGCAACCAAAAAACCATCGTAGATCGTGTATCGTAGCTCGTTACTTGTAGATCGAAGCAGACGAAGGACGAGAGTCAAAAGCTGAGTGCTGACCGCTGAGAGCTGATTTATTAATTGAGAATTAAGAATGAAGTTTATGCTGTTATTTCTGATCCCCGATCCCTGTAAACTGATTGCTGGTTCCTGTTTTTCTGTGTCAGTTCGTGGTTATCGGTGGTGAACTTATACAGAATTTTTTTGTAACATTATCGGAATCCCATTCGTCTTTAAAAGTAGAATGAAGAGGGTCCGATTCGGAAGGATAGTGAAAAGCTATCAGGATCCCATCTATGGTTATTCATTCTATATGCTGGGAAACAGGGAAGATGCCGAAGACGTTACTCAAGAGGTTCTGATTAAGGCCTGGCAGAATATCGATTCCATTGGTAAGGGATCTATCAAAAACTGGATAATGAAGGCAACTAAAAACCTCTGTATAGACCGCCTTCGTCATCGGAGACTGGGCCAAACCCTTAAATCCGATCCACCATGTCCAAGGGAACCAGAGGCTATAGTGGAGAGGAGGGAGATTCAGGAGAAGGTAAGAGAAGCCATAAGTAAGCTTCCATTAACTCTGAGGAGCACGGTTATCCTAAGGGAGATCCAGGGGTTGAAATACAGAGAGATAAGTAAAATCCTGGAGATTCCCCTTAGTTCGGTAAAGGTTCAACTCTGGAGAGGGAGGACGCTCCTCCGCCAGGCTCTCTCCTCTATGCAAAATGAACTGTAAGGAAACACAGGAGAATTTAGAGGCTTTCTTGGACGGGGAGTGTCCCCGTCAGGTGAGAAAGGAGATAAAGGCCCACCTAAGGAATTGTCCCCTCTGTCGGGAGAATTGGCAGGAGGCAGTGGAGCTCAGAGGACTACTTCACTCCCTCCCCCTGGAGAGATGTCCCTCTTCTGTTACGGACAATGTATGGGTAGAGATAGTTGGCAAGAAAAAGAGATTCTGGGGGCTCCCCTCCCTCGATTGGAGGGCCATAATGGGATTGGCCTCGGGGATTTTGGTCATCTCCTTACTTATTGGTCTCCATCTGCACCACCGCCCTTCCCCCACTTACTCCTCAGATCAAATAGCCAGGGGGAAGGCAGGGACCGAGCTCGCCTTAGCCTACTATCAGCACGCTATCCAACTTTCCACTGACATCATCGAGAGAGAGATGATTCCTCCCCTGAGGAATGGATTAAATAAGATTTTCAAAACCTTTGAGAAAAGGAGGAATTTATGAAATCCAAAGTATTGCTGCTTACCCTCTTGCTATCTGTTCTTCTCTTTTCTGCAGAAACGCCTTTCGGCGAGGAACCCGTAGAAAATCTACCCGGATATGTGGACTTCGGCTCGATGGAGGAATTCCAAGATTCTGAAGAATCAGTTGAGGTTACCATAAAGGACCCTCTCCTTTCCATCATCACCAAAGCCACCAAGAGGGATAATCCTGAACTCTTTGAGCTTCTCTCTGGTTTGAAGCTAATCCAGGTGCATACTTTTAGTCTGAAGAAGTCCCAAAGGACATTGATAAAGGAAAAAGCGGACAAGATGACCCGCAAACTGCAGAAAAAGGGATGGGAGAGAATAGTAAAAGCTAAAGAACCGGAAGAGAAGGCTGAGATTTATATCAAGGCTGTGGGAGGAAAGATAGCTGGCTTGGTCGTATCGGCCATCGAATACGGGGATGAGGCAGCTTTTGTAAACATCGTTGGGAACATCAACCTTGATTCCTTGGGTAAATTAAGTAGCCAGTTCCATATCCCTGGACTCGATTCCCTGGACCTAAAAACTGGAGATGAAAAATGAGTCTAAAATGGACAATTCCTATTCTGGCTGCCCTCTGGGGATTTTCCCTCCTCTCTGGCTGTATTACCAACCCAGATCTGGAAGACGTACCAGGAATCTTCTCCCAGGAGTTCAAACCCGCCAAGTTCGAGACAAAGGTGAAGCTGGAGTTACGTCCAAGTCTTCTATCCTTAGCTAAGTTTGGGGTAAATCTCACCGACTCCGAGGCCAGGGGATATCTCTCCGACATAAGAAAGATTGAATTGGAGGTATATGAAGTCTCTGGTCTCCCCTCGTTGAACAAGGTATGGGAGAAGGTCACGCGAAGGATGGCTCAGGAGGGTTGGCAGATTATGGTTAAGTCGAGGGACAAGAATGAGATATCCTTAATCTTCTATCGCCTAAAGAAAAAAGGGAAGGGGTGGCTTTACCTGATAAACTTAGATCAAACCGAGCTTGTGCTGGTTAAGATAGAGGGTAAATTGGAGAGGTTGATAGAAAAAGCTCTCCAGAAAGAGAACTGGAATAAAAGCCTCCACTATGGTTTAAGGCAAGGTTTATTATAGCCGCTGGTTGTTACTGATCTCAACCTCTTCACTGATTCCTGGGTAGTTTATAACCATAGGCAATTCAACCCAGCCAGAACGGCTCCGAGGTTACCTTTTCTCGCAGACAAAACAGAGATATTCATCCCCTTCATTGGCTCGCCTTTCCTCATATCCTCCAAAGCAGGTTGTGGAGAAGCCCGCTGTGGAAAAGAGCGCAATGTAGTCATCCACTAACATCACGGGAAACTCTATGGGACACTCCTCAATCTTTTCTTCACCATCCGCTTTAACCGTTTTGTAGGTCATTAATCCATAAACCCATTTCTTATCCTCGTCAAGCCTGAGCCTAACCATTCGCCTCACCAAATTGCCTGTAACCGGATGAGGAATCGGCTCTGACCAGTGAGTGTCTCTCCTTTCGTTAACATACCTTTTCGGATCAAACCGACGCACCGTAACCAGAAACTTCCCATCTGATCTCAGATGATTACAAACGGATTTCAAACATCCTATCCGTTGTTCAGGTAGTTTAAGCTCATGGAAGGAATTATCAGCGATAAGAATGAGGCCAAATTCCCTCTTCAACAGGAAGTTAGACATATCTACAAGGTGGAACTGAATCCGCCTCTGCACCTCTGGAGGAAGTTGAGAGATCCGCTCTTTAGTCATCCTTAACATAGCAGGGGATAAGTCAATACCCTCCATCTCATAACCCGCTTTAGCAAGGGCAACCAACAATCTCCCAGTCCCACAGGCAAGCTCCAAAACTAGCCCACCCGTCTGAAGGGCAAACCTCTTATACCAGGCTATTTCTTTCTCACTCAGGGGGTTGTGGCGTTCATAATCCCAGCCAAAAAGCTCATAGCGTTTTAGAGTCGTCCTCACACCCAAGGATACGCTCCTGATTGGATTCCTTACCCTTCGGCCATATCAAATATGCCCAATCGGCGCCTTCAATGGGGAAATACCCCTCTACAAGAGAATATATCTTGAGTAGATAAAATGTCAAGCCATTCCCGATATGCCTATGAAATAAACTCTACCTCTCCACCTCCACAACACAACATTTAAAATTCTTTGACATGGGAGAGCTAATCGGTTATAATATGCGTCGACTTAACCAAATCCCTCAGGGGATCACATGGCCATTCAGACGATTTGACAGGGGATTTTCCTTCAAATAATTATACTTTGCCTCGGGACTGTCTGAATCTTTCTAACCTTTCGGCCAGGATCAGGTCGGTTTGCCCAGTGGAACAAGTCAGACTGGTATATCAAAATACAAAGAGTTATGGCTCAACAGTTAGAATTGAAAAGCTAAGAAAACGAAGGGAGGTGATAATCACGTAGATAAAGAGACGAACGGAAGTGTGGGTTAACATAAAACCTGCATTTGGAAATTTCTTGGAAATTCCCAAATGTCAGGAGATGTTTGAAGGGGGAAGGTCCCCTTCAAGGGTGACAGCGGAGCAATCCGAGCAAGCGCCTGTCTGCGTGCTCCGCACAGGCAGATAGGATTGCGGAACGCCAGAGGGGCAAGAGCCCCTATGGAGAAATTAGCGCCCCAAGGGAGTTAAATTCTGAAGGAGGTGAAGATGAAGGCGAAAAGAGTTTTCCTAGCGGTAGTTCTGGTTTTTTCCCTTCTCCTAATCTGCGGCTGTGGAAAGAAGGCCAAGAAGGAGGTGGAGATCTCGGTAAAGAGGGTGGAAAACCTGACGGTAGCCTATGCCTCTCACAAGGGTTCCTATGAGGCCATGCCTGAGGTTTTTCAAAAGGTTATGAGTTGGATTCAAGAGGAGGGGCTGCAAATGGCCGGACCACCTATGGGGGTTTATTACAATGATCCCGGAGAAGTGGCCCCTGAGGAACTGCTTTGGGAGGTTCAGTGGCCCATCGTGCCCAAAGAGGGGAAGGAGGGAAAGGGTGAGGTGAAGGTCAAGACTACAAAACCGATGGAGGTTGCCTTTACCATCCACCGTGGGGCATACGATCAGGTGGGCCAAGCTTATACCAGGTTAGAAAAGTGGATGGAGGAGAATGACTACCAGATTGGCGGGCCTGCCCGTTCAATCTATCTCAACGATCCCAACTTCGTTCCTCCCGAATCCCTGAAAACGGAGATCCAATTCCCAGTGGTAAAGAAGTAGCCTGATTTCAGCAGTTGTAATTGTGCCGTCAGGACTTAAGTCCTGACGGCACAAAAAACAATTTAGATGCTTGTAGGGGGATTTCTATCCTCTATGGACACTATTCGGACACCAGATTGGATGGGTCTCGGAGGGCTTGCATAGTATGACCTCCGAGGCCTTTCCATTATCCTAACATAAGATCTGGGACCTATACCCCCTTCCCTTAAGGAGCCTTTTGCACATTGGAATTCCTTGTGTCACAAAGGTTTCCAGACCACAATTTTTGCTTTCACCCCCAATTTTCACTCCATCCTGGTCGGATGAATCCGACCCCTACATCTCAAGCCTCTGTAGGCGTTCGATTTATCGAACCCGAGATTTCATACTTGTTTCAGAACCATTTCAAAATCCTCATAAGGATAGCGAAAATATCGTCCTTACCATTTCCATCACTTAACTATTTGTTTTTGAATGATTTGCCTGAATCGATATGTGGATCGGTGTCTTTTCTATATCGTCACAGGTATCGTCCCACGTTCCCCTTGGTGAAGCAGGGTTGGCCAAGAGCCTATTGCTCAAATGCCTGGAGGAGATTCCACGGGGTAGTAACCTTGTAGGTTCTCAGTCAGGTCACCTGCTTTTTCCCCTTGACACATCCAAGGAAAACGGCTATTTTGAGAGCACCTGTTATGAGACGACTCAAAGCATTTTTTATGTGACACGGCTTTTATGCGAGTTACATAACACGAAAACAGCCTATTGCTATAGTTATATAAACTGTGAGTTACATCAATTATTGGCCGACTGTTATACGACAAGATTTCAATCTATAAGGTTCTTATGCGACTAACATAAGCAATAGTTAGAAAGCCTAAACATGAGGGCTTACTTCATGAAACCTACAGTCTTCATTGGCTCATCTACAGAGGGACTCAATGTTGCTTACACAATTCAGGAAGCCCTGCAGTATTCAGCAGAACCTACAGTATGGACTCAGGGTATTTTTGACCTGTCAAAATCCACACTAACATCTTTGTTGGAGGCTCTTAATGAATATGAATTCGCAGTCTTTGTCCTCACCCTAGATGATGTGACCAAACTGTGCGACAAGGAAGTACGAACGCCTCGTGATAACGTTATTTTCGAGCTCGGACTTTTTATGGGAGTTCTTGGACAAGACAAAACCTATTTCGTAGTTCCTCGAGATAGCGCTGATCTTCACTTGCCTAGCGATCTCCTGGGAATCGAACCAGCAACATATGATGCGGCGCGTAGAGACGGTAATCTTACTGCGGCTCTTGGACCGGCTTGTCACAGAATTTCTCAATCCATCTATGAACAGCACCGCTTCATATATGGAGACGAAAACGTTGACATTTTTCATGGTCTTGAAGAACGCATCAAGCGGATTCTCCTTAAGATAGTTAGCGATGCAGAGATACCGACGGGTTTTCCATTACCTGAATCCGTAGAAGATGAATCTGTCAGCAGTTTATGGCAAATATGCGAAACACTGAGTATCACTATTAAGGATGATATGACAATGCTCCATTACCAGACTTTAGGGCTGTCCATCAAGGAAAGAGGAGAGTTGGCGTCTCCTATTGAAATACTTGCAGTAAAGCAGGATTTGAGTGAACTTGAAGAAAGGATTGGGAACTGGGAAAGTAGGGCCGCTTTCTAACAAATCGCTGCACCGGACAGAGATTCCGCCGGCGCTCCATCTCCGCCAGTGAGCTCAGTCGTTATGTGCTAGTAAGGTAATGTAGAAAAGACATCAAAGAATTGCAGTTTACGCGAAAAGGATCTACCATGTAATTCAATTGAGATAAGGAGTTTATCATGAAAAAAGCTATCTTTTCTATCAGTTTGGTTTTTTCATTCTTAGCAGTCAATTGTTTTGCCCGGGATTTGCCGAACACCCTTGCTGGCAAACGTGCAGAAGAAGTAGTTGAGCTTCTGAATGGCACAAGTTCATATGAACTCGAAGACTATATTAAGAACCAATATGCTCCAGGTTTTAGAGATGCGTTCCCAGTCGCAGCTCATAAAGGGATTTTTCAAGCAACACAAACTATGTTTGACAAGGTGAAAGTAGTTGATATCAAAAAATCCACACAAAATGAAATAAGCATAGTTCTACAATCTGAAACAAAAGATGCGTGGTTGAACTTAATTTTGCAGGTTGAACCGGATGATCCCCATCGCATCGTATCAATGGGTCTAAGGCCAGGTTCCCGTCCTAGCAGTAGTAAGATAGGAGAAGAGAATACTCAAATAGAACAAAAAGAGAATGAAGGCAAACCCAAAAAAGACAAAGAGACTTTGTTTTCAAATCTTGAAGAACTCCATCAATATCTCTCGAAAAAGACTAAAGAAAACGAGTTTTCCGGTACTGTATTGATCGCAAAAGATGGAAATCCTATTTTTCAAAAAGCCTATGGATATGCTTCAAAAAGATTCAAGATTCCTAATACGGTTGATACAAAGTTTAACCTTGGATCGATCAATAAAATCTTTACAAGCGTTGCTATTACTCAATTGATGGAGAAGGGAAAATTGTCCATAGATGACCCGATTGGGAAGTATCTTGATATATTTCCACAAGAAATTGCAAACAAAGTCACTGTTAGACATTTACTGAATATGAGGTCAGGCTGGGGTGATTACTGGGCAAACGAATACTACTTATCTCATAGAGACCGGCTTCGAATCGTATCGGATTATATAAAGTTTATCAAAGACGTTCCACTCGATTTTGAACCCGGAACGAACTTTCAGCACTGCAACACCGGTTATGAAGTAGCTGGTGCCATAATAGAAACAGTTTCCGGTATGGATTATTTCGACTACATAAAAAAGAATATCTGCGAATCGTCAGGAATGACCAATACAGATTCTTACCACAGAGATGGTCCGGTTGAAAATCTTGCTATGGGCTATACAAATATGAACCGCAACGATCCGAAAGGTGAAGGTTATGAATGGAACACTATGTATATGTTATCTCCAAGAGGGACACCAGCTGGTGGAGGTTACTCTACAGTAGAAGACCTTTTGAAATTCGACAAAGCCCTGAGAAATTATGAACTATTGAATCCTGATTACACCCAATATGTGATAAGTCGATTTAAAGATTCTCCGGGCGATCCGTTTTCACCTCCTGACAAGACTTACCGTATTGCAGGTGGGGCTCCCGGAATCAGTGCATTTTTAGGTATGGATTTCCAGACGTCCTATTCAATCATAGTCTTATCCAATTATGATTTTCCAGTGGCGATGAAAGTTGCTGAAGAGATCATCAAAATGCTTGATATAGAATAATACCATTCCTGTAAAAGACATTTCTAAAGCCAATCGGTTCTATTCAAATGGAATATGGGGGAAATACTACACTACCAAATGTAAGTGTTAAATCATTATAATGGTGTGTTATATATTAAGTTAGCGCATAACAGAAGTTTGCACCTGACCGAAGGGCAGATCGGCGTATTCCGAACGGTCGGTGCATTCTTTCGAGTTTTGATTAGATTCATAAGTTCTATGCAAACAAGCCCTTCGGCAGGTGAAACTAATCGTTATGCATCGCGTTTGCGAGTTATCGGAGTTACAAAGTCGACGTTTAGCTGTTTCCCAGTATCTCCCTTGCGGGAGTCGATGAGTTACCTCCAGCAGTGTTATACCTCATTTAAGCAATGGCACTCTTTAAGGGGGTCTTTGGCGTCGTGGATGGGCCGCTGTAGGTCAGCGGGTAGCTACTCTGCTTGATGGAAAGCAAAGAGCTGGACACAAGACAGTCAGATGGAATGCAAGCCCCTTCTCCGGCGGTATCTATTTTTATAGGCTTCAGGCTGGAGATTTTGTGCAGACGAGGGAGATGTAGGTGCTGAAGTGAGGCTACTTAGATTGACCTTGTGTGAATGGGCTGGGTCCCAAAGTCAGGATTGTTGGTTTGGGAAACGTGTTATCAATACATAGGTTTTGCTTTATATCGTTGTTTTAGTGTGATTAT
>Ga0315545_1005290_pt1 | contig 10400 bp, 10 predicted proteins | sample SalMarSW160210MG_FD_203096 | JGI IMG/M metagenome (GOLD analysis project Ga0315545, IMG submission 203096) | Salt marsh sediment microbial communities from the Plum Island Ecosystem LTER, Massachusetts, United States - Salt Marsh Sediment SW1602-10 ...
GTTTAATATGTAGAGCAAATCACACCCCGGCTTTAAATTCACCCCATTTTAGCACAGGGAGGATAAATAAGTCTTTAGGGGGTGGGGATAGAGATATGGAAAAAGGTAAAACCTTTTTGGGCGGGTGGGTATGGGAAGAAAAGCACCTCTATTGAACAATCATGCCACTAGGAGTAAAATAAACCTAACGCACACCACAGGAGAGTCAAAATGGCCGAACAGCCCGATGAACTGAAGAAGCTGGCGGCAATTACCAGCGACCTGGAGTTTGCCTCCGAACTGAGGACTCAAGCCATTGAACAGCTCGGCACCATCGGCTCCCATGAAGCCCTCCTTATCCTGCTGGAAATTGTCGCCAACGACCGGCTGACCACCAAGGAACGCGAACTTGCCCTCGAGCGGGCCAAAAAAATAGTCAAGTCAACTCACCAGTAGTCCAATGCTCTGACAGGGCCGGGATTAAGCCAATGACTATCAATATCGGCATCGTCGGGCTGGCCCAGAGTGGTAAGACCACCATCTTCAACGCCCTGACCAGGGGCCAGGCCGACACTAAAAGCTCCACCCCCCATATCGGCAAGGCTAAAGTCCCCGAACCGCGCCTCAAAGCGCTGGCCGACATGCTCCAGCCCAAGCGGGTGGTCCCCGCCGAGGTTAGCTATATTGACATCGGGGCGGCGGTTAAGGGGGGAGACCGGGGGATGGGAGGACAAATCCTAGGCGAGCTGAGCCACACCGACGCCCTGATTAACGTCGTCCGCGCCTTCACCAACGACAGCATACCCCATGTTGAAGGCAGCCTGGACGTGGAACGGGACATCACCGCCATCGACCTTGAGCTTGCCCTCCATGATGCCGGCATCGTCAGCCACCGGCTGGAGAGGATAGAGACCACGCTGAAAGGGGCCGATCCCACCGAGCGCCAGAGCTTGATGAGGGAGCAGCAACTGCTGGCAAAGCTGAAAGCCGAGCTGGAGAAAGAAATTCCCATCCGCCAGCTTGAACTGACCGCCGACGAAACCAGAGCCATATCTAACTTCCAGTTCCTCACCGCCAAGCCGCTGCTAATCGCGGTAAACATCGGGGAGGAGCAGATAGGTGAAGCGGCGTCTTTAGAAACCGGGCTGAACTCCCGCCACCGGGGGGCGGGGCGGGGCGTTATTACCCTCTGCGGCAAGCTGGAGATGGAGCTGACCCAGCTGGATGAAGAGGCCGAGAAGGAATGCCGCGCCGAGTTTGGCATCGCCGAGCCGGGATTGGAGCGCGTTATCCGGCTGAGCTACCAACTTTTGGAGCTAATCACCTTCTTCACTACAGTTTCGGACGAGGTCAAAGCCTGGTCTATCCCCAAAGATACCACCGCCCTCAAGGCGGCGGGTAAAATCCACTCCGACATGGAACGGGGCTTTATCCGGGCAGAGGTTATCAGCTACGACGAGCTGATGAAGTGCGGCAGTATGGCTGAGGCGCACAAGAAAGGGCGGCTGCGGCTGGAGGGCAAGAACTACCCGGTTCAGGACGGGGATGTGATTACCTTCCTCTTTAATGTCTAGAGGTATTCCACAACCTGGGTGAGGCTGGAGAGGCGGGGGGCATCGGTAATATCCTCGAAGAAGCCGTTGCGGTCAATGAGCAGCCCCAGCATCCCGGCCCCGTTAGCCCCCACCACGTCAATCTGATGCTGGTCACCGACATAGAGCGCCTCTATCGGCCTGACCTTGGCCTTTCTCATCGCCGCCCGGAATATCTGGGGCATAGGCTTGTTGAAACCCACCTCCTGGGAGGTGACCACCACCCCCAACCAGTCGGCCAGACCCACCTGCTGGCAGAGGGGGGTTATATCGCGGTCAACATTGGAAATAAGCCCTATAATCAGCTCCCGCTCTTTAAGCTGGGTGAGGGTGGGGACGACGTCGTCAAAGAGCACCATCTTGTAGTCGGCCTTGAGCCACTTCTTTAAGATGCCGGTGACGAGCTCCCAGGACGCCTCAATCCCCGCCTGCTTGAGAACGATGCCGTGATATTCGGTGTAGAGCTCCACCGTCTCCTCTTTAGAGCGCTTGCCTATGGGGTAACGGGCGTGCTCCTGATAGATGAATTCGTCGGCGGCCATGATAGGGCGGAGCAAAGATTCGGGGGTTACCTCTACGCCCAGCTCCTTGAGTATCCTGGCTTCGGTTTCTTCCTTGGGCGGGTCATAGCCGACCAGCGTGTTGTAGAGGTCAAAAAATACCGCTTTAATCACGAGGTCGCCTTCCTGAAGTTGCGGGTGAGTAAACTGACCATAGCCTACCGATTTCTAGCTGATAGTGACCAGACCGTGCTTTATCGCTTCTACCACTGCCTGGGTGCGAGCGTTGGCGTTGAGCTTGCGCAGGATAGAGGTGACGTGGTTTTTGACCGTCTGCTCGCTGATGTCCAGAGCCAGGGCAATCTGCTTGTTGAGATAGCCCTTGGCCATATAGTTAAGTATTTCCTGCTCCCGGGCGGTGACCGGCGAGACGAAGGTTTCGGTTCCATGCCCCAGGGGAAGCTCTCGGAAGTGATGCAGGACCTGCTCCGCCACCTTGGGGTGGCTGACAAAGCTTTCGTTTATGGGGTGTTCCCCTTTAGCCGTCCGCTTTATCGTGCTGACCAGCTCGTCGGCGGTGATGTCCTTGTTTAAATAGGCCGACGCCTGGGCTTTAATCGCCTGGAACAGCTGGTCGTCTTCCGGGGTGGAGGTAAGCACAATAACACCGATATTGGGCAGGCGCTGCCTTATCTGGCGGGCCAGCTTTAAGCCGTTATCGTTGGGGGTATCAATATCCACCATTACCACGTCGGGCAGTGAGTTTTCCACGGCTGACATGGCGTCATCATCGGCTTCCGCCTCACTGATAATTTCTATGCCGCTCATGCCCGAAAGCGAATGTCGCACTCCCTGCCGGAACAGGGACTGAGGGCTGACTATGCAGACCTTTATCTTGACCATAACTTAATTTAAGTGTACCACATAATGGTTATAGCTTCAATAGTACAGCTGCGAAGTTTTTGTAAAGGTTGGGATAAAGCTCGCTGCCTCTGGTTACTTGGTGGTTACCAGGGGCATGTTCTTGACTATGGCGATAAAAGACTCGACCAGAGCCGGGTCAAACTGCTTGCTGGCGCCCTTCTTTAGCTCCTCCAGCGCCTCTTCCTGAGAAAGGGCATCGCGGTAAGGGCGGGCCGAGGTCATGGCGGCAAAGGCATCAACCACCCGCAGAATGCGGGCGTCCAGCGGGATGGCGTTAGCCTTTAGCCCCAGCAGGTAACCGGTGCCGTCATAGTTCTCATGATGGTACAGGATTCCCGGCATACAAGCCGACAGCTGGGGAATATGGCCGACGATATCGGCCCCCATCTGGGGGTGAGATTTAATCATCTCCCACTCCTCAGCATTGAGCTTGCTGGCTTTATTGAGTATCTCATCACTGATGCCCAGTTTGCCGATATCATGAAGCAGGGCGCAAACACTTATGCGGGCTATATCCGCCGGCTCCAGGTCAAGGTCCCGGGACAGGGCAACAGCGTAGTCTTTGACCCTATGCGAGTGGTCGTGGGCATAATGGTCTTTGGCATCCACCGCCGCCGCCAGGGCATGGATGATGCTGAAGGCACCCTTGTCCTGCGGTAACTCGGTCTTGCTTGGCGGCTCTGCTAAGGGCGATAGTATCTCCAGAACCGCCTGGCTCTGATTACCGCCCTTCTGCTTGGCGTAATAAAGTGCCTTATCGGCGGCACTGATAATCTCGCTTATGGCTATCCCGTCTACGGGCCAGCTGGCCAAGCCGAGGCTGGCCGTCATCGAGACGCTGCCGGTCTTAATCTCCGAGGTAATGCGGCGACGAACACGCTCCGCCACCTCGTGGGCATCCTTGATACTGGTCTGGGGCAGCAGGATGGCAAACTCGTCGCCGCCGTAGCGGAAAGCCTCATCAGCATCCCTCACCGCCCCTTTGAGGACAAGGCCCAGTTGCTTGAGCAGGCGGTCGCCTTCAATATGGCCGTAGGTGTCGTTGAAGGCCTTAAATGAGTCCAGGTCTAAAATGACCAGCGAGAAGGTGCCGCCGTAGCGGGAGTGGCGGCCAATCTCAACCTGAATACGCTCCATGAGATGGCGGCGGTTCCACAGCCCGGTAAGCTCGTCGATGCGCGCCCTCTGCTCGGCCTGAGCGTAGAGCCGGGCGTTCTCAATGGACATGGCAATACGGGAAGCCAGCTGGGAGAGAAGCTGTACCTGGCTCTGACTGTAGGCGTTGGTGCGGCGGCTGGCCACGCACATGCTGCCAATAGCCTCGGAACCAACCATCAGGGGCAGGAATACCAGCGATTGTATCCCCTGCTTGAGGTGGTATTTACCCGTCCAGAACCGGCTTTCTTCGGGCAGGTTGGGCTCCAGCAGGGGCACTTTATTGGTTACCACCCATTCCGTAGCCGTGTCCTTGAGCGGCAGCTTGTCTCCTGTATGCCATGCCGAGCCCACCTCGGAGGTTATGGCCAGGAGGTTAAGCTCCTCCCCTTCTACCAGGGTAATCGCCGCCCAGTCAACATCAAGTACCTTTCTCAGCTCCCGGATAAAGCTGTCATATATCTGCCTGATATCCAGGCTGGAAGTCATAATTGAGGCCAGATGACCGATCAGGGATAGCTCCTCCTCCCGCTGTCTGGCTTCCTCGTAGAGGTAGCCTCTCTCCAGGCTCACCGCCACCCGGCTGGTAATCTCTTCCAGCAAACTGATGTCCTCCAGTAAATACCGGCCCGACTGCTTTCCGCTCAATACCAGGATGCTTACTAGTTTATCCCGGCTTATCACCGGCATAAATATCTCTATACTGGCAACGGTAATTGCCTCCTTTTCCTTCTCCCAAAGGCTGCGAAATTCGGGCAGTATGTCTAAGTTCTGGATGGTTAGCATACGGCGCTGCTGGCTTAAATACTGGACAACAGGGTTGTCCTGCCTTAATCTCAGATTACCCAGGGGGTTAGCTTCTCCTTGAGGCTCAATAAACTGGGGGACGAAGTCTCCGCTTCCACCTTCCGGGAAAAGCAAACATGCCCCCCGGCAGTTTATCGCCCTGATTATCAGCGGTAACATCTCACCACCCAGCTCCTTGAGGTTAAAAACGTCCTGTATCCTATCGGCAAAATCCGACAGCTTCTGCCGGTAATCATAGGTCTTCCAGTAGAAGACCTGGTCTATTTTTTGCTGGAAAACGCCCCGCGTCAGGAAAATGAGAACGACAACGACCGCGGTTCCCCCCAACCCCGTAGCCAGCATAATGGGGCGCAGCTCAAAATTGAACCACAAGTGAAACAGGAAGAATAAAAGTATATAGATGCCGATGCCGGCAATAATCAGCGTCCCCCAGTTTAAAACCCGCCGCAATACCAGCCTGATGTCTATCAGCTGGTGCCTGATGGTGGAATAACTGAGGATAAAGGCGACCAGAATGTTACCGAAATGGCTGATGGGAATCTCTCTTCCCCAAGGAATAAGGGCCGCCAGCAGAAAGACAATCAGGACGAAGACGCTAATGAGCAGAGAAACGATCTGATTGTATAGCCTTGGATTGTCTAAAACCTTAAGCCTCTTCCAGAAAACATATATATTCCTGGCCCCCAGAACCATGAGGGGAACAACCATGACAACTATCCCGATGCCATAGGCAGGATAATGTTTGCCATCGATAACAGCAACGCTTTCGGGAATATAACCCAGCACGGTTAGAAGGATAACTGCCCCCAATGAAGCCCAGGCAAGGGGAAGCCAGCGTCCCTGGCGCGGGCCATAGAAAGAAGACATAAAGCAGTGGAGCTGCACTGTCATCCACATTAGGGCAATAAGGACCAGTTTAAACAAAATGAAGCTATAATATGGAAAGAAGTTGCTGCGGGAAAGATAGTCAAACAGGCTCCACGCTATAGCCGCCACAAGGAACAGGGTGAAGAGCCGGTGTTGCCTCTGCCAGGGGCGGCTGCCGATGGTTATCGCCAGCAGCGGAATATAGGCTGCTATAGCTACTAACGGAAATAGCGCATAGATATTCATATATGGGTAATTATTACCGCAAATAGGCAAACTGTCAAGCGTAGCTAAAGTAAACAGACTAAAGTATGGGGACTAAAATACTAGCCTACGGCCAGCGCCTCAGTTTCTGACCTGCCCAGCAGGAGTGAAAGCACCTCTTCCGGGGGGTTGACGTGGGGCGGTTTAAGGTGAGCCAGGTCAGCCCCCTCCGCCTGCCTCCGGGCAGTATAGCTGGCAAAAGTGCCGGGTGGTAATAAAGTTACCTTTACTCTGAAATCAATCGAATCGGCAAAATCGCCACGGAGGGGTGAGTCAGCACTGAAGTCAGGATTATCCATCGTCATTATTTGTTCATGTACTGCCGTGGCAACATCAGCTTCGCTGGCAGGGTAGCCACCCTTGAGTTCAATTAAGAGATTGAGCACCGCCTCTCCTGGCTCCTTATTAGCTGTCCAGTCCTGGTAAGGTATACCGGTGTTTTCTATCGCCTGCCAGATTGTCTTTTCCGTCAGTCTAACAACCATAAAATCAAGAAGGTCATCAGCCCGCCGCTCGAAGACCATCTGGGGTAAGTTAATGCCCAGTTCCTCGTTCCGTAACGCCGTTATCCTTATCATATCCCCCATGCTGTACCTGACCAGGGCACCGCCGTGGAAGTTAGTGATAATTAGCTCGTAATTCTCACCGGCCTTTACCTCGTCCAGCAAAAGGGTCTTGGGCTGGTAGCTGTGGTCCAGCTTCCACTTGAAGTGCTCCTCTTCCGGGATGAACTCAAGGAAGTTAAGAGAGGGGAAGAAGGTCATGGCCTCACTTCTCCAGGTCTGGGTGGCGATGAAGCCACCTTCAGTACTGCTATAAACATCAAGCGGATAGCGCCCCCAGAGCTCTTTTATTCTATCCCGGTAAACCCAGCTATCAAGACCGCTGCTTATAATACCCTTTATTGACCACAGGTCTCTGGGCAGCATCGGGCGCCGGGCTAACTTGCTCCTGGCCATTCCTTTAGCCAGGCGCAACAGTGCCCTGGGCCGGGAGAGCAGTGGGCGAATATTCACCTTGTTCGAGGACTGGCTGAACTTATCACCAACCGCCACCAGTACCATGGACAGGCCGAAGAAGTACCCGAATCCCTGAGACAGGGCCTGCTTGAAGCCGAGCCTTATCCTGCCTTCAAAGGACAGCCTCTCCGCCAGTCTCATCGAGGGCAGATAGTTTACTGAGGTCTGTAACCCCAACATTTCAGCCATAGCCCCTGATACATAGGGGCGGGGGGCTACGGTGTAGACAATATTGGGGTACCTGGGGAGCGCCGAGACATCACCCCATTTTTTACAACCGGCCAGCATGCCTATGCCGTACATTATTACGCTCATCTCGTGAGCGTAGGCCGGGGTTACCGGTACCCATTTGCAGGGATATTCGCCCGACCTGCCTGAGGTTCGCACCCATAAAGCCGGCTTTACCGGCAGTGTGTCCTCTCTCTTTTCCAAGAGTTCGGGGCAGTAATCAGCGTAAGTGGTCAGCGGCACCCGCCGCCTGAATTCCTCCACCGTCTCCGGCCTGGGGCCGTGCAGGAGCTTCCTGCCCAGAGCCGAGCCGCTGAGCAATCTTATCTGCTCCAGCAAAAGCCGCCTCTGGATAGCCATAAACTGCTCGAGGCTGAGGTTAAGAAAGCCACAGCACATCTGCCATAGCTCTTCATTTCGGCGCTGCCTCAAAAGCTCAACTGCCCTTGGCATGTTACTACTCCTAAAGCCAGTCCTGCCCTTAAAGAAACTGGCTATTCCTAATTATAGTCTGTTGAGTTATTATATGCTAGAACATAGTTCTAGAAGACAAAAGCTTCCCCCAAAACAGCCTATTATGCTAAAACTAACCAGATTACAGCCAACCAGACCAGAATATAGAAAGGTAAAGTTGAGACGGAATGTTCCAATCTGAGACTAATAATAACTTACTAACCCCGGAACAGGTGGCTGGTATCCTCCAGGTACATATCCTGACCATATACGGTTACATACGTGAGGGAAGGCTCGACGCCATACGTCTGGGCCGGAGTTACCGCATCACTCCCCAGGACCTTGAGCAGTTCATCGAATCAAACCGTATCAACAATAACAAGCGATAGAGAGGAACAGCTGAGATGCTTAATAATAACCAGAGGGTAGTGGTTACCGGAATGGGGACTGTTAACGCGGTGGGGCTTAACGTTGCCGAGACCTGGCAAGCCCTGACCAGCGGCAAATCGGGGATTGATTATATCAGCCGCTTTGACCCGTCACTTTTTGAGACCAAGTTTGCCGCCGAAGTAAAGGGGTTTGACCCCCGGGATTACTTCAGCCGCAAGGAAGAGCACCGCATGGATAGATTTACCCAGCTGGCGGTGGCCGCCAGCCTCCAGGCGGTGAAAGATGCCAACTTGAAGATAGATGACAACAATACCGCCGATACCGGTGTTTACATCGGCAGCAGCGTCTGCGGTCTGCTCAAGGTATCTGAGCAATTCAAGATACTGAGCGAAGCCGGCCCGAGAAGGATAAGCCCCATCCTGGCGCCGACCATGACCGGTGACGCACCTCCGGTGCAGATTTCATTGTTACTGGGAGTCAAGGGGCCCAATTTCTCCATGTCATCGGCCTGCTCCAGCAGCAGTGATGCCATCGGTCTTGCCTACGATGTCCTTAGACACGGGGAGGCCAAGGTAATAATCGCCGGCGGCACCGAGGCACCGGTAATACCTATCTGCGTCGCCGCCTTTAACGCCGCCCGGGCTCTATCAACCCAGAACAGCTCGCCCCAGAATGCCTGCCGGCCCTTTGATGCCGAGCGTGACGGCTTTGTTCTGGGCGAGGGTGCCGCCGTTCTGATACTTGAGCGCCTTGATTACGCCCTTGAGCGCGGCGCTTCCATACTGGCCGAAATGCTGGCCTACAGCGCTACCAGTGATGCCTTTCATATCACCCAGCCTTTACCCAACGGCGCGGGTGCCGCCAAAGCGCTGGGTATTGCCCTGAAGAAGGCGGGAATCAGGCCCGATGAGGTTGACTACATTAATGCCCACGGCACAGCCACCCAGCTTAACGACACCGCCGAGACCTACGCCATCAAGAGCGTCTTTGGCGAACTGGCCTACCGCATACCGGCCTCAGCCAGCAAGTCAATGACCGGACACCTGCTGGGGGCATCGGGGGCTCTGGAAGCCATAGTCTCTATCATGACCATAAATAATGGGGTTATACCGCCGACGATAAATCTGAATAACCCCGACCCCGAGTGCGACCTGGACTATGTGCCCCACAAGGCACGTAAGGCTAAGGTGAACACGGTGGTGTCAAATTCCTTCGGCTTCGGCGGGCATAATTCGGTGCTTATCTTCCGCCGCTACTCGGGGTAACTGCCTTATGTGATGGGGCTGCTTGAATCAGGATTATTTGGTCTTGTTGCTGGAGCCGGTCAGCTCCTGCAGTTTCTGGCTCAGTTCGTTGAAGTTCTTATCCGAGTGCTTGCCTACTTCCAGTCCGTAGTTCAGGAAAAACTCGAGGAAGCTGCGCAGCAGCTCCTTGATTCCCTGCAGGGACTGGTGCAGTTCTGCCTTGGTAACGTAATTATGATTAAGCATGTCCGGCTTGGATTCTTTATCTTCCGATAGCTGGCCCTCAATGAGGAAGTCAATAAATTCGGAGCGGCTCATCTCACCACGGCTTTCATCAACTTTCCTGGCTACTTCAGCATCAATGATAAACATCCTTTTCTCTGCCATGTGAGACTCCTATTATTTTTAAAAAAAGGGGGCAACCACCGCCTCTGGAGACCTCGGGTTACCCCCCTAAAAGCAGGCCTTAATCATCAAAAATCGATACCCTCTCCCAACCCCAGCGTTTCCATTATGTCATCAATGCTTTTGAGCAGCTTGGTGCCTTTATCGGTCACATGGTACTTTATTGAGGGGTTGCCTACCTGTACCTTGTTAATTAAGTCCTGGTCCATCAGGAAGGCGAGGTACTTCTGTATCTGGGCATAACTCATGTTGGCGCTGTACATAATCTCGGTCTTGCCCGCACCATGGCCATTATTCCCCACCCTCAACATATCGGCTATTATTTCAATATTTGACCTGCGGATGTTAAGCATCATCCACCCCCAACCAGTACTCTCACGTGGGAGGATTGTACAACTAAGTACAGGATATGTCAAGTGGGCAAAAGTAAAGAGGGGGTTTGCCCGATTTTTAGAGGGCGTTTAGCTACCCACCCTGACCCACCCTAAAGAGGCTTTGCCTCTCATTACTCTCCTTTACGGGGGTGGAGTAAAAAGGGCTTTAGCCCTACCTTAAGGGCGGCGGGCGGGAAAA
>Ga0315545_1005291_pt1 | contig 10399 bp, 8 predicted proteins | sample SalMarSW160210MG_FD_203096 | JGI IMG/M metagenome (GOLD analysis project Ga0315545, IMG submission 203096) | Salt marsh sediment microbial communities from the Plum Island Ecosystem LTER, Massachusetts, United States - Salt Marsh Sediment SW1602-10 ...
CGGCGAGGAATACTATGTGGTGTTTGAGGCAACCGATGAAGCGCTCAACAAGGGGATAAGCGAAAAGGTCCCGTTCTCAATCGACATTTTAGTCATGTCCACTGCGCGCGGACTCAAGATCCGTGTGTCCAACATCGAGTTCGAATTCAATACCGCTCAGCTTACGGGTAAGAAAACATTTGCGCTCCTGAAGCGGGGAGTGGAGGTATTGAAAAAATACGATAGATACTCGATCGTAATCGAAGGTCACACGGACAGCACGGGAGATGAAAGCTACAACATGATACTCTCGGAGAAACGGGCGAAGTCCGTGGGAATGTTCCTCATCGAAAACGGGATCGATTCCGAGCGGCTCTCCTACAAGGGGTATGGCCCGCGGTATCCCATCGACACGAATGAGACCCGCGAGGGAAGGACGCGAAACAGGCGGGTCGAGTTCATCCTCATTAAAGAACGGTAGGCGTGTAAAGGCATATCCGAAGCCTTATCTTTTCCCACAAAATATATTATATTAATAATATATGATTAATAATGTTCTTTTTCACAATTAAGAGAGCAAAAAAAAGGAGAAGACGTGAAACACACGACGTTGAATATAGAAGGTATGAGCTGCGAGCACTGTGTTCGCACCGTCACGGAAGCACTCGAAGGCCTGCATGGAGTTTCATCTGCGCGGGTGGTTCTCGAAAATAATCGTGCGGATGTGACGTACAACGGGGATCTGGTTTTCGAGGACCAGCTCGAGGACGCGGTGCGTGAGGCAGGCTACAAGGTTGTTTCACGCGCTGAAAAAGCGGGAACGCCTGCGGGTCAGCAAAAAGAAGTGCCAAAAAATGTGACCGCCCGCACTCAGGACGGGGCAAAAGCGGGGTCCGGCCGCACCGTGCGGCTCGCGGTTGAGGGCATGCACTGCGCGTCGTGCGCCCAGACGGTCGAGAGAGCGCTGAAAAAGACTCCGGGAGTAAAACGCGCGGTCGTGAGCCTCCCCGCGGAAACAGCAACGGTGAAGTACGATCCAGTGCTGGTCGACCTCTCCGCTCTCGGAAAGGCTGTCGAGAAATCCGGATACCGGGTCAGTGGACAGGCAGACGAGCTTCGAATGTCTTCCGAGGAGGATGCAAATAAAATGCGGTCGTCCCGCAGGAGGATGATTCTCGCGTGGGCGGGCGCTGTTCCCGTGATGGCATGGATGTTCGCGCGGATGTTTTTTAGCCTTGCCTGGCCCGGCCCTGTGTGGTTCGTGACGGGAATGATGCTTCTCAGCATACCGGCCATGTTCCTGGCAGGGGCGCCCACATTTCGTTCCGCTGGAAGAGCAGTCATACATGGGCGGGCGAACATGGATGTGCTCATCTCGCTGGGAACAACGGTGTCATTTCTCACGGGCCCTGTCTCGTTGTTCACCCCGCTTGCAAATTTCACCGGAATCGCTGCAATGATCATGGCGTTTCACCTGACAGGCCGTTTTATCGAGGCCGCCGCGAGGGGAAAGGCTTCACAGGCCATACGAAAACTTCTGGAGCTGGGGTCGAAGACCGCGGTAGTGGAGCGCGGCGGACACGAAGAGCAGATCCCCGTTGATGAGGTGCGCGTTGGAGACGTGATGGTCGTTCGGCCCGGAGAGAAGATCCCCACAGACGGTGTGGTGCTCAGCGGTGAGGGCTGGGTCGACGAGTCCATGGCAACGGGAGAGTCCATGCCTGTGCACAGGAAACCAACGCACGAGGTCATCGGCGCAACGCTCAATCAGGAGGGGCTTCTGCGGGTGAAGGCAACCAAGGTGGGGAAAGACACGTTTCTCTCTCAGGTGATCCGGATGGTCGAGGAGTGCCAGGGCACAAAGGTGCCCATTCAGGAAACCGCAGACCGGATCACAGCCGTTTTCGTGCCCGTGATCCTCGGGCTTGCAGCTCTGACCTTTGTTTCGTGGATGCTGTTCCCCGAGCTGTTTCAGCCGGTTGTGCTGTGGGCGGCGTCCTTTCTTCCGTGGGTGAATCCCGAGCTCGGCCGAATCGCGCTCGCGGTTCTGGCAGCAGTATCCGTTCTGGTCATCGCCTGTCCCTGTGCGCTCGGTCTCGCCACGCCGACTGCGCTGATGGTCGGAAGCGGACTGGGGGCGGAAAACGGCGTTCTGATCAGAGGAGGGGAAGCGATCCAGGCCCTCAGGGACGTGCGCACTATCGTGTTCGACAAGACGGGAACGGTCACACAGGGAAAGCCGCGTGTCACGGATATCGTGACGGTGGACGGAGTGGGGGAGACTGAGCTTTTGAGACTCGCCGCTTCCGTGGAAGCGGGCTCGGAGCACCCCCTCGGGAAGGCGGTGTATGCATATGCACAGGAACGCGGGATTTCGAATAAGAGGATGTCCGGGTTCAGAGCGGTGAGCGGAAGAGGAGTGGAGGCGCGTGTGGAAGACCGCCGGGTATTCGTCGGGACCAGGGCCTATCTCGAAGAAAACCGCGTGAGAGGGCTCGGTGCGAGCTCCTCTGAGGGGCACAACGATGAAAAAAATCCTGACGCAGACGCGCTGGAGCGGGAGGGGAAAACCGTGATGTGGATTGCTGCGGACGGTTCTCTCATCGGAGCGATTGCGCTTGCAGATACTCTCAAGGAGGACGCGGTGTCTGCGATCCGTGCGCTCGAGTCCATGGGGATAGAGACTGCAATGATTACTGGAGACAACCGCAGCACTGCGGAGTCGATCGCCTCCCAGGCTGGCATATCCAGCGTGCTCGCAGAGGTCCTGCCGGGCGAAAAGCGTGCGGAGATCGAGCGTCTCCAGAGGAAGGGAAAGGTCGCGATGGTCGGAGACGGGATAAACGATGCTCCCGCCCTCACGCAGGCGGACGTGGGAATCGCGATCGGCACAGGCACGGACATTGCCATCGAAGCATCGGACGTGACGCTGGTGAGCCCCGGCCTCTTGGGGGTCGTCACCGCGGTGAAGCTCTCGCGAGCCACGTTCAGGAAGATTAGACAAAACCTCTTCTGGGCGTTTTTCTACAACCTGCTTGCGATCCCGGCGGCAGTGCTCGGGTTTCTCCACCCTGTGATAGCGGAAGCTGCCATGGCAACGAGCTCGATCAATGTGGTCACCAACGCCAACCTGCTCAGGTTTGCCCGGATCCGGCCGGACGCATCAGAACAAAAAAACAGTAAATGAGGGGGAAAAGGGCCCAGTGAGTGCGAGTGCCTGGCGAAAGGGGCGCTACCGAACGATTCCGATGCGGGACAGGGGCCAGTACCTGAAGAGCGCCTTTCCGAAGATTTCCCTTCTGTCGACGAATCCCCAGAACCTGCTGTCGTTTGACCGGTCCCTGTTGTCTCCCATCATGAAGAAGCTTTTTTCCGGTACCAGCACAGGCCCGTAGAAGTCCCTGTGGTTCATGAGATTGTCGCCGGGGGGGATGATTTCAGGATCAGCGTGGTATTCCGGCCACCACCCGTCAATGAGCTCGCCGTTTACATAGACCTCCTTGTTGAGCACTTCGATCTCGTCTCCCGGAATGCCGATACAGCGTTTCACATAGAACTTCGGCTGCGGGTCGATGTTCACGAATCCGAGTGTGAGAGTGTACACCACGGGGGTGAATATCTGAATGAACACGTTCGGTGGGTCGTAGTAGGGGGCGAGAAAGATCACGATATCACCGCGCCGCGGAGACCGTATTGCGGGAAGCCGCTTTTTTGTGAATGGGATTTTCGCACCGTAGATGAATTTCGATGCAACAATGAAGTCGCCGATCTCGATTGTCGGAATCATGGATCCCGTGGGAATCTTGTAAACATCGACAACAAACGTCTTGATAAAGAGTGCGATGACCAGCGCGAATACGATCGCCTCAATGTTCTCTCTCAGTTTGCTCTTTTTCTTTTTCTGCTTTTTCTCGTTCATGCCGGGTCCTGACAATCCATAATGTGATTAAGATAATAATGTGTGCGTTGTTTAACAAACTTTTCTTTGGAACACACCGCTGCTAAAGAAATCTTCGGTCAGTGGGCCCTTTTTCAAAACAAATATTTCTGTGTGCATTATTTTCAAGAAGGTGGTATAATGAAATTATTGGAGATATTAAGATTTCGCTGAAATTCTGTTTATTTAAAGAGAAGAGGGTGAGGAGTGGCACAGGTTGAAAAAGAGATTACGAGTGCCGAACGGATACGCCGCATCATCGGGATACTCAGACTCGACGGAAGAGAGGTCGAGCTTCACCTGCCCAACTATATAGAAGTCGCAAAGGTCGTCAATACCACCCACGGTGCCTTTACCCTCAGGCTCTCAAATCCCTTTATCAACATTCTGGATGAGAATCTTGAAGCGGTATACGTGAACTTTATATTCTCGGGAATTGAGCTGTTCGGGGAGTGCAGGTTCGTGGAGCAGACGCGCGCGTTCATCACGCTCAATTTTCCTGAAGCCCTCAAAAGCAGGACAAAGCGGCGGTACCCCAGGATCAAGCTGAAGAAGATGCTCAATGCGGAGCTGATGTACCGCGAGATACCGGAAAAGGGGATGGAAAGGCTGTCGTTGAAAGACATGCCGGTAAAGTACTCACAGCTGTACTGGGAGGCACAGCGTGAAAACGTCGACATAAGAAAGGTGTTTTTAATGACGCTCAAGGAGATACGGGGTATCTCCCCCTATTCCGAGATCGTCATCTACTCGCAGGAATCGATGCGTTCGAGAGACGCGCTGATCATACGAAAGTCTGGGAAGCTGCTGTTCATCGAAGACTGCAACAAAGGACAGTCTTACACACAGTTCATCCCTTCGGACTCGGACCGGATAGTCAGCTACTCCTACTATCTCAACGATATGAAGCTCGGCGGTGCAACCCAGGATGAACTCAAGCAGGAGCTTCAGGACATCATTCGCGAGGACAGGGAAAAGGGGATCACCTCAAAAGTGATTGTCCCGATTTTTTCCAGGGACGGGGTGGTAGGGCACATTTTCCTGTACCAGAAGGATGAGTCAGTGAAGATCACCCAGGAGAACATCTCGGATATCATCGCGTTGAGCACGCTTCTCTCACTGGCAATCGGAAAAGCCCATTTTGGAGCGAAAATAGAAGACATCGTCGGAAGCAACCTCGTCGACATCAGCGAGGGGGGGCTTCTTCTCAAGATACAGAACGACGAGAACAGGATAAACATCCCGGATGGGGCGGACATTGAGGTGAAGTTCAAAGTCGGGGGCAAAGAGCTTCTGTTGAAAGGAAGCGTCTGCAGAAAGGAGACGGATACCGAGAGCTACGCAGTGAAGTTCGCGGATGTCGACTCTGAAGAAAAGAAAATTTTAAAAAAATTTATCGACGCCAATATTGAAAAACTCAATAACACTCAGTAAATTCAGTGCATGAAACGTTACGAGGGAAAGCTCTTTGGCGCGGCGTTGGGGTTTACCTTCGGGGGGCCGATCGGTGCTGTCATCGGCACTGCTGTGGGGCATTATTTTGACAAACCGCCTTCTCGAGGCCCTGTGCGCGTCGCAAAAAACAGCGAGAAAGAACTCCATTTCATCACCAGCCTGATCCTTCTTCTCACGGGTACTGCACGGGCGGATGGAAACGTCAGCGAAGCCGAAGTGCAGGCCATACGATACTTCTTCACAGCACAACTCGGGTACGGTCCTTTGGAGATGAAGTTCATCGAGCGGCTCATCTACGAGTCGTTTCATAAACCCGTGCGGGTCGGGGAAATATGCGCCGCAATTGCAGCGCGCAGCACGTATGAGGAACGCCTCTTTTTGCTTCAGCTCAACTACCACGTAGCTGTGTCGGACGGCGCACTGAGCCCCCAGGAGGAGGAATTCATCAGGAGTGCGTCCGCAAACCTCGGAATTGCGGAGTATGATTACCTATGCATCAAGAACTCATTTTCGTCATCGGGTGCGGCTCACGGGGGAGGGTCGTCCCGGATGGGAGGCGCAGAGGCATTTTCAGGCGTGCAGAATCCCTACGCGGTGCTTGGTCTGGAACCGGAGTGCAGTGACGAAGAGGTGCACAGCGCCTTCAGGAGCCTTGCGAAAAAATATCATCCTGACAGTGTGTCCCACCTCGGCCACGAGTTCATCGAGCTCGCGAACAAACGGTTCAGACAAATCGGACAGGCGTACGATATAATTAAAAAGCAGCGGGGCCTGTGCTGAGTCCTTGCCTTCACCCGCCTTCATTTTGACTTGATAAACCCATAGTGGTGTGTTACCTTAGAATTTAGAATGGACCTTGAACATGGTGATATAAAGAAACCGACGGGAAATGCGATCATCTACTGGAACATCAAGGGGAAAAATCCTCTTGTGAAGCAGGCGAAGATCATTGCGTCGAACTTCGTTATTTCGCCTCTTCAGTTCAACGATGAGACGCTCATGGTCAACTTTCCCCCGATTCTCATCGAAGACCACGAAAAGCTCATCGACATCGTCGTCACCCACAACGTGGATCTCATACAGGGAGGAGAGATCTTCATCCCCGAGGAGATCACCGATTTCAACAAGTTCTATCGAAAACAGATAGACAAGTACAACGACATCATTCAGGATTATCTGCTCGCGTTCAAGGAGCAGGGGAAACAAAAGCACATGAGCAACAAAAACCTGCCACAGTTGATAAACGAGGCGGGGGAGCTCATGGTCAATGTACGAAAACTCGTGAAGGCCAGGGGGAAGCGTACACTCATCGATGTGAAAATAGAAAAGCTCAAAGAGATCGAAGAAGACCTCAACAGTGAAATGAGAGGGCTCGATCTGGGAAAAATCCTCCGCTACATAGAAAAACCCAATAGAGAGGTGGACGAGCTCGTCGATCTCTACACGCGGAAGTTTTTCGCCATATTTCTCGAGGACTATGAAAAGGCGAATTTTCTCACGAAGGAGATAAAAAAGATCGAAAAAAGCATTACAAGCTGAATCAAAAAAAGCATGGGCAGGGATTTTTCCCTGCCTTTTTTTTCGGATCAGTGCATACGCGGTTTTGGAGCACTGAAAAAACTTCTCTGCCTATACCTCCGACTCCGTGAACTCGATATAGGCTTTGTGATCGAGGAGTTCGCCCAGCTCGTCTTTGTTGCTCATGCTCATTTTCACCACCCAGCCTTTTCCGTAGGGATCAGAATTGATAGTGTCCGGAGCGTCTTCGAGGACCGTGTTCGATTCCTTGCTCTTTCCTGAGATGGGTGAGATAATGTCAGAGACCGATTTGACGGATTCAACGGTTCCGAGGGTCTCTCCCTTTTTGAAGGATTTTCCCACTTCCGGCAATTCCACGAACACGATGTCGCCGAGCTCGTTCTGCGCGTAGTCGGAGAGGCCTACGGTTGCTATGTCGCCTTCTGCGTGCACCCAGAGGTGGTCTTTCGTATATTTCAGTTCTTCTGGATTCATTCTTCCCCCTGTATGAAAAATATTTGTTAATCTACTACACAAACGATTCATTGTCAATTATTCTTAAAGTCGAACACATCAGAATCCAGGAGGAAGGGATGATCGAGGAGATCGCGAAGAAGGCACGGGAGTGGACCTCGACGGAGTTCGACGAAGAAACCAGAAAGGAGATCGGCAGGCTCATTGATTCGGGAGATGAAAAGGAGCTCACGGACAGGTTCTATAAGGAGCTGGAGTTTGGAACCGGCGGCATGCGCGGAGTAATGGAAGCGGGCACGAACAGGATGAACGTCTACACCGTGGGGAAGGCGACGCAGGGTCTGGCGGACTATCTTCTTGCGACCTACGGCGACGTGAAACGGCGGGGAGTCGCGATTGCCTATGACTCGCGGCACAACTCCACGATCTTCGCCCGGGAGGCGGCACGGGTGCTCGCGGCAAATGAAATCGCCGTCTACGTGTTCACGGAGCTCCGACCCACACCGCTTCTTAGCTTCGCCGTGCGTCATCTGGGCACGCGTGCGGGAATCGTCCTCACCGCAAGCCACAACCCCAGGGAGTACAACGGGTACAAGGTATACGCGGGCGACGGATCACAGGTTGTCCCACCTGAAGACACGATGATTGTCGATTTCGTGAACAGAACAGACATCATCTGCGGAGTGAAGCGTATCGAATACATCGACGGCGTCTCGGAAGGGCTGATCAGGGAAATCGGCCCGGAGGTCGAGGCGGCGTATCTCAAAGAGGTTTCACAGATCACCGTGAATGTGCAAAAGGGCGTGGAGGAGCAGGTCTCGTCTGTGAAAGAAGACCTCTCCGTCGTGTACACTCCCCTGCATGGGGCGGGAATCACCCTGGTGCCACGGGCGCTCAGGGAAGTGCGCGGTGTTCGGGTGCTGTGCGAGCCTGAGCAGAGCAGGCCGGACGGAGATTTCCCTACCGCGCCCTCACCGAACCCTGAGGAGAAAGAAGCGCTCTCCAGGGCAATCGAGTACGCGAAAAAAGAGAACGCTGACATGGTCATCGCCACGGATCCGGACTGCGACAGGATGGGCATCGCTGTTGTGGATGAGCGCGGAGAGTTCGTCACTGTCAACGGCAACCAGATCGGGTGCATGCTCGAGTACCTTGTTGCTTTTTCCTACCGTGCCTCGGGGCTCATGCCGGAAAACCCCGCGGTGGTGAGCACCGTAGTCTCAACGGAGCTCGCAGGCGACATCGCGCGAAGTTTCGGTGCCGACATCTTCGACGTGCTCACCGGGTTCAAGTTCATTGCGGCGAAGATGCGCGAGTTCGAACAGCACGGGTCTCACAACTTCATTTTCGCGTTCGAAGAGAGCTACGGCTACCTCGCGGGCACGTTTGTCCGGGACAAGGATGCGGTGATCGCCTCGGTTCTCGCGGTGCTCCTCGTGAAGTACGCGACCGCGGTTCACGGCTCGGTGCTGAAATTTCTTGAATTCATCTTCAAGGAGTACGGGATGTTTCTCGAGTACCAGCGCTCATTCGTGCTGAAAGGAGCGGAAGGCGCCCAAAAGATCGAACAGATCATGAAGACATTTCGTTCGTCACCCCCACAGGCCATCGACGGGAGCAGGCTCACCCGCATCAACGATTTTCTCACACAGAAGCGCCTGCTCACAGACTCGGGAAAACAGGAATCCATTGAGGGCATGCCGCCTTCAAATGTGCTTCAGTTCTATACCGCAAGCGGGGTAAAAGTGTCTGTGCGACCCTCGGGCACGGAGCCGAAGATAAAGTTTTACTTTGCGCTCAAAAGACCTTTGGAGGGGAGTGTGGAGGACACGAAAAAAAAGCTCGATGCGCAGTTTGAGCATGTGGCAGAAGAGCTTTTTTTGCGATACGGGCTCGAGGAAGAGTGAGGGAAACAAAGGATTTTGTTCAAGCCGTTTCGTGCTGTCATTTTTACGAAGTTTTTTCCACCGGGATCCGGCGAATTTCTTGCACCTGTGTGAATCTGTGTGAGCGTCCACTGCGCTCACGGGAGGAGAAGCGGTGTCTGGCACAAATGCTGAGCCCAAACTATACACGATCATCCGAAAGCGCACCCGTTCGGTGCGGGTTTGTGACCTTGTTATCGGAGGCGGGCACCCTGTTGTTGTGCAGGAGATGGCCTCAACCTACACCGCGGATGTTGAAAAAACCTGCGCGCAGATCGCTTCACTGAAAAAAGCGGGGTGCAGGCTCGTTCGCGTCGCGGTGCCAGACCATCAGTCCGCTGAAGCGATCAGGCACATAAAGAAGTGCGCGGGAATTCCCATAATCGCTGATGTGCATTTCGACTACAGGCTTGCTGTCGCAGCGGTGGAAAACGGCTGCGACAAGCTTCGCATCAACCCGGGAAACATCGGAAGCAGCAGGAAGGTGGCGGAGGTTGTGGCAGCCGCCAAAGCGCACGGTATCCCCATACGGGTGGGGGTGAACAGCGGGTCCCTGGAAAAAAAGATAATCGCACGCTACGGCGGCATCACACCGGAGGGCATGGTCGAAAGCGCGCTTCATGAAGTGCGCCTGCTGGAGGAGCTCGGGTTTGAGGACATCGTCATCTCCCTGAAATCCACGGACATTGCCCTGACCGTGGCGTCCAACAAACTCGTCTCGGCAAAGCTCGACTACCCCCTGCATGTCGGAATCACCGAATCCGGGGTGGGGGTCGACGGAATGATCCGTTCAGCAGCAGGGCTCGGCACGCTCCTTTTAAACGGGATCGGCGACACGGTGCGCGTCTCCCTCACCTCCGCCGACAGGCTGGAAAACCTCGCGGTGTGCAGAGAGGTTCTGCAAACGCTTGGAATCCCTTATGTGTAGATGTCTTTGTAAAAAATCCACGAATTACTTCCCTATTGTGTAAACATTTTTTTTGAAAATCCCACAAATCCCTTTGACCGCGGCTCCTACCTCTGAGTATTCTATTTTTCTGCGCCTGTCCTCAAATAAAAGAAACAGTTCATTTGACGGGTAGCTGGTGCGCCAAAAAATAAGGAGCAAAAG
>Ga0315545_1005292_pt1 | contig 10399 bp, 8 predicted proteins | sample SalMarSW160210MG_FD_203096 | JGI IMG/M metagenome (GOLD analysis project Ga0315545, IMG submission 203096) | Salt marsh sediment microbial communities from the Plum Island Ecosystem LTER, Massachusetts, United States - Salt Marsh Sediment SW1602-10 ...
TCATTTGCATTGCGTTCGTTCAGGCGATCGTCACGTTCATCGTTGTTGCGGCCGCAGTAGCTCTTGTCGGCCCCTATGCAGGTATTGCAGGCGTTCGTGCGAGCGGCTTCTTGAGCGCGCTGCCACTCGCGCTGGTGCTTGGTGGGATCGCGACGGCCACCGCGCCGGCGGCGACAGTAGCGGTAATCAGGGAGCTCAGGGCCAAAGGGTCTTTTACCACAACGCTGCTGGCAACTGTTGCTATTGACGATGCAATTGCCCTTCTGATATTCGCCTTTGGCCTTACGATAGCGGAGAGTCTGCTTACGACCGGCGTGGCCGGCGCTACATCCCACACTGCCTGGATTTGGGTTGGACCTCTGTTCAAGGTTGTTAGCTCGCTGGGCGTCGGCGCGTTTGTTGGTTTGGTTCACCACCTCGTCGCAGCAAGGGTCAAGGGAGAGATAGAAATGATGACGGTCTCGCTCGGGATCATTACATTTACCAGCGGGCTGTCGATGCTCGTTGGCCTCTCGCCGCTTCTCACCGTCATGATCGCCGGATTCGTGCTCGTGAACCTGTCGCGTCGGAACCAGCGCGTCTTCACATCCGTCGAGCAAATTCAAGGGCCTATCTTCGTGGTTTTTTTCACGCTTGCGGGCACGCAGCTACACCTCGAGAACCTAATAAGCTGCGGAATCATCGGTTCGGTTTTTCTCGTGTTCCGGTTCTTCGGCAAAGTGGGCGGAGCCTACGTGGGCGCCGTCATGGCCAATGTGAAGGGAACGGCGAGGCGCCACTTGGGGCTCGCTTTGCTTCCGCAGGCGGGCGTGGCGATTGGCCTGATGCTCGTGGCGCAGGAAAGCCCACATTTTTCCATCTATAAGGGTATCCTCGTGGACATTGTGCTTGCGTCGGTCGCGCTGAATGAGCTTATCGGCCCGCCGCTGGCCGCCTATGCGTTGAGGCGTTCAGGTGACGTGCCCGCCCCGAAGACGACACGGACCTCGGAAATACGATAGTCGGAGGAGGAAGGTGATCCAAGAGGGAGCGGACCTGATATTTCTCGTGGGCGGGATTCTCACCATCGCTTACATTGGCGGCCGACTCTCAAACCGGTTCCGACTGCCTGAGGTCACCGGCTATATACTCACCGGTATCCTTCTCAAGTTACTTCTATCCTGGACCGGGGTCATCGCGCCCGACAGACTCGACGTGCTGCTTACAGAACGCCTAGGACAGGTTCCGCAGATGACGCTTGCGCTGATAGCATTCGTGATCGGTGGGAGCCTGCCCATTGGACAGCTCAAACGGCTGGGGCGCGGCATCGCCTGGATTGGCCTGATGGAGGGTCTTGGCGCCTTCGTTTGCGTCGGCCTGTTGATCTTCCTGATTACGCCCTTTGTTTGGACCATGCCGTCCATTGATGGAGTCTCCCCTATCAAATCCGTGCTCGCGTTTGCGCTGCTTCTAGGGGCGCTCTCCGCGGCAACAGCGCCGGCCGCAACAGTGGCCGTGATAAGGGAGCTTCGTGCACGAGGCGACGTGACTACCACGCTGCTTGGCGTCGTCGGGCTTGACGACGCCGTCGCGCTTTTCATCTTCACTTTTGCCAGCGCAACTGCCGCCAGTCTTGTCGTCAGCGCCTCGCAAGCAGCCCTGGGCTTTGCTAAGATGGTGGTTTATCCGCTGATCCAGATTCTCGGCGCCGCAATTCTTGGAATCGCGATGGGATTCATTGCCCATTATGGTTCCAGGTTCTTCAGAAGCAAGCGTGAGACGATTGTCGGCGGTCTAGGATTTGTGTTCCTCTCCGGAGGAACCGCAGTGGCATTGGGCCTGTCACCGCTTTTCACAAATATGCTGGCTGGGTTCACTCTGATCAATCTCTCCCCGCGAAACATCCGATTCTTCCGCTCCCTCGAGGACGTCGAGGCGCCGATCTACGCGGTCTTTTTTGCCCTCGCCGGTACGCACCTGGTCTTTGAGGACCTCGGCATGCTCGGTATACTCGGGTTGATCTACGTCGTCGCGAGGTTGGCAGGCAAGGTGGCCGGCGTAAAGATAGGCGCCAAGTTCGGTCACGCCCCGCGGACTGTCAGCAAATACCTCGGGCTGGGCTTATTACCGCAGGCTGGCGTGGCAATCGGACTGGTGCTCATTGCCAAGAGCAATCCGGCCTTTGCCTCGTTTGCTCCAATGATGACCAATATCATACTTGGGACTGTTGCCGTCAATGAGATTATCGGTCCTCCGTTCACAGCCTATGCCCTGAGAAAGGCGGGCGAGGTCGGACAGACAAAGCGTCGAGCCAAATAGGTCTTGAAATGGAACGCAGCGCGACGTGTAATACCGTGCGTGGGACGATTCATAGAACTGGTCCCGAGGTTTTCGACTGATAATGCAGTCGTGCGACGGACACAGTCCAGAACAATACTCGATTAAGAGGTAGCCTATGGTTGAACTGACATCATTTATGAAGGAAAAGCTAATCTGCCTTGAACTGAAGTCAGCCACGAAGGCAGAAGTATTCGAGGAGATGTCAGACCTCATCTCGCAGTCGGAGTTCATTCCGGACCGCGACACGTTTCTGGCCGCGCTGAAGGAGCGGGAGGCGGTCATGGCCACGAGTCTCGGCGATGGAGTCGGCATTCCACACGCAAGGTCCGATTCGATTAGGAGCCTCGTGATCGCCGTTGGCATCTCCAAAGATGGGATAGACTTCGGTGCGAAGGACGATCCTCTTGTCCAGATAGTATTCATGTTTGGCATTCCCACCGAGGAGACTAAGCTCTATATTCAGGTGCTGGCCAAGATCTCCAGGTTTGCGCGTAGGAAAAGCAACCGAGAGAGACTGCTGTCCGCCAAGACCGCGGATGAGATATTCGCAGCATTTGAGGAATTCGACGAGATGTCTGGGGCGTAAGTCTGTGCCCAGTCCTTATTGTATCCTGAGGAATTGAGATGTATCTGGTCATAGTAGTTCTATATAAAGAAGAGCAGCTGGACGATATTCTTTCCGTATTTGCCGAGCTCGGACTTGAAAATGCGATCGTTGTCGAGGGAACAAGAATGCAGGAGGTGCTTGCGTTCGACGTGCCGATATTCGCCGGACTGGCAGCAGGCTCTCTTGGGGGCAAAAGGTATGTAAAGATCGTGATGGCCACGTGCCAGGAAGAGGGCATTGGTGAAAAAATCAGTAATGTAGCTAAAGACATGGACATCGATTTTTCGAATAGGGATATAGGGACGATTCTGACTCTGTCGGTCAAGGAGGTCGTGACGTCAGAGGATTAGGTTGGGAGGATGGATGAGAGGAAGTGATGATGTAGAATGACAGCTGCCGTATTAGGCTTTCTAGTCTCATTCGTGGCCTGGGTATTCCCTTTACTCGCCGTTGCCCTTTTTTCGTACGCACTGGCTTTACATTCAAAGGAAAGCACCGGCGCAGTTCACCTCTTCTTCGCAGCATTCGTCGCGTTCTGTCGTAATCTCCTTATACTGATAGACTTCGGGACCAGGTCGCCGCTCGCGGGGCACCATTACCGGCTGTTTCTGGATATAGTTCTCTTGCTCGCCATGTCCCTCGCCATCATGGGGTCATCGGCGTTTCTCTCCGTACAGGGAATATCGACAAGCCCGAAACGCAGGCGAACGATGATCGCCGTAGCGCTGGCTTTCTGGTTGGTGCCAGCCCTATCCGGCATATTCGGCGCGTTTTCTGCAATTGAGGTCCTGCATTACGCCGTTTACAACTCAGCCGTGGTTTGTCTGGCTTGGGTTTACCTAGTTCTGGGAGCGGCCGCAGGTCATCACTTCGGGAGAATCGGCTCCGGTGCCCAAAGCCTATCGAAAGTAGCCTGCCTACTAATCCTCGCGCACCCCGTGCTGAGGATGTATTTCTTCGTGGCCTCAACAATTCCGAAGAGCCGCCTGTGGTGGGGCGTTGACACACTTCTACTCGGATGCAGCACCATACTGTGTGGCGTGATCGTGATGCTCGTCGCCAGAGGCGCCCGGCGCGTTGAGCTGAGGTCTTTGTTGAGGACAGAACTCAGGGCTCAGAAGATCGTGTCAAAACGCACCATCGTGCTCATCGGACTGGGTATGATTGTGGCAGTGCTGTTGTCGCTCCTTCTGATCCAGCGGTCTGGCGAAGAGTTAACGTCAGCGGTCACGAGAGAACTTCAGAACAGGCAGATATCTCAGCTCTTGGGCGTCAGCTCGAGGCTGCATGACGCGTCGGAGACGCTCCGGTCATGTCTCGCGGGGCTGGCGATGGCCTGTGCCCAGGAGGCAGGAGAGCCCAAATGCACAGGCGAGGTCTTCGACGTATTCCTAAGAATGGCCAACGATCACATTCCCTGCAACATACTGATCACCGATCCCCAGGGACAGATCATTAGGACCGATGCATCAGCCGACAGGGCGAGCGCTCTGATGAGCCGGACCGAGGCGGGGCTTATAGAAGCTAATGCCGCGCCCAAAGGCAAACAGGTGCTCGGGCCCAAGTTCATAGCATCAACCGGGGCTCGGGATGGCCTTATTGTGTTCTACGCGCCCGTGTTCTCCTCGGACGCCGACCACGACCAACTGTTACTAAAAACATATCTCTTCGCCTCTGCCAAGACAGTTGCCAGCAGGTTTCTAAGAGGAGCAGGTTCAACGCCAGGTTTTGTCAGCCTCATCGACGCCAGCGGCACGGTCGTCCTTTGCAGTTCCCCGGATTTTGGAGCCGGCAACATCGCTCGGTATCTGGGCATAGCCTCCCGGGAGCGGAAGGAAGACCTGTTGTCGAAAATAGCCTCCAGTAACCCGGGCGCGATGGTGTGTAGAACGAGGGATTCCTCGCAGCTCGTCTCATACTGTGCGGCCCATCTGGATGAAAGGAGCTACTATCTTGTGGCCATTGCTCCCTGGGACCTTGTACTGGTCTCAATTGATTCGGCATACCTAAAGCAGTATCAGCTCCTGGGCTTCATTATGTCCCTGGTTCTTTTTGGGAGCATCACTGCTGTTTACGTTTCGACGAAATGGGGCAGGGAACTAGAACGCATAATGCTCGTGAAGACCGAGCAGTTGCGACACGAAAAGACCAACCTGGAACAGGCTATGCGCAGCATCGGGAATCCTCTCATCATTGTCGGTGAGGAGCTCGACATCACGTATGCTAATCCGGAGTTTATTTCGGCGTTCAGCGCGCCCGACGGCCAGAAGTGCTACCAGGTAGTGTATGACCGCGACAAGCCTTGCGATGACTGCCTCGCCAAAAGGGCCATCGATACCGACCAGGTCTGCCATGCGGTGAAGCAAAACGAGGATGGTCGCGGCGCACGGTGCTTCGACATAACCGCTAGCCCCAAAAAAGACCTGGAAGGCAACGTGATCGGGTCGATCATTCTGCTAAATGACGTCACGGAAAGAAACACATTTGAGCGCAAAATAAGGGAATCAGAAGAAAAATACAAGAGGCTCGTCGAGGCCTCGCCCGACATGGTGTGCATCATTCAGTCCGGTCGGTTGATCTACGCTAACAAAGTGCTAATAGAAAAACTAGGTTTCTCGCCCCGCGAGCTGTTCTCGAGTGATTTCGAGCTTGTCGCAGATGTCGTGCATCCTGACTGGCGCCAAGAGGCTTCAAGGTGTCTTGAGAGCGTCAAGGGCAAAAAGTCCTCACAGGAAACGGAGCTCTGCCTGACAAGCAGGTCTGGGCAGGAGCTTCAGGTTCTTTTCAAGGGTGTCCCGATCACCTACGGCGGTCTTGAAGCGGTCGAGGTGATTCTCGTTGACATTACCAAGCTCAAGGAACTTCACAAGCAGCTGCTTCAGGCAGAACGTCTCGCCTCGCTCGGCGAGCTCACCGCCTCAATAGCGCACGAGCTCAACAACAAGCTCGCCCCAATACTCGCCTACGCTCAAATGCTTCAGGACAGAACCTCTGATGAGGCGGTCTCCGAAAGGCTAACCTTCATCGAGAAATGCGCGACGAGCGCGAAGTCTGTTGTCGAGACGCTCCTGGCGTTCCCAAGAACGAGCTCGTCTGTGAGAAAACAAGTCAACTTGAACAAGATACTACAAGACACGGTGCAGCTGGTCAAGTATCGGCTCGACGCTTCCAACATAGACCTCATGATGGAGCTCGACGAGGGACTGCCTCGAACGATGGCTGATCCTAAGCAGATCGAACAGGTCTTTCTTAACATCATAAACAACGCTTACCAAGCGATGGGAGAGAGAGGTGGCACGCTTTACATCGTTTCGTTTGCTGAGGGCGATAACATCGCGTTTCAGATAACGGACACTGGGCCTGGCATTTCGGAAGCGGATTTGCCGCGCATATTCGAGCCGTTCTTTACGACCAAACCTGCCGGCAAGGGCACTGGACTGGGCCTGCCTTGCTCCTATAGCATCATTAAGGCTCACGACGGTGATCTTCGATGCACGAGCAAGCTCTCGAGGGGAACCACCTTCACAATAGAACTGCCGATAATCGAGGGCGAGGCCGAGGAGGAGCCGGAACCCAGAGACGCTGAGATGACTGTCTCTGAAGATGAGTTGGCCAGTGCCAGAATACTTTTCGTGGATGACGAGGAGATGCTCAGGGGAATGGTCAATGAGGTCCTTTCACCGGACCACACAGTATTCCTGGCTGGCGGCGGGCGCGAAGCCATAGACCTCCTGCAGCGCGAGGCAATAGAGATGATCATCACGGACCTTCGCATGCCGGGCCTCGATGGCTTTGCGCTCTACAACTGGGTCAAGGAGAACAAGCCCGGGCTCGAAAAGCGGATGCTGTTCACCACCGGCGATATCTACGAACCCAGAACCCGCGAGTTCATGAGGCAGATTGATATCAGGTGTATCTCAAAGCCCTTCTCGGTCAGCGAGTTCATCCTGCAAGTCAACTCGGTCCTGGCAGACCTGCAGCCGACTCCGGCGTAGGCCGCGGAATGCAAGCCCTCGCATAAAGACGCGCCTACAGGTCCTCCGCAATGTTGGCGGTATGGTTTTTATAGAGCTGCAAGACAGAATTGTAAGCCATTAAGTAGCGGTTCAGCTCGCTCCCGCACATGAGCTCGTCGCCGTCCATGCAGCCAACGAACTCGCTGCGCTCCCAGCTCTTAAGCCCCTCATACTTGCGCTCGGCGAGCTTCATGTGCATCAGAAGATAGGCCACCGAATCCCGCGCACGCTTCACATACGATTCACGATAGCGAGCGATCTCCTCCATACTCTCCTCATAGAAGCTCGTGATGAAGCTCTGCTCCTGCTCAATCAGCCGACCGTGTTTATGGGCAAAATAGCCCGCCCGAGACTCGTCCAGCAATATGTCGAGGTGCTCGAGAAAGTCCAGCTCGTCCTGAGACGGTTCCGGAAAGAACATCATCGACCGCTCGCAGTTCGCAAAGGCGCGTTTGAAGTAATATATGATGTTCACTGGGTTCTTCTCCATGCGCGCAAAAATCGCGTCCAGGTCCCCTGTCTCAAGAAGGGCTCGCGCCCTGTCATAATATGCGTCACGCCGCCCAAATAGAGGCGCCTTGTTATTATCCAGCTCTACCATCGATAGCCCTCATTTGGACCGCCACACTCGCGCTTTATCAGCTCTGACATCACCGCCAAGTCGTCAGCAGGAATGGCCCCCTCAAATCGCAAGAGACACTTGCCCTCGACCCCCTTGCGAATCAGATTCCTGGCAAAATCAAGCACACGAAGCTGAAGTTCGTGAGGTAGCCGGTCGAATTGGACGATAAGATCATCTCTCATGGATGCCCCGGTCATGGGTCTGCTCCCCGTCGATTATTTGGCCCTGCTATGCCACAGAGTGCTCAATGTCATCTGACTGATTTGAGCCGCCGCGTCGCGCTCTGGCCGAAGGGGCCCCGGTTACCGTTCCCTGCGTCATGGTTCGTTGAACCGTGGCTCCATCTATGGTATCTAGGCTCATTGGTGAGCTCGCTACGCCGTCAGGTCGAGCTGGCGCCCCGTCGAGAGCGGCCGGGAGAACTGCCCTGAACAATCGTATAGCTGGCAGGCGATTCTCGCGAACGCACCACTGTCCACCGTCTGAGAGTCGCTCCGATATGGCGGCGCGCCGGCCAAGAGCTTCAGCCCGTCTGTGCCCCGGGGCGGGTTACACGCGCTTTGTGATGAGCCGGAAATGCTACAATCGGCCTTCTTTTGCAGCGCAAGATATACTGCCGCGTTATGCCCGCCGAATCGAGCCACGAGACCCATTCCCATCGTAGGGAACTTCTGCTCGTCGCGCAAATAACCTATCGCCCCTCTAACCTGATAGGTAAGGGCTGTAGTCGCCACTGTGGAAACCATCGTGAGATACCCGCGTTAGGCCTTCGCCCCCACAAGTTAGGTTACATTACCATTACGCAAAAACAGACCGTCGAGGTCATCGCCGCAGAAGAAACTAACACCAGAGCAGCGGTCAGTCAAGCATTGCGAGCCATCCTCTGTCGAAAGCTCGCAGCACCCACATCCTTCGCAACTTCAGGCTTCAGCGGACACTCAGCCGCCCCGATGTGCTCTGGTTACTTCTTCTCATTCGCCGGCCGGCGAATTGAGATCGCCTCGTAGGAACTCCTTTTTCTTCCTGATGTCGGTTTCACCCATCCGTGCCGTCGCCTGCGGTGAGCCGCCCTGCTGCATGTCGATCTTGCCGATCACGCGGCCGCCCTCGTCAATCTTGACGCTCTTTGCGACTATCTCGCCCTCAATCGTGCCCGTATTCTTGAGCTCGAAAAGCCGCCTCGCCTCGGTCCGGCCCCTTATTCGACCGCTGACCGATACGTTCTCAGCGTTCACATCCGCCTCAACCAGGCCAGACTCGGCGACGATGAGGTCGCTTTGAATATCCACTTTGCCCTTGATAGTCCCGTGGACGACGATGGCCTTATCGCTTTGGATCTCACCGGTCATCACGGTCCCTTCAGCTATAATCGACTCGCCGATGGCGCTCGGCGCTTGAGGCTGCTTCTTTGCGTTCACTCTGCTGTTTCCTTTGATCACGGGTCTCGGTTCGGGTTTGACCGCCACAGATGCTGTTTTTTCCTGTTTTGATGTCTCTTGAGGAGCCTGTTTTCTGTCCTCTTTGCCAAAGAATCCCATCTAATGCTCCTACAACTCCCGTAGTTGAAATCAGCTCTGGAGCGGGCAACGGGGCTCGAACCCGCGACATCAAGCTTGGGAAGCTTGCACTCTACCAGCTGAGTTATGCCCGCTTTCTTACAACTATACTATAATGCCAATTGCATGCCCGCCGCAAGTCGCCGAACCAAGGACGAGAATGCCCGCTCCAACAGCGGCCCGGTCTCACGTCGAAAAAGGTTCGCCGTACGGCGAATCCTGAAATCTGGCGCCTCGCCTTGACATAACTTCATAAAGCCAATGTTTTCGCGACACTCGGCCGCAAGTCTGCGGCTACTACGGACCCCACGAACATAGCCATAGAAGAGCACTTTCACCATCATCCGTGGGTCGTAACTCGGCGCCCCGAGGACACTGTTGCCGCGAGCCGCAGGGCCCAACTCTAGCTCATCGACGATCTTATCGATCAAGAAACAGATGTGGTCCTCCGGCAACCGATCTTCGGCCTGGTAGCCTAACATCTGCCTCTGTGTAGAGATATACTTCCTTGTTGGCACGGCGTTCTCCATTATTTCTAATAGTGTATGGTTCCTATTATCATACTAATGCAGAACATCGTAACACTGGACTTATTGGACAGCCTCCTACTTCAGGAGATCAACTGTCCCGTCCGGGAACGCTGCGATCTCTTCAGTTTCCAATGCAGCCGTAAGTTCTTGCCTGTCATAAAGGTAGCCGCGGTGAACATTAGTGAACCAGACAAGGTAGTTATTCTCACATGACGACACGTGCTCCTTGAACCCAGCGATGTCACTGTTCCTACGCGGACTCATTTGCGCCCCGATTTCAGCCAGCATATAGAGAGCATGAGGAGCATTGCTATAGACCGTCCCCTGAAGCGCATGAGTTCGTAGCCAGCTCATGAGGGAAGATTGTCGCCACGTGACTGTGCTGTATCCCCCTGCACCGGTTGCAGCTTTTATCCATACGAGCTTGCAGACTCGTGACAGGGAGAGCATCAGCCATAGAGAACATAAACCAATGGCGACAATCTTGATCAACGCCTTGTTTTTCAAATATGGGCGCAGCAAGCCTACTCCCTGCTCTACCGAGAAGAACAGTAGTAACATGGTTGGGACATACATCGGCGAAAGCAGCCGATAGGAGATCCGGTCGAAATTGACCGTCGCCGCGACGGCAAGCAAGAACACTGAATAGACCAGCACGAAGGCGAGCGCTGCTCGCAGTTGGCTCAATCTGACCTTGGACTCCTTGTCCGATCTGCAATGCAAACAGACCGTAACTGTCACAATCAGGG
>Ga0315545_1005295_pt1 | contig 10392 bp, 12 predicted proteins | sample SalMarSW160210MG_FD_203096 | JGI IMG/M metagenome (GOLD analysis project Ga0315545, IMG submission 203096) | Salt marsh sediment microbial communities from the Plum Island Ecosystem LTER, Massachusetts, United States - Salt Marsh Sediment SW1602-10 ...
TTATTAATATGTTAATATGATTAATACATTAATATGTTAATATTATTAATATATGAATAGAGGTTAATCATGATTATATCAATAGCAAATCAAAAAGGCGGTGTAGGTAAAAGCACTACTACAATTAATCTAGGATCAGCACTTAACAGGGCAGGCAAAAAGGTATTGCTAATTGATCTTGATAGCCAAACGGACCTAAGTACAAGCCTGGGGATATCTGAAAATATAGAACATACTATTAACGATATCTTTAAGAGTAAAAACATAAAGAACATAATTGTAAAACTAGAAAATGGACTGCATATAATCCCGGCCAGTAAAGAACTTATTGGTACACAAATGAGCCTGAAAAAAAGTGATGTATTGGTCCGGGCCCTGGAAGATGTAAAGAGTAGATACGAATATATTATAATTGATACAGCTCCATCAATGAATATATTAAACATAAACGCACTTATAGCCTCTCAAATGGTTATAATAGCTTTAGAACCTGAATATTTAGCACTTACGGGCCTAAGAAATTTCCTTAATACAATAAAGCTTTTAGATGATAGATTTGGTATAAAAAAACCAATTATAAAGATACTCATAACAAAATACGATCAGCGCAAGATCCTACACCGGGAAGCCTCCGGATCCATTAAAAAGCATTTCAGTGATAATCTGCTTAAAACAAAAATAAGGACCTGCGTTAAGCTGGCCGAAGCGCCATCACATTTTAAGGATATATTTGATTATGCGCCATCATCACACGCCAGCAAGGATTATGAAGAATTATCAAAAGAAATATTAAAGGAGAAAAATGAGTAATAAGAAGTTAGGCCGGGATATATTTGCTGGAAGCCTGGATAAGACAATAAAGACAGTAGACACCGGGGAAGATTTTATAAGACGTACATATATGATCAGGAGAAAATTTATAGATATGATAGATCGTAAAGCATTTTGGGATCGTGAAGATAAACAAATGGTCCTGGACGAAATATTAAAGAATTATTTTAAAGACAAAAATATAAAACCTATACCTGGTAAAGTTTAAGGATAATTAATAATGAAAACAAAATTAACTCCTGAAATTCAGGAAAAAATTATAAAGAATGTAAAAAAGGGATTCTATGTTAAAGAGTCAGTTGCAACTGTAGGGATTTGTAAGAAAACATACTACAATTGGTTACAGCGTGGTGCTAAAGCATTGTGGCCTGAAGAAAATGGAGAAAAAGTACCAAAAAGCGAAAAAATCTTTTTACACTCGGTTCAGCAGGCTAATGCTATAGGGGAATTAGAAATATTTTCAGAAATCCGTTCTCAAGTTAAAAGAGATTGGCATGCAGGAATGGAAATACTAGCCAGGAAGTATCCAAAAAGATGGGGCAAGAAAGATAAATTAACAGTAAAGACTCCAAAGGCGGCACTAAAAACTAAGCATGATATAGAAGCTGAGCGTGCTATAGAAGAATTCCGTAGAGAAGAAAAGAAATTAACATCTGAACAAAGAAAACAACTCGTTGCATTTACAATAAAAGCAGAAAAGGAGTTTAAAGAGTCAAATGCCAATAATGGAGATAGCAAAAATGGATAAAACTAAAATTAACTCATGGGAACGTACATTAAAATTAGCCTATGCGATGGATGCAAATTTTAAGAACACCATAAAGAAAAAAGCAGGAAGGAAAAAAGTTAAGAGGTATGGAAAATGACACTCACAAAAGGAAGCAAAAGTAACGATTTAAGAAATGCATCTTTTAACGAATTAATCAAAATATTCCAAAAGTGTCATGATGAAATTTGGGAAGGAGGGAAAAGGGATCCTGCAACAGCGTTTGATGAATTTAGTAAATTACTTATGACAAAAATATATGATGAAAGATTTACCCCTGCAGGTGAAGAATACAAATTTCAAATAAAATACAATGAAAATTCGAAAGATGTTACAGAAAAAACAAATAGATTATATGAAAAAGTTAAAGAAAGAAATTCTAAAGTTTTTAAAATTGATATTAAGCTTTCAGATAAAGTCATATTTGAAATAGTAAAAATTTTACAAGAAATATCTTTAAGATCTACTGATTTAGATATTAAGGGTAGAGCGTTTGAAAAATTTTTAGGTAAAGTATTTCGAGACGAGTATGGTCAATATTTCACTCCAAGAAATGTTGTAAAATTTATGATTGAGATTTTAGACCCTGACGAAAACGACGTTATTATAGACCCCGCATGTGGCTCCGGTGGTTTTTTACTTTATTCTCTGATACATGTTATAGAAAAAATATCAAGACGATATAGAGAAGACCAAGATTCTTTGAATAGGATAAGTTGGGATTTTGCACACAAACAGATATTTGGAATAGAAATTAACGATAGAATTGCTAGAATTGCAATGATGGATATGGTTATCCATGAAGACGGGCATAGCAACATAGAATGTAGCAATGCCTTATTAGATTATGAAGAATTTGATAAAAAACGAGACATACAACCTAGTAAGCATTCATTGGTTTTCACAAATCCACCTTTTGGGGCCATAATAAAGGATAGTAAAATTCTCCAGAAATTTAAACTTAGTGAAGGTAGAGATAGTCAAAAAACAGAAATATTATTTATTGAGAGATGTATAGACCTTCTTAAAAATGGTGGCAAATTAGGTATTGTTTTACCAGATAGTATTTTAACTAATTCTTCTTTGCAATATGTAAGAGATTACATTTTAAAAAGAGCTAAAATATTAGCGGTAGTTTCATTACCTCACCATGCATTTGTCCCATCGGGTGCTGGTGTGAAATCATCACTTCTTTTCGTAGAAAAAATACGACAAGAAAACGAAGATTATGAAGTGTTTATGTCAATTGCTAAACACATAGGATATGACGCCAGAGGAGAAAAAGATACAGATGATTTGTTTGATATTATAAATGATTGGAAAATATATAATTCTGGAAAACTGGACTTTAAAAAATCTTTTGTGGTAGATAAACAAGATTTAAATAATAATTTCTCCCCTGAAAAATTTGTTTTTTACTCCAATAACAAAAATTGGGAAACTAAAACGTTGTCGGAATTATGTGATGGAATAATATTTACCGGTAAGACACTGCCTAGGAAGCTATATAAAACTAGTGGTTACAAGATTCTAAAAGTAAGGGATTTAACAGGTAAAGGTATTGATTGGGATAGAAATGAAAGAGCTTTTGTTTCTCTTGAATTTTTTATAAAAAATCAAAAAATAAAATTACAAGAAAACGATATTTTAATTATATCAGCGGCGCATCATCCTAAATATATCGGACAAAAGGTTGATATTATAGATTTTATTCCAGAAAGATATAAAGAAGGTGTAATATGTTCTACAGAATTGATGGTTATAAGAGTAAACCCCAAAAATATTGACCCCTATTATGTATTATTATTTTTAAAAACTCAAGATGGATATAAAGCTATCCAGTCTTGCATAAGAGGGCAAACGGCTCATGTTTACTCCAAAGACATTAAGAATATAAAAATACCAATACCCACAAAAAATGACCTTAAAATAATAAAAGATGAAATAGATAATATAAAAATGTTTTTAAAAAGAAAAACCGAGACTAATGAGGGATATATTAGATCCTTTAATAATCTTATTCAATTCATGGAAAAAGAGTGATTACATGCAAACACTTGAAACATCAGAGAAGTTAATAAATGAATGTATCAAAGATCTTTATTTAGATCCAAGAAATCTAATAAGTAAATGGTCTCGAATAACTAATCAAACTTGTCAAATACGAATGGCATATCCTAGTCAGCATTTGGCATCTTTGATAACAGGCATAAAAGGAATGGGAACAGCTGCAAGAGGTGATGATTTATCAGATGGTAGCGAAGTTAAAAGTTGTAGTAGGGCTGACCAATTGAGCGAGTGCAAATCTTGTGGGGCGAAAGTTTTAGTTTGGCAAAAAGAATGTCCTGTCTGTGGATCTAGAGATATCAATATAAAAACAGATTCCCATTGGATTTTTTCAATAAAAAGTAAAGATGAGCTAGATTTACTCCTTAATAAAGTTCCTCGCATAATTCTTATATTGTTTGACAAGGAAAATATTGAGACAGATGATATAAGGTTGCGTATGTGGGTAGTAGACCCAAAAAATGAATATGTTAGAGATTTTTTCAATGATTATTTTTATAACAATTATATGAAAAAGACAAATCCAGCCCCATGCAATTTGCACCCACTTCAATTCGATTTCTTTATGATGGAACCAAACTTAATTTTTCACGCCAGAATAAATATTGAGAATACGAACGTCAAGATTAAACATTGGAACGTTCAAAATCCAAAACTTGAAAAAATGCCAACGGATAGTTTAAAAGATAAAGAGAAAAGAGAAATTTTTAAAGAAGAATTAGATAGCGGAATGAACATAAAAGAAATCGCCAAAAATTTCCCGTATGTGCCTGAAGATAAAAGAAAACATTTAGAAATGAGAGAAAAGATTTTGAAAAGTTATAAAAATAAATACAGGAGAAGATAGTTTACCTTGGAATCAACATTTTAGACCGCCTGGTTATTAGAAGCAACAACTGATTATCATTCAAACTTATTGAACTTTCAACATTAGATAAACTTTTAGAATATGAAGAGCCTGCAGGCCAGGGGAAGATGTTTTAGAAATGATTAAAAAAGAATCACAAGGATTGGATTTAAGGCATGATAATTTTATTTTAATGATATATATTATGGGATAAAAAGAGGTAATTTTGAAAGAAAACGAAATAAGAAAAAAAGAATTATCGGCCTATCTTACAATGATTTATCAATCCGGGTTTGCCCACGAACACCCTCAATTGTTTGCTACCTCAAAAGGGGTTATGAAAAAAGATAAAAGTAAAAAAGAGGTTATAGGATTCTATAAAATCATTAAAGAAGAATCATATAAAAGAAGCGTAAAACCCCTTGAATTGATAGACTATCTGGTAAATCACCGGGAAGAATTACTAGGGTTATTAGAAAAGAAGGATTTAAAATATAGGAAGTTTACAAAGATTTATGAGCATGCAGAAATGGAAAAGCTTAAAAGCCAAATCTTAAAACCTGGAAGGCTTAAAAAAACAGGAAAAACCCTTTTAGATGAAGCGTACACAAAAGGCGAGGTTGAGGTTTGGAAAAATAAAGATGTGGAGTATTATGTCAAAGTTGACGACATGATGAAGTTGGGGGGCAAAGATCCTAAAGTTTTTGTAAGCCAGTTAAAAAACATATCCCTTCTCCTTGCATTGACCCAGGAACAGCAATTTAACAATGAAAGAAAAGAGGCGGAATGTGATTTTGCGCTTTCTTACTATGCAGAAAGAAGGGGTTATACAAAAGAAGAACTTAAAAATATTGGCGGGGCAACTTTTGAAGAACTTAAAAAAGACTTGTTTACTGGCGCTTATACTACTTACAGAATTGATAAGGTTGTAATTAATGGCAACGAATACATAGCCCACGGAATACCTAATTTCTATACCTTATTAGAACCCATTAAAGATCACCCGGGAATTAACTGGATTGTAAAATTTAATGAACCCTGGAAAAGCTGGACAACGGAAATCTTAAATGGAGAAGCCCCGAGATTTTTTATAAAAGATTCTAAAGCTATTGAAGACAGACACACAACAGAAAGACCTTATCTATTTTTATTTTATATGCAACTTGTAAAGAGAAAAAGGGCAAATTTACTTTCAATGCCGGTTAAGGTTAAAAACCTTTTGGGAGATATGAAGCTTCCGGAGAAAATTTTAATAAGACCTAAAGAATGCTATAAGGTTTTAATGGAGTGCTTAACTTATTTTAGTGAACACTATAAGCCAGCCCCGGAAATTGAGAGCATTAACATTTACAGCGACTTTCACAAAACAAAAGCAACCAAGCTTCCGTTAAGCATATCAGAAGCTTTTAAGAGTTATGAATATAAAGACTTTAAAGAGCTTTTAATCTCTATGGGTATTAAAGATATAAGAGAAGCATACATAAGCTTTAAAAGACCATACAGAAAGCCCAAAAAGGAACTTAAACTAAACGAAGAAGAAACCAGAATACTTAACAGAACGCTTAAATGGTTTGACGGACAAATAACAAGAATACCGCCAGCAGATCAGGAAAGCCTAATAAAGATGTATATTAAAAAGCTGGGTTATGATAACTACAAAACACTATTTGAATATGAGGCAAATAAAGTAAATGTAAACGCTATTGAGTTTTTAACTAAAGTATTACCCTTAAAGCTACACCCTGAGAAAACCACTTAATATAAAAGGATAAAATCTACTGTAAGTTGAGGGACAAAATAAGTTAATTCTACTGTAAGTTGAGGGACAAAATGTTGAAAACTTGCTGTAAGTTGAGGGACAAAATAAGAACCCCCCAAAACAGCCGTTTTATGCTTGGAATAGAGCTTTTTAAGACACCACCCCGGCGCAATGCTAAATATTAGATATGCTAAATAATAGAAGACTAAATAGGAAAATTAGGTTTTTTTATTTTTTTAAGAGAAGATAAAATATAATCAGTAATTTAAATCACTAGTATCCTTAACAGCAAAACATACAGTAAGATTAACCAGAGACAATTAGGGGAAGGAATTTTTCAAATAGTGAATCTAATTTAGAGAAAAACTTACTAGATTTTAAAACATGGAAAGAAAGAAGCTTTTAATAGATGAGTATTTCGAAAGGTGGATAAACAATTACCCAGAATCCTACCATTGGAAAGACAAGGAAAGGTTTTATAGTTTAGTATGGGTAGTTTGCAAGTATGGAAGAAAGTACAGGGATCAGAAATGGTTAAGAGATAAAATAGAGAAAAGAAACCACAACCTAACCGAAGAAGATATTGAACACTACTGCAATCTTTTTTATAGGCTACAAGACTTTTATAAATTTATAAGATCAATTAAAAAGGAGTGGATATGTTAGACCAAGTTATTAAAAATGGGTTAGATAGAATTCAGGGGGATGTAGAAGGAATAAAAAAAATCTTAGTTTCCATCTATGATGTATTACAAGATATTAAATCAAATACCCATAAGTAGATTTTAAGGCTATGGGTTGAAGTGAAGAGAGTAAGAAAAGGAAGATATCGGATATTGTAAACATAAGGATTGAGAGTGAATATGAAAAAAGCATTAATGATCACAGCCATAATAGCAATAGTGGCTATAGCAGGATCATTGCTTTATTACTATGTCTTTTTTAGAACTGGAATAGAAAAAGCAGAGGTAAGATTACAGGAACAAAATTTAGAATTAGAGAAAATAAAACAAAGTGCCGAAGAAGAAGAGAAAAACATAAGGCAACAGGGCCTAGTAAAATGTTTAGATAATGCCGATAAAGAATATTCAAGACGTTTATTAGAAAATTATCAAGCTTATTCAGATTCCTGGAATGCTGAATGTAAAAGATTAAATTTACCAGTAAACAGCTCATTACCAAAAGAAAGCGCAGAAAGAATAGAAAAGGAACTTGATGATGGATATGAAAGAATAACCAAAGATTATGAAAGTAAGAAAAATGATTGCTTTAAATTTTGGCAGGATTAATAAGCTAAAAAATATATTAAAATGCGCATAAATACACCAGAAACCCCGAAATAATCGGTTTTTGAGTAATTAGAAATTGTTACGGTTATAATCCCGGGAAACTGATAAAACATTTAAAATACAGTCTATAAGCAATCCACTAACCGGTGATAAAACACCGAAATAACACCGGGATCTGGAATTAGATAATACTAATTAAAAACTAAATAAAAGAGGGAATCCTAACCGTTAAATACGGTTAAAAAACGGTTAAATAGTGGAAGCAATTTAGCTAATAAAACAGCGAAAAAACAGCAGGACCTTATTTGATAAAACAAATTAAAAACAAAATAGCCGGGCCCTGATAAACAGGTAAATAACAGGGTAACAGGTGAAAGAAAATGCAAGGTTTTAGGCTTTTTCCAGGTTAACAAAACTTAACATTCTAAAGGTTAGGGGAATTGTGAATTTTACGATTTAAGGCCTTTATATCTTTAAAGGTAAAATACTATTAACAAACCCTGATCGCGCTTTAAAAGCAATATAAACCATATACAAGAATGGAGCCTTTAAGGTCCGGGCCCATTAAAACAGCAGAAGCGCAAAACCCGACATTTCCGACACCATAAAAAGGGATCAATTAAGACAAGGCTAACCGTAAATACGGAGAAAATACGGAAGGCCGACCGTTTAATAACGGTGAAAAAACGGTAATTCTGATTGATAAAACAGTAAAATAACAATCTGCAGGGCATTTAAAAAGCAGATATTAAAACTTCTGATAATACAGAAGAATAACAGTAGATATAAAACCCTGCAGATGCAGGCTAAATGCAGGACATAAGTAACGTAAATACGTTTTAAATACGTGCTGATAAAACAGAGAAATAACAATCAGGAAAGGGAGATATCCTCTTTTTAAATGTAACATACTGTTTTATAAAGTTTTTGGCTTATTTCAGGGGAAAAACAGAATTGAAGATGTAACAAAATGTTACATTTTAGCCAATAAGGAATTAAATCAAAAGGGAACTTTAGTAACGCTATAAAAAGAAAAAATCTGAATTATCTGAACCTATAAAAAGGATCAGGCTATAAAAACTCAACATTATTCAACATTATTGCCGGTCCTGGAATTTATGAAAAGTCCTGATAATACAGGTGATTAACAGGTGATCCGAACGGTAGAAAAATAAATAAATGTTGAATTGTGAAAAATTGTGAATTTAAGAGCTAAAAAGTTTACAAAAGTTTACGTTTCAGCCAATAAACAATTGGATTAAATTTGTAGAAATATAGCTTAAACACTTGGAAAACAATACTTTTAAAGGCATTTATTTTAACCCTAGCGTAAACTAACGTTCACAATGCGATCCAGGACACTTTCAGGACTGGTGTAATAGATTGCACAAAGGTTCGGAAAGATAACAGGGCTAGTAACACCACCATACGAAATGCTTAATTTGACTAGACTGCCGTTAGTAAATACTTTTCACAATAAATCTGTCTCTGTAAAGTCTACTGACATCGTAGGTAAAGGCTATCATATAGAATTGGTAGACGGTATGGCAGAGCATGAAGCCCAAAAAAAGATGCTAAAAGAGTTTATAAGGAAAGCACCAGAGCGTGGACACACATTTAGCCAGGCTGTAAAAAATTTTGCAACAGATAGATTGATTACAGGAAATGGTGCGATAGAAATAGCAAGAGATATAAAGAAAATGCCAGTATTGTTTGCACATGTACCATTCTACACTTTACAGGTGCATGAAGACAATATACGGTGGTGCCATATAGTAGGAAATGAAAGCGTATGGTTTAAACGTTATGGTATAGAACAAGAGTATAGCAAAAAGACGGGTAAAAAATTGGATAGTGTTTAACTGATAATACAGTTTAAAAAACAGCCTAATTATATATATTAATTAATCAAAAATTTAGGTCATTTCTAACTATCTTTTTTTCACCTGGCCACTCCCCCACTGGCTAATAAATATAAAATGAGTAAACATATTGACATTCTTTAAAAACCCTGTTAATATCAGTATACATTTTAATACTAAAGTTTACTAATTTAAAAAAAGGGGTTTTATTATGAAAAATGGCAATAAAAGGAAAATACCAGTTATATTAACACCGGAAGAAGTAAACAACCTGATCAAACAGCCGAATAAAAATGTACCTACGGGCCTTAGAAATAAGGCAATATTATCTCTTCTATGGGATTCAGGCGCAAGGGTTGGAGATATATTGAATCTTAAACCAGGTAATATATCAATAACGAAAAGGGAAGCCTTCTTTGAAAATGGCAAATATGGAGTTGATAGGTGGGTTGGATTTTCAGAATATACAGCCGATTTACTGGACAGATATAAGAAGGCGAGGCCTAAGGGTGAGTACCTCTTCTGCACCTTATCAAACGAATTAAAAGACAAGGACACTAAAAAGCGTGATACAAGGCCGGGCAATAAACTGGACAGGGTATATCTATACAATATGATTAGAAGGTATGCAAAAAGAGCTGGTATTAATAAGAGAGTTGGATTACATACCATTCGGCATTCTTTTGCTACAGACTATTTGAAAAGGACAAAAAACCTGGCAACCTTACAAAAGATCCTGGGCCATAAGTCAATAAAGACAACATCTGTATATTTGCATTATGATAAAACAGATGTAATCGAGGGCCTTAACCAGTATTGGGGTAAAAGGGATAAAACAAAAGAAGAAAAGACCCTGGATAAGATAGCAGTCCTGGAAGATCAACTTCGGGCTATTAAGGAACAGATGACACTATCCGGCAAACTATAGATACGATATAGCGCTAGAATACGTCTAAAACGCGCTACAATGC
>Ga0315545_1005297_pt1 | contig 10390 bp, 10 predicted proteins | sample SalMarSW160210MG_FD_203096 | JGI IMG/M metagenome (GOLD analysis project Ga0315545, IMG submission 203096) | Salt marsh sediment microbial communities from the Plum Island Ecosystem LTER, Massachusetts, United States - Salt Marsh Sediment SW1602-10 ...
CGTGATCACGCCCGCGACCTCCTCCCCTGCCTCCCACTCCCGGTGGATCAGCTGGCGGCGGATCGCGTCGCGGATCGCCTCCGAGCGGTTCTGATATCCACGTTCCCGGACCAACTCATCGAAGGAGGAAAGGAGCCGCTCTTCGATCGAGATGCTGAAACGAACGAGCTTCCCCATACTAGTAGCACCTCTAGAAAATTCGTAACACTGCAAAAAAGAAGAATACCCACGGAGTTGCTCCGTGTCAAGAGGAGCGGGTGACTTAGAGGAAGGTTGTCGCGGGCCCCTCCTTCTTGCCCTTCTGATAAAAGGAGAGATATAGTTACAGGACTATGGAACCGTTTACATCTGAAAAGCCGCTTGTTGGGATGATTCACCTGTTGCCTCTTCCAGGGAGCACTTGCTACACAAAAGGCGGGATGCCTCTGATTGTAAACACCGCTCTGCGCGACCTCAAAGCGCTGGAAACAGGGGGGGCTGACGCAGCGCTCGTGGAAAATCTCAGGGATGTCCCGTTTGCCAAACGCGCACCGACTGAAACGATTGCGGTCATGACCGTGATCTTACAGGAGATCATGAGGAAGGCACGCATTCCAATTGGGGTAAACGTGTTGCGAAACGACGGGATCGCAGCCCTCTCGATCGCCGCTGCCGTCGGAGCATCCTTCATTCGGGTGAACGTCTTTTGCGGGGTGGCGTTCACCGATCAAGGGGTGATCGAGGGAGAGGCGCATGCACTCCATAAGCTGCGGAAACGCCTTGGCTGTGAGGTGAAGATCCTCGCCGACGTACACGTTAAGCACGCTGCTCACTTAACGACAATTGAGGAAGCGGCCCTCGATGCAGCAAGGAACAACCCTGATGGACTGATCGTCTCCGGAATTGGAACGGGAAAGCGGGCCGCACCGGAGGATCTGCAAGCGGTGAAGCAAGTTACCCCCTTGCCCACCTTCGTGGGAAGCGGTGTAAGGATCGACAACCTATCCACCTATCGTGAGGCGGATGGGTTCATCGTCGGAACCTCCCTCAAAGAGAACGGGAAGGTCGATTCACCGATCGACCCCGCGCGGGTCCGTGCGCTCTCCGAGGCGATCGTGGGGTTGCGAAAAGGAAAATGAGCCGTATCGTTGTCCTAGGTGACCTTAACCTTGATGTGCTTGCAAGGCTGCCTTGTGATCTGCCTCATGGCGGGGAGGTGAGAACGAGCGTTGAGTCCACCCCTGGTGGCTCGGCCGGGAATTTCGCCCGCGCCGCCGCTTGCGAGGGGGCAGATGTCACCTTCATCGGCTGTGTTGGAAACGACCTTGTGGGGAAGCTCCTTGTCCGTTCCTTGATAGAACAGGGGATCGATGTACAAGTCAAGCACGTTGATCGTCCGACTGGAACGATCGTCGCACTGCAGTATGGCACGGAGAGCACGATGCTTTGCTCGCGGGGAGCAAACGACGGTCTTGATCCATCCTGGATAAAAGAAAAATGGTTCCAGGGGGCGGATCACCTTCACCTCTCGGGCTACAGTTTCCTCTCCCCTGCTCAGCTCCCGGCAGTAAAGAAAGCCATGCGAATCGCGCAAAGGAAAGGCATAAGCATCTCTGTTAGCCCCCACCCGCTAACCTGATTTGCTCCTTCGGGGTTACTCTCTTCCTTGAGGCGATCGCCAAGGTCAACTTCATCTTCCCCAACTTAAAGGAAGGGAAGCTCCTTACCGGAAAGGAGACGCCGGAGGAGATCGTCACTGCGCTCGCCGAGAAGTTCACCGCTGGCGCCCTTACCTTGGAAGAAAAGGGTTCTCTTGCCTGGAGTGGGGATGAGCGAGATCGGTGTCAAATCGACTCAATTAAGGCCTTAGATACCACCGGAGCTGGCGATGCCTTCGCTGCCGGCTTCATCGTGACCTACCTGAAGAACTGCGCCCTAAGCGCGGCGAACCGTCGGGGAAACGAGGTAGCCTGCCGCATGCTTCGAGGAAAGGCTGTAAAGATCTGAAGGATAGTACTTGCCGCAACGCGTTGACTTAAAGGAGGATATAGCCTAGACTGGGCTTATGAAACTGCGGACCTTTCTTCTCTTGGCACTGGTTTTCTTAGCTGGTTGTGGATTTCCATTCAACCAGCCAGCCGTTGGTCCGGGGGGAACGATCGCATTTTTCCTTGACGCGACAGGGGCCTACGACCTCCTTCCTACAGTTGGGAACCTCGTCTTGTTACGTGACGGCGCCCTCATCTCCCTCGAGGGGGTGACTGTCGCTGGTGAGAGCGGGGCGCTTGCGTGGTCGGCCGACGGAGAAGAGCTCCTGTTCATCGAGACCGAACCCGGCGAATGGGGCGTACCGGTCGCCTGGAAGCTACGCCTCGCTAACGTCCAGACGGACTCTGAGGCCGTTACACTCTTTGCGTCCGAGGAGCCGATCCTCACTCCGGCCTTCACCCCGGAAGGAAACATCACCTACCTGCGCCTCGACGAAGAGGGATACGGTCATCTCGTCCTCTACGACCGAAGCGAGGAGGTCCGTTATCCCTTGCTCAGCGATGTCTTAAGCTATCGTCCCGCAAGCGGTTCTAACCTCACGGTCATTCAAGCGACCGATGAGGGGAGCCTGCGGCTCGCACATGTTTTAACCTACGAGCCCAATTCCGGCGAGACAGACGAGATCGCTTCCTTCTACCTTTCCCAAGAGATGGGGGAAACCATCTCCATCCTGCCAGCCTTATTCCTTTGGGACGTAGATCCCTCAGGACAGCACCTCGCTCTGGCACTCTATGATCAGGTCCTCATCGCCCCTGAGGTGGAGATCAGCGGTCCCTCCCTCTACCTGCTCGACACAGTAGAGGAGACCGGAGAGAGAATCGCGGCAATGGGCGTCGTCCCCAGTTTCTCCCCGGACGGCTCGCTCCTCGCTTACATCGGCTCCGAGAACGGGGAGGACCAGGCCGCCTACCTCTACGACCGGGAAACCGGTGAGATCACGAGAATTCGGGGAAGCGATTCCATCTCTACCCTCTTCTGGATCGACCAGGAGACGCTGGGGCTGATCCTCGAATACGATGAAGGCTACAATCTGCTTGCCTATCGCCTTTCCACACGTGAGTTCTCGCCGCTCTTGAAGTGAAGCAGGGCAGCGTTTCTCGGCGGGACCTATAACAAAGGTCTTTCTACACTCTCAGCTCGTGATAAAGGCGATCGGGGTTGCTTTTTCGCCGCTAATCCTCAAAAATGCCAGAAGAGATGGAAGAGATTAAGCAACACTATCGAAACAGCAAGCTCTTTTCCCACGATTTTCAAGGCCGCTCTGGAAGAGAAACTGATCCGGCTGATTCTGGGCGGAAATGAAGAGGAAAGAGTCGTAGAAAACGTCCCACAGGGCCTTTCCACGCTTCTTCCCATCAAGAAACGACTCCACCTCACCGACCAATTCACTGACCAGATCGTCCACCGGTTAGAGTCTTTTCTCATTGGAAGATGAGCATGAACGCGTGAGTCGTTAGGTCAATATACCCGGTTTGGAGAAGGAGCGAAAGAGCTCTGTCTTTTTCTTCTGCACGAGACGGGCATACTCGGTATCAGTGTGCTGCTGCTCTACTTCCTTCAGGTAGTCCATCGTTACTCCCTTCTTTAGGAACTGCTCATGATTGGACAGGCTCTGGAACTTCTCGAATGGGGTAAGGTACGTCTCGTACTTCTTCTTGATCTTCCCCTTCTCGTCCACCGTCTCCGTGGCGAATCCACACGGGCGATGGAAGTTCAGGTACGTATTGAACGTCTCCTTGTAGAATGACTGGATCTTGGTCGCCTCCGACTGCGCGATGTGCCAGTGTCCCATCTGCTTGCGAATGATGCTCCCATTCTTCCCTTCTACCAGCGCTTGGTCGTTGGTATGGCGTGCTCTGCTCTTGGTGAACTCGATCAGTAGCTTGTTGAGTAGTTTCACCACTTTCTTGTTGACATACTCACTTCCGTTGTCTGAGTGAAACCCATGGATGGTAAATGGATATTGTGAAAGGAGATGCTTGAGCACAGGCACTAGGTAGCGTTCACTAATCTTCTCTACACAGCCGATCACCTCCCATTGGGTAACCTCATCGATGGTGTTGATGTGGTACACCCCTTTCACCCCCTTGAGATCTCCTTGATGAACCGTGTCCACACGTATGTAGCCGGGCCTTCCTTGTGGATCAGGGCGACGACGCTCCCCATACTTGCAGGGAGATGGCTTGGTCTTCTCGATGGTTAGAATGTGATTACGGTAGAAGGAGCCTCGCCGTAACCGGTACAGGTGAGCAACGGAGATCTCACTGAGGCGCTGAAACTCACTCTTCCCAAAGAGATTGTATTCGCGCTTGAAGATGGCCACTGTTGCCTTACCTGACAATCGCTCGTTGTTGTTGTCCAGTTCAGCCAACAAAAGCTGATCCTCCCGGGTGTACTTAGTGGGGAAGGAGTGCCGTTGGTATGGTCGAATGCGTACCTGGCCGCTACGGCGGAACTTAGTAATGAGCCTTGTCAATTGTGAGTTAGAGATTCCTGTCATCTTCCGCATGTAACGTCTAAGCAAGCCTTTCTCCAGGCGAGGCCGAGAGCGGTAGCTGTAGCTACGTAAGGTACTCTCGATCCAAGCGTAGATCTCTTCCCGCGAGTTTCCCTTGAACGTGAACACATCGCTCGAAGCGAGAAATGCGTTCAGTTCGTCGATACTCATCACGCGTGCATCTGCCATCATCAAGACCATGCCTCCTATGATTCGACACACGCGCCTGTATTACCAGTGATCCCTCATGCTCATCTCGCATGAGAAACACCACCTCGGTTCATGCTCATCTTGCGTGAGACAACTCTGTTAGTTGATAAGAGGGAGATCGGATGGTATAATATCTTCGTAGTTTTTGAAGAAATGTTCTTAATATCTGAAAAAACTGGCGGCACAATGGCAGGATCGAGTGTTTTGGAAAAAGGTTTGGGTCTCCTCTCTCACTTTACAGAGGATCGTACCCTGGTGAGTATCTCAGACCTTTCAGCACTAGCACATCTGTCAACCAGCACAGTCTATCGGTATTTGGTCACTCTTAGGTCTCAAGGATTCATCGAGGCGGACGCGAGGCCAGGATACTACCGCCTGGGCCTTAAGATCCTGGAGTTGTCCCGGGCGATTAAGCGTCGAACCACCATCTCCTTATCTCTTCCTGTAATGGAGGATCTTGCTAATCAAACCGGGGAGAGCGTTCTTCTCTGTGCTCGATATGGTCAGAAGGGCATGTGCTTGGAGAAAGTCGAAGGCCATCACAACTTAAGGGTCTCTTACGCGCGTGGGGTGCCGTTCCATCTTCATGCGGGAGCGACCGGGAAGGCCCTGCTGGCTTGTCTGAGTAACAAGGAGGTGGAAGCGATAATAAGAGAGGTGGGGCTTCCTGCGTTTACGAAGAACACAATTACAGATCCGGAAAAGCTCAAGACTGACCTTGCGAAGATCAGGAAAGCAGGCTTTGCAGTAAGCAATGGGGAAATGCACGAAGGTGTCCGTGCCATTGCTGCTCCAATCTTCAATGGAAAGAGGGAGATTGCGGCAAATCTGAGCATTGGGATTCCAATACACCGATTTGAGCAATCGGACAAAGCGAAGTTGATCGATCTAGTTGTAAGCGGCGCACAGGAGATAACGAGCAAACTCATGCTACATGATGCCTAAAACGGTTGCTTAGTATGGTATGTAGTCTACTAATGTATGGTATAGTGCAGGTAGCAGAAGAGATTAGCAAGTGCTGTCTGCTTGGTGGCAATGGGTATGGCGCGCTCTTGGTGGGAGCTTGCTGCACGAACGATTTGACTCGTCTAATGGCCCAGACACAGGCTGAAAGCCTTGCTGAGCGCGAAGCTATCCTTACTCCAGAAGAACGGGGCGTGGAAGGCACAACGGCCGATGAGAAAGCCGTTGTTCCGACACGGCAACTACGTATCCATACGAAATATGCGAGGCCAATACGGTGACGTTCAGGATCGATGATGATTGGGTAGAAGCTGCTGTCCTCGGTGGGGGAATCCTTGGAGGCGGTGGCGGCGGTAGTATAGAAGAAGGCATGCGCCTTGGACGATTGGCCCTCGAACTGGGCCATCCAACTATGTTGGATTTGGCAGAGGTTCCCGAAGACTCCCTCATACTTACTGTCTCTGCCGTGGGAGCTCCATCTACGAAACAACGCCCTGTACCCTCCCATTTTGTAAAAGCTGTGAAGCTCCTTATGGATCACGTAGATGGAGAGATAGGTGGCCTCATGACTAATGAGATGGGAGGGTCGGCTTCGGTCAACGGCTTGATTCAGTCGGCAATCCTCCAGGTCCCATTGATCGATGCAGCCTGCAACGGAAGGGCTTACCCAATTGGGACCATGGGGGCAATGGGGCTATCGATGAGGGAGGGCTTTGTCTCCGAACAGGCTGCCGTTGGAGGAACGAAGGAGAATGGCAACTACGTAGAGATATACGGTGAAGGGTCACTCCCGATCCTTACCAAGCTGATCATCAAAGCTTCCCACGAAGCCGGCGGCTTGATAGCTGTGGCCAGGCATCCCCTTCCGGCGTACTACATCAAGAAGAACGCAGCGGTAGGGGCTCTGAGCCAAACGGTGCGGTTGGGGAGAGCGCACCAGAAGGGTCGAGCTGGGGAAGAGAAAATACAAAAAGCCGTAGAGGTCCTTGGGGGGAAGGTCGTAGCTTGCGCAAACGTTGACTCGGTGAAGCTCACAGTTAAAGAGGGGCTGGATGTAGGAAAGGTGCTAATTGGAGATCTCGAGATCACGTTCTGGAACGAGTATATGACGTTGGAACGACAGGGGAAACGCCTGGCCACTTTCCCTGACTTGATCATGACCATGGATGCTGAGACTGGGTACCCGATCTCCAGTGCTGATCTCAAGCGAGATCAACGAATAGCTGTTATCGTGGCTCCAAAGGAGAACCTGATCCTTGGTACAGGGATGCGAGACTCGCGGTTGTTCTATGATGTGGAGAAGGTGGTGGGAAAAGAGATCGTACGATATATCTTTCCGGAGGGGGGATCCCAGCATGCTTCTTAAGGAGGTAATCCAAGCTTTTGCATTGATTGACGATCCTCAAGCCTCAGGAGAGCGAGTGGCTTCCAAGCTCAGGGAGACTGATCCAGATGCGAAGATTGAGGTGCAAACCGTACAGGGTGCAAAAGGGAGCACAGATTTCGTCAAGCTATTCATTCCGGGAAGTAACGGCCGATCCGCAGGGGGCGATTCGCGCACACTTGGGTTCATCGGTCGACTCGGGGGAGTGGGTGCCAGACCGGAAAGAATCGGTGCCGTATCAGATGCAGATGGGGCGATAGTAGCGATCGCTGCAGGTTTGAAGCTAGTTGATATGCGAAGAAAGGGGGATGTGCTGCAAGGAGACGTAATCATCGCTTCGCACATCTGTCCGCGATCACCAGTTATACCGCACGAACCGGCTCCCTTTATGGGTTCCCCAGTGGGAATGGCTACCATGAATGAGATAGAGCTGGATGAGCGCATGGAGGCAGTGCTTAGTATAGACGCAACCAAAGGGAACGAGATAGTCAACTGGAACGGATTTGCCATCTCCCCAACTGTGAAGGAAGGGTACATTCTGAGGGTAAGCAGGGATCTTCTTAGGATAATGAGGTGGGTTACGGGAAGGCCTCCTGTCACTTTCCCCCTTGCCACGGCGGACATAACGCCCTATGGCAACGGTTTATACCACATCAACAGCATTATGCAGCCGTCAACGGCAACAGATAGCCCGGTTGTAGGAATTGCTACGACTTCAGGAGAAATAGTTCCAGGTATTGGTACAGGGTGTAACAACCCGCTGGTTCTGGAATCGGTAACAAGATACTGCTTGGAGGTGGCAAAGGAATTTGGAAAGGGCTCTTGTAACCTCTACGAGGAGGAGGAATTCCACCGCATCACCAAGCTGTACGGATCAATGAAGCAGTTGCAGACGTTGCCATGTGGAGACACACAATAGATGAGGGAGAGGGGTTGTTTATATCTAACGTATTATCCTTAAATGCGCCTCAAGCCTGGTGTGCAAAAGAGGAAGGAGGTGATAAGAAGAGCATTAACACTGTACGTAGTGGAAATCCGAACGAATGACGTGCAAGATTACAAGGAGGTATGAGAGTGAAAACTTCAAAACGCGTGTTGGCAATGTTGGTCATGGGGATCGTGGCAGCTGGACTGTTGGTCTCCGTGGCGTGCTCGGCATATGTCGAGGAAGAAGGGAAGAAGTATGTGGTCTTTGGGGCTCGTCAGCCGGTACCCAACCTTGACCCCAGCATCCATTACGACTGGTCCACTAGGATGATCCAGGAAAGCGTCTATGATGCGTTGGCCTATTACGTAGGGCCTCCGGAGGTCACGTTGATGGGGGAAGAGTTAGTTCCCAAAGAGCCTGAGCTCGTACCCTGGTTGGCAGAGTCCTGGGACGCTACACCCGATGCTAAGACCTGGACCTTCCATTTGGTCAAGGATGCCAAATTCCACAATGGGGACCCTGTCACTGCTGAAGCCGTCAGATTCTCATTTGTTCGCACTTTGGAGTTAGAACAGGGACCTGCGTGGATGTTCTTACCCGTTTTGGACAAAGAGGGGATCGAGGTAGTGGACGACTATACCATCGTGTTCCACCTGAAGAAACCTTATGCGCCGTTTGTCGCCTCCGTCCCTTGGTGGTACATCATGAACCCCAACCAGGTGAACGCCCACGATCCGGACTGGTTGCAGGACCATGAGGCTGGCTCCGGGCCGTTCAAGATAAAGGAATGGAGGCATGGAGAGTACTATTGGCTGGAGGCTGTTGAGGATTACTGGAAGGGATGGCCACACCCTAACCACATCGATGGGTACATCTTCAAATTGGTAAGGGAGGCCGCCACTCAAAAGATCGCCATCCAAAAGGGAGAGATAGACATCGCAGAGGGAGTGACCATAGATGATTTCGAACTCTTAGCGGACTACCCCGGAATATACGTGACCGAAGATATAGGCAGGACTACCTTCGGTATAAAGATGAACACCCAAAAGGGGTACACGGCCATCAAGAACGTTAGAAAGGCCATCTGCTACGCCTTCGACTATGACGCTTTGATCGATATCTACAACGGGCATGCCGTCTTGGAGGATAGTCCGTTCCCTCAAGGGCTCAGTGGATATCTCAGCCTAGCGGACATTACGTACCGGCAAGATCTGGACAAGGCAAAGGAGTACATGAAAAAGGCCGGTTTCCCTGATGGGGGATTCTCCTTGGAGTATGTCCTAGTAGCTGGACATCCAGAGGAGACGAAGATCGGGTTGATCCTAAAGGATTGCCTGTCCAAGATAGGAATCGATGTTCAAATAGTTCCCGTACCCTGGCCGGAGATGTGCGCCCGTGGCTCAACCGCGGAGACATCCCCTGATATGATGGCGGTCTACACTACCCCCATCATCAACGACCCCGACGTCGTGGCCATTCAGTATCATCCAGCCTCATACGGCGCGTACTACGCGAGCCACTTCTACTATGATCGGAAGGTGATAGAGCTGGTGGATGAGGCCCGTTCGATCTCGGACTGGGAGAAACGGGAAGAGCTCTACGAGCAGATCCAGAGGATGGTGCTGGAGGACGCACCGGAGGTCTTTGGCATGCTTTACAGTAGGACATGGGCCTTCAGGGATTACGTGAAGGGCTTTCGGTTTAGCCCTGTGCGTTTTACCTCGGAGGTAGATATGTACTGGCTGTACTTGGAGGAGTAACTCTCCGAAAGACGCATCCCCTGTCCCATATTGGGCAGGGGATGCTATCTATCAAAAATGATCAGCCGACACAGGGTACAATTGACTGGTGCAAGTAATTTAATATGATGTATTATGTTTTAAGACGTATTGCTCTCCTAATAATTACCCTCTTTGGCCTGTCCATCGTGATCTTTGTCGTGTCGCATATAGCCCCTGGCGATCCAGCTCGTTTAGCCGCCGGACCGTTTGCAACGGAGGAGATGGTTGAGCACCTCAAGGAGCAATTTGGCCTGAACAAGCCACTACCACAACAATACGGAATATTCCTTGCCCAACTCCTGAGGGGAGACTTGGGGCGATCGATTCGTACCCGCAGACCTGTACGGGAAGACCTTGCCCGGTTCTTCCCGGCTACGTTGGAACTGGTCCTTGTCTCCTTGAGCTTTGCGGTTTTAGCTGGTATATTACTGGGTGTTCTGTCCGCTGTTTACCAGAACAGATGGATAGACCATCTCAGCCGGTTCCTCTCCATCTCAGGGTTGGGACTTCCTACCTTCTGGTTGGCATTGATGCTTCAGCTGCTATTCGTCCTAAAGTTAGATCTATTCCCCGTTGGAGCACGGATTGAGATGACGGTC
>Ga0315545_1005298_pt1 | contig 10390 bp, 6 predicted proteins | sample SalMarSW160210MG_FD_203096 | JGI IMG/M metagenome (GOLD analysis project Ga0315545, IMG submission 203096) | Salt marsh sediment microbial communities from the Plum Island Ecosystem LTER, Massachusetts, United States - Salt Marsh Sediment SW1602-10 ...
GCCAAAATCACAAAGTGCATTGAAGAGGTCCTTTTGCAGGATTCATGGTGGCTGACAAAGTGGGCCGATTGATCAGTCAGCCTGCAGGAAATGAAACAATGCAAGATCGTGGCGAGACAGGCAAGAATTCCATTGAGGAAGTCCGCAGGCTCCGCGCGCGTATGGCAAAGTTGGAACGGCTCAAAGGGGATATAGCCAGACATGAGGGCACAGACAAGGAGCTGGATCGGGCATGGATCGAGTGGGAAAGGACCTTCGACGCAACGAAAGATGCTATAATCCTGATCGATAGTCACTTCAAGATTGTTCAGGCTAATCTTGCTACTTCACGTTTTCTTGGCAAGCCCCTTGACGAGATTGTCGGGAAAACGTGTTGGAAGTTAGTTCATGGTACAGAACAGCCGCCGGAGAATTGCCCGCTTAAAGCAGCGCAACGTACAAAGAAACATGAGGAGCTGGAGCTACAAATACCCGAAAAAGACCTCTGGATAGAGGTCTCAGTCGATCCGATAGCCAATGAGCAAGGCCAGCTAACAAGCGCCGTTCATATCATAAGAGATATTACCGACCGTAAAAAGAAGGAAAGGATTTTAAACGAGCAAAAGGAAATCCTTCAAACTATCCTTGATAATATACCTGTCATGATAGCCTTTCTGGACCCAAATGGCACTCATAAGTGGATTAATCAAGCATGGCAAAAGAAACTTGGCTGGTCTTTGGAAGAAGCTCAATCGCGAGATGTTCTGCGGGAATTCTACCCATATCCGGAATATTACCAACATGTTGTGGACTTTATCAGGAAAGCCGAATCTATATGGGGCGATTTCAGGACGCACAGGCGCAATGGCACAGTGCTTTATACGACATGGACCAATGTTCCTCTTTCAGACGGCTCCAACATTGGTATTGGACTGGATATTACCGATCGCAAAAGGGCAGAACAATTGCTTCGAAAAGAAAGGGACAGGGTCCAGAAATATCTTGATATAGCGGCAGTTATGATGGTTGCGATCGATGCTGAGCAAAGAGTAGGGTTAATAAACAGAAAAGGCTGTGAGATATTGGGCTACAGTGAGGATGAAATTCTCGGTAAGAACTGGTTTGTTAATTTTCTGCCGGAAAGAACAAGAGACCAGGTACGGGAAATCTTCAAGAAGGTGCTGGTTGGAGAAATTGAAGGCCAAGAATATTATGAAAATCCTGTTTTGACCAAAGATGGCAGGGAAAGACTGATAGCCTGGCACAATACAATATTGAGAGATGACAAAGGCGAAGTTATCGCCGTTCTTAGTTCTGGAGAAGACATCACTGAGCGCAAAGAGATGGAGCAGCAGCTCAAAGATGCTTTCAAATTGAATCAGATAATTATTGACACATCTCCAGTCGGAATCTGGATATTCGAAGAATCCGGTCAATTCGTCATGTTCAATCCGTCTGGTGTAGCTTTGTCAGGAGGAACAGCCGAACAATTACTTAAGCTTAATTTTTGGGAGCTTGAATCATGGAAAAAGTCGGGATTGCTTCAGGCAGCAGAAGAGGCGCTGCTTACAGGAAAATTGGTAAAGAAGGAAATACACACTGTCAACACATTCAATGCAGAAGTATGGTATGAAACGTTGTTGTCTAGCATCCAGTTCAAAGGTAAAAAGCACCTTCTTTTCATGACTTATGATATTAAAGATAGGAAACATTCGGAGGAGGCGCTGCGCGAGACGACTCAAACGCTTGATGCAGTGGTTCAAGCGTCGCCATTACCCATCGTTACCCTGGACAGAGAGCGAATCGTCAAGATGTGGAATCCAGCGGCTGAGCGAACCTTCGGTTGGAGCGCAAAAGAAGCCATCGGACGTCAATATCCCGCTATCCCTAAAGATAAAATCGATGAAGCCGATGCCTTGTTCGTGCGTGCGCTGGAAAGCGGATTAACTGAAGTGGAAGCACTTCGGCAGCGGAAAGATGGTTCCCTGATTGACGTCAGCATCTCAGTTGCTCCACTGCGTGATAGTCGCGGTAATATTAATGGCACTATGGCGGTGATCGCTGACATAACCCAGCGCAAGCAAGCAGAGCAGGCACTGCGTGAGAGCGAAGAGCGTTTCAGAGGCATTTTTGAGAACACTTTTATTGGATTGTATCGAACTACACCGGATGGTCGTATACTAATGGCGAATCCGGCACTTGTACGAATGCTCGGATTTTCCACATTTGAGGAGCTCTCGCAACGTGACTTGGAGAAGGAGGGCTTTGTGCCCAGTAATGCACGTTCGGTATTCAAGAGAAAGATAGAAGCCGATGGGCAAGTCACCGGGCTGGAGTCTATGTGGTTAAGGCGCGATGGTAGCGTGTTATTTGTGCGGGAAAGCGCCAGGGTCATTCGTGATAAGGATGGCAAAGCAATATATTATGAAGGTACCGTTGAAGACGTCACGCAGCGCAAGAAGGCAGAAAAAAAGCTCCTTGAGGATCAGGCGAAACTTAAGTCTTTGGCCTCCGAGTTAACGCTCGCTGAAGAGCGTCAGAGGCGCCATATCGCAACAGAACTACACGACCAAATCAGCCAATCCTTGGTGTTTTCGAAAATGAAGCTGAAGGAACTTAGTAAATCCGAAATCGGAGAGAAACTTGCAGAAGGATTGGACGAGGTTTGTGAAACCCTTGATCGGACAATAGCCGCCACGAGGTCGCTGACGTTTGACTTGAGCTCACCAGTATTGTATGAGTTGGGTTTAGAGAAGGCTGTGGCTGAATGGCTCGCCGAACAAATCGAGAAGCGTTATAGTATACAAACTGAATTTGAAGATGATGGTCAGCCGAAGCCGTTGGATGATGATATTCAGGTGCTTCTGTTCCGGAACCTGCGAGAACTACTTATCAACATCGTCAAGCATGCAAATGCCCATAAAGTGAGAGTTTCTACTTGCAGAGCTAACAATCAAATATGTGTCGTTGTCGAAGATGATGGTGTGGGCTTTGACCCCACTGAGGTTGTGTCGCGTACAGGCCCGACAGCCGGATTTGGCCTTTTTAGTATTAGGGAGCGCCTCGAAGAATTGGGAGGAAACCTTGAGATTGAATCTGAAACCGGATGCGGAAGCAAGGTCACAATGACAGCACCGTTAAAACAGAATGTAGCCTCTAAACCCAAAGATGGGAACGAAGATTGATGTCGATTTATATAATTAGAAAGGTCTGTAATGTCTGCAACCGAATATATTGAGCCAGCACTTAGAAAGACCGGTATCGATGTGTTGGGTGATGTACCCTGGGGAACACACTTTTGCTTGTTTTACAACAATAAGCAGGACTTAATTGATGTTCTCGTGCCATACTTCAAAGCTGGCTTGGAAAATAACGAATTTTGTATGTGGATTACCTCAGAACCTCTTAATCAAAAAAATGCTGAAAACGCAATTAGAAAAGTTATACCTGACTTTGATGAGTATTTAACAAAAGGACAAATAGAAATTCTCCCCTACGATAAATGGTATCTTAAACAAGGCAGCTTTGATTGGCAGCGTGTCAAGCAGGGCTGGATTGACAAACTTTCTCGGGCACTGACTATGGATTATGCAGGCATCAGGATAACAGGCAACACAGTATGGATTGAAAAAGGTCTCTGGAGGGACTTTACTGATTATGAACACCAGCTAAACGAATCAATCGGTCGATATCGCATCATTGCCCTTTGTGCTTACTGCCTCGAAAAATGTGGCCCTTCTGAAATCATAGATGTCGTTAACAACCATCAATTGGCTCTTATTAAGGAAAATGGAAAGTGGACGTTGACTAAAAATGCAGAACGCAAACGCGCTGAGCAGCGTGCTTTTGAATACCAGCAGCAGCTTAGGTCTCTGGTTTCTGAATTGTCACTGACTGACGAACGCGAAAGACACCACATCGCTACGGAGTTGCAGGAAAGAGTCAATCAGTCTCTGGCCATTTCGAAGATTAAATTAGATGCTCTTCGCCACAGAGTTTCTGGAAAAGAGCTTAACAAAGCATTAGATGAAATCTGCAGCACACTTGGAAAGTCGATTGGAGATGTACGTTCATTGGTATTTGATATAAGCTCACCTATACTATATGAGCTGGGTTTTGAGGCAGCTGTAGCCGACTGGCTTACTACGGAAATCTGCCAAAAACATGCCATTGCAACCGAGTTTGAGGATGATGGTCAAAAAAAGCCCCTCGACAAAGATATTCGTGTCCTTCTATTTAGAGATGTACGGGAGCTACTGACAAATGTTGTCAACCATGCACAGGCAAAAAAGGTTAAAGTCTCTGTTCTCAGAGTTAACGACCAGATACGTGTAATTGTCGAAGATGATGGTGTGGGATTTGATCCCTCCGAAGTTGCCTCAAGAACAAGCTCAAAGGCTGGGTTCGGCCTTTTTAGTATTCGAGAGCGCCTCGTAGAATTAGGAGGACGCCTCGAAATAGAATCCACAATGGGCCAGGGTAGTAAAATTACAATGATAGCGCCACTGAAAATGGAACGGATAGGCAATAGGGATCGAGGATGAATTTAAGGCTTATATTAGCTGAGGATCACGGTATTACACGACAGGGCTTGCGTAGCTTGCTTGAGAAAGAGCCAGACATTGAGGTGGTCGGTGAGGCTGAAGACGGGCGGATAGCGGTTGAGCTTGTTCGCGAACTCTTGCCGGATGTGTTAATTACAGACATTGCAATGCCAAATCTGAACGGAATAGATGCAACACGCAAGATTGTCTCTGAACACCCGAGAGTCAAGGTAATTGCGCTGTCCATGCACTCTAACAGGGCCTTTGTTGCGGACATGCTCAGGGCTGGTGCGTCAGGTTACGTATTGAAGGAATGCTCGTTTGATGAGTTGGTCGAAGCCGTACGGACGGTAGCTGTCGGCGGTACGTACCTCAGCCCCAAAGTAGCTGGGGTGGTTGTTAGCGATTATGTAAAGCAGTTGTCCAGCGGCGTCGGTAGTTCGCCGCTGGATACGCTCACAGATCGAGATCGCGAAGTGCTGCAATTGGTGAGTGAGGGAAAGAACACCAAGCAGATTGCCCGCGAATTGCATGTGAGCCCGAAAACCATAGAGGCAAACCGGCGAAGAATCATGGAGAAGCTCGATGCGCACAGTGTGGCTGAGCTTGTCAAAATTGCTATTGATGGGGGACTTGCCTCGCTTCAGTAATCATGGGCGTTTGGACACGGATGTAGGCTTCGGATTTTAGCACCGCTATTTCTCGCACTCTTAAGAAATATACTTACCACCATGTAGGAAAAGTCATCTGACAATCTGCGGACAATTTTTAAAGAAAAGTCGGGTTTTATACCGATAAGTGGATAGTTAATGATCTATTAGCTTGTCTTGCTATGGGGGTTTGGTAGGTTCATGTCAGGGTTCTGACAGTCCTATAATAGCTTTTGGCTTGTAGCATCTGAGGTTTATGTTGGGCGTTTTTAGGCATATCCTCTTGCCTATCCTCTGTAGTTCGACCGATAAAATAATAAAGATAACCATATTTCTGCCATTCGTAGCGTTCTATGGGGGGATGGCAGAAGAAAAGAAAGGCTGTGGGCCATTTGATACTGGGGGGCGCCAGTTATACACTGGCTGATACGCTGTCTCGCCGAGGATTAATGAAGCCAGGTAGACAACCGAGAAAAGAAGGAACGATTTTGGCACTTTATAATTAGTGCGCCCCCTCTGTTGCAATTAGCTTTAACCGACAGGTGGTTTGTGGTTCAGCCGGATAAATTGCTCGATTTACGACTTCGGCTTTTCCAATATCCGATTTTCAGTTCCTGCGATCAGCCTATTTATATTTTCCCGGTGCCTAACAATAACTATTAGCGGTATTGCAGTTGCTACAACCAGCAAAGGCCATAGGCGGGCGAAGTCCCACTTCGGAATCATCGATATCATAAGGATTAGAACGAGTGGAAAAGCTACTGCTGCAGCAATCGATGCCAGAGAGACGTATCGCCATGTCAAAGCGACGGCGATCCAAATAGTGATTACAGTTAATGCGCAGATAGTTAAGTATGGCCAAAGGCCAAGTGCTACACCGAAGCTGGTGGCAGCGCCTTTGCCGCCTTTGAATTTGAGGTATATTGGGAAAACATGCCCTAGGATCGCCGCGCAGCCGACTGACAACCAAAAGCAAATTCCAGTAGCGTAAGAGGATGCAGGTAGTTGAAGAACAAACGGCCTGGCCACAAGCATTGGGATTAAACCCTTAAGCGCGTCCAGGGTGAAACAGACGTAGGCCCACTTTCGGCCAAGCGCACGCGAAACATTCGTCGCGCCAATGTTGCCTGAGCCTATTGAGCGTATATCCTTGCCATGGGCTTTGGCGATGAGTAGTCCGAAAGGTGTTGAACCAAGCAGATACGCGCTTGCAGTAAGAAGCATAAAAGGCAAATAGGTCACTTTAGTCCTTTCCTTTGCAGAACAGAATCGTATACGCTTATTAGCTTTTCGGTAACTCGGTTGATGGAGACCTTTTCTTTGAGCTTGTCAGTAATAATCGCGTCGGAGGCTCTTCGAATATTGTCGATGTCAGAAAAATAGCCGATAGCCTCGGCAAGGGCAGAAGTGTTACCTGGCGTGTCAATAACTTTGCCGTGTTTATCATTAACGAATAGGTCGGTTGCGCCATTGGAGTTGGTTGTAATCACAGGCTTACCTGCCGCCAAGGCTTCGAGGATGAATCGGCTGCATGGGTCGTAGAAGGTGGGCAGAACCGCGACGTCGGCAATTGAAAGGAGATTATAAATGTGCTTGATATGGCCCAGGAAAACAATTTTGTGGTGGATGTTAAATGCCTTGGCGAGATGACGATATTTTCGTGTTTTGCCTTTTCCAGCAACTATCAGAGAAACGTTGTTCGCAGCCTGATTGTTTGTTGTTACCAAATGCAGCGCCTTTATTAAAGCGGTTAGTCCTTTCAACCGAAAGTTATTAGCCACGAAAAGCAGGAGAACTGGGTTATCCGCTTCTTTTAAGCCCAGTTGACCCAGAATTTGAGTACGAAGCCGCTCAGCAGACTTTGTGTCGGTACGCTTGTTTGTTTTCACGCCGTTATGTATAAGAACTATACGATGTGTATCAGTTCTGTAGTGTTGCCTGATCTGGTCCGCGACGTACTGTGAAAGCGCGGCAATGAGTGGGCCATCGGCATTCTGGCAAAGCCTGCGCTCAGCGTGCAGCAGGGCAGATCGACGGAGGTTCATCATAGATGTGAGCTTTTTATAAGATTGTAAGAATTTATTTTCATAGCTCGCGGCATTACGCAGGATTGCCTCAGCATAAGTGCCTCCTCGCGGCTGATATATATCTGCAAAGTCGAAGGGCAGGACGCTGTGAATGATATCGTAATGGTTTACACCCAAATGTTCCTTGAGCACCTTTGCAAACTTGTGATAGGAAGTGCGTTTAACAGAGCTGTTGAAAAGAATATGAGTGTTCTTGCCGTTTGTACTGCCGGTTGCCGCCAGCACGTGAACTTCGAGTCCCGCTGAGGATAAGGCTCCAGCAAGTTCAAAAACCGAACGTTCTGCTCCACCAAGGGTGATATTTGCCCGCTCAATTATTATCGCGACCTTTTTTTTCATTACGGTGCGGTTCAGTTATGATTAACCTCTTTTGTAAAAGGAGTAGGTCTTCCGTGTTTTGTGTCGTGCCGAGCCATGCGCTCGGTTTTTCTTTGCACCTTTCGGATGAATACTTTGTCTGACCGAGCCAATTTCTTCTTGCCGGCATAGCAACGGTAGAAACGCAGGCGATCAGTTCTTGAAAAGTACTTTGCTGGCGCGGAGTAGTGAATTTGTGCAATGTCTTTTATCCGAAACCGATCTCTGCATATTATTGGTTTGAATGCACGCGCCAAATCTATTATGTAGAAATTGCCATTATTGCCATAGAATATGTGTGAAAAGTAAAGGTCACGGTGGCGATAGTTTGTTTGGTGAAATTTTCTTGCGAAGGCAGCTAGTTTAGCGATGAAATCTCTTCGCAGTTTTAGTTTGTTGGTTGTAGGTGGGCCGTTAAGGTAGTCAGGCAGCTTTCGCTCTAGAGACTGGGCATTAGAGATTTTCTCACTTATTATAAAACTTCTTTTCTCAAATAGTATTCCCCATTGCTGGCCGTATGATATGATCTTTGGGGTGTTTATACCTGCTGCGTAAAGTTTATTGTTGGCCCTTACCTCTGAGAGAGCACAGCTTCTGAGATCGTGATGTGAAAGCCAGTTTCGAAGTTGGACCATAATGGGTGGTCTATTGTAGCGTTTCAGAAATGCCGTCGTGGATACTTGTGTTCCAGGAAACTCAATTTCAAATTGTAGTCGTGTGCGGAATGGTGCAAGGCCGGCTTTGGTTAGGTTCTTGGCGATATTAAAAGAAAAAACGGAGTCGATCGAGGTCAAGCCATGGTTTCTCAGCGCCATTTCATAGTTCACGTCGACGAACATCGACTTTGAAATTTTAACAAATTCCTGCTGGTCTCTGTTTGTAGTTCGTGTGCGATTGTTGCCGAGCAATTTTTTTGCAGCCTCGCAGACCATCTCAACTGTGATTGCCTGCATACAGAAGTGCTCAGATTCTTTACATGTCGGTCTGGTACAAGGACTGCACGGAACGTTACCGATAATCTGAATCTCATTTTCATAGCCGGTTTCTGTCCAGGCAGGATCATTTGGGCCAAAAAGGGTTATAACTTTACGCTTCAGAGCGATAGCTATATGTCGGGGGCCGGTGTCATTTGTTATTACTAAATCAGCGATTGAAAAAAGTGCTTTTAATTCGCCCAGACTGAGGGGCTTTTCTGCTAAGTTTATGAATTGATGATTGCTTAAAGCACAGACCTGTTTTGCAATCTTTGCTTCCTCAGGATTGGGCGCAGACGAGACGACTATTGTTGCTCTATAGACATCTATCAGCCAGTCGGCTGTTTTGGCGAATCTGTCAGGCAGCCAGAACTTGCTCGGCCCGTAAGCTCCGCCGGGGACAATTATCACGAGCGGCCCGATGCGATTTGTAACTTCCGGCAGTTTGGTTTTGAGCTTGTCACGTTCCCATGGGTCCACCAGCAGTTCAAGGCTTCTATCAAAGGTATCGGCGCCCAGCCAGGAGGCGATTGCGAGGTAATAATCGACCATCGAAAGCGGTTTGAATTTGCCGTTGGCTAATCTGGGAGGAGAAAGTCTTTCGGTCAATAGGTAGCCGCGACTCTGGCGTGCGTACCCAATGCGATATGGTATACGTGCTAAAAAGACAGTTAGTGCCGATGCGAAGGAATTTTTAAAAAGGACCGTAAGGGTGAAGCCCTGTCCTTTCAGTTTTGTTGCCAGAGTAAAAGGATTGCGCTGATCCAGATGAAGCCATTGATCGTTAAGGTTGCTTGGTGACAATACCTGTCGGACTACAGAGTTTGCAAGAAATGTTATTTTGGAGGACTCGAAATATTTTCGGATCGCTCTTAAAGCCGGTGTGCTCAGAATAGCATCGCCCATAGGCGAAGGAAGCCAAACTAAAATATTGTCCGTCGTTTCTTGCATGTTGTAACTTGCTCAGAAAAATACACATTTCAGTAGTATTACTTACGGCCTTGCATGATATAGAAAGTCAGTGCCATCATCTGAAAAAGAAGGGCGAAGCCCAGCGCAATCAAAACTGCGCTATCCTGTCGGGCCGGACTCATTAGAAGCCAAATAGTCACGAGCAGACAAAATAAAACAATGATTTGAACGATTCCGGCAATCAATCGCATCACCGAGAATTCGGTAAACATATCTGTTCGCTGCATGTTCTTTAGCTGCTCTAACACACGTTCTAATAACTGTTCGGTTTTACTGTTTGGCATCTCATGTTGATTATGTGTTGCTTGGCGTATTTCAGATTCTGTTTGCCGGGTTTGTTCAAAGGTTTGTGAGTCGTGTTGAACAGATGGTTGAGTATCTTCTGCTGGTGGGAGCGATTCAGCCTGACTGGTGGTGTCTCTATTTGCTGTGGCTTCGTTATTATTGATGTGGCCGTGTGATTTTTTTATTATGTTTGTCGCCTCTTTTATGTTCACAGCGGTGTAGTCTGGATTTGGTTGGTTACTTTGAATTTTTGTTGAGTCGAGGTGGCGATTTATAAGAATGGTCTTGCATCCGGCTCGCTGGCCCGCTTGGATATCACCGGCGCTGTTGCCGATCAACCAGGATTGGCTAAGGTCGAGGTCCATCTCTTTGGCTGCGGTTAGCAGCATACCTGGATTTGGTTTTCTATAGTCGCTTTTTTTGCGGTATTTTTGGATAACACCTTCCGGATGATATGGGCAGTAGTATATCCGGTCCAGGTACGCTCCCTCTTTGGCCAGCATTTGCTTCAACCGCTCGTGTATTTCGCCGAGCACTTTCTC
>Ga0315545_1005305_pt1 | contig 10378 bp, 7 predicted proteins | sample SalMarSW160210MG_FD_203096 | JGI IMG/M metagenome (GOLD analysis project Ga0315545, IMG submission 203096) | Salt marsh sediment microbial communities from the Plum Island Ecosystem LTER, Massachusetts, United States - Salt Marsh Sediment SW1602-10 ...
ACCTGCTATTCTAAAAAGAGCCGCTGAAGCTGCCGCCACTGATCGCTGGCTTGGAATGTTTAGTAGCGCTGGAGCTCACCCTCAAAAAGCATACACTACGGATGTAAAAACTCAAGTTGTGTTATCTGTGCTGGCTAAAGCCAGGCATGACATCGCTTTCTTGGCCCAACTGTCTGAGAATCCAAGTAAAGCTCTCGAGGGCTACGATTTGACCCCTGAGACAGAAGCAGCTCTGGCTAGTCGAGTTGTTCATTGGCTGGACTTGTTCGGGGGCAGGCGCCCTAGGCTTCGGGCGGCCCATTGAGGTATGTAAATAAAATGAAGGAGAAAGAGATGATAGAGATGCTACCTCCGCAGGTCGGAAGTATCATAAAAGAGGCAGAGAAAGATTATGAAGGCTTCTGGGAGAATGCTGCCCTCAACGGCACAAATGGAATCTACTGGTTCAAGAAGTGGGACAAAGTCTTCGAACGGGATTATCCTACTTTCAAGTGGTATGTAGGTGGCATTACTAATATAAGCTACAATTGTGTGGACTACAAGGTGGAGCAGGGGAAGGGTGGTAGAGCAGCTTTTATTTCTGAGTCTGGTGATACTGGGGAGGTAAAGGTCATCACATATGCTCAGCTCCTTGATTTGGTAAAGAGGTATGCCTCCGCCTTAAGAGGCATAGGGGTACAGAAGGGTGACCGCGTAGCCATTTATATGCCCATGGGCATCAAAGCAGCAGCAGCTATGCTTGCTTGTGCCAGGGTAGGTGCTATTCATATGGTAGTATTCGCCGGTTTCTCTTCTGGAGCAATAGCAGATAGGCTTGAGATATCTGGCGCCGAATATATTCTTACTCAAGATAAGGGATCAAGGCGAGGTAAGCCAATACCATTGAAAGAAATGGTAGATGAGGCAATAGAGTTACTCCCATCGAAGGAACAGATCAAAACAGTAGTAGTTTTCAGGCGAGACAAGGGCGAAGTTAGTATGAGAGAAGGCAGAGATATTTCGTGGGATGAATTTTTGACTAAAGGGGCGGGAATTAGCTCCGATTTAGTTCCTATGGAATCAAATGAGCCGTTATTTTTGATGCCTACTTCGGGGACTACTGCAAAGCCGAAAGTTACAGTGCAAAATCATGGAGGATATCAAGTATATAGTTACTCCATGGCTAAGTGGATATATGGCTTGAGAGCTGATGACATTTGGTTTTGCACCTCAGACATTGGTTGGATAGTAGGTCATAGCTACAATGTCTATGCCCCTCTCCTTGTTGGTTGCACTTCAATTTTGTATGAAGGGACTCCAGATTACCCCCGATCGGATATGTGGTGGGAGCTTATTGAGAGAAATAAGGTGACAGGTGCATGGCTCTCCCCAACTGGTGTAAGGGGTTTAATGAGGTTAGGAATAGAGCAAGCAAAAAAACATGACTTGAGCTCTGTTCAAAGGATATTTTGTGCAGGAGAGGTGCTAAACCCTGCAGCGTGTAAATGGCTACAGCAGGAAGTTTTCGAAGACAGGATACCTGTGATAGACCACATGTGGCAAACTGAAACTTCGGGTCCCATAGTAGGAAATCCTTACGGTTTAGGTATAGCTCCAATAAAACCAGGCTCTGCTGCTTTTCCAGTGCCGGGGGTAATGGCAGATGTTGTTGATGACAAGGATGGTCACTCCGTTTCTAGTGGAGAGAAAGGTGTTCTCGTGGTCAAAGAGCCGTTTCCTGGTTTAACTCCAATGCTTTGGGGAGATCCTGAGAGATACAGGAAAGAGTATTGGGAGGCGAAACCAGGCACACAAGGAAGTTATTATGCTGGAGACTCTGCCTATAAAGACGAGGATGGCTATATCTGGTTTACTGGAAGGGTTGACGAGGTGATAAAAATTGCTGCTCATAGGGTAGGTGCCATAGAGATTGAGAGTGTCTTAGTTTCCCATCCAGCAGTAGTTGAGGCAGGTGTAGCAGGAGTTCCTGACGAACTCAGAGGGGAGGTTGCCAGCGCATTTGTTGTATTGACAAAGGGTTACGAACCTAGCGAAGAGCTAAAGAAGGAGCTTATAGGGCATGTAAGGAAAACCATGAGTGCTGTCGTGGTAGTGAAGGATATTGAGTTCGTTGATATGTTGCCCAAGACGAGAAGTGGCAAGATTATGAGAAGGGTGATGAAATCCTTACTGATGGGAGAGGAACCTGGAGATCTATCTACAATAGAGGAAGAGGCTTCCATAGACGAAATAAAGGAAGCAGTGCAAAAAGTGAAGGGTGGAATAGAAAGAAAGAGGGGTGAAAATCACTAAAGTGATGGAAGTAACCCAAAAAAAGATTGGTGAAGAACTGATATCGGGAAGGAAAGAGCTACTTGCCGTTCTAGAAAGGGCTGCTAGTGAGCCGGTTTTTTTGGCACGATTAGCCCAGGATCCTCGCGAGGTTATCAGAGAGTATTATTCTTTAACCGCGGCAGAGAGGGCTGCTTTAGCTAGTGGTGACATTAGGGGAAATAGAGGCTTGGGCGGGCAAGTTAGATGGACAGCTAGCTATCTAACTGTGGTGCAGGCTGAGCCAAGAAAAATGGTGGATGTAGTTAATTGCACAAGGGATTCTGGTCCTCAACAGGGATAAATTATTTACTACTCTGGAGAGAAAGGTCATGACACCTAAAACGAAAGCCCAGCAGAAGGCAACTAGAACCACTCTACATTTAGAAGCTGCAGTTGATAAGGCGGCAAAAACAGTCAGTGCTGATGCCTACACAGCGCCTGAAGTGGCGTACAAGGCAGAGGCAGCGGGGGTAACCAAGGGAAAAGGCGATACCTTGAGTACGATCCTCCTCGGCATTTTGGCCGGGGTTTTCATCGGTTTGGGGGCAATGTTTTGCACCTTGGTTACTACAGATGCTGGTCTTGGCTTTGGGCTCACTAAACTAGTAGGAGGGCTCGCTTTCTGCCTGGGCCTGATCCTTGTGGTAGTAGCTGGAGCCGAGCTTTTTACTGGGAATTGTCTAATGACGATGGCCTGGATCAGTGGTCGGATTAGCCTTCGCCAGTTGTTTCGAAACTGGGGGTTAGTCTACTTTGCCAACCTTGCTGGCGGATTAAGTTTAGCAGGATTGATGTTCTACACTCACCAGTGGGCGTTTAACGGCTACGGCGTAGGAGCTAACGCTCTGCTTATTGCCGGTGCTAAGGTGAATCTCAGTTTTGGTTCAGCTCTGGCAAGAGGTATCTTTTGTAACACCCTGGTCTGTCTGGCCATCTGGTTATGCTTTAGTGCTCGTACTACCACGGGTAAAATACTTTCCATTCTCTTCCCTATCACAGCCTTTGTCGCTGCTGGCTTTGAGCACAGTATTGCCAATATGTACTTCATTCCCATGGGAATATTGATGGCAAGCCAGCCATCTGTCCTTGAGGCAGCCGGGCTAGCAACCAATAGTGTAGCCAACCTCACTATAGCGGGCTTCATTGGCAACTTGGTTCCAGTAACCATAGGCAATGTTATCGGCGGCGGCATTCTGGTAGGTGCTGTCTACTGGTTGGCTTACTTACGCCGCGAACGGGCAACTGAGCTAGCTGCCGCAAGACCTTGGCTAAGGGCGGTTATCCCTAACTTGCGCCGCGCCAAGCCAGTAGAGCCAGTCCCCAGCCAGCTAGCAGAACGAATTCGCACTCAGATAGATGAGTTAATTCGTGCCAAGTTAGAGGAGCCTGCTGCCCTTGATAGGGATGGCAAAGCCATATTAGCCGTGCTAGCTAGAGCTAGAGATGATAGTGGTTTCTTAGCCAGATTGGCTGAAAACCCTGACCAGGCACTTAAAGGCTATGACCTGGCTTTGGAGGAAAAAGCAGCCCTAGCAAGCGGGGACATTCGCTGGATAGAATCTAGGCTCGGCACCCTAGGTGAACCATTACGAGCTTGGCTCACTGCCAGATTATCTCAGGAGAAATGGTAAGAGAGGAGCAGCGAGCTCTTTTAAGCTTTCTCAATATAAATATACCCAGGCCGCTCTAGAGGAGGCAAGAAGGGATAGTTGCCTGAGTAACTGATCTGAAAATAATACAAACCCCGCCTTTGGTTTTTTACCGCAGTTGGCTATAAGGATTTTATTGCTACAGCACATACCTTAAACTCAGGAATTTTGGATATGGGGTCTAGCTTGGGATTAGTGAGAATGTTGGCAGGGCTTTCAGCGAAATGGAAGGTCATAAACACAACTCCAGGGGGTAATGCCTCAGTTACCTTCGCTTTAGCGATGACTTCACCACGCCGTGAACTGACTTTGACCTTATCGCCGTGAGCTATGCCGAGGTGCAAGGCATCCTTGGGGCTAATTTCCACTGTACCTTCAGGCTCTATGATATTAAGCCCAGTCACCTTACGGGTCATTGTGCCAGTATGAAAGTGATACAAGGAGCGACCTGTCGTGAGAATCAAAGGGTAATCTTCATCCGGCAGTTCCCCCGGAGGTATATACTTTAGCGGTATAAATCTGCCTTTCCCCCTAGTAAAAATATTTGCGTGTAGTATCGGTGTACCCGGGTGGTCATCGGTAGGACAAGGCCACTGAAGTCCACCGTTTTCCAACCTATGGTAACTTATGCCACCGTAGCTAGGAGTGATATTACGGATCTCCTCCATTATGTCAGAAGGATAGCTATAATCAAAGCCTTTGGCTCCTAACCTTTTGGCTACTTGGCAAATAATCCACCAATCAGGACGGGAATCGCCAATCGGCTCGATAGCCTTTGTTACTCGCTGTACTCGCCGCTCGGTGTTGGTGAAGGTACCATCCTTTTCAGCAAAGCTCGCCGCTGGCAAGACAACATGGGCCAACTTTGCTGTTTCAGAAAGGAATATATCCTGAACCACAAGAAAGTCAAGTCGAGCTAGTGCCTCTCGGACATGCTGGGCATCCGGGTCGCTTAAGGCCGGGTTCTCACCCACGAGGTATAGTGCCTTTATCTCTTTCTGGTAGGCGGCTTCAAGCATTTCAAGCAAGGTTAGCCCTGGGGATGAAGGTAAGGAGCACCCCCAGGCAGTTTCAAATTTCTCTCTAATAGCTGGAGCAGTTATTGCCTGATAGCCTGGATAGACGTTAGGGAGGGCACCCATATCACAGGCACCTTGCACATTGTTCTGCCCCCTGAGTGGATTGACCCCGGTGGAGGGCTTACCTATATTTCCAGTGAGCATTGCCAGGTTGGCAGTAGCCATCACGTTGTCGGTGCCATGGGAATGCTGCGTAATACCCATAGCATAGAGGATTGTAGCGGGATGGTTGGTGGCAAAGATACGAGCAGCTTCTGCTATCTTGCCCTGGGGAACTTTGGTGACTTGCTCAACAAAATCAAGATCAAAGTCTTTTAACGACTCCCTGAAAGCATCGAAGTTCTCGCATCTATCTTTGATAAAGGCTGAGTCAAATAGTCCCTCATCCACTATAACCCACATCATCCCCATCAGCAAGGCAACATCTGTTCCAGGGTTATGGCGCAGCCAGAGGCTAGCAAAGCGACAGAGGTCGATTTCGCGGGGGTTAGCCACGATAAGCTTTGCTCCCTTGTTTGCCGCCTTTATCATCTCAAGTCCGATAACGGGGTGGTTTTCGGTAGTGTTAGTGCCAATGGCTAAGATGCATTTTGCGTCGCCAATTTCGTTGATGGAATTGGTCATTGCTCCGCTCCCGAAGCTCTGCACCAGGCCGACTACGGTAGGGGCATGGCATAGTCGGGCGCAATGGTCAACGTTGTTAGTACCCAGCACCGCTCGAGCAAATTTTTGCATGACATAGTTATCTTCATTAGTGCACTTGGCTGAGGTGATCATCCCCAATTCAGCCGATGTATAGCTTCTCAATTTCCTGGCCACTAGCTCTAGTGCCTCATCCCACGACGCCTCTTTCAGCTCCCCATCCCTTCTTATCAAGGGGACAGTTAAACGTTCGGGGTGATGGACAAATTCGGCAATGCCGAAACGACCTTTGACACACGCTTGGCCCTGGTTAACCACGCCATCAGGATCAGGAATGGAAGCGATTATCCTTTCATTTTTGACCTCAAGGTTCAACTGACAGCCAACACCACAATAGGGACAAATCGTAGCAACTGTGTGATCAGACTTTGGAATACCACGGGTGGCTAAGTCGTTGAGGGCACCGGTGGGACAAGAATCAACGCAAGCACCGCAGAAGTTGCAGCCGACCTCACGAAGTGTGAGCCCCCCTAAGGGTGCAAGTGCATTGCATTGGAGGCAGCGTTGAGCTTCAGCAACCGCTGTGTCCAAATTCATTCCCTGCTCTACCTCAGCAAGGTCATTAGAGCGGGTCTCAGGCGGAAGGTAAGAAATAGTAGCCAGTCTTCCTCCTGTAGGTACTTCTTCTCGCCAGGCCACGGCCTCCTCAATAGAAACAAGTTGCTCCGCAATATCTCCTCTGCCCCCAAGGTAACGGGCAATAGACTGAGCTGCCTTTCTTCCCGCTGCGATAGCATTGATGACTAAGGCTGGCCCGCTGACGCAATCGCCTCCGGCAAAGATGCCCTCCCGACTTGTGCTCAGGTCTTCATTGACTTTCAATACATTGCCGTGTCCCATCTCAAGCTGAAAGTCTCCCGGAACTTCCGGGCGTTCACCAATGGCAGCAATCAAGGTATCAAGCTCGGTGACAAACTCACTTCCCTTAACAGGAACAGGGCGGCGTCTGCCACTAACATCAGACTCTCCTAACTCCATGCGGACTAATTCCAACTTCAAGATACCTCTTTCCTCGAAAATCTTTGAAGGAGCGACGAGAAAGATGATTTCAACTCCTTCTTCTAACGCTTGTTGCACTTCTTCTGGCTGAGCAGGCATTTCGTTCTGCGTTCTGCGATAGAAAATGGTAACTCTCCTGGCACCTAGCCGCAGCGCAGCACGGGCAGAATCAATAGCAACGTTACCACCTCCAATCACCCCCACCCTGTCTCCCAGTTCTACCTTTTCTCCCAAGTTGAATCGGCGGAGGAATTCTACACAGCCAATTACTCCAGGCAAATCTTCTCCTTCAACCCTCAACTTCATCTCCTCATGAGCACCGATGGCAAGAAAGATTGCCTGGTATTCCTGCTCGAAAAGGGAATCTAAGGACTCCACATGAGTATTTAGTCTGATTTCCGTGCCTGCTTTCTCAATCTCTCGAATCTCATTGCGGAGTATATCTCGAGGGAGGCGATATTCCGGGATTCCCATTCTCATCATTCCGCCTGGTTCTGGAAGAGCTTCAAATACGGTTACCTTGTGTCCCAGTTTAGCCAGATAGTAAGCACAGGTCAGCCCCGCTGGCCCTGCCCCCACTATTGCCACTTTCTTACCAGACGAAGGAAAAGTCTTCGCTTGCTTCTTCCAGCTATTATCACCATGGTCAGCGGCGAATCGTTTAAGCATTCTTATGTGCAATGCTTTATCTACATCCTGCCCACGCTGGCATTTGTCCTCACAGGGGGCAGCACAAACTCTGCCTAATACACCGGGAAAGGGAACCTTCTCTCTTATCACTGCTAGGGCAGCACTGAATCTCCCCCGAGCAATAAGACGGATATAACGAGGGATGTCTATGCCCGCAGGACAAGCCTTTTGACACGGAAAGGCAGTTTCAATTACTCCAAGCCCCCTTATCTCATCACAGACCCGAAGACAGCGATTGCATAAAATACAAAAACTAGAATCACGGGCGAAGAAAGGGTTATCCTCCAGAGACGGTAGAGACCTAGAAACATGAGTAGGTATTTCCTTTAAACCAACATGGTTAATAGCTTTCTGAAGTTCGCACTCTTTCTTCTCAAAGCAGACATCAGTGGGTTGTCTACCCAAAATGGTAAGCAGGTTTTTCCGTTGTAGCTCCCGTACCCTTGTTATTCCCGTCTTAACTATCATTCCTTCAGAGGCAGAAGTAATACAAGAAAGGACAATATTACCGTTTGCCTCTACTACACAAAGCTGGCAAGCCTCGTCCGACATTACTTGAGGCAGCGGTTTTAGCCCAGGATAGTAGCAAAGGCTCGGAATGTAAATCCCTGCGCTTCTAGCAACTTCCAAAATCGTCTGTCCCTGCCTGGCTTTTATATCCTCACCGTCAATATTTAATGTAATTATGTCTCCTGCACTCATCGCTTACTCCTTCCTTGATGAACATTCAGCTACACTGCCTAACGTCGACTCCAAGCCCGGCAAAGATGAACATCCTAAAGCTTGAACTGGTTGCCTCGAAAGGGATGATAAAGAATGCCAGTCTGTTTTGCAAGTAAAATCTACATATCTAAGGTTGTCTCCCTCACTGAAGTAGCAGCGTCTTGCTCATTAAGTTTCCCCATCAACTCTGTGAAACTCGTTTATATTAGTGCCACCCTTTCTCTCAGCCTCATAGCATTGATAACTGTAGCTGCTCCAGTGGCTGTGGCCATGAGGCACGAGTAATCCTTTCAAACTCAAGCCCGGTTATGACGTTATCATACTTCCCATAGCCATATTGTGGTATCTTGCTTGAGTCGAGAAGACTATAACCAGTAGCCAAAATAATTGTGCTTACTTCCAACTCGATGACCTGGTCAGCCTGATTAAAATCTATAGCCTTGGTCTCACAGAATCTTATCCAGGCTCCGTACTTTTCTCCCCCCGACTGAATATAAACACAAAGATCCTTATCGATAGTGGCAATATTTGGCATAGCTTGGGCAAATGGGATATGAATCGCCTTTCTCATTGCCAGGCCTGCCTCAAACTCACTTGGTGCCTTCCAAGGACATTTCTCCTCATAGACGCCACACCCAACACATTTAGTCTCATCCACATACCTTGCTTTTTTCTCACCTTTACCTTGAAATTCCCTACAGACCCTGAAACTTCCTCTACCTCGCTATAGGCCAGAAGCTCGATATCGGGATGATGCCCCACCTCGGTCATCTTTGAGGTAAGAATACGTTCAGAGCAATCTAGGGTGGGGAAAGTGGTGCCTAGCTGGATCATATGCCCGCCAACTAAAGACTCCCTCTCCACCAGGTATACCCTGTGCTCGTCATCCTCATCTTTTCTATCCTATTATCTCTTTCCTGACTGAGAGATTTAAATTCTTCCCAGAGCAATAGCTACTCTCCTATTAACATCTTCCCATGCTAACTAATCTCTGAGTGCTCGTCTCGTAAATTGTAACTGTATCGCAAATGGAGAGTCTAGTGAAGGTCGTGGCGTCCATATGTGTTGATGTTCTACGATTTTATCACCCTTCAATTGTTCAGGGAAAATGTCACCATGAAGGAGATGGTGATAGCCAAGCAAGAAAGAATAGAAGAGATTGGCGGTATTAAATCAAGCAGGGACGGACAAGGTGACCGACACGGGAGTGGTTGAAGTGCTGGATCTCTCCTTACGCCGTGTAAGGAGAATTTTGGTGGCGCATAGGAAGAAATGTCATTGCGAGGAACGTAAGTGGCGAGGCAAACTTAAAGGAGATGAGATTTTTGCTATGTCTAGAACGGAAGAAAGCCCCATAACGCCCTAAGCTAGAGCCTAAAGAGGCGGCCATCAAAACACCGCAACCTGAAGGAACATTATGCAGAAGAGGGAAATGCCATCGCAAATTGATAGCAGTCGCCATGATTGACTGGAAGGCAGAGGTTCTTATCTCACCCCCGTAGGAGCCATAGACGATGTCGCAGGCAAAGTCCCTTACGCTTTATTCAGAGAGCAAGAGGATGCTCAGAGGTATTTTCTCCTGCTATGTCAAATTGTAATTAGCTACAGTATATTCCTGGCTCCAGCGTTAAGGGTGAGAAATATAGCCCGGGTTGTACCAACATGCTCGTTCTGATGAACCTCCTGTGCCCAGCATCATGACAAGGAAAACCTTACGCCAAAGACCCTCCACTGCACCAAGCCCGATCCGTATCACCTGTATAACAAACCTTCTAAATCATACATGAACAGGGAGACACAAATTCACCGAACACTTAGAGTGTCATTTTTGCTAGACGGCAACAGTACTAAAAAAGTAGAAAGGGAGGAGTGCTATTTATTATAGCTACTGTCATCTAATTGACTCGTAAAATTCTTCAGGGCTCTTATTTAGAGATAATTTCTCCATTGGACACATATCTTCCCCTTCACGGTTTTGAATATATGGCGTGATACTGCCAAAATGGTATTGAATGTTATAGTAGCGCAGCGTTTTAATCGCAAGTTCACTGCCCAAAGGACTATAAACTTCTTTGCAGCCAGCCTTAATTGATAGTAAGGCAGAAGCATTGCCCATTATTTTATCGAATATCTTAACCACCCCCTGATAAAGCACAGGCTTGCCAATGTATTCCAGTAGAGGCTGTAAACCAGGCTTACTGGATGTAAAAGTCAGCCTATCTC
>Ga0315545_1005306_pt1 | contig 10377 bp, 9 predicted proteins | sample SalMarSW160210MG_FD_203096 | JGI IMG/M metagenome (GOLD analysis project Ga0315545, IMG submission 203096) | Salt marsh sediment microbial communities from the Plum Island Ecosystem LTER, Massachusetts, United States - Salt Marsh Sediment SW1602-10 ...
ATTGGTAACTGGTAATTGGTAACTGGTAACTGGTAACTGGTAATTGGTAATTGGTAATTGGTAACTGGTAATTGGTAACCGGTTGCTATTTAACCAATTATGCTGATTCTTTTTTAGTTATTACCTGCCTTGCCGTAAAAAGGTCGGCTTTGCCTTCGACTATATCACGCGTAATTACATATTTTGCCGGCTTCGCCTCCTCGGGCAGCTGGTACATCAAGTCAACCATCAACTCTTCGGCAATCGAGCGCAGAGCACGAGCTCCGGTGTCGCGCTTGAGCGCTTTCTGCGCCAGTGCGTGTAAGGCATCATTGGTAAATTCAAGGTCGGCGTTTTCCATCTCAAAGAATTTCTGATACTGCTTAATAAGGGCGTTTTTCGGCTCGGTCAGTATGTCTATGAGCGCCTTCTCATCGAGAGCCGACAGAACGGTAATCACCGGCAGACGCCCCACCATTTCGGGAATCATTCCGTACTCGATGATGTCCTCGGGTATGGCCTGACTGATTATGTTACTGTACTCGGTCTTTTCATCGGTCTTGCCGGACAGCTCCGAATCGAAGCCTATCATTTTTTTGCCGAGCCGTTTTTTAACGATGTTCTCCAGGCCGACAAAGGTTCCGCCGCAGATGAAAAGTACGTGCGTGGTGTCGAACGGTATGTAGGCCTGCTCGGGATGTTTTCTTCCGCCCTGCGGCGGGACATTAGCTATGGTTCCTTCGAGCATCTTTAACAATGCTTGTTGAACACCTTCGCCAGAAACGTCGCGTGTAATCGAGATATTTTGGTAAGTTTTGCCGATTTTATCGATTTCGTCCACATAAACAATACCTCGCTGAGCAACTTCCAAGTCGCCATCAGCAAACTGTAAAAGTCGCAGCAGGAAATTTTCGACGTCTTCGCCGACGTATCCGGCTTCGGTGACGGTGGTCGCATCGCATATTGCGAAAGGCACCTGCAAAAAACGGGCGAGCGTTCGGGCAAGCAGGGTTTTGCCTGAACCGGTCGGGCCAATCAACAAAACATTGGATTTGTCGATTTCCACATCTTTGTCTTCGCTGTCGGTGTGGAACAAACGCTTATAGTGATTATGCACCGCGACGGAGAGATATTTTTTTGCGTGCTCCTGGCCGATGACGTACTGGTCGAGATACTCTTTTATTTCTCTCGGCCTGGGCATCTCCTCACGGGTGAGAGTTGGGGCGCTGGGTGGTTTTTGGCTTTGCTGGACGATGTCGTGGCAGAGGTCAACGCATTCCGGACAAATAAAGATGTCGTTGGGCCCTTCGACAAAGGCATCGAACTGGGTTGCGGAGCGACCACAGAAACTGCATATCGGCTTTTTTTTGTCTCTGCCTGACTGCTTTGCCATACTGCCTTCCTGTCCTTAAGCTGAATCCTGCTTATACATTATAACCGGGTGAAGTTTTCTGGGCAAGCTATTGGTCTTACACGAGTTATTTAACGCCGACACCATTTTTCAGCAGGCCCATTTTTTTCGCCCATAAAGGCGGAATGTTATGGAAGCTGTTTTCGAGGATTTCGATACTATGGGCGACATCGGCTTTTTTGGTTTGAGGCAGTTTCGACCAGCAGTAAAGCTCGTAATACTTTGCCCGCCACCATTTCCAGCTTCGCTGGTTCGTTAAGGGCGGCTCGCTTTTTCGTATCCGGCACAGCTCGGTCCATAATCGGCCAGCCTCGTCAAACTTGCGCTGCTCAGTTAATAGTCTTGCCCGGCAGCGAAGAAAGTCAGCATCGCCGGAATCAGTTTCTTCGGCAAGAGTGTTGAGCAGGTTTTCTGCTTCTGTTAGTCTGCTTTGTTCATTGTCCGCTGCGAACACAAGGAACTCTGCGAGAAGCAAAGCTGTTCGCCGATTGTTGAGGCTCTTATTGCTGAATTCAGCGAGCTGCCTGCAGTTGTTAAGCACTTCATTAAAATCCCCGGCCTGAGTTTCGAACTGCTCAATCTCCTCAACAACTTCGGACAGCAGCCGCGCCGCCTCGGGCGCAAGTGAGCCGCTGTCAGGCATAATGGCTAAAACCATATAATGAACCGCTTGCCCCAATTCGCCGATTTGCTGCAGTGCTTTTGCCCTAAAGAAATCAAGCTGTATGCCGCTCGTCTTCTCGGCTTTGTCTAAAATATCCAATACCTTTTGCGCCGATGGCGCATCGGCGCGTGCAAGGAGCTCCAGGCAATATACGTTCAGCGCTTCTGCGCGAAGGACGCTGCTTCGTTCGTCCCGGCCTGGACAGTTTAAGATAAAGCTCCTCAATTGTTCGAGCAGCTCATCCTGAGAGGTCTGTTGCTCGTGATTTTGGTGCATCCGTTGCAGGATGAGGTCTAATTTCGCTCTTTGGTGCCAAAGGCCCGTCGGCCTGTCGGCTATTTCCTGCAATAGTTTTTCGCTTTCTTCAACTTTGCCGCAATCCCTTAAAACGGAACTGTAAAGATATTCCAGCTCTTCGTCGATTCCGCCGGCTGCGATTGTGGAATAATTATCAAAGGCATCGACAGCAACCGAACAATTACACGGGTCTTCGGCAAACAAATTGTACGCAAGCTGTGCCGCCCATTCGGCAATTTTATACGGCTCAACATTAAGTCCGTCGCTTTTTTGCTGCTGGAGTTTACTTGCCTTTACTAAAAGATTGACCGCTTCGGCTGGTGAGGATTCTACCAGTTTTGTTGCTGTAACATAAAGTATCAAAGGCGTCTGAAATTTCTCTGTGTTTGAGAGGCAGCTTAACAGCTCTTTATAGTTTTTAGTTTCATTTTCCCAGGCAGCCTGTACTGCAAGTTCAGCTTCGAATACGCTAATTTGCGGTAAGCTTTGCTGCTGTTCGATTCGATGGGACAAATCCGATAAAACAAGCAAGCCAAGGACATCTTTTGTTTGCGGCCAAAGTGAGACGGTTTTTTCAAAACCCTCAGGGTCATATTGTCGCTGGAGAAACATCAGCGATAGAATCAGTTCTAAATAACTGTCATGCCAGTTTGACCGAAGTGTTTTAACTAATGTATTTAACCGGTCTGTATCAGGCGGGCCGAGCAATTTCATTTTCTCTATTGCAGCGGCGGTCGGCCCGTAAATGTCGGAGTAAACAGCAAAAGCGTCAAATTCTCTTACCGCGGTGTCTTTGTAAGACGGTTCTGTTTGAGCGAGCAGGGCCAGCACCTTACCTCGTATAAGATTTGGGCCAAATTGCCCGCTGCTTTGGACAAGCGAATCTATTTCACTAAGTATTAAATGCAGTATTTTGTCCCGCTGCGGGTGCCCGGATGCAAGCGCCAGGTAATAATCAATTTCGAACTTGCTTGATTTGGCGGTGTAAATATCGGCAGACAGCTTTCGCCACAGGCCTGTCGAGCCGTATCTGGCATCCCAGTCGTCGCCCTGATAATCTTCGATTTGCTGCTTTAACGTTTCCTGCTTTTTTACGATTGTTTGCAGCTTGTCAGCGGTGTTTTCGGCGAGTTTGTGCAGATTTTCTTTATCGCCTTCGGTCAAAAACCTGCCGCTGTATTCATACTGCATACGCAGCTTAAAGCTTTGTTGCATAAAGGTATCGGTGGTCAGCTTTGCGCTTTCGGCCAGGCTGTTGATATCCCCGGCGGTCGGGAGTGCACCGGCAAAAGGTGAAGACAAAGACAAAAACGCAACGGACAAAGCAGTTGCGATTTTAGCGGTGCATTTAATCGGTATGCCCATTTTGGGCCTGCTCCGTCATTTGGAAAGTGATATCGGTCAGTCCCGCCCCGAAGAACAAATTATATATTTTAGCCAGGTGGTCCCACTTTACCTCTGGTGTGCAAACGATTTCTATCGGGTCGGTGGCGAACCTTTTCTGGTCGAGCAAGGTCTGGTGGATTTTATCCATCAGCACAGTCAGGTCCGCCGCGAGGGTCTGGTCTTCTATTTGCACCGTCTGAAGCTGACCTATCCGGACCTGACAGCCTGTGCGTGTTGCAAATATATGGATTGTTAAAGGCTCCGGCCCGCCGAATTGGTGGTGGGCCGCCTGGGCGGTGGGCAGCTTAAACGGCAGAAAATCTTCCTGCGGCCTCCATTTTCCCGCTACGAGGAAAAATATCAGCAGCAGGAATATCATATCTATCATCGGCGCCATACGCAAAGCAAAGCGGCTTCGTCGGCCGGGAAAAATCCTGCTGGAAATGTCGGTCTGCATATTTGCTTTTTACTTTTTAGCTTTTGCTTTCTTCGCGAATTCGGCGCCTCTGCGCAGCGCCTCGGTGTTGACGGGCAGTGTTTTATGATAGCGCTTGGCCAGGACATCAGGCAAAGAGTTTGCGGCAGCATCGGGGCTGAATAGGCCCCGCCTTTGAAGATACGCACCGATAGCTACCATATTCGCACTTCTTTGACTGCCCAATTCGACGGCTATATCATCAGCCGGCACCGCTAATATGTCGATTGACTCATCCACATCCGGCTCGCTATCAATCAGGGAGCTGTTCATCACCAAAAGGCCGTTGTTTTTGATGCGGGGAGCAAATTTATTCAGCGAGGCCTTGTTCATTATAATCGCAGAATCCGGCCTTGAGACCAGCGGTGAGGCGATTGCGCAATCTGCGATTATGACCATACTATTGGCCGTTCCGCCGCGCATCTCAGCGCCGTATGACGGCATAAAAGTTACTTCTTTGCCGGCCTTCATCGCGATTTGAGCCAGAAGTTTGCCGGCCAATATAATCCCCTGGCCGCCAAAGCCGGCGATAATCACTTCTTCGTAGAAGCTGTTTTGTGCCACTTTCAGCCTTTCAAACGTACCAACGGGAAGACCTTTATCATTTCATTTTCCATCCATTCGATTGCCTGGGCCGGCGTCATTCGCCAGGCGGTCGGGCAGGGCGAAAGCAATTCGACCAGCGAAAGTCCTTTGGCGCCATTTACCTGCAGCTCGAAGGCGTGTTTGACAGCCCTTTTGGCGTCGCGAATCAGTGCCGGCCTGTGCAGCGCACATCGCTCGATGTAGATTGCTCCGGGCAGCAGCGCCAACAGCTCGGATACCTGCAAAGGATAACCCTGGTACTCGACGTCTCGACCCAGCGGAGTTGTCATTGTTACCTGGCCAACAAGAGTGGTCGGAGCCATTTGTCCGCCGGTCATTCCAAAGACGGCGTTGTTAATAAAAATTACGGTTATCCGTTCGCCACGATGCGCAGCGTGGATGATTTCACCCGTTCCGATGGCTGCCAGGTCGCCGTCACCCTGATATGAAAAGATTATTTTGTCGGGGTTTGTTCTTTTCATACCCGTCGCCACCGCCGGTGCCCTTCCGTGCGCAACTTCAACCATATCGACATCGAGATAGTCATAAGCAAGCACTGCACAGCCGACCGGCGCGATGCCGATAGTTCGGCCGCGTATGCCTAATTCATCAATTGCTTCAGCTACCAATCGATGCGCTATTCCGTGTCCGCATCCGGGACAATAATGCGTCGGGCAATCTTTTAGAGTAGGTGTTCGCGTAAATACCGTTTTCATACCGTCAGCCCTTTTGTTTTGCAGGTATGGTCAGGTCCTTAATCTTTTCAAAAATCTGCTCGACAGTCGGCACTCCGCCGCCTGGTCGTCCGTAAAACAATACCGGCGCTTTGCCGGCCACTGCCAATTTCACGTCTTCGACCATCTGGCCGCAGCTCATCTCGACCGTCAGGAAAATCTTAAGGTCCTCAGCAGCTCTGCTGATTTGCTCTGTCGGGAAAGGCCAAAGAGTGATTGGGCGAATCCAGCCGACTTTGATTCCATCCTGCCTTGCTCTTTCCACGGTGCTTCGTACGATTCTGGCGGCAACTCCGTATGCAACTACCACGATTTCCGCATCGTCAACTTCGTACTGCTCACAGAGGACTTCATTTTTTTCTACCTCTTTGTATTTGGCCTGCAGGTCATAGTTGTGCTGCTCAACCGCTCCTTCTTTTAACCATAAGGACCGGACAATGTTTTGCTCTCTGCCGTCGGCACCGGTCAGCGCCCAGTTCTTAGCGGGGAGTTTGCGGCGCGGTTTTTTGTCGAAGACTATCGGCTCCATCATCTGGCCGAGGATACCGTCGGCAAGAACGACAACGGTCATTCGATACTGGTCAGCGAGGTCGAACGCCAGCGGCATACAATCGACCAGCTCCTGCACACTGGATGGGCCTAAGACGATGGTTCTGTAATCGCCGTGTCCACCGCCTCGGGTTGCCTGGAAGTAGTCGCCTTGTGATGGGGCGATGTTGCCCAGGCCGGGCCCGCCCCGCATTACATTGACGACCACAGCCGGCAGCTCAGCCCCAGCGAGATAGCTAATCCCCTCCTGCATCAAACTGATGCCGGGACTGGATGAAGTTGTCATCGCTCTTTTGCCGGTAGCCGAGGCCCCGAACACCATATTGATAGCCGCAAGCTCACTCTCGCTCTGGAGGAAGACCCGGCCTTCCTCGGGCATCCTTTTCGACATATAAGCGGTGATTTCGTTTTGCGGCGTGATTGGATAACCGAAATAAGCATCGCAGCCGGCAATGATAGCCGATTCCGCCAGGGCCTCATTGCCACACATTAAAATTCTCTGAATCACGCTTTTTCCTTAATCAAAGGCGGCTTACTTTTCTTCTTTGGTTCTCCTCCGCCTGCGTTGTCCTCACGATATACCTCGATTATCGCCTCCGGACAAATGAGAGCACACAAGCAGCAGCCCGTACAGTCAGAGTTGCTTGCCTGTGCGGGGAAGAAACCGTTTTTGTTGGACTTCTCGGATATGATGATGCCGTTCTTGGGACAGACTATTACACATAGGCCGCAGCCCTTGCAGCGTTCGGTATCGATTATTATTTTGCCTGCCATCTTTTCGTAATGCGTATATCGCTTGCCTCTGCGACTCCCGTCGCAAGACGAGGCAGCAGGTAGTGCGTATTGCGTATTATATCATACACGCATAAAGTTTAAGCCGCAGACATTTTAGCACGTTGAAACAATCCTGTAAAGGAAAAAGACCATTTACACCGTCTGAAGCTCTGTATATAAAGGTATCTATGGTTTCGCGAATAAAGATTCCGGTTTTCTGTGCCGCTGTGTTCGCAGTTCTGGTTCCAGCCGGCGGCTGTAGAAAACAGCCGAGCAGTACCGTCGTTTGCCTCGGCGACAGCATGACGGTCTGCGGTGAGCCCGGCGGCAGATACTCCGACTGGCTTGCAAAGTGGCTGCCAAATGACGTTATTATAAACAGGGGAGTTAACCGTGATACACTCGCCGGCGGACGGGCAAGATTCGAGCAGGATGTATTGGCCCTTAAGCCTGACGTCGTCATAATCGCTTTGGGTATGAATGATTTTTTGCTAATGCAAAGAGACATCTCGCAGCTAAAAGCCGACCTCGAAGATATGGTGACCCGGGCAAAGCAGGCCCGGATAGAGGTCGTTATCGCAAGCTGTTTCGGCCAGCGGGATTACTTGACCGAGAAAGACGTGGAATTCGAACCTATCAGGTACGGCTTTGCCGACAGAATCTGGCGGATGGAAGAAGAAATTTGCAAAAAGTACGGCTGCTTCTATGTGCCGAACATGCAGGTCGATATCAAGCCAAACGGCAAAGAGCCTTACTGGGCTGATAATCTGCATCCCAATAAAAAGGGAAACAGGTTCGTAGCGAAGCGGATTCTCGTTGAACTTAAAAAAGCGCTCAAGGCCTGTGCGAAAAAATAGCAGGCTGGTCAAACTGGAGGTTTTTTGAGTTCTTCGACCTTGGGCAGGTCCTTGAGGGAATCCAGGCCGAAGGTTTGCAGAAACTTCTTTGTTGTGCCGTAAAGCATCGGTCTGCCCAAAACTTCCGCCCTGCCGACAATCTTAACCAGCCCTTTGTAGATAAGTGAGCGGATTATCTCACCGGCGGCGACGCCCCTTATGGCCTCGATGTCCGCGCGGATGACCGGCTGTTTGTAGGCTATTATCGCAAGTGTTTCGAGGGAGGCAGCGCTTAGCTTGCTGTCGTCGCGGACCCGAATCAATTTTTTGAGCCACGAATTGTAAGGGCTGAGGGTCAGCATTTGGAAACCTCCTGCGATTTTCTCTATTCTAAAGGCGTTGCCGTTGGCCTGGTATTTTTCGTTAAGGCTCTTTACCAACTGACGAATCTGCCTGGCTGGCACTCCGACAATATCAGCCAATCGAGCATCCGTCAGGGACTCATCGCTGGCAAACAAAACCGCCTCCGTAACCGACTCGGTGGTTACTTCAAAGTCTTCCATCAACTCGGAACAGTCGCTCTGCTGGACCTCGCCGTCCGGGGTTTGTTCTTCGGTGCTTCCGCTCGCAAATGAAGTTTCTATCCGCTCTTCGTGTTCTTCGGTCATAGGTTCTTCCACTTAAAGGGGTCAGTGTCTTTCTTACTTATCTTAATTGTTACCTGCTTTGCCTCTTTTTGCAACTGTTTGGCGAACTTTTTTAGTATAAAACGTTCGGAGACGCTATGGCCCAGACAAATACAGGTTAGATTAGCTTCCTGTGCGGCGAGGGCGTAATGATGTTTTAACTCGCCGGTGAGATACAAATCGCAATTTTGAGCGATGACTGAATTGATGATTTTGCCGCACGAACCTGCGCAAACGGCTGCCTTTTTAACTAATCTGTTTTCCCTGCCAACGATTCCGAATACCTCTGCACCGGTATATTTTTTTATTCGTTCAACGATTTTAGTTAACTGCGTCGGCTTACTCAGTCTGCCGATTCTGCCCAAGCCGAATTTGTTTTGACCGCTATAGAGCTTAAACACATCGAAAGCAGGCTCTTCGTAGGGATGCGCCTTTTTCATTGCTGTTATGCAGTCGGCAAGTTTCCCAGCCGGCACAATCGTCTCGAACCTCATCTCCGGCACCTTTTCCAACTTTCCTTTTTTGCCGATTGCCGGCGAAGAACCTCCCAGCGGCAGAAAGCTGCCCTGGCCCTGTGCGGCAAAGCCGCAGTGGCTGTAGTTACCGATAAAACCCGCACCGGCGGCAAAGACCGCGTTTGAGACCTCAGCTAACGAGTCGACGGGGACAAACACAACGAGTTTGTAATTGTCGCCCTGCGGGTTTTCTACATAATCGCCGATAGGCTTTGCATCGGTGATGCCGATAATTTCAGCAAGGCTGTCATTTACGCCGCCTCTTGCGGCATCGAGGGCGGTATGTATCGAGAAAACCGCTATCCCCGAACGTATCAAGTCATAAACAACGGCTGTGGAGCCATCGGTGGTGATTTTCTTCAAACCGTCCCAGATGACAGGATGATAGCTTACAATCAAATCCGTCTTTAATTTTTTTGCTTCGGCAAGCACTTCTCTGGTGACGTCGATTGTCAACAGAATATTTTTTACGTTGCGCTGCGCATCTCCAATCAATAGGCCCACATTGTCCCAGTCCTGTGCCAGTTTTAGCGGGGCTATCTTTTCGATTTGCTCTGCAATATCTTTTATCTTCATTTCCTGCTCCGGCTCGACGAGCCTTCGCCGAGACGAGTGTCCTGCCTGCAACTTTCCTTAACAAAATCATCGAAATACTTCATCAGTCTTTTGGTCATCGGCCCGACTTTGCCCTCGCCAACCGTGTGCTTTTCCACTCTGGTTACCGGCATAACCTGCATAATTATATTGGTCAGAAAAACCTCCTCGGCAGCCAATAAATCGTCTATGGATAAATTCTTTTCGACAAACTCAATGGAATTTCTTAAGGCGATTTGACAAATGGTTTTTCTGGCAACGCCCGCCAATACCGGTGTCTCAATCGGCGGAGTAAAAAGGGTCGAATCTTTAACCAAAAAAACATTGCTGATACAGCCTTCAGCCAAACGATTATCCACAGTGAACCACAATGCCTCAGCGGCCCTTTTGCGGTGGGCAAAATTCAGCGCAATCATACGCGAGAAATAGTTTATGGTCTTGTGGCGGTAAATCGGCTCATAGGGATTCTGCCTGTAGGGGCAAAGCACAACGAGCACGCCGTTTTTGTAGTATTCAGCGGGGTAGGGCTGCAATTTTGTCGCGGCGATAAGCAGTGTAGCGAGCCTTTTCCCCTCGGCCTCCGCCATCGGCCCACTGGTCAGGGTCAACCGAAGGCGGGCATCGGTCAGTTTATTAGCCTTGAGAACGCTGGAAACGGCGTCGGTAATAAACTTTCTGTCGTAGCTATGTTCTATCGATAAAGCCTTGGCACTAAAGAACAACCTGTCTAAATGGTCAACCAAGCTGAATACCACACCGTTACAGCTTCGCATCGTTTCGAAAAGACCCGCACCGTACAAGAAACCGCTATCTTTAACAGATATGCAGGCCTTGTCGATATCGACCAGTTTGTCGTTCAGGAAAACTTTTTCTGCCATCTTAGTTTTACAAA
>Ga0315545_1005308_pt1 | contig 10373 bp, 8 predicted proteins | sample SalMarSW160210MG_FD_203096 | JGI IMG/M metagenome (GOLD analysis project Ga0315545, IMG submission 203096) | Salt marsh sediment microbial communities from the Plum Island Ecosystem LTER, Massachusetts, United States - Salt Marsh Sediment SW1602-10 ...
TTATGCTGTCGACGAGCGGCTGAAGACGATTAAGCTCCTTCTCATTGGAGTCCCCCAGTCGGCTGAATAGCTTAATCATGCTTCCTTTTCCTTGATAAGCGAGCGGGCTTTATCCGCCATCCGCTCCCAGACCATAATCCTGACCTCCCCAATCCCGTCCACGGTGATACCGTAGATGTTGCGCGCCGCCTCGCCCCTTAAGAGGCACGGTATGCCGTGATACTCAAGCAGGCTGCGGATAACCTGAGCCTCCATCTCTCCGTTTGCCCGATAGACCTCGACCAGCTTTTCACTACTGCTCAAACAGGGCTCCTATCGAGAGTCCGGTATGAATGCGACGTATCGCCTCACCCAAAAGCGGCGCAATGGGCAGGACAGTAATCTTAGCCAGCTTCTTGGTAATGTCCACCGGAACGGTATCGGTAACCACTACCTCCTTCACCGGGCAGGCGGCTATCCTGGTGATTGCCTGACCGGAAAACACCGGGTGGGTGCAGCAGGAATACACCTCCCTGGCCCCCCGTTTGCCCAGGGCTTCAACCACGTTTACCAGGGAACCGGCCGTGTCTATCTCATCATCCACCGTGAGCGCCACCTTACCATCTACCTCACCGATAATATTCAAGGCCTCGGCGCGGTCAGCGTTGCCCACCCGCCTCTTTTCCACGATGGCCAGGGGGGCATTAAGCTTCTCCGCCAGGTCTCTCGCCCGCTTGGAAATCCCGATGTCGGTAGCCACCACCACCAGGCTCTGGTTAAGGTCCTTCTCCTCAAAATAGCGGCCCAGGATGTAAAGGGCGGTGAGCTCATCAACCGGGATGCTGAAAAAGCCCTGAATCTGAGCGGCGTGCAGGTCTACCGTCAGCAGCCGATTAGCCCCGGCCACGGTAAGCAAATCAGCCACCAGGCGCGCCGTTATCGGCACCCGCGGCTGGTCTTTCTTATCGGTGCGCCCGTAGGCGTAGTAAGGAACCACCGCCGTGATGCGTGCCGCCGACGCCCGCTTCAAGGCGTCAATCATAATCAAGAGCTCAACCAGGTTCTTGTTGACCGGGGAGGAGAGGGGCTGGATGACAAAGGTATCCCGCTGGCGCACGTTCTCCAGGATACGAACGAAGATGTTCTCGTTAGAGAACTCAAAGACCTCGCACCTGCCCAGGGGGATGTCAAGATAATCAGCCACCGCCTGAGCCAGTGCCGGGTGGGCACTACCGCAAAATACCTTTATCTCGTCCATTAGTCACTGCCTCCTGTTAAGCTTTTCTATTAGTCGTCAACCCCCGGCAAGGGGAAGCGCCGGCACAATTCGCCGACCTCTTGGCCCACCTGGCGCCGGAGGTCCCGGTTATCCATCTCAGTAAGCACCCTGACAATCAGGGCGGCAATCTGCTTCATCTCATCCCCACCGAAGCCGCGTGACGTTACCGCCGGCGTGCCCAGCCTGATACCGCTCGTCGTCCGCGGCGGGTGCGGGTCGAAGGGGATGGCATTACGGTTAACGACGATACCGGCCTCCCCCAGAGCCACCTCAGCCTGGCGGCCGGTAACCCCGGTGCTGTTGAGGTCAACCAGCACCATGTGATTATCCGTGCCCCCGGAGACGAGACGCAGCCCCAGCCTCTTAAGCTCGCTGGCCAAGACCAGGGCGTTATCCAGCACCGCCCGCTGGTAATCGGTAAAGCCGGGCTTTAGTGCCTCGTGGAAGGCCACCGCCTTGGCGGCGATAACATGCATCAGGGGCCCACCCTGCATCTCCGGGAAAACGGCGGCATCTATCCGGGAAGCCACCTCCTTACGGCACAGGATAAAACCGCCGCGCGGGCCGCGCAGCGTCTTATGCGTGGTCGAGGTTATGACCTCGGCGTAGGGCACCGGGCTGGGGTGCAGACCCACCGCCACCATACCCGCGATGTGCGCCATGTCAGCCATAAGCCCGGCCCCCACCAGGTCGGCAATCTGCCGAAAACGCTCAAAATCAATAATCCGGGCATAAGCACTGGCCCCGGCCACGATTAACCTGGGCTTATGCTTTAGCGCCAGCTTCTCCAGCTCCTGATAGTCAATCCTTTCCGTCTCCCGGTTAACCCCGTAGGGTATGAAGTTGTAGAACTTACCCGAGAAGCTTACCCGGCTGCCGTGGGTAAGGTGGCCGCCGTGGGCCAGGCTCATGCCCATGACGGTATCACCGGGCTCAAGCAGGACATAATAGGCAGCCATATTCGCCTGCGCCCCGCTGTGCGGCTGGACATTGGCGTGCTCGGCACCGAACAGCTCCTTAACCCGCGCTATCGCCAGGCTCTCCACCACGTCCATATTCTCACAGCCGCCGTAGTAGCGCCGTCCGGGATAGCCCTCGGCATACTTATCGGTGAGAAACGAGCCCTGAGCCTCAAGCACCGCCCGGCTGGCGTAGTTCTCCGAGGCGATAAGGTTTATCGTCCCCCGCTGCCGCCCTACCTCCGCTTCGACAGCCCGGCTGATTTCGGGGTCAGTCCTATCCAAAATACTCATCTTACCTCCCGTTTGCAGTCTACAACCGCACCCTGATGCTGTCAACAACCCCGGGAAAGCTGGGTAAGGCCAGCCTAAATCGAAAACCACAGTCCGGGTCGCCCAGAATCCCGGCGCCGACCACTTGACAATGGCGCCCACCCCCTCTATTATAGTGGTTAAACGGTAAAACTTAAAATGGCGAAAAGAAAGACCAAGTCCACCTTCATCGGCCTTAAGGTAACCAGCCAGCAGGCAGAGACCCTGGCCCACCTGCAGAAAGCCCTGAACTCCCCCACCAAGACCGAGGTCCTACTGCGGGGGCTGGAGCTCTTAGCCGCTAGCTCTCTACCGGCGGCGCCACCTCAGCCCACCCCCAGAGCCGCGCCGCAGATTGCCACCAGCCTTGAGCTGAGCCAGATTGAGGCCGAAGCCCGCCACTACCTGCACACCCTGGAGCAGACCAAGAACCGAAGCGAGGAGGTAATGAAGCAAATGGTTCAGGAGCTTGCCAAGATAGACCAGACGGTAGATAAGTACCACGGCGACCGGAACTGCCTCATCCAGATACTGCTCGACATCCAGCGGGAAAACCGCTGGCTGCCCCGGGACGCCCTGATATGGGTTAGCGAGAAGCTGGATATCCCCCTGAGTCAGATATACCATATCGCCACCTTCTACAAGGCCTTCAGCCTAGTACCTCAGGGACGTCACTCGGTATCGGTCTGTACGGGCACCGCCTGCCACGTAAGGGGCGCCCCCCGCCTCCTGGAGAAGGTCACCGATACCCTGAAGATAAAGCCGGGAGAGACCTCAAGCGACCTGCGCTTCTCGCTGAGCACGGTCAACTGTCTCGGCTGTTGCGCCCTGGGCCCGGTGATGGTGGTTGACGACGAATACCACAGTAACCCCGCTACCGAAGAGATGGAGAAGATATTCTCTGCCTGTGAATAGACAAGGGAAAGGAGAGAGCTATGCCCAGACTGAAGTCGGCAACCGACCTGGAAGCCCGCCGGCAGGAGATACTGGCCCGAAGAGACCCGAAAAGGCCCTGCGTCACCATATGCTCCGGCACCGGCTGCCACGCCTACGGGAGTGAGAAGGTGGCCCAGGCCTTCGCGGCTGAAATAGGCAAGAACGGCCTCAAGGAGAAGGTTGACATCAGGCGCACCGGCTGCCACGGCTACTGCGAGCGGGGCACCATCGTGGTTATCTTCCCCCAGGAGATATGCTACCTCCGCGTCAAGCCCGAAGACGTCCCCGAGATTATCGAGACCACCCTGGTCAAGGGAGAGGTGGTGGAGCGCCTCCTCTACGAGGGTGAGGACGCGCAAAAGATTATCCACGAGGGCGATATCCCCTTCTACAAACACCAGAGCCGGATTGTCTTTGGCCCCAACCGCTTTATCGACCCCAAGAGCATTGACGACTATATCGCCCGCGGCGGCTATGCCGCCCTGGCCAAGGTCCTCTCCGGGATGACCCCGGAGGCAGTGCTGGCCGAGGTCAAGAAAGCCAACCTGAGGGGCCGGGGGGGCGGCGGCTTCCCGGCCGGGACAAAGTGGGAGACGACCCGCAACGCACCCGGGGAACCGAAATACGTCATCGTCAATGCCGACGAGGGCGACCCCGGTGCCTACATGGACCGTAGCCTGCTCGAGGGTAACCCTCACAGCGTGCTCGAGGGTCTCACCATCGGAGCCTACGCCATCGGAGCAAGTCAGGGGTTTGTCTACGTGCGCCAGGAATACCCCCTGGCCGTGGAGAACCTGAACGCGGCTTTAGAGCAGGCCCGGGACTACGGTCTGCTGGGAAAGAATATCCTCGGCTCCGGTTTTGACTTCGACGTTATGGTGCACCGCGGCGCCGGTGCCTTCGTCTCCGGGGAATCGAGCGCCCTGATGACCGCCATCGAGGGGCGGGTCGGCGAACCGAGGCCGAAGTATATTCGCACCGCCATAAGCGGCATCTGGGGCAAGCCGAGCAACCTCAACAACGTGGAGACCTGGGCCACCGTGCCCCTGATTATCGACAAGGGCGCCGACTGGTTCAGCGGCATCGGCACCAAGGGGAGCAAGGGCACCAAGATTTTCTCCCTGGTGGGCAAGGTCAATAATACCGGCCTGGTCGAGGTGGCCATGGGCATGACTCTAAGGGAGATTATCTATGACATCGGCGGCGGTATCCCTGGGGGTAAGAAGTTCAAGGCCGTGCAGACCGGCGGGCCCTCGGGCGGGGTCATCCCAGAGAGCCTGATTAACACCCCGGTCGACTTCGACGAGCTTAACAAGGTCGGCTCTATGATGGGCTCCGGGGGCATGATTGTCATGGATGAGGACAACTGCATGGTCGATGTCGCCCGCTACTTCCTCAACTTCCTCTCCGAGGAGTCCTGCGGCCAGTGCGTTCCCTGCCGCGAGGGAATCTACCAGATGCTCAAGATACTGAACAGAATCTGTGCCGGCCAGGGGAGGAGTGGGGACATCGAGCTCCTGGAGGAGATTGCCGAGGTGGTTAGAGACGCCTCGCTCTGCGCCCTGGGGGCTACCGCCCCCAACCCGGTGCTGAGCACCATCAAATACTTCCGCGACGAGTATCAGGCCCACGTCGAGGAGAGGCGCTGCCCCGCCGGCGTCTGTAAGGAGCTCATCTCCTACTACATCGACCCCAAGAAGTGCCAGGCGTGTCTCCTCTGCCTGCGTAACTGCCCGGTAGAGGCCATCAGCGGGGGTAAAAACCTGGTTCACGTTATCGACCAGGATAAGTGTACCAAGTGCGGCGCCTGTCTCGAGGTCTGCCCGACCCGCTTCGGGGCCGTGGTCAAGCTCTCCGGCGTCCCCGTGCCGGAGGCGGTTAGCGCCGGGACAGAAGTAAAACGCAAAACGAGGGGGGAAAAGTGAGTAAGCTCAGCCTAACAATCAATAACCACAAGGTCACCACCGAGGAGGGCACCTCCATCTTGGAAGCGGCGCGCAGCGCCGGGATTGATATTCCCACCCTCTGCTACCACGAGAAGCTGGCCCCCCGCGGCGCCTGTCGCCTGTGCCTGGTGGAGATAACCAAAGGGCAGCGAAAGCGCCTGGTCACCTCCTGTGTCTATCTCGCCGAGGAGGGGCTCAAGATCGAGACCGAATCGGAGCCGGTGGTCAGGATTCGCAAGATGCTCCTAGAACTGATGCTGGCCAGTTCCCCCGGGGTCAAGGCGATACAGGACTACGCCCGGAGGTACGGTATCACCAGAAGCCGGTTCGACATCGAGCCCGACTTCTGTATCCTCTGCGGGCTGTGCGTGCGCTACTGTAACGAGGTCAAGGGTAAGAACGCCATCGGCTTCGTGGGCCGGGGCACTAATCGAAAGGTAATGTTCTTCCCCGATATTGCGGCTGAGGAGTGCCCCAAGTGCGGCGAGTGTTTTCCGCTGTGCCCCACCGGGGTCATCCCCTCGAACTACGCCCTGGCTAAGCTACCCCACTTCACCTACGACAACATAAGACTGTAAGCCGACTCCAGAGTGATGACGGCGCTTAACTCTTCGCCCCGGCGGGTGCTCCCCCAGGCCGGGTCAGATTGACTTGGTATATAGCCCGTGCTATCATCATAGTTAGGGCAACAAGTCCCATTGTGTCAGAGTTATGTCAGCGCTAAGTGAGCTTTGCCAGGAAATTCTCGCCTGCCGCAGGTGTCAAGTACTATCCGAAAACAGAACCAGAACCGTCCCCGGCCAGGGAGCCGAGGACGCCGACATCATGTTTATCGGAGAAGCACCGGGGTGGCATGAAGACCAGCAGGGTCTCCCCTTTGTCGGCCCCGCCGGAATGTTCTTAAACGAGCTGATTAGCGCCATCGACATGAAGCGGGAGGAGGTCTACATTACCAACGTGGTCAAGTGCCGCCCCCCGCAGAACCGGGACCCCCTGCCCACCGAAATACACACCTGCCGCCACTGGCTCGACCGCCAGATTGAGATAATTAAACCCCGGATGATTGTCACCCTGGGGCGCTACTCGATGGCCATGTTCTTCCCCGGTAAGAGCATCAGCAAAATCCACGGCACCGCCTACAAAAAGGACGACGTCATCTACTTCGCCATGTACCACCCAGCCGCCGCCCTCCACCAGCAGAGCCTGCGCCAGGTAGTCATGGCCGATATGCTCAAGATTCCATCGCTGCTCGCCGAGGTAGACTCCGTCGGCGAGCAGGAAACGGGGCCGAAGCAGCTAAATATGTTTGAGGGCTGAAATTGTGTCTAAGGCAAGATTAAAGATAATCCCCCTGGGCGGGCTCAACGAAATCGGCAAGAACATGATGGCCATGGAGTTCGATAACGACATCATCGTCATCGACGCCGGTTATATGTTCCCCGAAGAGGAGATGCTGGGCATCGACCTGGTAATCCCCGATATAAACTACCTTTTGGAGAGGCAGGAGAAGATAAGGGGCATCATTATCACCCACGGGCACGATGACCACACTGGTGCCCTGCCCTATATACTGCCCCAGCTCAACGTGCCGGTCTATTCCACCAAGCTCACCAACGGACTTATCTCGGTCAAGCTCAAAGAAAACAAAGCGCTGGCTGGCGCCAAGCTCAATATTATCCCTGCCGGGGGCAGCTTCACCCTGGGAAAATTCAGAATCGAGTTCTTTCCGGTGTGCCACAGCATACCCGACGCCGTGGGGCTGATCATAAACACCCCGGTAGGCACCGTCGTCCACAGCGGAGACTTTAAGATTGACTACACGCCGGTTAGCGGCAAACCCACCGACCTCTCCCGGCTGGCCCAGCTGGGAAGCCAGGGCGTCCTGCTCCTCCTCGCCGACTCTACCTACGCCGAGCTACCCGGCTACACCCCGTCGGAGCAGGTGGTCGGGGAGAGTCTGGACAACGTCATGGCCAATGCCACGGGCAGGGTCATCATCACTACCTTTTCCTCGCTCATCTCCCGCATTCAGCAGGTCATTGACGCCGCCGCCAAACACCAGCGCCGGGTCTTTATCGTCGGGCGCAGCATGATAAAGACGTCGCAGATGGCGCTCAATCTGGGCTATCTCAGCGACCCGAAAGGCGTCCTGGCCCGGATTGATGAACTTAAGGGTATGCCGCGTAACAAGATTGTCCTTGTCACCACCGGCAGCCAGGGAGAACCCACCTCGGCACTGGTGCGCATGGCTAACCGGGACCACCGTCAGGTTCATATCCTGCGCGGCGACACCGTGGTCATCTCGGCGACCCCGGTGCCCGGTAATGAGGGGCTCATCAACCGGACGATAGATAACCTGTTCAAGCAGGGGGCGCGGGTGATCTACAGCAAACTGGCCCAGGTTCACGTCCACGGGCACGCCAGTCAGGAAGAACTGAAGCTGATCTTAAACCTGGTCAAGCCCAAGTTCTTTGTGCCGATACACGGGGAATACCGCCACCTGAGCCTCCATGCCAGGCTAGCTCAGTCGGTAGGCATCCCCGAGGAAAACATCTTCGTGCTGGAGGACGGCGACATCCTGGAGGTCGGCCGCGATACAGGTAAAATTACCAGTAAGATTACCTCAGGCAACGTCTACGTAGACGGCCTGAGCGTCGGCGACATCGGCAGCGTGGTTCTTCGTAATAGACGTATGCTCTCCAGAGACGGGATTGTGGTCGTCATTATCGCTGTGAACAAGCAGACCGGCAAGCTGATGAGCCGGCCTGACATCGTCTCCCGGGGCTTCGTGGACACCCGGGAAGCCACAGACATGCTCGAGGAAAGCCGTAACCTGGTCGCCCGCACCCTGGACCACAGCGGCGCCCACCCCGCCGAGTGGAGCCTGGTCAATACCAAGGTCAAGGACGTTCTCAACCGGTTTTTCTATGAGCAGACCAAGCGGCGCCCCATGATACTGCCTTTCATGGTAAAGGTGTAGCCAAGAGCCCGCCGCACCGGGTGGTTTTTATGGCCAAGAGAAGAGCGAAAACCCCAAATAAACCCAGAAAGACCAGGGGCAAGCCGGCAAAAAAGGAAAGCCTCTTTCACCTCCCCGGCTGGCGTATCGCCCTGCGCATCATCGCCGTGGCCGTTATCGTCGGCTTAGTGTCCTGGCAGTGGCCCAACATAAGCTCGTGGGCAAACAGCGTCCGGGACGAGACCCTGAGACTATTCGGCTGGGGACTGCTCCTACTTATCATCGCCCTGGTTATCCTGGGCATAGTACTGTGGTCGCGCCGAAAGGTCTCCTCCCCGCTGGTACGCTTTCGCCAGTGGTGGGGCGGCATCGCCTACACCTTCGCCGTCTGGGGGATACTCGCCTACTGGGGGCTGGGGGGCAGCATCGGTCAGTACCTCATCGGCTTCCCCGACTCCAGCTTTCTCGGCATCCCCCGAATAGCCGGGCTAATCCTGGCCGGTATCGCCCTCACGACCCCCGGCGCCTTCGCTCATGCCGCCAGAAAGGCAAACTCGTGGCTGGGGAGGCAACTACAGAGACGCCCCGCCCCCGAGCCCACCATTATTGAGACGCCACCCCCCATCACCATAATGCCACCGCCGCGCCCGCAACCGCCGCCTCCGACCTCTCCCACCCCGGCGATTACCCCGACACCACCCCTAGCGGCTGAAAAGCAGCCCATAACCACGCCGCCGTTACTCGCCCCGGCTCAGGAAGAGCTACGCCAGGTAGCCCAGGAGGTCTGGAGAAAATATGGCGAATCGCCGTCCCTGGTCAGCGACGACGGCTGGCGCCTGCCGCCGATTGACATCCTGGACTCGACCCAGGAGGTTGAGTTCGGCCAGGCGGATAACCTGCAGAGAGCCCGGCTTATTGAGGAAGCCCTGGCCAGCTACGGGGTCGAGGCCAAGGTAGTCCAGATAAACGCCGGACCCACCGTCACCCAGTTCGGTGTGGAACCGGGCTGGGACAGAAAGATGAAGGAGATAAGGGAACGGGATAAGGAAGGTAATGTCACCATCAGGCTGGAAGAGGTCTCCAAGACCAGGGTCAAGGTAGACAAAATCACCGGGCTGGCTAACGACCTGGCTCTAGCCCTGGCCGCCCCCAGCATCAGAATCGAGGCTCCGGTGCCGGGAAAGCCGGTGGTCGGCATCGAGGTGCCCAACACCACCATGGGCATGGTTAACCTGCGCGGCGTCATCGAGACCAGCTCCTTTCAGAAGCTAGGCGCTAAGTCCCGACTCACCCTAGCGCTGGGCAAGGGAGCCGGCGGGGAAGCCGTGGTCGGCGACCTGACTAAAATGCCGCACCTGCTCATCGCCGGAGCCACCGGCAGCGGCAAGACCGTATGCCTTAACTCAATCATCTGCTGCCTGCTCCTGCACAACTCGCCCAACAGCATCCGCTTCATTATGGTCGACCCGAAACGGGTGGAACTCACCCCGTTCAACAGCATACCCCACCTGGCGGTACCGGTTATCGTTGATACCAATAAAGCCCTGAGCACGCTCCGCTGGCTCAATCAGGAGATGGACAAGCGGTATCAAAAGCTGGCCGCCGCCAGCGCCCGCAACATCGAGGGCTACAACAAAGACCGGGAGGGCGAAGAGAAGCTCCCCTATCTGGTGCTCGTCATCGATGAGCTGGCCGACCTGATGATGGCCGGCTTCGACGAAGTCGAGCACATCCTCTGCCGACTGGCTCAGCTGGCCCGGGCTACCGGCATCCACCTCGTGGTCGCCACCCAGCGCCCCTCGGTAGACGTGGTTACCGGACTCATCAAGGCAAACTTCCCGACCCGCATCAGCTTCGCCGTCACCTCTCAGGTGGACTCGCGCACCATCCTGGACATCGGCGGTGCCGAAAAGCTGCTGGGGAGGGGGGACATGCTCTATATGCCCACCGAAGCCGCCAAGCCCAAGCGCCTCCAGGGATGCTACGTCTCCGACGCCGAGACC
>Ga0315545_1005311_pt1 | contig 10371 bp, 9 predicted proteins | sample SalMarSW160210MG_FD_203096 | JGI IMG/M metagenome (GOLD analysis project Ga0315545, IMG submission 203096) | Salt marsh sediment microbial communities from the Plum Island Ecosystem LTER, Massachusetts, United States - Salt Marsh Sediment SW1602-10 ...
CTCCTGATGAATTTCCGCTCTCAATTATACCATTTCTACCTGCTGAGGATATGTCATATGCACATTGCCAGCCCCTCCTTGAAGATTCTTCACCTATATTCAGCAGTCAGTGACTACGCAGACTGTGTATTTCAGCACCATTATCTTGGAAACCTTGAGCAATAGCAAAGGATTGCCCCGGGACTTCAGCTTGCCAGTGAGTATAGCCACTATGGGATTGAGTTGGCCAGAGCTGATATGTGCCAGATTCTCAAACCCAGCTTCCATGTACGCCGTCGGCTTGGCTATGGCATCATTCTGCAGCTCAAGTTTGCCTTGTTGGAGACGTAGTGTAACAGCTACATTTGATGTCGACTCCCTGATGACCATGCTCCCCTCCACCTTCTCAACGCTCCTATACCTCTTGGGATCCTTAAGGTTTATGTTCATGATCTCCTTGAGCATTATACCCAGACCATTCAGCTCTTCTCCTTCCTTCACCTTGACTTCAGGCATCTTCAATACACCTCCCTTCAAGGATGTCTCCTCAAAGCTTCTTCATCAATTTATCCCTTCACGGTGTATTATATTATAACTTATCGTGACAGTTGTGAAGGTATTGCTATGGAAAGCAGCACAGACGACAAAGATATCCACCGATGCGTCGCCGAATCAGTAGAATCACATGTTGCTTCAGATGGCAAGACTTATCTAGTCATCAGTCTGAAGACGACAGCTTCACTTTCCAGTTCGCAGGGAGTACCCGCCAAAGACGTGGAAATAACAGCGTTGAAGCAGGGGGTTATTCCCTGTCGATATCTCCGCAACATAGGCACAGTTAGTCTGGATGGGCAGATCAAGCTATTGCAGTCAACCGTCGCCGTGGTGGGGGCAGGAGGGTTGGGCTGCACCATTTATCGAGTTATTAGCCAGACAGGGAATAGGGCATCTGATTATCATTGATAACGACCGCTTCGCAGAGCAGAATCTAAACAGGCAAATCATGTCCACTGAAGGAAATCTGGGCCAATACAAAGTCATCGCGGCGGCAAAGAGAGTCAAGGAGATAAACTCAGCAACCACAGGTACGACATTTCGGGAAAGGTTGACTAGAAACAACGCTCAGAGTCTCCTTGCCGGCGCCCGGGTGGTGGTTGATGGACTTGATAACCTGTCATCACGATTGATGGTCGAGCAGGCTTGCCGTCAACTGGCGATACCCTATGTTTATGCCTCGATAGGCGGCTTCAACGGACAACTCATGACTATTTTCCCTGAGGACGTGGGGCTGTCTTCGCTTTATGGGCCATCCTCCAATACAGTGCCTGAACAGGGTATAGACACTAGAATCGGTAACCCTCCGGCCACAATGGTCATGATTGCCGCACTACAGGTTCAGGAGGTAGTAAAAATCATCGCCGGGGTCGGCACACCTATACGCAACCAGGTTCTTCTGGTAGACGTCAGGGAATGCACTATCGATAGAATCGAACTAGGAAAGTAGGAAGATGGCGTTAATCACGGTGCGCTTCTACAGTCTATGGCGTTCTTACCTAGGCACAGACAGCACCACTTTGCAGACTGGCGACATACAAGACGCACTTGCTCAGCTTGAAACGACATTTGGTCCTCGACTCCGGGAGAGACTCGAAACTGCCGGGGTCCATTTAGATGGAAGGATACAGGACTATTCACTTATTCTGTTGAACGGTATTGCACTGCGCAATATCAAGACCACCGCCCTGAAAGAAGGGGACGTGCTGCACGTCTTTCCGCCTGCCATCGGGGGGTAGCACCTTCAGAAACGTGGAGATGACCCTCGCCACCATAACAGGAGCAACATGGGCAAGGGATTGGTGCTGGCTGACCACAGTAGGTAACACCGGGCTGCGGATTTTGACGGGCGTTTTCAGATATGCTCTACAGGCGTAAGATAGGCAAGCCATTGGTGCGGGCAGTTGAGGTCATACTCTACAAGCCATTCAGTTAGCCGGGGATTGAGCTCTTCAGGGTCTAAAGACCTCTTGACACTGTAGGGAGTTATTGTTATAAAGAAGTAAGAAAGTTCTTTCTCGAGGCAATGCGTGGTGGTTCAGCTTCCTTTGGCAGTGAGCATCATTCAATCTAACTGAAAATGGGGACCGGTGCCGTGATGCGAAAAATCGTTCTTCTGGCCGTTGCTTGTGTCCTGCTGCTAGGCTTATCTTTATCAGGGTGTGGTTCTACTCCTACCGGTGACCCGGTAGTCACTTTCCCAGACCCGAATCTAGAGGCAGCCATAAGGGAAACCCTGAACAAACCGTCCGAATCCATTTATGCTTCTGAACTCGCTGGCTTGGCGAGCCTTTCAACTTACACTTTCAATAGAGGGATCCAGAGTCTATCGGGGCTTCAGTATTGTACCAACCTGACGAACCTCTACCTTGGGTCTAACCAGATAAGCGATATCTCCGCTCTGGCCAACCTTACCAACCTGACGGAGCTCGAGCTTTTCGGCAACCAGATAAGCGATATCTCCGCTTTGGCCAACCTCACCAACCTGACAGACCTCGAGCTCTGGGCCAACCAGATAAGTGATATCTCCCCTCTAGCCAACCTCATCAATCTGGCACATCTCGACCTTGCCAGTAATCAGATAAGTGGTGTCTCTCCTCTGGCCAACCTCACCAGACTGACTGAACTCTGGCTCAGCGACAACCAGATAGGCGACATCTCTCCTCTGGCCAGCCTCACCAACCTGACGGACCTCCGCCTCGAAGGTAATCAGATAGGCCACATCGGTCCCCTAGTGGAGAATGCAGGACTTTCGGAAGGGGATTCTGTTGTCCTCTATGGGAATCCGCTGAGCTCAGATTCCATTGACATATACATACCTCAGCTTGAGGCGAGAGGTGTGACTGTCGAATACTAGACGTCGGGCAATTGAGCCAAGGCGGCAAGACACCCGACAATGGCATTGCGCAACCGCCTGTCTTGTTATCTGATTACGCAAACCGGGAGTGTTGTATTGTGACCATGCCCGACCAAACCCACACGCTGAACGGCAAGAGTATTATGTCCTTGTGTCCCCGCAATCCCATTCATATTCCAGGGGCTCACGAAACCTCTCACTTCCGGGCTATCTTTGGCGGTTTTTACCCTGGGAAAGTGCCTTTGTAACCCAATTTGACGGTAGCTCTTTCAAACTCCCAGGCAAGCTCCCCTTCGTTATCTGTCTGCAGGTTTTCTATGGGCTGGTTGACAAGATAGCGCACACAATAAATGAAATCTGCCGCCAGGGATACCAACGGAAAAGAGAACCCAACATGCTAATCCCCCAATAAGTTAGTACCTCGTATAGTTAGAAATTTACGATCCAACAATCTCCTGTTGGGTTGGGCGCTTGAATCATTTGACACGTAGCCAGGAGGGAAGTCTCAATTCTTTGCCAGGCTCAGCACGCAGCTAGGTCAGCACCGTTTGATGGGGGCTCAGACGGTTCTGGGCCACCAATACTTGTAGCACAGGACACCCCAGACTAAGGCCGGAAAAAGGGCGGTGCCCAGAGTGATAAACAGGATGACAGAGAGATGCTGCGGAGCGGCAACGCCTGTAAGAGAAAGCCGGGCGAACACAAGTATGGTGATCAGGTGTACGAGGAACATTATAAGGATGGCCAGGGGAATGAAGATGAAGCGCCGCCGCCAGGCCAGTGCCGGGGTCGCAGCAATGAGCGAGATGACCAAGAGCATTCCGTAGTGCAGGGCTGAGCCAGGGATGAAACCATACAGCACAATCTCTCCCGGCTGCTGCGTGGCGATACATATAGAGTCCTCTTCCAGGAAATTTTGCCGCCTGACCTCTTCGTCAAAGTCCGCCCCCAGGATGATGTCAGCCCTGCTTAGTCTATCCGTCACTGCTACCAGGGCACGATTGTAAGGCATGGCAATGAAGAAACTCCACAGTACAGAAATGGCAATGAGGATGCCGACAGCTTTGCCGGCAAAGATAAGAATAAGCCTAGTGCGCGGTGACACGGACAAGCTTCTCCACCCAGAAGAGCCACAGAACAATGGCTACCACGATCATCACGGGCTGCCATATCAGAAAATGGGCCGTATTAAAGAAACTAGGGGAAAAGTGGCCGCCGATGAAGAACAGGCTCACTGTGCGCACCAGGTTAAGGACGAATATCGCCACTATGCCCAAAGCAGAGCCAACTGCCTTCTGTTTCGCTGTACTGGGATAAGCCAGCACAGCGCAGACAACAATAGCCATAGGAATAAGGCCGGTGCATTCCGTGACGATGCGCATAGCGTAGTCGGGCGATGAGATTAATGTGCCGTCTACCTGAGCTGAGGCACCAAACAGATTCACGATGGCGCCGGTAGCCCGGGCAGTAAATGTGAGGAGGCCCGCCAGTGCATCGGTCTCCACCATGCGCGCGTGGATAAGCATGAATGCCAGAACACCGCCACCAAAAATAAGGCCGCCTTTCACCGCCACTCGGTGCCGTCTCAGGCCCAACTTGATGGCCTCAATGGACGCAACGAAATGCGCCCGGAGGGGCTGTCTTTGGCCTTTGTTAACAGTGCCCCGCCCTTCCGGGCGGGGCACTGCACCCTTCTTGTGCTTTTTTGCCATTGCCTTTTCAGGCTAACTCATTCACAAAGCTAATCGCTTCCTCCTCACCGTCCAAACCAGCAATCCAGCAAACATGGTTATCATGGCGATTATGCCCCACTCGTTCATGGCAGGTACCGTGACCGGAATATCCTTGATTTCCTCGCGGTTTCCGAACTCAACCCGGGCACAACCTGTACCGGTCGTCACAGTCACCTTTTGCCTGTACGGAGGGTCACCGCCGGGTTCGGTATTGTACCATCCTGCCTTCAATTCCTCGGTCACAGTGTACTTACCGGCAACAGGAAGGTCAACCTGGACACACCCATCATCCCCTGTAGTCACCCATTCATCATAACCATATCCCGTGACTCGGAATCTCCAGTCAGGCAGCCATGGCTCACCAGTATCCCACATGCCATTGACGTTGGAATCCTGGTACTTGCATATGATCAGGCAAGTCGGAGGGGCACTGTTGCCGAAGTTCACCTGCCGGCTCTCGCCTACAGGTACTGATTGCTGCTTGTCGTAGGGAGCGGGGTCACCCGGGTCCGTGCACACCCAACCGGCCTTGAGAGTCTCGGTGATGGTGTAGAGGATATCCGCATTGACCTGCAGCCTGATCTTCCCATCAGCACCAGTATGGTAAGGTGCAGTGGGATTCCCGGTCACAGCGGGAGGTGTAGGAGAAACGGTGAATTCCCAGTTCGCTAGCGGCGTGTCTCCAGCATTGTAGCTGGCACTGTTGTCCGCATCACGGTACTTAAATATGACCAGCTCAGCCAGAGGCTTGTTACCGAAGTCCACCTGCACAGAGCCATCCGGAGATACCGTGGCCGTCTTTCGATAGGTGCCATCACCCGGGTCGGTATTTACCCAGCCACTAGGTAGAGGATGGACTTCAGTTATGGTGTACACAGTGTCGGCATTGACCGTCAGTGTGATCTTCCCGCTAGCATCAGTCAGGTAAGGTGGTGTCGGATTCCCGGTCACAGCCGGAGGCGTAGGAGAAACCGTGAACTCCCAAGCCGCTAATGCTGAATCTCCGGTATTGTAGGTGCCACTGTAGTCCTCGTCATGGTACTTGAATATGATCAGCTCACCCAGAGGCTTGTTGCCAAAGTCTACCTGCACAGAGCCGCCCGGAGATACCGTGGCTGTCTTTCGATAGGTGCCATCACCCGGGTCGGTATTTACCCAGCCCGTGGGTAGAGGGGTTTCCTCGGTGATGGTGTAGAGGGTGTCAGCATCGACCTCGAATGTGATCTTGCCGTTGGCATCAGTCAGGTAAGGCGCTGTGGGATTTCCAGGCACGGCTGGAGGCGTAGGAGAAACCGTGAACTCCCAGCCCGCTAATGCTGAATCTCCGGTATTGTAGGTGCCACTATAGTCCTCGTCATGGTACTTGAATATTATCAGCTCGGCCATAGGCTTGTTGCCAAAGTCCACCTGCTCAGAGCCGCCCGGAGCTACCGTGGCTGTCTTTCGATAGGTGCCATCACCCGGGTCGGTATTTACCCAGCCCGTGGGTAGAGGGGTTTCCTCGGTAATGGTGTAGAGGGTGTCAGCATTCACCTGGAATGTGATCTTGCCGTTGGCATCAGTCAGGTAAGGCGCTGTGGGATTTCCAGGCACGGCCGGAGGTGTAGGAGTAACCGTGAACTCCCAGCCCGCTAATGCTGAATCTCCAGTATTGTAGGTGCCACTGTAGTCCTCGTCATGGTACTTGAATATTATCAGCTCAGCCAGAGGCTTGTTGCCAAAGTCCACCTGCTCAGAGCCACCCGGAGCTACTGTGGCCGTCTTTCGATAGGTGCCGTCACCCGGGTCGGTATTTACCCAGCCCGTGGGTAGAGGGGTTTCCTCGGTAATGGTGTAGAGGGTGTCGGCATTGACCGTCAGTGTGATCTTCCCACTAGCATCAGTCAGGTAAGGTGGTGTGGGATTTCCAGACACGGCGGGAGGCGTAGGACTAACCGTGAACTCCCAGCCCGCTAATGCTGAATCTCCAGTATTGTAGGTGCCACTATAGTCCTTGTCATGGTACTTGAATATTATCAGCTCAGCCAGAGGCTTGTTACCAAAGTCCACCTGCACAGAGCCATCCGGAGATACCGTGGCCGTCTTTCGATAGGTGCCATCACCAGGGTCGGTATTTACCCAGCCACTAGGTAGAGGATTTGCCTCGGTGATGGTGTACTCAGTGTCGGCATTGACCGTCAGTGTGATCTTCCCACTAGCATCAGTCAGGTAAGGTGGTGTGGGATTTCCAGACACAGCAGGAGGCGTAGGAGTAATGTCGAACTCCCAGCCCGCTAATGGTGAATCTCCTGTATTGTAGGTGCCACTGTAGTCCTCGTCGTGGTACTTGAATATTATCAGCTCAGCCAGAGGTTTGTTGCCAAAGTCCACCTGGTCAGAGCCGCCCGCAGGCACCGTGGCCGTCTTCTGATACGTGCCATCACCCGGGTCGGTATTTACCCAGCCCGTGGGTAGAGGCGTTACCTCGGTAACGACGTAATCACCGGCGGGTATGTCATGAATGGTGACTAAGCCACTAGCATCGGTGGTATATGTGCCTGACAAGCCGGCAACCGTGAAGTCCCAGTTCTCTAACGGCTCATCTCCAGCATTGTATGTATGACTGTAATCTTTGTCATGGTATTTGAATATCGTCAGGTTACCAAGGCCCTGGTTGCCAAACTTCACAACGATGGTCGCACCAGCAGGGTCTGGGACGCTGAAGTTCTTCGTAAGCGGAGTGATGGCGCTGCCGCCGGGGTCGGTGTTTGTCCAGCCACTCTTCAGCGTTTCGGTGACGTTATAGCCGCCCGAGTTCAGGACATCCACGAAGAGTTGAGGTCCCACAAGGCACTGGGGAGGGGCAGTAGGATCGCCGCTCTGGAAAACCGCATACCCACTGCTATTAGTTACACCCCAAAAGTCACCACCAGCATCGCCGGGATTGCCGAGCAAGGGGCGGGGGGGGCTGACGTGGGGGGGAGGGCAGCTGACGGTAAAGTTCCAGCCGGATAGGGGCGGCTCCGTGCCACCGTTATCGGTGCCATCGCCGTCCAGGTCATTGTACTTGTAGACCTGTACCCGCTGCCTTACCCAGAAAGTCTGCAGGGCGGCAGACTCGTTCTCCACCTCCTCAGACGAGAAGTAAAGTCTTGCTTCATATTCACCTGCCTTCGCCCCGGCACCAAGACTCCAGTTATAAGCATAGGCAGGGTCGCCCATGCCCGGATCACCCACGCTCTGCAGGAAATTGTAAACAGGAGAAGTCTTACCGCTAAGGTCAAAGGTGTCATTATGGACGAGAAAACCATCAGGGTCAAATATTTCAAGAGTTGCATAGTCTGGCGTAGTATCAAACGTTATCTTCCACCAGAACGACTCGGGCGTGGCCCCATTATTGAGAAGATAGCAAGGCGGATTGGGGCTTCGCCACAGGCTAACATCGGCCGTTGCCTGAACGATTGCCGGGCTCAGCAGCGGAATGCCGATCACTGCCAGCACGGCTAAGATAGGTATGATCCGAACCATCAACGAACGCACTTTTTTCATTATCTTCCTCCTTTTGTGTATTAATTGCAAAGGTACTGCTAATAGCTTACCATAATGACGACAAAAAATACCTTTCGGTTACTCTCTCCCGCTCTTGGAATCGAGAATATATAAGCGACATCCCTAGATTCGCCACACCTATCAGGCTACCACGCCTCCACCCACTTTGTCAATAGATATCGCCAAAATTTGTCGATTTTCTATGATTTTGTCACCCCAACTATCAAGCGACAATGTCACCATCAAAATGCTCAGCTTCGTGCCCTGTGGCGCCTCGCAAATATGACAGCCGCGGCGACAATGGCGGCGCCAAGGGCAATCCAGAGCCCCAAGGAAGCGAAGCTGCCTGTGCCAGCCGTCTCCGAGTCCTCAGGTGGCGGAGGAGGCTTGCCAGGCTCCCGGTCGCCAAACTCCACAACGATGGTCTCTCCAGCAGGGTCCGGGACGGTGAAGGTCTTCTGATAAGGAGCACTGCCGCCGGGGTCAGTGTTCTCCCAGCCATCCTTCAGTGTTTCGCTGACGTTATAGGTACCTGATTTCAAAATATCACGGTAGGCTTCAGTTCCCAGAGCGCAAGGGGAAGTCGGATTGCGGCTGTCGAAGATCGCATACCCAGTGCTGTCAGTTGTACCTGAAAAGTCCTCAGGGCCACTGACAGAAAAGTCCCAGCCAGATAGGGCCGGCTCGCCATCGTCGATGCCATCGCCGTTCAGGTCATTGTACTTGTAGACACGTACCCGCTGCATGATCCAGAAAGTCTGACTGGCGGAAGACTCTCGCCCAATGCTAGAGTAGAATGCAAATTCTGCACGATATGTACCTGCCTTTATCCCGGGACTAAAACTCCAGTTATGAGAATAAGCAGGGTCGCCCATGCCCGCATCACCTATGGTGTTCTCGGGATTGTAAACAGGAGAAGTCGTGCCAGTGAGGTCAAAGGTCTCTGTATGGACCACAATACCATCAGGGTCAGTCACCGTAAAAACTGCCTCGTCCGGCACTGTACCGAATGTTATCTTCCACCAGAACGCCTGCGCTGTATCTCCATCATTGAGAAGATAGCAAGGCGGATTAGGGTCCCGGTGCAGGTCAATTTGGGATTGAGCCTCGACACCCTCCGGATTGGCCAGCAGCATGCCCAACACCGCTGCTGCCACGAGCACCATTACCGAATGCAATACCACACTATGCTTGCCTCGCCGCTCGCTGTACTTAACACATATTGATGCCCAGGCCGCCCTACACAGGCTCACGGCCAGCCGTAGGTCATAGGGGTTTCTCTCGCCTTGAGTTGTCATCCGCATAGTATCATTGCCTGCCCCGGCAGAGCCGAAGACGCCGCAGTTTCAGCCCGGCATCAGCGCTGGCGCCTGGTTGACCGCCTATGTCTGACGGAGCAGCGCCTCTCTTATACAATACCGAGAATAACCGAATCACAGGAGTCTGTCAACAGGGATGGGCCATCATTATGAGGATCCCGTGAAAAACCCCTCTGCAATTCGGCGGGCGGTGCAGTCCCAATCTTGCCGGGTCATGGCCTCCTCTTCAAAGATCTCACTTTCGGAGAAACGTGCTCTCGCCATCGCCCCTGGAGACCGTGATGCCCACCTCATCTGCGCCCCAAGAAGCACGAATACCAGAATCAGAAAGTAGTTCAGGTCCAACCGCCTGAACTCCAGAATTGTGTCTCTTTGGCATTTCGCTTTGTCATTTGTCATTGGTTAGTCTACCCGGCGACTCCGGCGGTTGGCATAAAGCTCCTCTCCCAATGCCCGGTAGACTAGAGGCGGATCCAGCACGGTTATGAGAGGATGGAATCACGGGAACTACCAGACGAGAAAACCCGGGCCTAGGTTCGGCGGTGCTTCAGTACGACCAGGCCGGCACCGACTGCAATGGCTGCAAGCAGCGCAATCCAGGGTAACAACACGCGCAGCTTGTTTATGGGATAGGTCTCCCAACCCACCTGCAGGGGAAGCTCGCCGAAGTAGTGGGCCGGGTCGCTGTCGTCCACCTTTACGGCACCGTAGAAGCCTTCAACAGTGGCGATATCCGAGTGCTGCTCCATGGCCCAGGTCAGCTTGCCATAGTAGGTCACTTTTGCACCCTCGGCCAGAGTGGCGATCGGGAAAGTGGCCACAGCAGTGCAAGCCTCGTTAGTGTAGAAAGTCGACATATGCGTATCGCTCAGCGTGATACTGGTGAGGTCCACATTGCCAG
>Ga0315545_1005313_pt1 | contig 10366 bp, 8 predicted proteins | sample SalMarSW160210MG_FD_203096 | JGI IMG/M metagenome (GOLD analysis project Ga0315545, IMG submission 203096) | Salt marsh sediment microbial communities from the Plum Island Ecosystem LTER, Massachusetts, United States - Salt Marsh Sediment SW1602-10 ...
TGAGTAAAATTACTTTTGAAAAGGATAGTAGCCTACCGAATATTGCATCAGTTGTATCGGTAAAATTAAATAACGGCAATGAATACAAAAAGGAAATTATTTATCCCAAGGGAGACCGGGTTCATAATCCGATTAGAAGGGAAGAATTATTGGAAAAATTTCATCGTCTATTGTCAAATTCAGCGAAACCCATAACTGATAATGTGGCCAAATTAATTATAGATGCCATTGATAATATTGAGAAAGTTATTGATGTAGAAAAGGAAATTATATTGCCTCTGATTCCATAATTTTTTATATTGGGGGGAGGAATTGTGAGGATTATTAGAAATAGCAAGTTATGTTATGGTTGTCAAATATGCCAATTAGCTTGTTCTTTTCATCACAATAAGGCCTTCTGGCCTGATCGTAGTAGTATACATGTGTCTCGTAATCCGCAGAATGGAATCATTAAGTGGCGGGTAGATGCAACTTGTGATAAATGTGTAGGAGAGGATGAACCTTTATGTGTGAAGTATTGTATGTATGGAGCACTTCAGGTTTTGAACGAGAATGCTAAAGAACAGGAGGTTAAAAAATAATGACTATAACTGGTAAGATCAAAGGTTGTTTAGCAGGGAAAATTTTAAGGGTAGATTTATCTACGAAGAATATATGGACCGAGGAAACCGAGAAATATGCAGAGAAGACATTAGGTGGTCGAGGGATTAATTCCTTGATTATGATTAACGATATATCCCCCCAAGTAAAATGGTATGATGCAGAAAATCTCCTTTGTTTTGGAGTAGGTGCTTTAGTTGGTACAATGACTCCGGGTGCCTGTAGAACAGATGTTTCAACTGTAAATGTGTTTAATGGAGGCAAGGGTTCGTCTAATGTGGGTGGTTTTTGGGGACCAGAGTTGAAATATGCTGGATTTGATAATTTAATTATTATTGGTAAATCGAATAAACCGGTTTATCTATATATAAACGATAGTCATATAGAGATTAGAGATGCTGATTTTATCTGGGGTAAAACTATTTTGGAAACAGAGAGAATATTAAGACAAAAAATTGGTGATAATGAAATAAAGATTGCATCAATTGGACCTGCGGGAGAAAATAGAATTAGAGGTTCGGCAATTATTATTGATACAGCTAAAGCTGCTGGAGGTTCTGGAGTAGGATGTGTTATGGGAGATAAAAAACTTAAAGCTATTGTGGTCCGTGGACATGGGAAAATTGAGGTAGCTGAACCAGAAAGATTTATGAAAGTAGTATCGAAGTGTTACCAAAAGTGTAAAAATAACCTCAATAAAGAAGCATGGCGCAGATCTCCTTTAAATTTTTATGCTGACCCTGAATGGAAAGAGTGGAACACAAGTATTGTCGTAAGGAATGGACAAGATGACTATTGGGAGAAAGAGAAAAGAATAGAATTAATGAATCCCAAAACAGGTATTCCTAGTATGAAAAAAAAGGTAAGAGCCTGTTACAGTTGTCCAATTGGCTGTATGCCTTTTATGAAAATCAATAATGGAAAATATAAAGGCACAAAAGGGGAAGGTTTGTGGGTTAATGCTATTTGGGGGCATGCTTGCAGATTTGATATATCAAATCCAGAATCAATAGTGAAAGCATGGTTACTTACCAATGAGTTAGGATTAGATGGGGACTATGTCGCTGCTGGATTGTCATGGGCTTTTGAATTATATGAAAAGGGAATAATTAACAAAAAAGATACTGAAGGTTTAGAGTTAACTTGGGGTAATGGAGATGTTTTAATTAAAATGATTAGAAAACTAGCGTATCGAGAAGGTTTTGGGTCTATACTAGCGGATGGTATGGTGGAGGCTGCTAAAAAGATTGGGCACAATTCAGAATATTATCTTATTCATGTAAAGGGGCAGCCTTCTATTGAATCTTTTCGTGTACCAAAAGGTTGGGCACTTGCTGTATCTACATCACCTATTGCAGGGAGGCATTTAAGAGGGGCAACTTTCGGAAGTGATGATTGTGGTCCCAAACCACGACCGGGAAAATTTAATGTGATTGATTACCAGAATCAAGCAATTGGAGTTGTATGGCAGGGGAAGACTAAGGAAATAGAAGATAATTTAGGTATTTGTAGTTATGTCGGAACTTGGTTTGGAGCTAATTTTCTTGACATAGAAGATTTCGTAAATTTAATTAATGCTGGGATGGGGCTTAACTTGACGAGTAATGATTTAATGAACTACTATGCACCTATAGGAAGAAATCTTGAAAAAGCGTTTAATGCACTTCATACTAATATGTCACGGCAAGATGATCTTCCTCCAAAAAGATTTAGAGAGGAAGAAGTGAAATCTGGACCTTACAAAGGTTTTAAGATTGATGAAAACGAATACAATGAAATACTTGATGAGTTTTACGAGTTATGGGGATGGGATAAAAAAACTGGAATGCAAACTTGGTCAAGTTTAGAAAAACTTGATATGAAGAATATCGCTAAAGAGTTATTAAGAAAAAGTAAGTTAGTTATATAAAATTAGTTAGATTTTACTCATTTCGAGTAGTGTTAGCAATTTAGCTTAGGAAAATTAGTTACGCAGTTATCTTTCCTATAGAATATTAAAAGCAAAATATTCAAAAAAGGAAGAAGAAGCACACCTAACCAAAGAAAATTTTATTGCAAGTCTCAAATATAGTGTACTGCAATATGTACGAAAAAAATAAGAATATTACTTATACCTAATAGAACATTTAATGTATCCAGAGCTATCTACTACAAGTGGTTAAAGAGTTACTAGACTAAACCTTTAGACTAAATATTTTAAATCTTAACAACCAGGTATCTCCAAGAGCTATCCTTGGCAAATAACCACTCATATTACTTTGGAGGCTAATAGTCTAAAGAGTAATATGGAGGAATCCTTCTCTCAATAGATAGTATTATCTCTTTATATGAAAGAGTAGAAAGTGTAAACACCACTTAAAAGTAATACAAATTATATAAAATTAAATAAATTGAAGGAGAAAAAATAATGGAATTAGGTATTCGGGATAAAGTATCCATCGTAACTGGCGGTGCAAGCGGTATTGGGAAAGCTACCTCTTTGGCATTGGCTGAAGAAGGAAGCAATATAGTTGTGATAGATCTTTCTTTTAAAGAAGCTGAAAAAGTGGCGGAAGAAATTAGGGGTTTAGGAAGAGATGCTCTTGCATTACAAGTTGATGTGAGCAAGAAGTCTGAAGTGCAAGATATGGTTAAAAAGGTTTTAGAAAAATTTCAAAGAATTGACATACTCATCAACTGTGCAGGGATTTTACGCTTTTCACCAATAGAGGATCTTACTGAAAAAGACTGGCAGGATATCTTGGATGTGAATCTAACCGGTACATTCTTATGCTCACAGGCGGTCATTAAAACAATGAAGAAGCAGAAAGCCGGTAAAATTGTAAATATATCCTCTACTGCTGCAAAGGTGGGGGGTGTAAAAGCTGCAGCTAGCTATTCTGTATCAAAAGCGGGTGTTTCTAATCTAACAATTTGCTTAGCTCGAGAACTGGCTCCATTTAAAATCAATGTCAATGCGATTGCACCAGCCATGGTAGATACACCTATGACTAATCAACCGGGATATGGAAAAGAAGCAAAGGAAAATTTTGTGAAAAATATTCCATTGGGTTTAGGACTTCCGCAAGATATTGCTAACGCCATATTATTCTTAGTCTCTGATAAATCTCGTTATATCACCGGAGAGATATTAGATGTTAATGGTGGGTTTATTATGGATTAAATTACCATTATCCATCTGGGGAATAAATAGATATTCTGTATAGTTTCTAAACTTTGTTATAAAATTAAGAATATATATAGAATATTCGTAATGGAGGTTATGATGAACAGGCGTGAACAATCTATTCACCATGATAGAATTTATCCTAATAGGCAGTTAAGAGGAAAGAAATTTAATTAACTTAGTAAAATGAGGACGATTGAAATGATTCAATAAAATTTTAAAAAATTAAAAGGTGGTGATAAACATGATTGACATCAATAAACTGAAGATTAGTACATTATGTGAAAACTCGGTGGCAGATTCATACTATCTGGGAGAATGGGGCTTTAGTGCTTTTATTAACATTGACAATAAATATAAACTTCTTTTTGATACCGGTATGGGAAGAGCGATACTTCCTAATGCAGATGCGCTGGGGATTGACTTATCCGCTATTGAAGGTATTCTGCTCAGTCATGGACATGATGACCATACAGGTGGATTAAGGTTACTTTTAGAACGTATTCATTACTTAAAACCGGAAAAAAAATTTGAAATTTTATGTCATCCTGATGCAGTAAAACCGAAGTATGTAAGGCATTCTCCGGAACAAGATTATTACTACGCAGGTATTCCTTTTAATTTGGAAGAACTGGAGAAATATGGAGCAAAATTTAAATATTCGAAAAAGCCCGTCTGGTTGACTGAGAATATTGTAAGCAGTGGGGAAATACCGATGACGAATAATCTTGAACAGGTGACAGAGATCTGTTATTTAAAGGATAATGGTAATTTTTATAGCGACCCTGTATTGGATGATCAAGCCCTTTTTATTATTACAAATTTAGGTTTGGTTGTAATTTTAGGTTGTGCTCACCGGGGAATGATCAATACAATTCAACATGCTCGGGAAGTAACCGGAGTGAAAGATGTCTATATGGTAATAGGCGGTACTCATTTGGTAAAAGCATCTAAAGAGAGACTTGATTTTACCATTTCCCAGATGGAAGAAATGGGGATTCAAAAAATAGGAGTATCTCATTGTACAGGCTTAAGAAGTGCTGCCTATTTTTGTAATTATTTCTCAGAAACAACATTTTTTTACAATAATGCCGGAACCGTAATTAAATTTGATAATCAGAAAATGCAGATAAAGTCTTTTTAATCATAGTTCTTAATAATTAATTAATAGTTCTTAATAATTAATTAGATGTATCATTTTTTTATGAAGCCAAATAAAACTTATCTTACTTGGAAGAATAGAAAATACCTACAAATAAGAAGATAAACGAATATAAAGAGATCATAAAATAATCAAATTATAAAGAAAGGTGTAAAATAAAATGGCAGAACAACATAATGTGGATAAAGAGCAGGAACAAATGGACCGATTGTATCATTGGATATTAGAATCTGAATATGAAGATTTTCCTGCTGAACTAGTATCATATTCAAAAATGTTGGTGTTGGATGTTCTTGGATGTATTATCGGTGGTTCAAAGGAAGAGGCAATTCCTGAAGTTGTCAGCTTTGTTCAGGAACATGGTGGAACGAAAGAAAGCTACCTTCCGATATACGGAGGTCAATATTCTGCTGCAATGGTAGGTTTTGCTCTGGGAAGCATGGCAAGATCACTGGATTTTGGTGATGTACATATGCAGGGAAGCCATACTTCCGAATATGTTTTTCCTACATTACTTGCGGCTACCGGATTAAAAAATAAAGTAACAGGTTTGGATTTTCTTAATGCATTTATCATAGGTAACGAAGTATTGATAAGGATGGGAATAGCCAGCAATTGGAAAGCCGCAATTATCAATCAGGTATACCGTGGTGGTCATTTTATTTTTGGTGTTATTGCAGCAGTTGCTAAATTATTGGGTTTAAATCAAAAAGAATTAAATAATGCAATGGGAATGGCAATAGGAAAGATTCAACCTCATCATACTCCTTTAATATTGAAATACCCTTCACATATGGTTCGCCTGCATCATGGATTTATTGCCCAGGATGCAATAAACATTTGCCTGTTGGCTAAAAAAGGGTTGACAGGTCCCGGTAATGTTATATTGGGAGAGGGTGGATTTCTTGACCGTTTTCCAAAGGCAATGAGGAATCCTGATGCCGTTACAAAAAAACTTGGAAAAATCTGGCATCTTTTGGAAACAAGCATGAAACCTTATCCTGCTTGTAAATGCACGCATACAGGGATAGAAGCTTTATTATTATTAATGAAAGAATATAAATTTAGTGCCAAAGAAATTGCCAGCATCCATGTCAAAGAGAGCAGTTTTAGCTATTCAATTGTTTGTGTTCCTGAAGATAGGGTTTATCAGCCCGATACCAAACCGGAGTCCCAATTTAGCTTGCCTTATGTTTTATCTATTGCTGCATTAAATCAAAATGTATGGTTGGATAGTTACACCCCTGAATTAAGAAATCGGGCAGATGTTAAAGACATGATGAGTAAAATTACTTTTGAAAAGGATAGTAGCCTACCGAATATTGCATCAGTTGTATCGGTAAAATTAAATAACGGCAATGAATACAAAAAGGAAATTATTTATCCCAAGGGAGATCGGGTTCATAATCCGATTAGCAGGGAAGAATTATTGGAAAAATTTCATCGTCTATTGTCAAATTCAGCGAAACCCATAAGCGATAGTGTGGCTAAATTAATCATCGATACTATCGACAATATTGAAAAAGTTCATGATGTAAAAGAGCAAATCATTCTGCCTCTCGTTTAATAGAAAACCCTTTTCTTTGATCTAACAGGAGGGTAATTTGATAAAATGATAGAAAAATTTTGTACCAGATAAATTAACTATTTGGTATTTTTCCAAAAGAGTTGTAAAATACCCGTTCATATAATAATTTATTTTCACTATTCGGCATTTTTTCTTCATCAGGGTATCCAAGGGCAATAATTGAGAGGACGTTTATATTTTTCGGTATTTTAAGTATTTCCCTGATATGTTCTTCGGCAGTTTTGCTTTCCGAATGCATTCTTTTTCTTATTTGAATCCAGCAGCTGCCTAAACCCAGCCAATGTGCGGTTAACATAATGAAGGTAGAAGCAATAGAAGCGTCTTCAATCCAGACATCGGATAGATTCTGATCTGCGGTAACCACGATTCCCAGGGGCGCATTCGACAAGAATGCAGAGCCATGCATCTTGGACAAAGATAACCGGGATAGTAAATGATTATCATCAACCACAATAAACTGCCAGGGATAGTTGGCATGAGAAGACGGAGACAATAATGCAGCCTGAATTATTTTGTCTCTCTTTTCTTGCTCTACTTTTTTATTTTTATATTTTCTAATGCTTCTCCGTTTGCTTAACAATGATAATAGATTAAGTTCCATCTCATAGCACCTCTTTTAAAATATTTTTTATCTTTTAAAGGATATATTAGGTCGATTTATTTATTTTTTTCATGACCATAGTATCATATTTTTCCTACTTTTGTGTTAGATTGTATCAAAAAATGCTGAGTTCAGCTATAATAATAACGACATATTTTTCATGTTAATACAAATCCAAGAGATGTAAATCATAATATTTTATCATTATAGGAAGGATACAATAAAAATTGCCAAAAATATTTCCAGTGATCCGATTTCAACAGGATTTAGCAAACTGGTATCAAGTCAGCCATCGTTCATTACCCTGGAGAGAAACAAAAAATCCTTATTACATATGGATTTCGGAAATCATGTTACAACAGACCCAGGTCAATACTGTTAACCAATATTTTCCCCGATTTATTGAAAGATTTCCCACAGTGGAAAGCTTGGCTAATGCTTCAATAGAAGAAGTGCTGAAATATTGGGAGGGTCTTGGCTATTATAACCGGGCAATAAAACTCCACCAGACCTCCCAAATGGTTAAAAATGAGTTTCAAGGTCGTTTTCCTGACAATTATCCACAGCTTCTTGATCTGCCCGGTATCGGATCCTATACTGCCGGTGCCATTGCCAGTTTTGCTTTTAATTTACCGGAACCGGCCATAGATGGAAATGTTTTCCGGGTAATAAGTCGAATTTTTCTTATCACCGCAAATAATGGCAAGGCAAAAACAAAACAAAAAATACGGCAATTTGTTTTAAATATTATGCCTCGGGAAGAGACCGGTATTTTTAATCAAGCACTCATGGAACTTGGCGCTACCATCTGTACCCCTCGCCGGCCTAAATGTTTCGGGTGTCCTGTTTGCTATACCTGCAAAGCATTTCTGAGTAAAAAGCAGGAAGTCATTCCCGATTTAGGAAAGAAAGCAAAGCCAAAAAAGATTTCCATGGAAATGGCACTCTTATCAAAAGAAAATAAAATATTACTGATTAAACGTCCTCCTAAAGGGCTTCTTGCCAATATGTGGGCTTTGCCGGCAACGGAAGTGAAAAGAGGAAATCCCGGAGGCTACAGTATTCGAAATGACCTGGAAAATTTTTATCAAATAAAAATCCATCAGAAACCTGTTTTAATTGGAACAGTAAATCATGCTTTTACCCACCGGGTATGGTTGATGAAATTATATCATTTTTCTTCATTTTCAGATGGCAATTTTGGTTCACTTAAAGAAAAATGGGTATCCCTTTCTCAATTAAACGATTATGCGATACCCACTGCTTTTAAAAAACTCTTTAATTTACTGTCGTCAAGTCAGAAGGAGATAACTCCATCCCATAGCAGGAAAGGTTCTCTCGATAATCCCAAGCGAATTGAATAAAATAGCATTCAGGAATGAAAAAGTGATAAAATAGTCGAGTCAATGAATATTTTTTCTAAAACCATTGATCATAAGGATATAGCCATGAATAAAAGAGGATATTCACAAAAAGCTTCGGAATATTTAAAAACCCTGTGTGGGGTAAAACCCAATAGACGGACCGGCTCAAAGGGCAATCGTAGGGCCACAGATTTTTTTTATGATACCATAAAACCATGGGGATATAAGATAGATACTACTCCCTTTACCTGTTTGGATTTTGAAAGCGGTGAAGTTGCTTTGGTATGCCGTGAGAATTCATTTGAAATTTGCATCAGTCCGTATTCCTTGGGATGTGATGTAACAGCCGAGCTGGTGACAGTCTCTACCATAGAGGAGCTGGAAAAATGTTATTGCACCGGTAAAATTTTACTGATGAAGGGGAAGATTTGTGCCGAGCAATTGATGCCCAAGAATTTTGTTTTTTATAATCCCAGACATCATAAGAGAATAGTTGCCATTTTAGAAGAAAGGCAGCCGGCTGCCATTATCACGGCAACAGCCAGGAAGCCGGAATTAGTCGGTGCCATATATCCTTTTCCTTTGATAGAAGACGGTGATTTTGATATACCGTCCGTGTATTGTACTGATGTTGTCGGTGAAGAAATTGCGGTAAATACTTATCATAAATTTCATCTGGTGATCCAAGCTAATCGTATTCTGTCAACTGCCTCAAATGTGATTGCCAGAAAAAATCCGGATGCCAAGGAGAAAATTATTGTATGTGCCCACATCGACGCATACGGAAATACGCCCGGTGCTTTAGATAATGCTTCGGGTACCGTTGTATTACTGCTGCTTGCCAAAATGCTTCAAAAATATGATGATCCGAGGGCTATCGAATTCATTGCTTTTAACGGAGAGGATAATTTTAGTGTAGGCGGACAGATGGATTATTTATGCCGTTATGGAAATGAGTTGGGAAAAGTTTTGGTTGCGATAAACGTGGATGATGTAGGTTATATAAAAGGAAAGACAGCTTTCTCCATGTATGAGTGTCCGGATATCATCAGTAAAAAAACAGGTCATATTTTCAGTAGCTTTAATGGCATTATCCGGGGAGAACAATGGTTTCGGGGAGACCATATGATTTTTGTACAGAAGGGGATACCGGCCATTGCTTTTACGGCAGAGAAGATGATGGACTTGATGGCAAAAATTACCCATACGCAAAAAGATACAGCGGAGTTGGTTGATTATGCCAAACTGGTTGAAATAGCTTCTGCATTGAAAGAACTTATCCTGGAATTTTAATCAATAGAAAAGAGTAGGATTAAATCTTTATTCCTGACAAATGGTTTGTTTATCTTTCAAGAACGAGGATTTAACCCAATAAAAAGAAGAAGAATATTTAAGATAAGCTTAGTATATAAAAGAACGATGAGAAATTCATATTTTGTATAAGGATTCTTCTGATAAAAGGATTGGATAGGAAATGAAACCCAGCCATGATTTCACAGCCAAGATATATGACCCTGTTTTTTATTTAGCCCTTGAGCCCATACGAATCGGGGTAATGGATGAGCTTTTGGAATACAAGGAGAAAGCCATATTGGATTTATGTTGTGGTACCGGGAACCAGCTTAAATTACTTTCAAAGCATGGATTTAAGAACCTTCATTGTCTTGATATATCCGATTCAATGTTAACTATTGCCCAAAAGAATGATTTTCCGATAAAAATTTATCGTGAAGACGCTACCAAAACAAGTTTTAGGGATGGAGCATTTGATATCATCATGGTCAGTTTTGCACTACACGAGAAAGATAGAAAAACACAAGAAGCGCTTATTGAGGAAGCGTACCGGATTATGAAAACCGATGGACTGATGCTGGCGGTTGATTAT
>Ga0315545_1005315_pt1 | contig 10365 bp, 10 predicted proteins | sample SalMarSW160210MG_FD_203096 | JGI IMG/M metagenome (GOLD analysis project Ga0315545, IMG submission 203096) | Salt marsh sediment microbial communities from the Plum Island Ecosystem LTER, Massachusetts, United States - Salt Marsh Sediment SW1602-10 ...
GCGACTCGATCTCTGAAAGTGGCCTCGTCGCGAGCCAGGGGCCGGCCAGGAGGACCGTCCACTCGGGGTGAACCTCTGCGGCGGCAAGTATCATGTCGAAGTTCAGTCGGTCATCAACGGCGCCGAAATAGCCTACCACGGGGCCCTTGGCGTCTAAGAGCGCGGCGGGAACCGGAAGGTCTTTGTCAGCGGCGCTGCTGAAATGCTCAAATTCAACGCCGCATGGGAAGTACTTGATGCGAGCGGGGAGTTTTCTCTTGCGCTCGGCGAGCGTATTTGTGCCCGCAAAGACGACATCTGCTGCGCGAAGAAGCCGTGCTTCGAGGTTGGTTGTCTCGCGTCTTGCGAACCCAAACGCCGAATGTTCATCCATGATGTCATAGACCACACCGCTTTGAGCGAGCGAGTCGAGGAGCGGCGTGAATCTGGGCGCGTAGAACCAAAGGAGCGGGGCGCGAGCAAGACTCGTTTGGCGCAGACGGGTCGTTATGGCCGCCCGGACGGTCCGTAGGTTTGTCCTGTAAATCGCTGTGACGGCGCGCTCAAATGGGAGCAGAATCGGCGACAGGAGTTGAACCTGCGGCGCCACGCCGGAGGGCACGAGTTGTTTTTCGGCCTTGCGCCTTGCCAGGTCCGAGGCGTATCGTGGCCAGAGATAGAGCACGGGATACGATTTGGCGAGGCGCACGGCCAGCTGCTGCGGTCTCTGCCAGAGGCCGCCGAAGGGATGCGTCGAGATGAACACGATAGGTGTTGGGCCAGCATTGGTGGTTGGTCTAGATTCGAAAATAGAACGTGCGCGTATCGCGACCGCGTAGGCCAGCGCAGCGGACGAGAAAGCGAACAGTCGGAGAAGGAAGCTGATCCTGGCGATGATTGGATTCATAGCGTTCCGATCTTTGCACGCCTTTTTTGCAGAGACAAGGGGGATGTGAGGAGGAGTTTCCCCATCGGGGAAACGGGACAAAAGGAAAAAAGCGAAAAGGCGAAAAGGGGAAGGGGAGAAGAGTCGCAAGTCGAAGGTCACACGCGCGTAGTGGCGGTGCTTGCCCCGCCCGAAAGGCTGTGATCTGACCCCTGCCACTTGCCGATAAGTCTCAGCAATCGACTGTCCACCACACGACGCTGAAGCATGGACATCAGTTCCTTGTGGTCAATCGTGTCAAAGAACTTACTTATGTCCATGTCAAGCACCCAGTTCACCTTCCCCTTCTGAAGAACCGTCTGTAACGCCTGCAACGCCTGGTGCGCGCTCCGCTTAGGACGAAATCCATAACTGAAGCCCTTAAAATCGCACTCATAGATGCAGTTGAGTATCTCCACTGCCGCTCCCTGCACGATCTTGTTCAGCCGACGTAGCCACAGGCTACTATGGCGAAGTCTGCTCCTCCAGCGCCGGTATCCCAAGCCGACGCTTGCCACCGGCGATTGCGGATTGCAGATTGCGGATTATTGAATTGTGAACTGTGAACCGGGAACCACGTGTGCGCAGAAGTTGGAAGAGGACCTGAAGGCGCTCCATGTGTGCTTAGCGTTTACACGGACAAGCCTGGATGAACCAACCCACAATCCAGAATCCGAAATCCGCAATGCAGGCACCGCCTTCCCATCAAGGGACTGATACGACCGCCGTAGCGCTTCCAGCGTCAGATGATGCGCAAGGCTGGTGAACTTCTCCTTCGGTTTGGCTTGCGCCACTTCCTGCACTCGACGAAGTTTCGGGCAGACAGATTTCCATTTCTGAGCCTGGCTCATCTTTCCCTCCGTCGAGTTCCCTGCTCGGCTCTCCCCTTCGCTCCACCCACTCGGCGTGAAACGCCTTCGCAGGCTTCATCACTACTATGACAGAGTCCGACTCCCAGAAAGCATTGACACAGCACCGCTTCGGTTCTCCCTCGCATCGCTGCGCCCGCCGTGACCAAACGGCGGCTGTTTCTGGGTCTCTGCTGTTCCGTGGTTGCCCCTGGAGACTCGATGTGAGCAAATTGCCCCGGAAGGCCCGACTGCCTAGGCATTCTCAGTTCGCCGCGCGGCGAATTGCCTGCGGTCGTAGGCGAAAACATCGGCACCTTCAAAGTAATAGGTCTCGGGGATCACCCTCACACCTCGAACTCCTTCCTGCCTACGCTTAGAACCCATCATTTGCTCATCTCGCTCCGCTCGATTCGCTGACTTCGTTTCTGATACGCTCCCAAGACTCGGTTACTACTCCCATGCCTTTGGGTTAGTAGATTGGCCTCTCACCAACGCGGACAATTCGCAGCTTTCAGGACGCACACCCACGGCTTCTCACGTTCCGCCCCTTCAGGGCGTTACCCCAAGTGTGAGATGCTCTTGACTGCCGTGATTGAAATGACCCTCGAGGCGCCGGTCGTGCGATCAATACCTCTGAAGTAACCTTCGTTCTTTGTTTCCATCATCTCAGAGACCGTCATCTTCTTGTAACGGACTGCTTGCGTGATAGGCGAGATGTATTCAATTGCCACTGGCTTGCCGAGCGTCATCGCCTTGTTTAGCTTGTCTATGATGCCCTTCTGAGGCCTTTTCGGCATCTCGAGGGTTTCGCCCGTGCTCGATTTCAGAGAGATGGGCTCCCGGTGTAGGACCAGGTCGGAGAGCTCACCAGCCAAGAAGCTCACACGAAGCATCAACTTGTACGGAACCCTGGTCGAGAGGAACTCCTCATCGACGAGCAGTTTTTTCAGCGAAGGAATGTCGGTCTCGAGCGATGTCAGGATGTCAGACAATGCGAGTGCGCACGCGAATACCGCCACACTCTGCTGCTGTGAGAACGAATACGACTGGATGTCCGGGCCCGCTTTCTTGAGCTCGTCGTCAATCTCTGGCAGGTAGCCTTCGCGCTTCAAAGCCCTATATAGACTGTCAATATGCTCGGAGTTTATAAGCGCTGTCCTCTGTCCGACGCGCTCCTGAAGACCTGCTGCAATCTTTCGGAAACTGAGGATCTCGCTCATCAAGAATTCGTCCGCTGTCTCGAGAATGACGGCATCTCTTATCCTGATACTCCCAAACTTGGCTGACCATTCCTTTATCGAGAACTCGACGTTCTGAGGCATCCCGGCCGACGAGTGCCGTTTAAGAAATGAGATGATTGATTTGGCGTCAATCCCCTGCTGAAGCGCTCTTGAAATGGAGTGTTTGCTAACCTGGAACTTGAAGACCGCATCCATCTCGGTGCGATTCGCGAACCGGTTCAGAAAGAACAAGGCGGAGCGATCGAACTCCCGCTGCACAGTTATCTCGAAGTCTGGCTGTAGCACGAAGCGCCTCTTCGGCTTGCCCGGCCTCTTGATGAAATCCCCTGTCAGGAACATCCTGCCCGGTTCTGTAACTGCGAAATGCGTCAGCATTCCGCTCTCAGAGAATCGCAGCTTGACCACGCCTAGCCAGTAGAGCGGGTCGTAGATATAGTTTGCGAGCAAGCCCCCCTCGAGGTTGAGCCAGAAGCTCTTGTCGCCTTCCTCAGTGCGAAGATGATGTCCCACGCGGGCGGCCAGCACAGTTATCTTCCAGTTGTAAGGGTCCGACGGCGGACGAAGAAACCCGGGCACCTTCTTGTGCATGTGTTCGAAGAAAGCCCCAAATTCGTGCCACTGGCCCTCAGTTAGTTTTGCCAACTCCAGGAGTGCTGTCTTCCTGCTCTCGTTCGGGGCGTTCCTTCGGCCAGAGACCTCGATCCTGAGATTCGGTATCTGATACAATTCGTCCCACGAAGATGACAGATAGGCCAAAAAGAGCGTGTGTATTTGTGTCTCAAGAGGCGCGGAGAGCCATTTATCGCAAGCGTCCGACAGGCCGGCGATGCTCTCCTGCGGACGAACGACCAGCAAATCCGATTCAAAGAGCAAATTCAGCAGAAACCTGACCAACCGGTCCTGCTTCAGCCGCGGAAAGGTGGAGGGACGGACCGGCGATATGCTCTGGATGGAAAGCAGACGATCGACCACAGATTTCGCGACCCCGCCTCGTTTCAGAACCTGAAGTCCGGCCGAATCGACCTCGCAAAGAACGAGAAAGAGGTCATCCAGAAGCCTATCGCCAATGTTCAGCTCCGAAGTGCCTGGTCCGTTCTCTGGGCCTGATGACAGGCCTCTTATCTTGGCCATCATCCCTCCGCCTCAGACCGACCCGCTCGCCCGAACGTCATCAGCGCGAAGAGCGATCTCAAAGGCTCTTTCATACTTCTGCTTGATAACATCCCAATTGTAATTGATGCGGAAGTATCTGTTTCCCAGGCTGCCGAGCCGCGAGCGAAGGAAATCGTTCGTCAGAAGCTCTTTGAGACAGACGATGAACTCGGCCTTTGTCCGGTAGTAAAGGCCCCCGTTTGCGCGTGAGCACTGTCCTCGCAGAACGTCCGACTCGCCGTTTGCCAAAACCGCCTTCTTGCACGCCCACGCCTCGAGCAGGACTATTGAGAGGCTCTCCAGAAAAGACGGCATGACCAGCAGCTGCGAGCCCTTGAGAAGCGCGAGCTTGTCCTCGGCTGAAACAAAACCGAGATGCTTGATCATCGGATGGCCCGGTACTTCGATGACGTTGCTTCCCAGGAGGACAAGATAGGGCTTTGGCACGTCCTCCTGCGCGACGTAACTCAGGAAATAATCGAACAGCTGGTCGCAGCCCTTGTTCTTGTCGATTCGCCCTATGTAGATGATATACGGCTGCGCAAGAAGAGAGTGCTTTGCGAGAACCTTCTTGATATCGCCCGACTTCCTCTCTTCGATACCGACACCTGTGACGACGTTAGGAACGGAATAGTTGTGTTGAGCATTCTCAATAAGGTTCTTGCTTTCGGGCGTATTGTAGAGTATTACACGAGGTCCTCGGAAAGTGCTGCTGAAGACGGAGAGCTCAACTGCTGGATCAGGCTCTGCCGTGGGAACCAGGATTGACTTATGGCCAAATTGCCTCACGCACTCATTGGAGTGATAGTAACGAAAGCTATACGGGACCAGAATATCGTAGCAGTCGATATTTGCCCTCAAATACTGGATGAGGTCCAGAACGAAAGGGCCCTGCTCACGCAGCCAGAGTCGTTGCTTCTCCACAGGGGTAGGCCCGCCGAAGACCTCGCTTGAGATCAGCCCGAACCGCCGCTCCTCGCGCGGTTGTTTGACCTTAAAGCGGCGGAGTAGCACATTGTTTATCCTCTCCTCCCCTGGCGGATAGTGATCTCGCCAAGAGATGTAGTCCAACGCGCAAGATGAAAGCACCTCCACCTCGTGGTCCCCGGCAAGCCGCTCTGCCACCAACCTACAGTGCAGTTCCGCTCCCCCGTTGACCTCCAAACCATACCGCTGAACCAAGAAGGCTATGCGCATTGGCCGCTAACCACCGGCTGTATCCGCGCTCTGTTTCAAGACATCGTCGCTCACAATCGAGATCGCCGTCGCAACTGCCTTGTCAAAATCATCGTTCGCAACTATCGGTATTTGGTGTTCCTCGGCAAGTGATAGGACATAAGTCTGTATCTTGCGAATTGAGCTAAAATTGTCCAGATAACGCTGTGCAAGCCGGTTCTTCGAACCCACCTCGCGCGAGGAGAACCTGGCCTTGTGTGATGCCTCGTCCGAGACCGTGCTCATTATCCAACTGATCATCGCGGAGCGCCTCAACGGACCGATATTCAGAAAGCCCGGAACAAGGTGTACGCCGTCAATGATCATGCTAACGCCCTCCCGAATTGCCCTATCGATCATCGCGGACACACCAACGCATATCCTCGTTGCTTGCTCTTGAAACGCGAACACCACAGGATCGACCCCGGCCGGAAGCGGCACGCATAGAGACTTGTGAGCCGTGTATGAAGACTCGTGGATCGAGGGCACGAATTCATCGGAGAATAGCATCTTCATTATCTGCCGGATCGAGTCCGTCGAACTGGACCGCTTGAACCCAAAAAACCGGCCTAGCTCGGCCGCTATTGTCGATTTGCCCGTGCCAGTGCCTCCCCCAACCAAGACAATCACTGGCGTTGACTGGTCCTTAAGATGGCGCCACATTAGGTAGCGCCGTGCGTATTCGGCGCCAGCGATCTCGGACAGAAAATGCGATGTCCTCTCGCGAATCTCGTCCCTCGTCACGACTGATCTATTGGTCTTCTTGAGCTCGGCCTCGACCAGCCCTGCAATGCGAAAGGCCGTCTCAGTATCCACACCTGAAGCCTGAATCGAGATAGTCAGTAACCCCTTAGAGAATGGGAACGAGGTCCCAGTGCCCTCGACCACAAGTTGACGTGGGCTGCGCCTAAGTCGCGAGTACTTGTCAGCAATGCCCTGCCCGTAGCTCTCCCGAAGCCTGGATACAACGGTGTCCATTAGCTCTTCCTTGGTGCACTCGGTCATTCCTCGCTCAGTCATATCCATTTGGATTTGGCAGGCAAGACCATACGCCTCCTCTAAAGGCAAGCCCGAGGCGGCAAGAGACTTCGTCAGAAGCCCCCGAGAAAACGGGAAACTCGTCCCCTCACTCGAGATAACGGGCGGCGGCAGCTCCTGCGTCATCTGAAGTAGTCCTTCATCCAGCTCAGGTAGTCCTCCGACCCCTTGACCAGCGGCATGCAGATGATCTCGGGCACGTCGTAACTGTGAAGCTCCAAGACCCGATCCTTCAGCGCATCAAAAACGTCCAACCTGGTCTTGACAATCAATAGCGACTCCTTGGCTGACTGAACATCATCGTCCCACCAATACGTGGAACAAACATCCTGCACGACACTAACACAAGGCGCGAGCTTCTCGCGCACGAGTGCATTCGCAATCCGGTTCGCCTCCGACAAGCTCGACGCAGTTATCAGCACAACTACGAAGTCCGATTCCCGCTCCATTCATACCTCCAAAAAATCATCCAACCGAAAAATGCCTTTCACTGCCCCGAATACCGACTCAGTGAAGCCTCGTATCATCGATCTCCGGCATGGGATGTCTCTCGACGTCTATCCGACCGAACATCTCCTCGTATTTCTGGATATTCATCTCCAACGCCTTTAGGAACAACTTGGCTCGCAAAGGATTCGTTATGATGCGCTCGAACACTTTGATCTCATTGCGCCCCGGCATGACCTGCCCCAGGTCTATCACAAACTCGTAATTACTGTGCCACACATTGATGAAGTTGGCGTATTTGCCCGTGGCCGCGGCCTCGTCTATCCTCACTTTGAACTGCATTTGCTTTGGCTTGGCCTCCAAAATCTTTACACCTCCGATCATTGATTACAGAAACGTTGTGAGCAGTTCTTTCCTGCATACATCGCCAAAAAGGCTACCAGCCCCCCAGACAATCGTCAAACTGTTAAACGAACTGTCAGAATATCCGATACTAGAAAGAGGAGGTTTGACACGGGCAATGAGCGTAACGGTAGAGCTGCACACCGAAGGTCCGGCGGCGGTATTAAGAGCGACGGGCGTCCTCGACGAAAAGGGCACCATGGAGCTTCACAAGAAGGTCGAAGAGGCAATTGCAATTGGCTTTCGGAGCCTTGTGCTTAACCTGTCGGGCATCACAAGTTTGACGCCCGATGGCCTCATGCTGCTTGAGGCGATTCGCCACGATGTTGCTCTGTGCGGCGGCCTACTCATCTTGACGATACCGCAACGTCAGGCCGCCGAAATGCTCAACGTTTATGGCCTCAATAGGCACCTTGTCATCACGCCCACTGAGAAGGACGCGCTCCGCCGCGTTGACAGCTCGCTACCATCCATCTGGGCCACAGTCTAGCCTGAGTTTCCTAGTTATGTGATTGGCGCGGTCGTAATTGTTCCTTTAGAGCGGCATATTGGAGAATGGGTTTGTATTACCCAGCGGTGAGTATCGCGGCGAGGCTTAAGGCTTCGGCGAGTCTTCGTTGCTTAGGTGACATACGGCTGATCGCGATATGGTCTTTGGGGTGGGCAAGGGTTCCTTTCGGATAGATGACGGCGACTTCTCGAATCGCGGAAAGTTGCTTCAGCATTGCCGGCAGCGACAGGTCGATTCCCGCCTCGAATGCCTGCTTTCGAGCCAGAGTGGACAAAAGAAGCGCCAGCACACAGTGAAATCCATGAACCCGCAACTTCTGGTCAGTCCAGTGATAGGCCGGCTGCCAACGTAGGAAAGCAACATTCTTCATGTTCTTGAAAGTCTCCTCAACGCGGGCCAGCCCACGATATGCCTCAATCACTCGCCCGGACGTCCAGTCGAGGTGGTTGGTCGCAAGCAACGTCCTGCCGAGGCGCTCGTTCGTCAGTCGATTAAGCGCGGCGTGGTCCACTTCATAGCGTAGGCGAGGCGCCTTCTTCTCAGGCTCTCTTGATCTTGGCTGCTCATCCAGTCTCACCCGGAACAGGTCCTTCATAAACTGAGGCGAGAGTATCTCCCGGACCTTCCTTCGGGCATTTGCCAGCGTAGGGCGCGTCCCTCGGCATTTGCCTTCACGCCACCTCTCAAGCCCCTTCTGCAAGTCTGAAAGCCTCTTCTGGCACTTGATGAGATTGTGCGTCACGCCCGCCAGCTGCTGGGTGAAGAAACTTTCTGTATAAGCCACAACAACGCGGCATCGCACGCCCCATATCTCGGTGATGCTGCTGAACGCAGACGTGCCCGCCCGCCCGGAAAGCGCCTCGAACCGACCAAGCGGCGTCGAAAGTAACTGCTTGCACCGATTCGCACTGAGTGCAGCCACGAAACGCACGCCTCGAACGGCCAGAGCCTCCATCCCGTCGTCAGAGACGTTGCCCTTGTCGAAAACAAGCGTCGCGTCGTCACAATCCCCAGCCAGTTGCCTTAATCTTGCGATCAACTCCCGCGCAAGTTGCGGAAACAGGCTCACGTCAGGGACGTTGCCCGGATAGACCCGATGCAGAAGCGGCACCATGAACTTGCGTGTTACCATCAAAGCCAGCCCCACCTGACGAAGGTCGTGCCGCTTCGCCTTCGAGTGCCCTCGTTGAGGCAGTTCCGCCCGATGATTCGTTGTAGCAAGAAACGTGAAGAAATTGGTCGTATTGTAAAGAAGAAGGCCCGACTCGATCCCGAACTCAGCTCGCACACGCTCAACCAGCCGCTCCTGCACCGCCTCAATCGCATCTTCAGACATCATCCCCATGTGGTCCCAGAAACGCCTGCTTTTGAACGCCGATTTGGGCAAACGCCAAAGCCGACGCAGAATCGTGCCCTCATACCACTGCCCAATCTCGACCTTGCTGCACGGCGAGAGCGCCCGATTCAAAGCCGCCAACAGCATATAATGGCCAACTGTAGGGCCTTGTTCCCGTTTGGGAACCAACTCATTGATCAAATCCATGACCCCAAGCCGTTGGGCAATACCTAAAAGCGCCGCAACGCCGCCTGCCTCAAACACAACGACTTCTTTCGGCTTTGCGGGACGGGCTCCTTCGGCTCGTTCAACCATCCCTTCGACCGTCCCAAGATACTTCTGCCACACGATCCTTGGCTTCCCATTCACACGCTTGCACTGAACTGCGTAGTAGTATGGTCTGCCCTGCTTGATCTTCTTGATGATGCTGGCCATGCCTTCCTCCTTAAAACAGTTCTCCACACAACAACACACTTCCTAGGGTAATACCTTAATCGAATAAGTCAAGAGATAATCTCTGATCTGACGAAAGATACGTCTCTACTAATGGTCATAAAAGGGGGCAATACACCAAACAAGAAACGTAAACCACCTCTACGAGCCGGATTAGCACAGATAGGTGGACCGAAAAATCAGCTAAAGCGGAAACTCAGGCTAGGACGTCGTTACCTTAGTTAGGAAGTAAAGATACCTAACAGGATTGCTGATACCAGAAAGAAGGTTCAAGAGGTTTTAGGCGCTAGTGCTCGTGAAACGGGTCTTTCAGGACCCCGTTTATAGTGATGGCAGAGCAAAATGCCTTGACAAACAAGGTCAAGATGTTCAACTCCCATTTAGGCAGTTAATAGAGGTCACGGTGCGAAAGGAAGGGAAATGAAACGATGCCAAACTTCTAAAATCCATGCATATCACCTAATTGTGATTTTCGTGGCTTTATTGTTGCAGACATCTTGCCATTCGAAGAGACCTTGCTGTTTCAGGCCATCGCCATCCTACTACAAAGTGTATTCAGGTGCTACCTTACCAAGAGAACAGGTTGCTTTTCTGGTTACACAGCCGAGGAGTTACAACTGGTTTCTCTTAGGTTTTCCCGCCTCCCCAAGAATAGCAATTGAGCGGATTGACGGAAAAGACGTTAGCGGCTCAGAATCGGACGGAACCATTCAAGTTGAGTTATTACCAGGGCATCATGTTGCTATAGTAAGATATTCCTCGCCCAATGCTTATTCTCCATGCGATGTTGCCCTCAAATTCAAGGCGGACCCGGG
>Ga0315545_1005316_pt1 | contig 10365 bp, 8 predicted proteins | sample SalMarSW160210MG_FD_203096 | JGI IMG/M metagenome (GOLD analysis project Ga0315545, IMG submission 203096) | Salt marsh sediment microbial communities from the Plum Island Ecosystem LTER, Massachusetts, United States - Salt Marsh Sediment SW1602-10 ...
CCTATTATCAGTTAAAGAGATAGCTTCACCGATTGTATTATCGATAGCGATTGCTTCTTTATCAACTTCAGAAAGAATCAATAACTTTATCGAATCCATAACAAGATTCATTCTTCTAACTTCTTCTTTAAGAACATCTCCCTGCTCTCCTCCCATACTTCGAGCAAGTAAAGAAAGAGTATTAAGGGAATTCCGTACTTCGTGAGAAAAGCCCGAGGAAAGAGCTCCAATTTCTTCAAGATGACGAATTTCTCTTTCCTTATCGATTCTATATCTTTCGGTTTTTGTCAAATTAAATATAAGGAATCCAAGAAAAACTGAAAAACCAGCTATAACTATTAATAGAAATAACCCGTTAAACGCAATAACGCGTTCAAGCGGCCGCATGGAAAAACCGGCAATAACACTCTTTTCGTCATTTTCTTCTTCAAGCTGGAATATTTTTCCGCCAGGTGTTTCAATAATATGACTTCCCTCTCCTTCAATTGGCAAAAAACCCTCATAAAGAGAGCTATAAACAACAGGAGATCCATCCTCATCAATTATCGCAAAGTAGACAAGATTCGATGAAGAAACAAGAGAATCCAGCACCTGTGTAATATCTTCTGTCTCACCATAGACACTCTTAGATAAAAGAAGAATGCTGTAATTCTCAGAAATTATATTAACCAGATAAAATGGTTCACCTTCTAAATTAATCAGGGTTCCATAATCTTTATCTTTCAACTCCCGGCGGTAAAAATCCAGTATAATTTCTTCCTGCCCAGGAAATCTGCTTGAACTCTTCAAAAGAGAATCACTAAAAATCCAGATACCATAGAGATTTTCACTCAATGAAATATAATTATTTCTAAAATAATCTAGCAGGATATCTTTACCTTTGTTCTTTAGTTTGCCAATTTCCATTCTATTAAGCTCCAGATCTCTCTCAATATAATTGTCGGCAATCTCAGACAACAACTGAAAAGTCGTTGTGTAGCTGTTTTTGTATATACGCTCGATACTTCTATTGGTTATTTGGACTGTAAAGAAAGCCAGTACTCCTATAACTACAAATATAGAAAACAGTATTACTGATTTAGATTTCATTGTATTAATCTAACAAAATTTTTCAGAAAATCAATTGGATTCCTCCGCCAATGTTGTTTTTTGTATAACTCAGATTTTCTGTCGTAGAGTTATTTACTTGCGAACTAAAACTAACAAAGAATGATATGTTATTACTGATTATTTTTGTATATTGTAAACTTCCAAAAATCACTGAATCGTTTCGTAGTATATCCCCTATCTCAAAGAAATCCTTTTCGAAGAGAGCCAGATAAAAGTTCAAATAAGATTTTTGCTCAACAAAAATCTTATTTATCGAAAAATTAAGACCAACATTTCTTGCTATACCTTCTTTCTCGAAAAACGGATCTAATAGGAGTGAATCTGAGATAGGATAAACGTTTCCGGGTTCTGATAATCGAAAGTAATTACCCGAAAAAGACATCGTAAAGTCCCCTGTTAAGGGGAAGTCTAAAGAAAGAGAAAAATTGTAATAAGGCAACCGCTCATCTCCATAAATCATAAAACCGGCACCAAAACCGGGAACAAAATAAAAATAAGGCATTGGTATCGACAAGTTGGTTGTTATTTCCGGTTTAAAATAATCTTCGACTGAATCGGAACTAAAGTTAACATAACCAACTTTTATCCCCATTCCCAACAAAAAATTACCAATATAAAAAGACAGGGAATCTCCTCCGTATATTTCATTAAGCCCATAATTCTCGTAGTTAAGAGGGATAAAATTATATCCATTTAGATACAAATAATTTCTGTTGCCAAGACCTGGGAGATTAAATCTCTTTTGTATACCTACTCGATTCCCGATAAATATATCCTCTTTATCGAAACCGATCATTGCCGCATCCCCCAAATAATCAAAATCAAAAAAACCCGAAAAGCTTAAGAAAGGAGAGATGCTAGTCTTATTACCACCTCTTTCTATTTCACCGATAAAGTACAAATTATCCGTGTACGAATCAGATACCGTAATGCCAGCATAACTCAATAAAAGAAGAGGGAGGAGCAAAATAATTGCTCCTCCTGCCATCCCGAGATTTCTCACTTTCACAGATTCACCATTATCGACCTTTACCCTGACCCGGCTCTTCGTTTAACCTTTTCTGCTGCATTTCGCCTGCCCCGCTTCCATCTCTTTTCTGCTTTTGTATTCTCTCCTGAAGCTGTTCTCCTTCTTCTCCTGCCCATTCCGGAAATCCCTGCTTATTTCTAAGCTTCAACTCTTCCCTATTTCTGAGGTTCCTCATCTCACGGACAAGCAGCATCTGACCGCCGTCGAAATCGACATCGGAACCTCTGACCTCGATCTCATCACCGACTCTAATTCTGTTTCGAAGGAACCATTCGGGACCCAGTTGAACTCTCACTCTCTCATTCTCTTTAAGGCGGACCCGGGCTTCTAAATTATGAGTTTCTCCGGTTAAATAAAGTTCCTCGATTTTGCCCTTCATTGTTTTCTCCTTAACAGGATTATAGATACACTTCTTTTCCTGCAATCTCACTTTGACCCAGAGGGGCTCGCCTTCCTCATTTCTAATATTATATCTATTTGTATCCCTAACCATGACTCTTACCTGAAGTTTGTTTTCTTTGAAAACACCCTGAAGTTTCAACTTGTCCCCAACTTCGATGTTTCTATCCAAAAACCACTTAGGACCGAGGTGCGCCTGAATCGTTTCCTGATTTTGGGTTTTAATCTTAGCCCGAATAACATTCACTTCACCATTGGGAGGTAAAACTTCCTCCACTTCTACAACTTCACCCTCGACTATGGCTTCTTCATCGGTAACACTAACATCAGTCTGAGCTAAGATGAACAGCGGCACAATCAACATGAGTAAGGTTAACGGCTTTTTCATTTTTGCCTCCTTTTTTATTTTAACCTTTTCTTTTACAATTTCAACCTTTTTCATTTTTAACTCCTATTTTACCTTATACAATTACCGTTCCAGTTTGCCTTCTAACAGTCGACCAAAAACCATAAAATATGTACGACCTTTATTACCAAGAACATACAACCGGCATTCCGTATTTTGTTGCCCCACTTTTAAAAAGTACCTTTTCGACAATTTTGTAATCTTCGACAATTTTGCCGAATTTTACCCGACGAAAAAATTATTACAATTAACCACAAAGATCACAAAGTACACAAAGCCACCCCACACCCAACCCTAATTTAACCATTTTTTTAAACTTAATTCAAATACCAAAAATTAATTAACGACCATATATAATTAAAACAAATTAAAACCTCTGTATTCTTCGTGCGCTTTGTGGTTCAAAATTTTTTTTAAAATAGCTCTTGAAATTTTCAGAAAAACTAATAAGTTACATTCCGAGGCAAACGATGTTAGAAGCTGTAATTTTTGATATGGACGGAGTTCTTATAGACAGCGAACCATTTCACCTGGTCGTTAACGAAAAGATCTTTGCCAATTTAGGAATAAATTTAAGCGAAGACGAATATCACAGTTTTATAGGAACCACCCATAAAGATATGTGGAGTACAATAAAGAAAAGATACAACCTACCACAGAGCGTTCCGGAACTCGTAAATATGCAGGTCAGCGGAAATATTGACTATATCAAAAACGAAGAAATTGAACCAATAAAAATAAAAGGAGTCACAGATTTACTCTCAAAAATAGCCCGCGAGAATATTAAAACAGGAATTGCTTCTTCATCGCCTACCGAGGTAATAGAACTGGTAATAAATAAACTCGGAATCAGCAATTATTTCTCGGCAATTGTAGGCGGAGAAGAAATTAAAAAAGGGAAACCATCACCGGACATCTTTCTTAAAGCAGCAAAACGCCTTAACTCTAAACCATCTGGCTGTATCGTAATAGAAGATTCAAAAAACGGTGTTTTGGCGGCAAAAGCTGCCGGAATGAAATGTATCGGCTTCAACAACCCAAACAGCGGCAATCAAAATTTAGAAAAAGCTGATCTAATTATCGACAATTACGATTCACTAAATATAAACACTCTAAAAAACTTGTTCTAACACAATAGGTTCTCCTAATTCAAGTTAAGTCGTCGAGTAGTTAAGTTGTAGAGTGGTTGAGTTGGGCAAAACAACAAATAAAAACTCTGTGTTCTCTGTGGCTCTGTGTGATATAAATTTTTTTAACATTTCTTGAAACAAAACGCCACTCCATGCGTCTAACTTGATAAATGAACGGAGGTTAAAAATGAAATTAGTAAATAAAAGATTCGGACAATATAGAGAAGAGTACCAGATAGCAAAAAACTTAAACTTAGACTAAAACACCCCTAAAGAATAAAAATCGAGGCGGAGGAAACTCCGCCTTTTTTTCTAATATACTTAAACAAAAAAAATAATCCTTTTAAATCTGCGTCCTAATATCTTTGTGCCTTCGTGTCTTTGTGGCTATTTACCCGCTTGACTTTTAGTGGAAAAATTTTTATAATAATATAAATGAGAAACAGCGAGGTTGCAGATTTGCTATTCAAAATCGCTGACGGTTTAGACCTGTCGGGTGAAAATTTCTTCAAAATCCGCGCTTACAGAAAAGCGGGAAATGTAATAAAAGACTTACCTGAAGATATAGAAAAAATTTATAAAGATGGAAATCTCACCACGGTCGAGGGTGTAGGCTCCGGCATTGCAAAAAAAATAGAAGAATATTTAACAACCGGCAAGATGACAAAACTTGAAGAAGTTACAAAAGATGTTCCCGAATCCCTTTTTAATCTTTTAAATATCAGAGATTTAGGTCCCAGAACCATTCATTTACTCCATAAGAATTTGGGAGTTAATGACCTGCAAGATTTAAAAAAAGTGATACAAAACGGGTCCTTTTCAGAAATCGAAGGGTTGGGCGATAAAAAAGCAGAAAAGATCCTGGAGAACATAAAATTCTATGAAGAGAGAACAGGTAAAGATCGCCGTTTCACTATCGGAGAAGCAATGCCACTAGTAGAAAAAATATTAGCAAAATTAGAAAAATCAAAAACAGTTAAAAGATTTTCTACCGCTGGTTCTTTGCGAAGAAAGAAAGAAACCGTGGGGGATATCGATATCCTAATAGAAACAGCGCAACCGGAGAAGGCAATAAAAGAATTTACTTCTTTTCCCGAAATAAGAAAGGTTTTAGAAGCAGGAAAAACTAAAGTTTCAGTTATGCTGAAAGACATTGATATACAAATGGACCTCCGGATTCTTCCCCGCGAATCTTACGGCGCGGCTCTTTTATATTTTACCGGGTCAAAGGACCACAATGTTAAGTTAAGGGGCATGGCAATAAAAAAGGGTTTGAAAATAAATGAATATGGGGTTTTTAAAAAGGAAAAGATAGTGGCGGGAAAAACCGAAAAAGAAATATACAACCTCCTTGGTATGGATTTTATCCCGCCCGAACTCAGAGAAAATAGAGGAGAAATCGAATTAGCACTTAAAGGAGAGCTCCCTGATTTAATAGATTATAACGATATTAAAGGTAATTTACACACTCATACGAAATACTCGGACGGAAAGAACAGCATCAAGGAACTCGCCTCATTTGCGAAAGATTTCGGATACTCTTATATTGGTATAACCGATCATTCTTCACAAGCCGTCTATGCAAACGGGCTAAAAGAAGATGAATTGAAAAAGCAAATAGATGAAATAGACGCTTTAAATGAAAATCTGAAAGATTTTAGAATACTAAAGGGTACGGAAAGCGATATTTTGCCCGACGGTTCCCTCGATTTTAAAGACGAGCTCTTAGAAAAACTCGATTTTGTGATCGGAGCAATACATTCGGGCTTCAAGAAAAACGTAACCAGGAGAATGGAAAAGGCATTAGAGAACCCTTATCTTACAATATTAGCTCATCCTACTGGCAGATTGATATCAAGCAGAGTAGGTTATGAAGTCGATTTAGAAAAAGTAATGGAAAAAGCAAAAGAGGAAAAAAAGATACTTGAAATAAACGCTTATTATGATAGATTAGACCTGAATGAGTTTAATGCAAGAGAGGCTAATGAAAAAGGAATTAAACTCTGCATAAGTACAGACGCCCATAATTTCGATATGTTCAAATGGATGAATTTGGGCGTAGGAATAGCAAGAAGAGCATGGATACCAAGTAATTCTGTAATCAATACTTACGTTCTTGCCGACCTGCTAAATATTATTAAAAGGAATGGATAAATTTTTAATCGAAGGCGGACACAGTTTAAAAGGCGAGGTAAAAGTTAAGGGCGCAAAAAATTCCGCCCTTCCGATACTCGCAGCCACATTGCTTTGCGAAGACGAATTCACAATAGAAAATGTACCTTTACTCCGCGATATTTTTACCATAAAAAAGGTACTTGAGGTCCTCGGTGCTTCTGTAACCCTCGAGGGAAACAAAGCAATAGTCGACACAAGAGGTGCCGTAGGATATGAAGCCCCTTACGAACTCGTAAAGCAGATGCGAGCAAGCTATTATGTACTGGGGCCACTTCTCGCCAGAGTTGGAAGGGCTTTGGTTTCATTACCCGGAGGATGCGCAATTGGAACAAGACCGATCGACCTGCACCTCAGGGGACTCAAAAAATTAAAAGCAGATATCTCAATCACACACGGATATATAGATGCGTACGGAAATAAATTGAAAGGTTCACACATATTTCTTGAAGGTCAAAATGGGCCTTCTGTCGGAGCCACAATAAACGTCATGGCCGCCGCCTCTCTCGCAAAAGGCGTCACAGTTATAGAAGGAGCGGCAATGGAACCAGAAGTAACCGACGTCGCAAATTTTTTAAATAAATGCGGTGCAAAAATAAAAGGGCAGGGAACAAGAAGTATAGAAATAAAAGGCGTAAAAAAGTTACACGGTTGCGAATACGAAATTATTCCAGACAGAATTGAAGCCGGAACACTTGCTGTTGGAGCCGCAATATCCAGAGGAGAAATTTTCCTAAAAGGAGCTAAAACAGAACACCTCGAAGCATTCATCGGCAAGCTTAAAGAAGTAGGGGTAGATGTTTTTTCGGAAAAGGACGGATTTGCGGTAAAAATGGACAAAGACATTGCCAGTACGGATATCGAAACCGCCCCTTTCCCCGGATTTCCAACAGATATGCAAGCTCAATTCACAGCTTTACTATGCCTCTCGAATGGGGTTTCAATTGTAAGAGAAAAAATTTTCGAGGAAAGATTTATGCATGTATTGGAACTTGTCAGGATGGGAGCAGATATAAAAAGGGAAAGCGATTACGTAGTAATTAAGGGGGTACCCTGTCTTTATGGAGCTGAAGTTATGGCTTCCGATTTAAGAGCTTCAGCAGCGCTTGTCCTGGCTGGTCTATCGGCATCCGGTACTACAGAAGTAGGAAGAATTTATCACATAGACAGAGGATATGAAAATATCGAAGAAAGATTAAGAAACCTGGGTGCTCACATATGGAGACAAGAAGAATAAATACGGATTTTCTCATAATAGGAAGCGGAATATCAGCTTTAAATTTCGCCCTCAGGGTTTCCGAAAAAGGAAACGTACTAATTCTCACAAAAAAAGAAAGAACCGAAACCAATACAAACTACGCACAGGGAGGGGTAGCTGCCGTCTTAGACAAAAAGGATTCTTTTGCTTCCCATATTCAGGATACACTCAAAACAGGAGCTGGCCTCTGCGTAGGAGAAGCAGTAGAAATAATGGTTAAAGAAGGTCCGGTTTTAATAGAAGACCTGATCAACTGGGGTGTTGAGTTTACAAAAGATAAAACTTCGCGATTACAACTCTGGAAAGAAGGGGGACATTCAAATAGAAGAATAGTTCATTCGGGTGATTTTACCGGAAGAGAAATTGAAAAAACCTTGATGTCGGCTATAAAACACCACCCGAATATAAGAATATTCGAACATCATATCGCTTTTGAACTCATCTTGAAAGACGGCGAAGTTCATGGAATATCAGCCTTAGACGTTTCTACTGGAGAAATTATCAGGGTCTTCGGAAAAGTTACTTTGCTTGCCACGGGGGGTGCAGGTCAAGTTTACCAGCACACTTCAAACCCATCGGTCGCGACCGGAGACGGCATAACTCTTGCATACAATGCCGGATGCAGAATCGTAGACATGGAATTCTTCCAGTTCCACCCGACCACACTCTGGACACCAAAACATACGGAAAGACAATTTCTCATTTCAGAAGCTGTCCGCGGAGAAGGGGCAATTCTCTCGGACGGCAACGGTAATAGATTTATGAAGGATTTCGATTCAAGGCTGGAGCTTGCCTCAAGGGATATTGTAGCTCGCGCATGTGATTCCGTGTTAAAGGAAAAAGGATATGATTATGTATTACTCGATATATCACATAAAGATTCAGATTTGATTAAGAAAACGTTCCCAAATATTTATAAGGAATGCCTTAAGCACTCCATAGACATTACAAAGGAACCTATACCTGTAGTACCGGCAGCCCACTATATGTGCGGCGGAGTGTACACAGACCTTTACGGAAGAACAGACCTGAAAGGGCTCCTTGCGGCAGGAGAAGTTGCCTTTACCGGCGTTCATGGAGCAAACAGACTGGCAAGCAATTCTTTACTCGAAGCGCTGGTTTTTTCAACAAGAGCAGCCGGCATTGCCGAAGATTGGCAAATCACCGATATCAATCCCGAAAAAGCTAAATTTCTCGATAAAAAAAGATCCAGAATAGGAGAAAGCGTATTAGCTATTCACACAAGAAAAGAAATCAAACAAACAATGTGGGATTACGTCGGTATAGTACGCAGAGATTATCTTCTAAACAGAGCCATGAGAAGATTTGAGCTTTATCTCGCGGAAATCGAAGAATTATACAAAAATAGTTACCTTTCAAGAGATATTGTGGAACTCCGCTCTCTAGTGACCGTAGCTTATCTTATCACAAAATCTGCTCTCAAGAGGAAGGAGTCCAGAGGACTTAATTACAACAAAGATCATCCGGAAGAAAAGGAAGAATTTAAAAAACATTCTTTTTTAAAAAAGGAGGAATAATGGATTATAAACTAATAACACGGCATTTTGCTTCTTCAGACGAGCTTGAATCACTTATCTCAAAAAAAATTAACAAGCTTGCGAGGTTTGCAAAATGGATAAAACATGTCGAAATTATAATAGACGGTGAAGGCAACAGAAGAGACACTGAAATTAATGTCTCTATGGATCATAAAAAAATAAACGCAAAAGCAAAAGGAACTGATGAATTTAAAACTCTCGCGGAAGCTTTTGATAAAGTTGAAAGACAGGTTAAAAAATTCGAGGAGAAAGTAACCAACCATCATGGAAGGCGATAAAATAAAAGTTAAAGATTTAATCGAAGGAATAAAAGGCTATTTTACCCTGGATTTAATTGCCGGGAGAAAGGGACTCAAACGTGAGATTGGCAAAAAATATATAAGCAGGCCAGGATATACCCTTGCAGGTTATGACAAAGATTTTCCTTCCGATGCGATACAGGTAATAGGCAACAGGGATATAGGTTATATGTCGACTCTTTCAAAAAGTGAGTTAGAAAAAAGAATCGACAGATTTCTTTCGTTTGAACCACCAGCAATAGTAATAACCTGTAATTATGAGGCGCCGAAAATTCTTGTTAAGGGCTGCAATAAACTAAATATACCACTTGTAAGGACCGAGGCAACTTCTTCACAGATATCGGAGGTAATCCATTTTTATCTTGAAGAAAAAATGGCGGATTTTGTTTACATACACGGAAATCTTGTTGATATTTTCGGTATCGGTCTTTTGATCACAGGTGAAAGCGGAATGGGAAAGAGTGAACTGGCGTTGGATTTAATCACAAAAGGGCACCGCCTGGTTGCGGATGACATAGTCTGCGTAAAAAGAAAAAGAGACGTATTGGTCGGAGAGGAAAAAGAAAAAGAAGACATCCTTATGCATAATATCGAGATACGCGGAGTGGGAATATTAAATGTAGCGGCACTTTTCGGAATCAAAGCAATCAGAATGCAAAAAAGACTGGAAATGCAATTAGAGCTGGTAAAATGGGAAAAAAGTAAGGACTACACGAGAACCGGACTCGAAACGGAAGAAGTCCAAATATTGGGCGTCCCGATCCCCAAAATAAGTGTCCCTCTCGTACCCGGAAAAAACATAGCCACTATTGCCGAAGTAATCGCCATGGATTATCTGGGAAAGAGTGTCGGTTTTTATTCCGCGGAAATATTCGAGCACGAATTGGTAAAAAAGCTTAAGAAAAAAAGAAAAAAGTATATGCGATTAGAAGAGGATGAAGAGTAGGATACCTTTCGGACCCGTTCCTTCAAGAAGGCTCGGGAGAAGCCTGGGAATAAACA
>Ga0315545_1005317_pt1 | contig 10365 bp, 7 predicted proteins | sample SalMarSW160210MG_FD_203096 | JGI IMG/M metagenome (GOLD analysis project Ga0315545, IMG submission 203096) | Salt marsh sediment microbial communities from the Plum Island Ecosystem LTER, Massachusetts, United States - Salt Marsh Sediment SW1602-10 ...
ACAGCTAAAAGCAAAAGGCTAAGAGCTTAGTTAAACAACAAATCACACAAATAGCACGAATACTTTATTTACCTTTTTCTCGAAACACGAAACACTGACTCACACAAAGACACAAAGATTTTTGTTTGTTTTCCCTGTGTTCTTTGTGGCTTTGTGTGAGTTTAATTTAGGGTTGGGAGATGGGTTTTAAACAACATTATTCTTTTTTCTCTGTGTTCTCAGTGAGTTTGTTTTTTCTCCGTGGTCTTTGTGGTTCAATAATTTTTTTGGGGGGTGGGGTGGAATCCTTGACAAACAAAACTAAGGGGATATATTCCATGAGTATTAAGGTTAACTTTAAGGAGATGCAAAATGTCCGATAAATTAAAAAATTGGTTTAAAGAAAAAGAAGAGTTTCAGTTTAAAAGTAAAAACATTTCAGAAGAAGTATTTTCCAAATTAGAAGAGACAGCAAAACAATGCAGAGGGGATATAATGAAAATGACAACAGTGGCGGGTTCGGGACACCCCGGCGGTTCAATGTCTTCTATTGATATATATACTGCTGTTTATAGTCTTGCCAATATGCCAAATGATGAAATAGTCGTAAGCCACGGGCATACTTCACCGGGCGTATATTCGATTCTCGGCAGGCTTGGAATTCTTGATACGGAAGAAATTCTGGCGTTTTTCCGTCATATATCCGGTCCTTATGAAGGACACGTAGAGTCTCATCTTCCTGGAATAGTTTGGTCCACGGGAAACCTGGGACAGGGGCTTTCCGCAGCATGCGGTTTTGCAATGGCAAAAAAACTTAAAAATGATAACTCGAGAGTTTTTGCTCTTATGAGCGATGCGGAACAGGCAAAGGGTCAGGTTGCAGAGGGTAGAAGATTTGCAGCAAAATTCAAATTAAACAATATAACAGTAGTTATTGACGATAATAACAGGCAAATATCCGGAAAAGTCGAGGACATAATGCCCATAAATATTAAAGAGGACTATCTTGCCGATGGCTGGAAAGTCCTTGAAGTTTGCGGGCACGATATTAAGGCGTTATACGAAGCGATACACACGGCAATTAATGATACTTCCGCTCCTTATGCAATACTCGGGGATACAGTTATGTGTAAAGGAGCTTCTTTTATAGAGGGGAACGAAGGCTATCACGGCAAAGCACTTTCAGCAGAAGAATTGGATAAAGCTTTAAAAGAATTGGGTATAGAAAATGATGTGGATAAATATATCCAGAAAAGAGCTTCCTCAAAGGCAAAGCCCGTTGCACCAAGTGCTAACGTTCATCCTCTGCCAAAGCTCGATTTAGGGACGCCGATCGAATATAAAGTCGGAGAGAAAGCAGCAAACAGAGATGTCTATGGTACAGCCCTGGCAGATATGGCAAAAAGAAATGAACCTGGAACCATTGTTGTAACGGATTGCGACCTCGCAAGTTCGGTAAGGACTCATAAATTCGCCAAGGAACGCCCCGAATATTTTATCCAGAATGGTGTAAGCGAACATAATACAGCTACACTTTCCGGAGTTCTTTCTATTCGAGGATTTCAGACATTCTTCTCCGATTTCGGGGTTTTCTCTTTCGACGAAACCTACAATCAACATCGCCTAAACGCGATAAACAATACAAAACTTCGTGTCGTCTCGACTCATAATGGTCTTAACGTTGGCGAGGATGGAAAAACTCACCAGTGTATAGACTTTATAGGTTTAATAAAAAACATTCCAGGTTTTGAGATAATTATTCCTGCAGACCCAAATCAGACCGATAAGGTTACACGATATATAACCACCATGGACAGCAATGTTGCGGTTGTTGTCGGAAGAGCTAAAAGTCCTGTGGTGGAGGATGAGAACGGAAATGCCTTCTATGGCGGAGATTATAAATTCGAATACGGTAAAATCGATAAGGTAAGAGAAGGAAAGGACGGAGTTCTTCTTTCTTACGGATATCCTTTCGACTATGCTCTTAAAGCAAGAGATATTCTTAAAAGTAAAGGCATCGAAATCGCGGTTATGAACGTTTCCTGTCCTCTCGCAATTAGCGAAAAAGACGTAAGTTCAATTGCGAAATACAAAAATATCTTCACATACGAGGAACATTTACTGTCAAGCGGGCTTGCCTGTATAATGGGAAGCCTTCTGGCAAGAACTGGAAAAGCCGTTAACTTACATAGCTATGGCGTAAAGGGCTTTTCTCCTTCGGGTAGTTCCAGTGACTTGTTTAAAGCGTTGGAGCTGGATCCCGAATCGATTGCAGCCAAGATTGAAAAAGAACTGAAATAATAGAAAACAGTAAAAACAATAACATAAAAAAGAGGAGACTATTAACGGTCTCCTCTTTTTTTGCAAAAGCTAATAATTATCACTAAAAGTATCTTGACAAAGAATAAAAATTCGCTTATGCTTAAAATAAATCTTTTAAATATATTTGTCGAATAAAGCATTAACCCTCTAAAAAGGAGGTGCTGATGAAGAAGTATAGTGTATTTATTGTTTGTTTTTTACTAATGTTTTCTTTCTTATTTTTAGTAGACGCCAAAGGAAAGGAACCAGTTTTATCATCACTGAGATGGGGAGATGATGTTCGGATTGCAGAGTGGGATTCGGTTAATGTTGTAGTATTTGATGTGGATTCTTCTACCGGAAATTTATTTGCCGCGCTTAATAGCACTTATGGCGGGACTGATGTTCTGACCGTACATGTATCTGCCGATACGGGCAAAACTTGGAGCCAGATCACTTCCGTAGGATGGGATGCTGATGATATCGACGGAGCTGTTTTTAAAGACTATTTTTATGTTGCACACGTAACCGGAAGTGCCGTTTTCATAGGTAGATACAATACTAGCGATGGAACTGCTGATAATTCTTATGGCTATAGATCGGTGTTCAATGAAGGAGTAAGTGTACGAAAGATAGCGCTCGCTTCTACGGAAGATTTCTCTCCACCCACAAGACTTTACTGTTTTGCAATTACAGATGATGATACTCTCCGCTATTACTGGTCCGATACAAGTGTAACATCCTGGTCAACGTTCAATCTGGGTATTGGAAATGCATCAAGAGGACTCGACGCGTGTTGCAATGAGGGATATTCAAGTGAGTATGCATGGTGTTCTTATATTGGTACCAATGACAGCGTTTATATAGGATCAGTCGGAGCTACCTGGAACTCCTATGGCCCTCTAACCGATGTATATTATTCTGTAAGCGGTATGTCTATAACTTCTATAGGCGCATACAGAGATACTATTATGGTTCTATATCCCTATTGCGGTGGAGAATTCGCATACTTTGTCAACAGTTGTGCATCTTACGACGGGGGAGGTAACTGGGAGTATGAAGGAACGTTGTTTGGGCCGAGTGGCGCAACATGGGGCGCAAGCGCCATTACAGCAAGGAGAGGAGCCGGCTTTGGAGCTGTTATAACCTGTTCCAATTTTGGCGTTTTTAGACAAAGGGGCTATCCTGCCGGGGATTGGAGTGACACGGTACATTTTACCAATCATCTAGTAGACCCCCGGATTAAACCCGCAATTGAACGTATAGCAGCAAACAGTTACGGAATCTTATATGTAGATTATCCTACTAAGGGCGCATGGTTTGATATAAGTCAGTGGCCAGAGAGCGGTATCGAAGAAAACTCACCAGGTGAGAATGAAACATCCCTTTTGGAAGCTACTCCGTCCGTATTTAGCAGCAGGACATCTATCGAATATATACTCTCATCACAGCAAAATATATCCCTGGATGTGTATGATGTTCTCGGGAATCACGTTATCAACCTTATAAGCGGAGAAGTTCCTGCAGGCAAAAACTCCACTGCTTGGGATGGGAAAAATGCCTCCGGAAATCCTGTTGCGAGCGGGGTATACGTTTGTGTTTTAAAATCGAATGAGAAAAGTACTGCAAGCACAAAAATCACTATGATTAAATAGAAATTATATTATAGTTTTATAAAAAAGCAGGGTTAAAACCCTGCTTTTTTTATTCCTTCTTAAAATCCAGAGCTTTTGAATTTATGCAGAATCTTTTTCCCGTCGGCGGCGGGCCGTCGTCAAAAACATGTCCAAGATGTCCTCCGCATCTAGCACAAAGAACTTCCATTCTAATCATTCCTCCTGTCGAATCAGGTTTTATCTCTATTTTTCCTTTTTCAATCGCTTCATAAAAACTTGGCCAGCCTGTTCCCGATTCAAATTTTGCATCCGAGCTAAAAAGTTCGTTTCCACAGGCGGCACAAACATAAATTCCTTTTTCTTTATTTTTGTAGTATTTGCCCGTAAAAGGTCTTTCTGTTCCTTTTTCTCTCATAATATAGTACACATCTGCGGGAAGTTCTCCCTTCCATTCTTCTTCCGTTTTAGAAATTTTATCCATTGTTACCTCTTTTTCTGTACCAATAGCTTTTTCTGTTTTTGAGCACGATACAATAAAAGCAAAAGTTAAAACTATTAAAAGCCGTTTTTTTACCATTTTCGCCTCCGGTATCGGTTATCTCTATTAATAAAGACGTCTCAAATGAGTCGTCGTTCCGTATTTTACATGTAGGGGACGTAGATATTATATTCATTTCTAAAACCTAAAACCAAGAACCTAAGACCTAATATTCTCCCGGGAAATGGCATTTAACAAAGACGCCTTTCTCTTTCTCTTCGAAAACAGGGTCTTCTTTTCTACATATATCCTTAGCAATAGGACAGCGGGGATGGAAACAACATCCGCTTGGCTTATGGAGAGAAGATGGTACTTCTCCTCTAAGCGGTTGTTTTTTTGCTTTTTTTCTTGGATTCCCTTTGGGTACCGCAGATAACAGTACTTTTGTATATGGGTTAAGAGGATTCTTGTATATTTCTTCTGCCGGTCCCATTTCCATAATAAATCCAAGATACATTACAGCTATTCGGTGGGCTATGTGCCTTACAACCGATAAGTCGTGAGAGATAAAAATATAAGTTACCTTGAATTCATCCTGTAAATCCTGCATTAAATTTATAACTTGCGCCTGAATCGAAACGTCGAGCGCGGAGACAGGTTCATCGGCAATTATAAGTTCCGGATTTGTAGATAAAGCACGCGCAATCCCTATCCTCTGGCGCTGCCCTCCTGAAAACTCATGAGGATATCTGTAAATATGTTCTTCACTCATACCTACTTTCTCCAGAAGGTCTTTTACTACCTTTTTATTCTCTTTGTGTTTACCTCGGTGGACGGTTAAGGGTTCCTCTATTATATCTCCTACGGTGAATCTAGGGTTGAGCGAGGAATAAGGATCCTGAAATATCATTTGAATTTTGGAGCGGTAGGGCATGAGTTCTTTTCTGTTCAATTTTGAAACATCTATCTTTACGCTCTGTCCTTTGCCGCTTTTTAGTTCTGCATTATCATAATAGAATATGTTTCCCGAAGTGGGATTGAGAATCCTGACGAGAGTTTTCCCTATTGTAGACTTACCGCATCCGGTTTCACCGACAAGGCCGAAAACTTCTCCTTTATTTATAGAAAAGTTTACGCCGTCGACCGCTTTAACGTATCCTATAACTTTCCTGAAGACACCGCCTAAAACCGGGAAATATGTCCTTAAATCTTTGATTTCGAGAAGATTTTTCTTCTCTTTACCTTTTACCCGGATAAGTTTTCCCTTGCCTTCCAGTAAATTTAATCCACTCTTTTTAAATTCTGTCATTGATTCCTGCCTTCCCCGTTATAAAGATGGCATCGCACAAGGTGTTTTTTGTCAACTTCGAGTAATTCGGGAACGACCTTTTCACAAACAGGCATTCTGTAACTGCAGCGCGGATGAAAGGGACAGCCCGGAGGAAAATTTAAGATACCGGGAACATTTCCCGGAATAGCAGTTAATCTTTTTTTCTTTTCCGTTAAAGACGGAATAGAAGCCATCAAGCCTTTTGTATATGGGTGAAGAGGATTTTCGAACAAATTAACTGTGCTTGCAACTTCCTGTATTTTACCGCAGTACATAACCATAACTCTATCGCATGTTTCTGCTATAACGGCTAAATCATGAGTAATTAGAATAATCGCAGATTCTTTTCTTTTGTTTTTTATTTCCGTCATGAGCTCAAGAATTTGAGCCTGTACGGTTACGTCGAGAGCAGTTGTTGGTTCATCGGCTATTAAAAGACTGGGATCGCAACAAAGAGCAATTGCTATCATTGCTCTCTGCCTCATTCCTCCCGAAAACTGGTGGGGATAATCATCTATCCTCAGTTCAGGAGAAGGGATACCTACTTTTTCAAGCATCTTTATAGCTTCCTCTCTTGCGTTTTTCTTATTCATATTTCTGTGTATTATCAAAGGTTCCATTATCTGAACCCCAACGGTAAAGACCGGGTTTAAGGACGTCATAGGTTCCTGAAAAACCATAGATATTTCATTACCTCGTATTTTTCTCATCTCTTCCCACGAAAGCCCTAGCAAATCTCTTTCTCTAAAAAATATTTTCCCGTGTGATATTTTACCGGGAGGGTCCGGAATGAGGCGTAAAATAGACAAGGCAGTAACGGATTTACCGGAACCGGATTCTCCCACAATTCCGAAAAATTCACCTTCAAAAACGTCAAAATCCAGTCCGTCGACCGCTCTTGCCTTTTGGTCCTCAATCATAAAGTGAGTCTCCAGATTTTCAATTTTTAATAACTCATTTCGTTTTTTCTTGCTCATATCCTCACTATCTCATCCTTGAGTAAACCTTCGGGTCGAGAGCTTCTCTAACCGCTTCCCCTATAAAAGCGATTAGCATGAGAGTCAAAAACATGGCAGCCATGGGGGAAAAAGTAAGCCACCAGGAACTTAAGTTGGAAATCCCCTGCGAAAGAAGCTGTCCCCAGCTCGGTGTCGGTTCGGGCAAACCAAATCCCAAAAAATCAAGGGACGCAAGTACGGCTATCCCGGCAATAATAGTAAATGGAAGAAAAGAAATTACCGGAGTCAAGGAATTTGGCAGAATATGAGATAGTATTATTTTTCTGTCATTTACTCCAACAGCCATAGCTGCCTGAACGTAATCGTTGGACTTCTCGCGCAAGAACTCCGCTCTTATATATCTTGCCATGGAAATCCAGTAAAACAGCGAAAGAATTACAATTAAAATCGTAAAACTGGGAATCATTATTGAAGAGATAACCATCACCGTAAAAAGGAAAGGTATTGAAGCCCATATTTCTATAAAGCGCAAGCCTAAAAAATCCACTTTCCCGCCGTAATAACCGAGAATGGCTCCGAAGAAGATTCCTATTATATAACTTGTCAGAGTCAACAACAAAGAAAAGGTCAGATAAATACGAAAACCATATACCAGGCGAGCGAAAACGTCTCTTCCTCTATCGTCCGTCCCAAGAAAGTTTTTTCTGTCAGGTCCAGTTGGAGGATTTCTATCTCCCAATTCATCAAGTAGATTTTCGTTTGGTCCATAGGGGTAGGGGGGCAGGATTACCCAATCCCCGTGTTTTTGTTCCTCGAAAACTTCCCTTAAAATACGATGATTGTCAAAGTGTTTTTTTATTCTATCGTATCTTTCATATTCCGCTTTTAGGGAAATGAATTTTTCATCACTCAGATTCAGTGTATCTGTGGCGGGAATATTCTTATACTTGAAATAATCTTCTTTTGTTTCAATCGCTTTTGCAAAAATATATTTTTTTAAAGAAACGTCGCTGTAAAGGGTAATAAATTTCTTCCCGTCAAATTTGACGAGTAGGGCTTTGTCGTTTATGACAAACTCCGCAAAGAAAGATAGCAAATATGCTATCCCGATAATCAAAAGCGAATAATATCCCCTTTTAAAACTCTTGAATTTTTTTATCCTTTTGATAAATAAAGGAGAAAGAAAAGCTTTTCGCATTATATATATAACCTCAGTCAAGCCTTATACGTGGGTCGATTACACAGTAAAGAAAATCCGAAAATATATTTCCGAGCATATAGAGGATGGAAGAAAAGACAAGAATTCCCAGCATAACGGGGTAATCTCGGTCGAGAATAGAATTGTAACCTAAAAGTCCGAAACCATGGATATTGAAAACTTTTTCTATCAATAAAGCCCCGGATATAACAATGGAAAATACTCCTCCGAGTCCTGTAGCTATGGGTATCAGGGAATTACGCAGAGTGTGTTTAAAAATAACCGTTTTTTCGGATAAACCTTTAGCGAAAGCGGTCCTGACGTAATCTTTGCCGAGGTTTTCAATAAGTGAATTTTTCATTAAAATTGTAAGGGAAGCAAAAGAACCGAGAGTATAACAAAATACAGGTAAAATCATATGATATATATTATCCCAGAATTTACCAAATAAAGAAAGGGTTTCGTAATCCATAGAATGAATTCCTCCCAGAGGAAATATATCCAAAAATGAACCGCCCCCTAAAAGGACGAGAAGGACAATCCCCGCAACCCACCCCGGAATGGCATAGCCTATAAAGACCAAAGCAGAACTCGTAAAGTCAAAAGCAGAACCATGTTTGATAGCTTTAAAAACTCCTAGGGGTATACAAACAAGATATGCCAGCAAAAAGCCTGCCACTCCGAACCGAAGCGAAATTGGAAAGCGGGCTTTTATTACATCCCAGACCGGTTTTGAATACGTGTACGATTCTCCTAAATCGAACCTGACGACGTTGCCGAGCCAGATTAAATAAGAAATATAGAAAGGTTTATCGAACCCGTAAATTTTCTTCAGTTTTTCGACCATTTCTTCGGATATTGCCGTACCGTGAGCTCCCATCGCCCCACCACCTCCTTCCATCTGCATCTGTCTATACCTTAGAATCGCCATCTCGACCGGTCCGCCTGGAGCAAAACGGGTGATTGTGAAAACAATAAAGGTAACCCCCAGAAAAGTCGGTATTATCATTAAAATCCGGCGAATAAAATAGTTGATCACTCTTTATATCTCTCTTTCAACTTTTCCCATGTCTTAAGTTCAGAAGATCTTCCCGGGAACATGATTTCCTTGTTTTTTGCTTTTATTAATTTCTCTTCAAGTTCGTTGTCGATCCACCAGAAAGTAATTGCTGGCCAGTACGGTTCGTAATTTATCAGTCCGTTATAATCAGTCTGTGAGAAACCGAACTCCGGCATTCCGAACTTGTTCCAGTACAATATTTTCATATTATCTTCATACCAGAGAAGAGCTGTCATATATTTACGTGTAAGTATAGAATCCAGCTTCCGGAGAGTATTTATTCTTTCCCGCATGTCATATTCATAGTAATATAAATTCAGTAACCCATCGACTTTTTCGTTCTTAAGTCCCCATAAATTAAACGAACCTTTCTTATCAGCAAATTTTGAGTGGTACAAAAGTTCAGGATTTGGAAATATTTCGATTGTAAATCGAAGACCTATCATCTTAAAATTAAAATCGTCGAGATCTTTTAAAGCCGTAGCCAATGTGGCTCTTTTTAAATTGAGTTTAATTCCGACTTTTTTTAAATCTTCCTGAAGTAAAGTTTCTACTCTTGTATCATCGGTTCGGTAAACGTTGAGGTTGATTTCAAAGACTTTTCCGTCTTTAACGATATAACCGTCTTTGTTTAAATTTTTTTGAGAAAAACCGGCTTCCTCTAACAATTTTATTGCCTCTTGCTGATTGTACCTTATTTTTGGGTTGTTTTTGTTTTCATAAAGAAGTCCTGCAAAATACGAATCCATAATTTTAAATTCATTGTAGTAAAATTTTTCGAGCATAAGCTTTCTGTTAAAAAGTAAAAACAAGGCTTTTCTCACTCTTATATCGTTAAAAGGCTCTTCTCTCATATTAAAAAAAAAGCCGTTGATGTAAGGCATATTTACATATACCCGCTGCTTTATTATATGATTGTATCTTATTTCACTCATTTCTTCCGGAGTATATTCTTCTTCCCATTCTTTAAGAAGAGGTCTTTCTACAAGTATAATATCCACATCCCCCTTTTTAAATTTTTCTCCCATGACCGTTTCCTCGGTGTAAAAAAGAAAACGGACGCGGTCGAAATTAAAGAGACTTTTGTTTAAAGGTTTACCAGATGCCCACCAGGAAGAATTTCTTTTCAAAATTATAAATTCATTCTGATTAGATTTTTCAAAAATATATGGGCCTGAACCAATCATCATCTTATTATTGTAATCCGCCATATAATCAGTTGGTTTGATTCTTCCGATTATGTGTTCAGGCATTACAAAAAGCTCCTCGGTGCTGATATTAAAAAAAGCTCTCCAGGAAGGCTCTTTTGGTTCTATCATCACAATGCTTTTAGTGAGAGCTACTGGGCGTTTAAACTTTAAAAACATTCCCTGCCATACAGGCTCTTTTAAATCATCATGAACGATTAGGTCCCAGGTCGCAACGACATCAAAAGCCGTAACGG
>Ga0315545_1005318_pt1 | contig 10363 bp, 8 predicted proteins | sample SalMarSW160210MG_FD_203096 | JGI IMG/M metagenome (GOLD analysis project Ga0315545, IMG submission 203096) | Salt marsh sediment microbial communities from the Plum Island Ecosystem LTER, Massachusetts, United States - Salt Marsh Sediment SW1602-10 ...
TTTTGTTTCCGTCACTTCCCGTCTTCATTTTTCCTCCTTTATGAAAAAATTTTTACCTTCAAACAAACACACCGGCGCCTAAAAGCTCGACAAACTCTTCATCAGTCATGCCCAGTATCTCAGTGCAAACATACTCCGTGTGTTCACCAAGGCGGGGGCTGGGCATGCGGGCCTGTGCCGGCGTTTTTGACAGCTCAAAGCCCTGCCCCAGATGGGTAAACAATCCCATATCGGGATGCTCCAAAGGCCAAAAGAGCTTGCGCTGCCTCAGTTGAGGGTCATCGTAGATATCAGCCGCATTCTTGACCACGCCGGCGGGCACACCGGCTGACTGCATTTTAGCCATCACCTCTTCCGGCGTAAGGTTAACCGTCCAGCCGCTTATTAATTCGTTGATTTCATCCTCGTTCTGCTTTCTGCCGGATAGCGTGCTGAACCGCGGGTCGTCTGTGTATTCAGCCCTGCCCATCACCCGGCACAGGCTGGCCCACTGCTCATCGCTAAACACGGCTATGGTGCACCAGCGGTCATCGCCCTTGCAGGGATACACGCCTTGGGGGGTGGCGTGGGGGTGGGAGTTGCCCATTCTGGTTGGTTCCCGACCGCTTGAAATGTATTCCAGGATAGCCGGCATGATAAAGTAGAGCGTCGTTTCAAACTGTGATAGATCGAGCAGTTGGCCCTTCCCCGTCTTATTGCGGTAATCGAGGGCGGCAATCAGAGCCGCCGAGGCGAAACGCGGAGAGATGCAGTCGGTATAGGCGGAGACGCCAACCGGTAGCGGCCCCCCATCCGGCCAGCCGATAAAATTGGGTAGGCCGGCCATAGCCGCCAGTATCATGCCAAAGGCTGGTTGTTGAGCATAGGGGCCCCAGGAGCCAAAACCGCTCTGCCGCAGCATAATGATGTCGGGCTTGACCTTTTTTAGCTCCTCATAGTCCAACCCCCACCCCTCCATCACCCCGGGGGTGAAGTTGTCCATGACAACGTCAGACTCAGCCACCAGCCTCTTGGCTACCTCCAGGGCTTGAGGTTGCTCCATGTTAAGCGCCAGGCTGAACATGTTGGCGCTGAAATGATTGAAGTAGCCGCTGCGGTCCAAGCCGGGCTGGTCATCCTTATAGGGGGCCGATATTCTCAGGGTGCAGGGGTGCTGGCTGCTCTCCACCCGAATCACGGTTGCCCCGTAGTCGGCGAAGTATTTCATGGTCAGTGGGCCAACTATGGCCCAGCCGAAACCGGCTATCCTCAAGCCGCTGAACACGCTTTTAGCCTCCATTTCCCGTTATACCCCTTCTAGATAACCCCGGCCTGTTTTAAGGCAACCAGCTCTTTTTTGGCGAGCCCTACCTCGCCATAGATTTCTTGGTTGTGCTCGCCGATGAGGGGTGCCCTGAACCGGGTAGCGCAGCTTCCTTCAGAAGACTTAACAAACTCTCTGGGATAAGTGATTTTAGTATCTAACTCGGGGTGTTCTATTTCCACCCAGAAGTTTCGGGACTCAAGCTGGGTATCACTGAGCAGGTCGGCCATGCTGGATAGGGGGCAGATGGATATCTGCCTTTTTACCGCCTCCCGGGCAATCTCTTTTTTGGTGTGCGCTAAAAAGAACTCTTCTATCGGCTGGGAAATCCGGTCAACTACATCCTGGCTGACTTTGAACATGTCCAGGTTCTCCCAGTCAACGGAGTGCAGGTATTGGTTAGCCATGCCTTCGCTGTCCATCCAGCTCACCAGCTCGTGGAAGTTCTTGGCCCCGGCCCGGCCGCCTACCATGAAGAAGAAGACATAGCCGTCCTTACATTGCCAGACCTGCCGCTGGGTTGAGTTGACCGTCCAGCGAAAAGCCCCCGCCCGTTTTAAGGTCACCCCGCTCAGCTCCCAGAGCGGTATGGCATTGGCTAAAAACCAGGCAGCGCTCTGTTGCCTTGATATATCTACTTGCTGTCCTTCGCCGCTCATCTCCCGGTGGTAATAGGCAATCATCGTCCCCACGGCGGCATCGGCTCCAGCGTGAAGACAGGCCTGAGGCAGGCTCATCTGCACCGGGGGGCGGTCAGGGTCGCCGGTCTGGTAGAGGATACCGGACATACCCATAATCACGATATCCGAGGTCTGGTAGTCCCTGTAGGGCCCGGCCTGACCGAACGGCGTAATCGAGGTCAGGATTATCCCCTTCTTAATACTGTTAAGCGCGGCGTAGCCCAATCCCAGACTGTCCATAAATCCGGGGGGGAATGACTCAATGATGAAGTCCGCCGTCTTGACTAACTCTTTAAGTATTTCTTTGCCGTCAGTTGATTCAATGTCCAGGGTGATACCCCTCTTATTTGAGTTGTAGGCAAACCAGTAAAGGCTTTTCTCCGGGTGGGGGGTGTCAGCCCAGAAAGGCCCCCTCTGGCGGGAAGGGTCGCCCCCGGGCTTCTCAACCTTGATTACGTCAACACCGAGGTCGGCCAGGATTTTGCCGCAGAGAAAGCCGTTTTCGTCAGTTAGGTCTAACGCCCGACAACCGCTTAACACGAGCCCCTTCTAAGCCTTCCTTTTTGCTCTCAGGTCACTACGGAGGTCTTCGATAACTGATTTCAAATCGGCTTCAGGTGGGTAGACTCTGTCAAAGCCCAGCTTCTTGAATTTCTTCTCGACTTCTCCGAAGTCCTGCCTGCCCACCCCGAGGACACCGCCGATATAGAGGATTAAACCCTCAAGTCCGGCTTGCTTACACTTCTCTTTGAACCCTCTTAAGTCCAGCTCAGCCATGCCATAGAGTGAAGTCATTAAGATAGCATCGGCTTTGGTTTCCTTAGCCACTTCAATGAACTCTTCCGGCGGCACCTGCATACCCAGTTCGACGACATTGAACTCGGCATCCCTCAGGGCGCGAGATAAGATTTTAGTGCCGATGACATGGGCATCCATGCCTACCGTTCCCGTTATCACCGTGGCTTGTTTTTTCATTACGTCTCCTTGTCGAGAACTCATCTAGCGGCGGGAGCGCCGACTATTCTCCCCTTACTAAGGGCCCATAAGTCCTCAACCGCCGCCTGGTAGTCCAGCTTCCTGCCCTCGGCTCGCTCCCTCTCGGCTATCTTTTCGCGATGGAACTCCTTGATTTCATCCGGTATGGGCAGATTGCCGAACTCAAGGTAGCGACAGGCTCCGGTAACATCCTTGACGCCGAGCACCCTGTCTTTGATATTGATATTAGGACTGAATGGCGAATCAATCACGCCGGCTTCAACCCCCTTTATCGAGCCAATGACGATATCGCCATCGCCAAGCTCCAGGAGCTTATCAACTATTGCCCTCACCTCCGTCTCGGTCAGCTTCTCTTCTGTGGCCACACCGTCAACCTCAAATTTAATCTTTTGCGTCCGCACCACATTCAAAATCCAGTTTGCCGATTCATAGCTGAGGGCGTGGCTCTCCCTGGTGGCTACACCGGCTCCTTCATCAATGGTTCTGACGAATACCGCCTCTGCCTCAGCCAGTGCCGCCACCATGGCCGTATAGTTGAGGTAGGCGAATGCCCCACCCATACCCTGCGGAACCGGGAAAAGGGGAATCTGATTGGTCAGTATCCCCGGAACGACGACGTCCTTATAGCCAAATTTAGCCAGGTACTCCCTCATCAGCCTTGGTGTTAGCCTCATCCAGGCTATGTCCTGCGCCATATGTCCCAAACAGTGGGTCTGGGGCATTATGCTTTTAACCCCCTGCTCGGCAGCGACCAGAGTGTCAACAATGATACAGGCTATATTGACACTGAAGGGGAAGACGCCAGAGGGTATAAGTCCATGGATATCCGTAGTTATTTTGCTGCCTCTTTCGGTATAATATCCAGCCAGCCTGTTCGTATACTGGCTGCGTTCAAAGCATTCTTCCAGGGTGGTTTTTTTCTCGTAGCTACCAAATTCAAAGAGTGAGCTCTTTCCCGCCGCCGTCATACCCGAGGCAAGGGCAATTTCCATGGCCAGCTTGCCGGCCCCCCTGGGGACAAAGGCCGCCTCAACGCTTTCAACCAGCTTCCTGGTATTCTTCACACCGTAGTTAACGATGGGATAGCCGTTGAGCATAGGGCGGCCCGTCTTGATGGACTCCTCCAGGGCCTGTTGAGCCTTATCGAACTGTAACAGGCGGGTGTAGCTATCAATGGTCACCGGGATGTGGCGTATGCCCGCCTCCACCAGCGTTTTAACCAGGGCAATCTCATCCTCAAGGACAGGGGTACCGGCTCTGGGCCAGATGAGGGTTTTGCCTTCCTGGCGCGCTTTTTCGGTCACCTTCATGAAGTTTTTGCTTTCCGGCAAACCCCGCTGATATTCTACCGCCTCCTCAAGGTCCACCTCCTTACCCGTTGGCCATTGGGTCAGCACCCCCTCACGCATTTCCAGGAAGCGGTCTTCGTCAATACGCTTTTGTTTGACCCTGATTTCCATTATTTCCTCCGAATCCGCAGACGGTCTAGCTCTAGATTACTTCCTCGTCTTTCAGTTTGGCTATCTCTTCCCAGCTGTAACCGAGGATATTCATCAGCACCTCTTCCGTATGCTGACCGAAATTTGGCGCACAGCTCTTAATCTGGGCCGGCGTCTGGCTGAACTTGATGGGTATGCCTATCATCTTGACCTTGCCCAGGGTAGGATGGTCAACGTCGGTAATATAGTCATTAGCCAACACCTGCGGGTCTGAGGCAAGTTCGGTCAGCTCAAGGACAGGGGAAAAGGCGATGCCCTTCCCCTTGGTTTGCAGAATAGTTATCCATTCTTCTCTGGTCTTGGTTTTGAATACCTTCTCCAGAGTAGCAGCCAGCTCCAGAAAGTTATCACGCCTGTCTTTGGCGGTGGCGAATCTGGCGTCCTTTTCCAGATTTTCGATGCCCAGGGCAAGGCAGAAGTCGTGCCAGAACCGGTCGGACTGGGGCTCGGCCAAAAGCAGCCATTTCCCATCGGCACACTGGTAGTGATTGGCCAGCGGGTTTTTAAGCGTCTTTCTTGAAGGCTTTGGCATCGGGCGCCCGCGCAGCAAGGCCACGTTGATGTTGTAGGCCTGCATGTGTATTCCGGAGCCGAGTAGAGACACCTCAACCTCCTGCCCGCTTCCCTGTCTGTCTCGAGCCGCCAGTGCGGCTAGTATGCCGTTTACCAGCAGGGTCCCCGTCATCTGGTCAAATATCGCCCCGGCCAGCTGCAGTGGGGGGCCATCCGGCTCACCGACAGTACCCATTATCCCCGAGCGTGCCTGAGCGATGGTATCGAAAGCGCGCTTATCACTCTCGGGCCCCAGAGAGCCGTAGCCCGTGGCCACACCGTAAACAAGCTTTGGGTTATGCTTCTTGAGGGTTTTATAATCTATGCCCAGGTCATTAATGGCCGAGTGAGAGTAGTTGGTGCAGAATACGTCTGATAGTGCTACCAGACGATATAGCAGCTCTTTCCCCTTTTTCTTCTTTAAATCCAGCGTCATGCTCTTCTTGTTTCTATTGGCGGTTTCGAACAGGATGTTGGTGCCGTCGGGCATTATCATGCCTCGACCAAAGGTGGATGACATACCCCGGACCGGGTCTCCCTTGACCCTGTCTTCTATCTTGATTACCTCAGCCCCCAGGTCACCCAGCATGTAGCCCGCCGAGGGAGCACTGAGATAGCCACCACACTCCAAAACTCGAATGCCTTCCAGCGGCCCGGCCATAAAAGAGCCTCCTTTGTTAGTAGCTAGCTAAACAGTTCTGAAGTTTATGAGCGCAAGGGCACCAGCCAGCGCAGCAATTTTAGCTCATCCGGGGTGGGTTTGGCTAGCTCTTCAACCCTATCGGCCAGCTTCAGGGGCCAGCCGCAGTTGTCCTGCACCTGTTTTATCCTGTCTTCCAGGCTTGGTATTTCGGGGTCAGGCAAACAGGCTGCCAGGCGCAGTTCCGCCTTGCCGTTTGGTTTGGTGAAAACGCCCATGGTCGATATCACCTTGGTTACCCTGTCACCCGGGCAGGTAATGTAGGGCAAAGTTTCGGGGAAGCGGTCTTTTGATTGATTGAGGATTACGAGCACTTCCCGGGCATTGGCGGCATCGTTGGCTCCCCCGGAGCCAACCAGAAACTGGCCTTCGGCGGTTGTGGTGGAGTTAAGGTTTCCGTTTCGGTCAATCTGCCCGGCACCGAGCACACTGAGGCATTTATTGTTCCTGCCACCAACAAATACCCCGTGGGTGGTTAGGGTATCGGTCAACATTCTTGAACTGTATACCCCGGCGATGCTCTGTATAGCTAGCTCCGCCGGTTGGGGCTCGTAGCCAATCTGCCCGTTGCCGGTGATAAGCCCCAGTTCATACCCTTTAGCTTTGAGCTGATGATAGGCCAATAACACGGCCACGGCTCGGGAGCCGGCCCCGATGAGGATGTTCCTGTGTTTGCTTTTCAGCACACTCCTGGTTATCTCCCTGGCGGCCACGAGCAGCATCATTTCTTCGGGGCTATACTCCGGTTTTGGTTCGGGGGCGGATTTTACCGGAAAATGGGGAAATTCAGCGCCCCTGGTAGTTATCCGCTTAAGGGCTTTTACCCTCCGGCTACCCAGTTTATTCAGGTAATCTGTCGGCGTGGCGCAGTCTATTACCCACTCCTTTATCCAGGCATCAAGCTTCTGGCTGCTAGAAAATGCACGGTGCAACTCTTCCAGAAACTCGGTATCGGCTTCATAGGCGTTAAAGCCGCTTATCCCCGGGTCAGCCATGGAAAAGGGGTGAAGCCCTAAAGGGGCTACCGATACCGCCTTAACGATATGGCCGGGTATCTTTACCAATGGGGCATATTTCTTGATAAAATCAGCCGGCACAATCTTCTCCACGGTAACCAGCACCCCACCGCTGGCCAGGGGCCCCCAGAGGTCATCGCCATAGGGAACAGGCAAAATGGTATTCCCCTGCTCATCGGCAACGCACCCGTGAACTATGGAGATATCAGGGTTAATCGCTTTCACCAGGCCTGCCTTTGCCTCACCCCCGAAGGGGTCATCAATCTCCCGGAAGGACCCTTTGTTCTCCAGCGCCATAGTGCTCCGGGCAATAGAACGGGTCGGCATGAAGCTAACGCCCAGCGCTCCCGCCATCAGCCCCTGCTGGAGGGAACAGAGCGACCAGTTTTCCAGCTCGACGCTCTTTTCTGCCCAGACTTTCTGCATTATCTGGCTGGGGCGTCCTGAGGTCGAGATGTCGGCGCATGCGGAGAAAATCAGCTTCTTAACCAGCTGGCAGTGGAGGAGGTTCAGGGCATGACCTGATACCGTGCTTTGAATCAGCACGAAATTGGGGGTTTTACCATAGTATTGTCGGATAATCTCACAGATGGCGGCGCTGGGGCCTCCTATGCCGCCGGCAAGGTGTAACCTCATCCCTGGTTTCAGGTAGCTTTTGACCGCTTCCTTGAGGGGTAAAAGCTTGCTTTCCGGCCCCCGCTTAGAGCCGCTAACGTCACTCATGTCCATCATTATAGCACAGCCGAGCGCGGTGCCCATATTATTCCTCTTTAGAGACCGTTTGTAAGAACCACTAAAATGGATTACAATTGAAACAACCAGTTGCTGACAAAAATCGTTTGTTCTGGAAACTACACCATATCTACGGAGGATGCCAATGAAATACAAGAATATCATCTACGAGAAGAGTGGTTATATTGCCCGCATCACATTGAACCGCCCCAAAACATTGAACGCCATGTGCCCGGAGCTCAGCGACGATATCAGCCGGGCGATAAAAGAAGTCAACGAGGATGACGAGGTAAAAGTGGTCATCTTTAAGGGGGCTGGCCGTGCTCTTAGCGCCGGAGCCGACCTGACTAAGGTCGGTTTCGTTTACGGCTGGAAGGAACCCAAGCCGGGAGAGAAAGGTCGCCGTCCCAGTCTGAGAGTGCGTCTGCACTTCGATAAGCTTACCTTCTGGGAACAGGCCCAGGAGCTGTTGCTCTGCCACAAGCTGACTATCGCCCAGGCGCACGGTTACCTGCTCGGTGCCTCATTAGACCTGTTCCTCAATTGCGATTTTATTATTGCCTCTGAAGACTGTAAGCTCGGTCATGTTGAGGAAAGGCTGGGCTTGGGCGGCAACACTATCTCGCCAATTCTGGTACTGCGGTGCGGACTGACACGAGCCCTGGAGCTATCTATTACCGGTAAAATGATTGACGGTAAAGAAGCCAGCCGAATCGGGCTGATAAACAGGGCTGTCCCTGCCGATAAGCTGGAAGCCGAGGTTAACGAACTTGCCGAAGGACTGGCTCACTTTCCTCGTGATGGTATTGCTCTGGGTAAGGCGTCACGGCATTTCCTCTACGACATTATGGGAGTAACCCAAGGACTTACCCATTCTTATCTACAGCATACTCTGGGAACTGAGCTTAGTTTTGAGCCTGATGAATTCAACTTCTTCAAGGAGAGGAGGGACCAGGGAGTCCACGACGCGGCCCACGGCAAGCATGATTTCTACAAAGGGCTTGATAAGTAAATACTTCTGTTCATCCGCCTGATGATTAATGTTTAGGCGGCCAGAGCTCGCGGGCTATATCATCCAGGCCCAGTTCCAGCAGCTTTCTCTGGCTTGGTTTGGTTGTTACCCGGTCCCAATCAAGGGCACCCAGATTCCAGTAGACTTGAGCCTCGATGTCTGAAGATACCCCGGCCAGGGGGCCATCCTGAAAAGGAGGCCGCCCGATTATTCTGCCGTGTACCTTGAGTTCCAGAGGATTGATACCTTCGCGAAGGTTAAAGACGTGCCTTATATTGGCAACCCTCTCGCCGCAGACGAGTAGCTCATCCAGGGAGCGGTCCCAGCCGGTCACAGCCCTCATGAAGCCCACTATGTACTTGTTGGGGTCAGCCACCGCCAGATTGCTATGCAGGCAAAGTCCGGCGGCATTGACCACATACCCCTGGAATTGAGAAGGGCCAAAACCGGCGGTATGCCGGCCGGGGGTAGCATCCATCTGGTACCTGGCCGCCGCCGGCACACCGGCAAAGGCCGGGAAATCGCACTTCGGGTCGTGCATCCCCAGTTCCTGCCCCCCGATATGGACCGCGTATTCCTCAGCTCCCTTGCCGATTCTCTCGGCGGCTAGCTTTACCCCGTCGGCGAGGACGTCACCGAAGCCCTCCCGCCGGGCAATCTTCTCGAGCATAGCAATCATAGCCCGGGAATTACCCCAGGTCAGTTCAATCCCGTCGGTATCCGCCTTGGTAATAAGGCCGTGCTCATAGCATTCCATGGCAAAGGCAATGATAGTACCCGTGGAGATAGTATCCAGTCCATAGCTGTCGCAGATGTAGCCCGCCATGGCTATCGCCTCGCTATCATTGTTGAGGCACATGGCTCCGAAAGCGGCCTGGGTTTCGTATTCCGCCCGATGAGTGCCCGCCGGGTAGTTATAGTCGCCGGCACCCTTTTTCAGTCTGCCCTTGCAGGCCGCCGGGCATCGCCAGCAGCCCGTCTTACTCGCCGCTCTGGCATCTACCAAATCCTTATTAAGCGCTGACACATCGGGCAGGTCAATGACGCCGATGCCGCCCCAGTTTTTAACCGGCGTATCGCCGCTGTGGGCTGATTCGGCGGTGTGGCTGCTGGTGCCGTACCTGTGGAAATCCTCAAGGAATGGAGAAGCCTTCATCTCGGCTATATGCTTCTGCCTCAACTTGTTGGCCGCCTCGATATCGGCAACGGGGACCTTCTGGTCTCCCTTGACCACCACTGCCTTGAGCTTTTTGGCGCCCATCACCGCCCCTAAACCAGAGCGCCCGGCAGCATCAACTCTGCGGTTCATAAGGCAGGCAACAAGAGAGAGTTTCTCGCCGGCCGGACCGATGCTGACAACCTTGGCCGCCTTACCATGTTCAGCCTGAAGCCTGTCGTCAGCTTCATAGGTAAACTTTCCCCAGAGGTGAGTCGCCTCTCTTAACTGGGCCTGGCCATTGTCAATAAAAAGATAGACTGGCTTTTCGGAGATGCCGGTGAAGAACACCGCATCGTAGCCGGCAAACCTGAGGTAAGGGCCGAAATCACCACCGGAATTGGCGTCCCCCCACCCACCGGTGAGTGGCGATTTGGCTACGGCTACGTACCGGCAACCAAAGGGTGCCGGGGTACCGGTGAGGGGGCCGGTAACCAGGCCAAGCGTATTCTCCTCTCCCAGCGGGTCCACCCCACCCTTCTGGTGGCGGTAAAGAACCCTGGCCCCAAGGCCATAGCCCCCGATGAAATCTCGGTAGAGGCTCTCGTCAGGTGTTTCCTCTTTTATCTCCCCTGTGGAGAGATTCACGAACAACAGCTTTCCCATATAACCTGCCGTCACTTCTTAAGTCCTTTCCCCGTTAATTTCTAAGCATAA
>Ga0315545_1005319_pt1 | contig 10362 bp, 11 predicted proteins | sample SalMarSW160210MG_FD_203096 | JGI IMG/M metagenome (GOLD analysis project Ga0315545, IMG submission 203096) | Salt marsh sediment microbial communities from the Plum Island Ecosystem LTER, Massachusetts, United States - Salt Marsh Sediment SW1602-10 ...
CGGGGTCGCCTGCGCTCGGATTGGCATGTAAGGTTCCCGTGTGAGTTGGAAGCGGCGTGCCGAAGGCAGACCCAGGACTTCCCGGAAACCCCGAGAAGTTGGCGACCGTGAACCCAGTGATGTCACCCGTGGCTGGTACACCGGCAATCACATCATAGGTACCATCCTGGTTCAGGTCCAAGTAGACGGCAATGGATTCTGTGCTGCCGAGACCGGGATTGTCTGTCCCTCCATAGTCCACCAACCATGCTGAAGCCCCGCCGGGGCTGCCATCGCCATCGGCATCGCCAGCTATCCCGAAGGTGTTTATCCCCACGTACAGGGTGTCGGCAGCGGCGTCATAGGCAAGCCGAAGGTCTACCATGTCCCAGCCACTGACTATGCCAGGTGATGCATTCAATGGCAGGCCAACATCTCCTACCCCACTTGGGTCCGGAATTACCAGGACACCCGGTCCGGTGAAGTCAGCCTCCACATCTCCAGTGAAGCTAGGTTGCGCCATCACCGATGAATTTCCAAGTATCGGTGCAATTAGCAGACACACTAGTGCAATCCCAAAGATCTTGCCTATCAATTCGCGCTTTCTCATTGCTGCAACCTCCCTGTGCATTCTTCATATTGCTCCTTGGGCCTCGACAAACCTTAGGCATGGCATTATCATTCCTTCTGTGCTGAACCGACTATGGTGAGAACTGAGACAACCCTCTGACGCCCGCTTGACCACAGACCTTATGTTGGTCTTAAAGCACTATGTCTAGCGGAGACTACAATACTACATTATTGAGGGAATTTTCAATACCCTTCAAGGATGTACTGAGGTGAAGTTTGAGATGGCTTGAGGGTTTATCTGAGGCTTGAACAAATCGCCAAAAAGTGTAATCCGGAGAGCCTGATAAAGCTGAGGCAACGCTCGGGGGAAAAACCACTTCGGTGATGTTCTAGCCGATTGTGCTAACAGGCCGCCACCGCCATGTATCATCCTTCTGCGTAACATGGCCCAGACCCGGGAACGGGAAGTGAAAGCCAAGTATCGGAGCCTTCTCAGTCGCAGCTCTCTTTAGAAGCCGGCACCTAGTGACCACGACCTGCTCAGGAGCAAAATCGACCGCTGCATGCCACTGTGGCTGCTCCAGATGAATGGGATGGAGCACCGCATCGGAGATGCATAACAACTGCTTGCCTCTCGAGGAAATGGCCAGTGCCATGTGCCCCGGTGTATGGCCAGGCGCTGCCAGGGCGCGTATACCGGGTACGATTTTGGTTTCATGGTCAACAAGTTCCAACTGTCCTTGGGTCGGAGGCAGGTTCTTGCGTGCGAATTTTAGGAGGACTTCTCTGACATGTTCATCAAGTTTCGCCTCCGCCTGTCCTGAGGTCCAGAAGTCCCACTCGTCTTTCCACATCACGTACCGAGCGTCGGGGAAAACCAGGCTGCCCTTGTCGTCAGTGTTCCCGCCAATGTGGTCTGGATGCCCATGTGTCAAGACGACTGTGTCAATTCCTCAGGCGCGATTCCTGCAGCCCGCAGGTTCTGGAGGAGTTTCCCCGTGCTTGGGGCAAGACCGCCGGCACCGGTATCTACCAGCACCTGGTGCTTGCCTGTGTTAACCACCAGGCAGATGTATGGACTTGTCCACTCCAGCCACTGTTCTGGCTGTAGTTTGTGTTCGCGAAGCACTTGCTCAAGTCGTTCTTTTGGCGCGTTATCGAAAAGGAATATAGCGGGCGGCGGGAAGGCCGGAGGTGCATACGTGTGGGTGCCATCGCTGACGGCTATACACTGAAAATCCCCTACTTGGAAGCGATAAATTTCAGTGGTCATGGTTGTGCTTCTATCTCATAACTTAGAGGCCCATCTCAAGCATACCACAAATAGGATCCAAAAGAACATGACTTAACATTCTGAGTATATGTTCAGGTGCGCTTCTACTGTTTGGCTGCATGCGCGATCATCATCTTATACGTCCTGTGTCCTTCTGCGTAGGTAACGGAGATATCCGAGAATGCAGCTGCTGTAAACATGTTTCGTACATCGGCTTCGCTCCAGGTTTGATGACCATACCGTTCGATCTCCTTCGAACGGTCAATTCCGTCTTCAGCGTTCCAATCAATACTGATAACTGCTCTTCCTGCGGGGCGTAGCACTCGATAGAGTTCTTTTAGTGTGTCTAAAGGCTTGGGAAGCCAAGGATAACTACCCATGCAAGTAGCAACACTGAACTTGTTGTCTTTCCAGGGGAGTTGTGATGCTTCACCGCACATGAATTCCGCAGTTCCTGCTGTGACACGGTACTTGTTCTTCTTGGTTGCCAGCTTGACCGCAAGCTCGGAAAGGTCTAAACCGGCAACACTATGAACATGTGAAGCGTACCTCTCCAAGAAGTAGCCGTTTCCACAAGCAACTTCAAGAAGGTCATCTTCTGGCTTGAGTTCCAGGACTTTGGCCACATTTTCATATATGGACTTGTGTCTCATGTTCATGAATTTGAAACCGATCCTTCCAGCAAATCGTCTAGGTAACAGTTGCTGTGATACTTCTCCCTTCGGGACACTCATTTTTCACCTTCTCTTATTGGCGTCTGTACTTCACGCCTTCTGCATTTATGATACTCCAAAATGTTCAATCCCGTCAGACTGCACAATAGTCAGAATTGTGACCATAGACCTGATGATAGAGAAGCTCCTTACATTTCTTTGCGGTTAGGCAGTTATCCGCGGCGGGCAAGAAGGGAGTTATGCTGACGTAGTCACCCTGCCCCTTTGTCTCGGGCCTATTGAGTTCCGTAAGCTTGATGAGAATGTGGAGTGGGGCTGGCATCTCTTAGATAGGAAAGCACTATCCCGGCAGCTGAGTGTATTATCAGGGAATTGGAACAGGTGATGGACATGATATAATAGAGGCAGTACTAGATCTTGCTGATAGTATAGTCTCTAAATTGGGACCGGAAGATTCAGACGAGTAGGAGGAGTAACGTGATTAGAGAAAAGTGGCAGATTCTGTTGAGCATAGCGGTGGTTGGGCTGTTTTGTCTCGTGGGTTGCGCAGGGGCAAGTCCAGCTCAGAGTCACGCACAGGAACTAGACATGCTGTCCTTGGCCGAAAGTGTCATGGAGGAGTCAGACCTACTAGCTCTAGCAGAAGGCGCCACCGAGCAATCAGACCTACTGACTCTAGCTGAAAACGCCACACAAGAATCACCCCTACCCACTCTGGTGCAGCGTAGGTTTCGGCTATTTGAGAGGGTTCTGCAAAGGCTTGGCAGGACCATAGAGCGAGGTCAGATTACTGAGGAGCGTAGAGAGCAAACCCTGGAGCGCGTCCGGATGTCACTAGGGGGCAGCATAAGTGAGGAACAGAAAGACCGAATCCTTGAGCGGGTTGGGGCTCGGATTGACAAGGCAATAGAGCGAGGTGGGTTCGCTGAGGAGCATAAGGCGCAAATCCTGGGGCGAGTTGAGGAGATAACTGCTAAGGCAGTAGAGCAGGGCAGATTAAGTGAAGAGCGTAGGGCAGAAATACTGGAGCGGGTTGAAGCTAGGATCGACGGGGTGATACAAAGAGGTCAGCTTGCTGAGGAGAGTAGGGCACAGGTCCTGGAGCATGTCACGATGTCGCTGGAGGGCAGCCTGAGTGAGGAGGATAAGGCACAAATCCTCGAGCGGGTTGAGGCTCGGATTGACAAGGTGGTAGAGCAAGGTCGGCTTGCTGGGCAGCGTAGGGCTGAAGTCCTGAACAGTGTTGAGGCCTGGCTACAGAAGGCAGTGGATGAAGGATTTCTCACTACAGAACAGAAGGAGCAGATTCTCCAGCGGCTTACGAGTTAGAAAAAGCACCACAACTTGTAGCCTGCTCTCAAGAGATAAGGGCGCAGTGCCCGCTTATCATTGTTCCTGTCAAAGATACCGCGCTAGGACTGGGAACTCATCATCTCTTGCCTTATCTCGCCAGCAGCTTCCTGTCAGAGTCACGGATAAGCACACGAGACCTGCAGACGCTAAACATTCTGATGGATTGTGAAGTTTTCCAGCTGCATTTAAGCGCCAATGGATGGACTTAACCCGCAATTCCACGGACACCGTATCAATTAGAGGCACCAGCATCCAAAGAACAGCCTCAAAAGTAATGAATATATGCTCTTTGTCTCAGGCGGAAATGAACGAAAACGAGTCTAATAGTTCCTCTGTCTTCCCCTGCCAGACCAGCCGCCTCTCCTGTTGCCGTAAGACCCACTCCCTCGGCTCTCAGAAGGTGGGCGAGCAGCACTAACGTTAAGCGTCTGATCTTTCAGCGTTTTTTCGTTGAGGCCATTAATTGCAGCTTGACCTTGAGACACTACTGCCATTTCCACAAACCCGAATCCCCTGGGCCGCCCGCTGTACCTATCTGTTGGGATGTTTATAGACGTCACTTCTCCAAAAGTTTCAAATTCCTGACGTAACTCTTGTTCAGTTACATCATAAGGCAAGTTACCGACGTAAATCTTCATGCCAATGCTCCTCCTTTTGCTTAATTTCGTAATCCTTGGCCGGCAAATGGCGGTGGGACTTTGTCCCGCGCAGAATTCCACCCGTAAACATACATGGGCCAGGTATCCCCGACCCATGTGTGTTTACGGTCAAACCGGCATCATCTAGTCAGTCTGACTTTTTTATAGCAATCGCTGCAATAGACGGGCCTGCCGTTAGTAGGCTCAAAAGGCACTTCAGTGTCTTTGCCGCAGTCGGCGCATACGGCAGGGAACATTTGCCGTGGGAGTCCGTAGCTGCTACCACGACTTCCATTCCGCTCCGTCTTCCTTGCCTGTCGGCATGACGGACAGCGCTTGGGCTCATTAGTATAGCCCTTGGATTGAAAGAACTCTTGTTCCTCAGCAGTGAAGCTGAAGTCAGTCCCACAATCGGCACATTGGATGGTTTTGTCCTGAAAACTCATTGGATGACCTCCTTTCTCAATAATTTTAGCTTGCGTCCCGGTCATCCAATGCTTGATATGAATCTAAGCGAATCCTAAGAAGCTTGTAATAACCTAAACTTAAACTACTAAATATATCATACACCGATTATTAAGATTGTCAAGTCCCACCGTGGCTATATTCGTGCTTCAACTCTGCCTCAAGCGCCAAACAAAAAATTCAGTTCCGCCTTTGGTAATCTGGCTCGGAATACACCGAAGGGCAAACAGCTAATGTTGCCAGGTCGCTTATTAGGTCTGCTAAGTCCCGCCGTGGCTCTATTCTAGGTCTACGTCTGACTCAGATGCTATGGATGGCAAAATGAACAACCCGATGGCTCGTGTAATTAGGTAACGAAATGCGCAAATGTGTGATGCCACGGTTGCATATTCTGCGGTATTGACTGGGCTTCCTGAGCCCTAATAATGGACAGTGACACATCTCGCCTGAAGCTGAGGTATGTGTATATTGATGGACTCCGAGCTCAGCGGATTCCACTGCAGGTCAATCAGGTCCCCCGTTCAGCCCCGCATTCTGTACCAAAGCGCTGATATCGCTTATCTGGTTAGAATAGAGGTAGAGGTCTGCCAGATTGGTGACATCGGCCAGAGACGAGATGTCGCCTATTTGGTTAAGATAAAGATAGCGGTAGTGTAGGTCAGTGCAATATTCCAGCCCGGTGAGGTTGGCGATGTTCAAACAGTTAGTGGAAAGGGTTGTGATCCTGAACGTCTGAAGGGAAGATGTAACCCCTTTCCCTGATGTCGCCCCTTATCGCTGTGCCAACGTTGGGGTTGGGGAAAGTCACCACCCCTTCTTCAAAGTTGGCCATTATAGAGTAATCTGCGTTCATGGTGACGGTGGTTGTAGCAGCAATGACATTGGCAACGGTACCCACGCTGCCAGTCCAGGCGACGAACCGGTACCCACCGGTTGGGGTAGCGGTAATGGAGACCATTGTGCCTGCGGCATAGGCGTGCTGTCCCACCGATGGGCTCGTTGAGCCGCTCCCATTCACCGCTAGAGTCAAGGTGTAGTAGGTCACGGGTATCTGATAGAAGTTCGCCATGATAGAGTAGTTATCGTTCATCGTGATGGTGGTTGCGGCAGCATTAGGGTCAGCAATGGTACTTATGTTGCCAGCCCAGTTCGCAAAGCGGTAGCCGTTCCCGGCCACGGCTATCAGGCTGACCGCCTCACCTTTGTAATAGACAGAAGTGCCCTCTCCAGGGCTGGTTACCTCACCGCCCTCGGTGTTGGAAATGGTGAGGTTGTACTGGGCAGGAGAGGAAACACAGCCTACCATCCCGGCAATTAAGCCTACGGTAATCAAAAAGCTACTAATTCGTTTCATGTATATGACCCTCAAAGAGCTATTATATCACTAGTGAAGGAATTATCAATAGGTTGCGGTGTCCAAGGCACACTATAGAGTTAAGGAGCAACAATACATCTTAGTGTGCAAGTAAGTAACATTTCAGACCAATGAGAAAATGAAACCATGGGTATCCCTAAACTAAGATGTGATAGAGCCTTACACGATCTTAGAAAGGAGATACGCGAATGCATTGTATTGGAACGGACTGCTATATCGCCACCCTGGGTTTTGCCGTGGTCAATGAAGCCGGTCAGTTTGTTTCAACGCATGAATAGCTCAATAATCAAATACACGATTTTCAGGCGAATTGCCTCTCTGACTAATACCTTACATCACCTATTTTTGATGTCTCCCGCTGCAAGTGCTATAATTTTCTTAGAGAGGACTCTAAAGGTAAAGGAGATGCTAAATACGATGACAGATTCTGAACTTGAAAACCTAAGTGTGACGCTGTGGCGCACGATGTACCAGGCCTACACCCGATTCAAGAATGGCATGGACCAAGTACTTAGTGAGCATGGGCTTACTATGGAACAGTATTTAGTCCTTGTGACCGTAAAATACCATGATGCGCCTATAAGAATCGTTGATGTAGCCCGCTGGCTAGAACGTAGCACGAACAGCGTCACTATGATAGTTGACCGGATGGTCAAAGCTGGCCTGCTCAGAAGGGTAAGAGACAGGCGTGACCGCAGGACGGTAAATGTGTTTCTCACCAGCAAGGCAGAGAATGCCCTTAAACCAGCAAATCCGGCAGCCTGGGAGTTTATGCAGCAGGGCATGTCACCACTATCATTTAAGGATAAGAATGCCTTTGTCAGTCTGCTCAAGATGATAAACCACAAGCTGCTTGAGTATTTCAATCCCGGAGCAGATATAGAGGGAATGCTCAAAAATGATTCCAAGCAGCAGGAATATTTAATGAAACAGTGGCGCAAGCAACCGTGGCTTGCCGCTCCCAAAGCCAAACGTCGGGGTACTGAGAAACGAAAGACCAACTGACGGGGCAGTCAACCTTACTTATTTGAGCCGACGTAGAACAGCTCCCTGGGGTTTGCAACCATCTCGGGATAACGGAAGCCGTTCCCTATTTCAACGGACAGGTAAAACAACTTAGCCATCACGAAAGAGTACCTAGATTTTGATTAGTACACCGAAGTCATTTCGGCGCAACGATAATCAGGCATATCACACATAACGCTAGACTGTTACAGCAGAAGTAGCAACGCGGGCTCGTTTTGCCTGAGGAGAAAAATGCAGGCGGCTGAGCAGTTGTAAGAGTCAGACGGCGACTTGCTCTGTGCGCGCTACTCTCGGGCCATTTGCGGGCGACCGGGGGAACCGAGCATGAGACAAATTTGCCTGGCATTTACGACCGCGTTGTCCTGGTAGCAATTGTTGAACAAGACATGCATGTCGCTGGTCTGTTTGGAGATTTCAGTGATCTTGCTGGCCCAGGGCTGGAGCTCTTCTTCTGTGTAAAGATAATTGAAACGTTCAGCCGGGCCGATGCCTTTCTTTTCCCACGTCTCAGTGTTCCTGCCGTGGAAGCGGACAAGCCCAATGTCACTGGTTACTTCGGCGACAGGAGGTACACTCGACTTGAAGCCCTGCGGCTCGTCGACGCACACAAATGGCAAGTCGTTACGCCTGAGAAAATCGAAGGTTGTCGCGCGATTTTTTTCACTCAGCCACACATTGTTTCTGAACTCCATTGCCAGCCGGTACTGCTGCAGTTTTGCTTTGCACATCTCAATGTAGTCGAGTTGCTGCGAGCCAGGATAGAACCAGGGTGGAAACTGGAAGAGCACAACACCCAGCTTGCCAACTGTGTCCAGTGGTAGCAGAGCACTCTCGAATCTTTGCCATAATTCATCAACTAATTCAGCCGGCAGGTCGCGATAATACAGATTCTTTTTCCCCTGCAATTCGGTAGTTAGTTCATTCCTTATGCTCTTAGGCAGAGCACTGACAGGCATCGGATGCTGGGTGAATATTCTGAAAACCTTGAAATCAAACACGAAGTCGTCGGGCGTCCGTTCTGCCCACAGATAACTATTTCTCTCGTTGGGCAATGCGTAGTAACTGCTATCCACTTCGACTATATCGAACTGGCTGGCATAGTATTGAAGGCGGGCTTCGGCCGAGCGCGCAGAATCAGGATAGAAGCGCCCGGAACTGATCAGTGTCGGATCAGTCCATGAACAGGTACCTACCCGGATTTTTGCCATTTCACTTCTTGAGATTTTCATTTTACTAAGGGTGTGAGGTTGAAGCAACAGAAAAGCCTGCTGGCACCGATCAAGGTAGCTCGGGTGCGATTCATGTCGAAGATGTTTGTCTTTCCCATTCGTCGCTAGGTCGGATCAGCCTGTCAGCGACAATATTCAGAATATCATTTTGCCTCTGGATTGTACCTTGAACCAGGATCAATGGCTCGAGCTTGAAGATTTGTCGGTACCTGTTGTATACGTTTGGTTTGATTATTACATTTAGCATGCCTTCCTCATCCTCTAGTGTCATGAAGGCAAAACCTTTGGCAGTGGGTGGCCTTTGCCTGGTAATGACATAGCCAGCTATGCGTACTCGAGCATTCGAGGGAAGGCGGGCAACTTCAGAGCTTTTGAGCAAACCATCCCTGGGTGTGTCCTTTCTCAGAGCATGCATCGGGTGATATTTTGTAGATAACCCCTGTACTTCGTAATCGGCTTTCATCTCCTCAAGATCGGTAAAGTCAGGCAGGGAAACCCTGGTATCACCAAATTCTAGAGGCAGTTCTCTTGGGCTCTTCTTTTCTAAAGGACCAAGTCGCCACAATAGCTGTCTTTTCTGGCAGGCGAAGGAATCAAAGGCGCCAGCGAGGATAAGGTTTTCTACGGGCGCTCTTGCCAGCCTAGCCCTGGAATAAAAATCGTCGAAAGAAACATAAGGAGCGCTCTGCCTCTCGCCTATTATTTGGCTCATGGCTTTCTCCCCAACTTCCTTTATGTGCCTGAAACCAAGTCTGATCCTTCGGCTTCGCTCAGGACAGGTCTTGCCGCCTTCGATAGTGCACCTGTCGCTGCTTTTATTGATGTCCGCGGGCAGAACTTCTATGCCGTGTCTTTTAGCATCCCGCACGATCACCTCTGGCGAATAGAATCCCATAGGCTGGTTATTGAGCAAAGCGCAATAAAACTCGACTGGATAATATCTCTTTAGCCAGGCAGACTGATAGCATAAAAGGGCGAAACCGGCGGCATGGCTCTTGCAAAAGCCATACTCGGCAAACCCTTCCAGGGCTTGAAAGATGCGACTTGCCCTGTCATTATCTATTCCGTTTCTTTTGGCCCCTTCTATAAATCTCTGCCTCATCTCGTCCATCGCTTTTTTTGGTTTCTTCCGAGTCATTGCCCTCCTCAAGGAGTCAGCCTCGCCCGGTGTGAAATCGGCCATGACGGTAGCAACCTGAATCACCTGTTCCTGGAACAAAATTATTCCTAGAGTCTCCTCGAGTATCGGCTTAAGCTTTGGGTGCAAGTAAGTTACCTTCTCCAAATGTTGCCTTCTTCTAATATAGGGATGGACCATATGTCCTTGAAGAGGACCTGGTCTCACCAGAGCCACCTCAATGGTTAAGTCTTCAATAGAGTGCGGCTTTGTTTGCGGCAGGGTTTGCAGTTGAGCCCGACTTTCCACCTGGAATACACCTATGGTATCGCCCCGGCAAATCATGTCGTAGACCTCTCTATCATCCAAAGGCAATCTATCCAAATCGAGCTTTGTCTTGTGGTTTTCCTCTGCCAGCTGGCAAGCCTCATGAATAAGCGATAGCATTCTTAAGCCAAGGAGGTCTACTTTTATCAGTCCGGAATCGGCAATGTCATCTTTATCCCATTGACATACTACCCTCCCCGGCATAGTGGCTTTCTCCAGGGGCACGATCTCACTCAGAGTACGGGATGAGATAATCATACCTCCGTTGTGAATGGATAAATGTCTGGGAAAATCGGCAATTCCTCGGCAAAGGGAGATAAATTGTTGCCAGGGAGC
>Ga0315545_1005321_pt1 | contig 10360 bp, 12 predicted proteins | sample SalMarSW160210MG_FD_203096 | JGI IMG/M metagenome (GOLD analysis project Ga0315545, IMG submission 203096) | Salt marsh sediment microbial communities from the Plum Island Ecosystem LTER, Massachusetts, United States - Salt Marsh Sediment SW1602-10 ...
CGGTTGGCTTGGCCTTTCCGGAGGGACTGGACGGAGTTGCTTCACGGGGGGATTGCCGAGCGAGGCGAAGGGCGTCTTCTTTGTTAGGCTAAGAAAATGACTGAGGGTGAATCGGTCTCCAGAGCCGAGATCGCAGCCGAGCTTCGCCTGACGGTGGGACGGATCTCCCGCAGGCTTCGTCAGCAGAACCTCGGCGGCCTCACCCCCTCACAGCGGTCGGTACTCACCACTCTCGACTGCCGCGGTCCCCTGCAAATGGGCGAGCTGGCCTCCATCGAGGCCGTGGCGCCGCCCAGCATCACCGGGATCGTGCGTCGGCTCGAGGAGCGGGGCCTCGTGCGGAGATCCCCGGACCCCGAGGACGCCCGGGCCGTGAGGGTGGAGGCGACCGAAGCGGCGAAGCGGCTCGTCGCCGCGCTTCGCAGTGAGCGCAATGCATTCCTCCTCGGGCGCCTCGGCGATTTCGACGACGACGAGCTGGCGGCCATCCGGGCGGCGCTCCCGCTGCTGCGCAGGCTGGCGGAATCGGGATGACCGACGTGGCGGCGGCGGCGAGGAGGACCTTCTCCTCGCTGAAGATCCGCAACTTCCGCCTCTACTTCACCGGCCAGCTCATCTCGGTGTCCGGCACCTGGATGCAGGGTGTCGCCCAAGCGTGGCTGGTGCTCCAGCTCACCGGGAGCGGCACCGCCCTCGGGATCACCGGGGCGCTGCAGACCCTGCCGGTGCTGCTGCTGGCGCCGCTGGGAGGCGTCATCGCCGACCGCTTCGACAAGCGCCGCCTGCTGTTCGCCACCCAGTCGACCGCCTCGGTGCTCGCCCTCCTGCTAGGGGTCCTCGTCATCGGCGGCGTGGTGCAGCTCTGGATGGTCTACGTCCTCGCCTTCGGGTTCGGCATGGTGGTGGCGGTCGACAACCCGACCCGGCAGACCTTCACGCTGGAGATGGTGGGCCCCGACGACCTCACCAACGCCGTGAGCCTCAACTCGGTGATGGTCAACCTGGGCCGGGTCATCGGTCCCGCCATGGCCGGCATCCTCATCGCCGTGGTGGGCCTCGGGCCGTGTTTCGTGCTCAACGGCGCCTCGTACCTGGGGGTGATCATCGCCCTCGCCCTCATGCACACCCGGGAGCTGCACCGCACCGGGAATCGGGCGCGGGGACGCGGCAAGCTGATGGAGGGCTTCCGCTACGTCCGGGCCCACTCGGACCTGTGGATCCCGCTGGCGATGATGGCCGTCATCGGCATGCTCACCTACGAGTTCCGGGTGACGCTCCCGCTCATGGCCAAGTTCTCCTTCGGGGGCGACGCCGGCACCTATGCCCTCATGACCACCTTCATGGGCCTGGGCGCGGTGGTGGGCGGCCTCAGTGTCGCCGGGTCGGGGAAGCGGGGGATCGGACCCCTCTCGTTCTGGGCGATGGCGCTCGGCGCCACCACCCTGATCGCCTCCGTGGCCCCCAACCTGATCCTCGAGCTGGTGGCGCTGCTCCTGGTCGGGGTGGCGAGCATCTCGTTCATCGCTCTCGGCAACGCCACGCTGCAGCTCACCGCGGCACCCGAGATGCGCGGTCGGGTCATGGGGTTGTGGACGGTCGCCTTCCTCGGTTCCACCCCTATCGGCGGGCCAATCGTCGGCTGGCTCGGCGAGCACATCGACCCCCGGGTCGGGCTCGGGACCGGCGCCGTCGCCGCCCTCGTGTGTGGAGCGGTGGTGTGGTGGGTGGCGGGTCGCTGGTCGCGGTCGTCGTCGGACGTCGGCCGCCCCTGAAGCGACCGGCTTTGCGCTACGACCCGGTGCCGGTGTAGGCGTTCACCCCGTGCGTCCACACCCGGTACGTGATGGCGAAGAGGCCGAGTCCGACGAAGGGGGCGGCGTAGACGAGAGACGACACCGATCCGGGCCGCAGGAAGAGCTGCGAGGGGAAGAAGGCGACGAATCCGATGGGGAGGATGTAGGTGAAGGTGATGCGCATGAGACCGGAGAAAATGGTCATCGGGTAGGGAGCGAACTCGCGCATCTTCCAGGCGAGGCTCAACACCGGCCACGAGTTGACGATCCAGAACGCCGAGCAGGCAGCCGTCACGACGAGTGAGATCTGCACGAGCGATGCGCTGAGCACGGTGAGGATGAGGATGCCGACCCGTCCCGGCGTCCAGTCGAGGCCGAGCTGGACCGACGAGTAGATGAGCAAGCCGATGCCGAGGACGAGCTGGGTGAGACCCTTGATGTCGAACCGTTCCGACACGTAATAGAACATCATGTTCAAGGGCCGGAAGTAGTACTTGAGGAACGTGCCCTGCTGCACATCGAATCGCAGCCACCAGAACTGGTCGAACAGGATCTGCATCGGCGAGATAGCGATCATGTAGAAGGCGTAGATGAACACCATCTCCATGAAGCTCCAGCCCGCCAGCTCGTTGATGGAGTTGAACAGCACCGCGAACACGCCGAGGGTGGCCAGGCTCGAGAACACCATCCCGACGGAGCTGATCATGAAGTCGGCCCGGTACTGGAGGCGCGCCTTGATGTACTGCGCCTCGATGAGGAAGTAGAGGCGGAGATACTCGGCGGGGGATCGTACGGCCACGCTCAGCCTCCCGCGATTCGCAGCACCTTGACGGCCTGGTGGTAGAAGACCCGTCCGGCCGCGAGAAGAATCACCGCCCACCCCGCTTGTACCCCGAGCCTGACCACGTGCTCCCAGCCCTCCTCCGGCAGGGTGATCAGGCTGAGCGGCGTGTAGTACACGGCCTGGAACGGCAGCCAGATGAGCGTGTCCCGAATCATGTCCGGGAAGAACTGGATTGGGATGAGCGCACCGGAGAGCACCAGCACCAGGGTGTCCTTGACGGTGCTGATGCCCCAGATCGATTCCGTGTAGAAGCCCGAGAGCCCTACTCCGTAGTCGAAGCAGAAGTTGATGATGAAGGCGAGCAGCAGACTGAGGGGGAACAACGCCAACGCAGGGCTGACGGGAAGCGACACACCGAACACCAGGGTGATCAGCAGGACCGTCGGGACGGTCACGGTGACGACACTCAGCAGGAAGAAGCCGACGGAGGAGGCCAGCATGTAGAGCTGGAAGTCGATCGGCTTGATCAGGTAGATGGCGACGATGCCCTCGCGGATCTCGTGTGACAGGCTCCAGTCGATGTAGGTCTTGAGCACGATGAAGAGGGTGCTTCCCAGAGCGACGTAGAGGTAGGTCTGGTCGAAGGTCAGCCCGCGGATGGTGTCGGCATCCCCGTAGACGGCCTTCCACAGGTAGAAGGCGACGGCGAGATAGACGACATTGCCGAGGACGGCGGCGAGGAAGCCGAAGCGGTAGACCATGCTCACCAGCGTGGAGCCGCGGGCAACGGCCAGATACGGCCTCATTGCAGCGCCCCGTCGTAGATGCGCCGCACGACGTTCTCCATCGAGATCTCGACGATGCGCACATCGTTGACGGGAAAGGACGCCAAGACGTGGTTGAGCACCTCGGACAGCGGGGTCCGGGCCTGGTCGATGGTGATGTTGGTCCAGAACTCCTCGCGGCAGGCCACGGTGATCCCTTGGTCGGGGCCGAAGCGGTGATCGAGGCTGTCGCGGGCGGCTTCGAGTGTCGCTTCGCTGAAGTCCTCGATTTGCACCTTGAGCGTGCGGTAGGCACCGAACAGCTCGGTGACCTTGTCGATGCCGCCGTCGTAGAGGATCTTGCCTTCGTCGATGATGATGATGCGTCGGCAGAGCGCCTCGACGTCGCCGAGGTCGTGTGTCGTCAGGATGATGGTGGTGTCGCGGGTGCGGTTGAGCTCCTCGATGACCGAGCGGATCTTGGCCTTGATCGACACGTCGAGGCCGATGGTGGGCTCGTCGAGGAAGACCACCGGCGGGTTGTGGAGGAAGGAGGCGGTGATGTCGCACAGCATGCGCTGCCCGAGCGAGAGGGTGCGCACCTGGCGGCTGTACAGCGCCGACAGGTCGACCAGCTCGTTGAACAAGGCCATGTGCTCGTCGAAGGTCTTCTGGTCGACCTTGTAGATCTCCTTGAGGATCTTGAAAGACTCGATGACGGGCAGGTCCCACCAGAGTTGGGTGCGCTGGCCGAAGACGACGCCCATGACCATCGCCTGGTGGATGCGGTTGTCGTACGGCGCCTTGCCGTTGACGAGGATCGTCCCGTCGGTCGGCTTGAGGATCCCGGTCATCATCTTGATCGTGGTGGACTTGCCGGCTCCGTTGGGGCCGATGTAGCCGACGATCTCGCCCGGTTCGATGTCGAACGAGATGCCGTCGACGGCCTTGACCGTGCTGTAGTCGCGAGAGAACAGGTCGCGGAAGGCGCCGCCGAGGCCCTCGCGCCGATTCAAGACCTTGAAGTGCTTCGACAAGCCGTCGATGTGGATGAGGCTCATGGCCCGTCCCCCTAGGTTCACGCAAGTCTACGGAGTACGTGTGACAGCAAATGAGGGCCGGCCTGATGCCCCCCGACCTCCTCCGCTCGCCCGTGGCGTGTACCTTGGGCCGGGCGCGGGATCGGCGACCCTGCGAGCGGGAGAAGGGCAGGACCGGTGATGGTAGAGGTGACGGGTAGCGGGTATGCAAATCGGTGCCTCTCCGAGGACGAGATCCGCGGACTGTTGGCCGGAGCCATCGACTCCTGGGATCTGACAGGACGGCGTGTGCTGTTCGTCATTCCCGACGGCACCCGCACCGCCCCCTTGCCGCTCATGTTCCGCTTGCTCCACGAGCAACTCTCCGGGGTGGTCGCCCGGATGGATTTCATCGTCGCCTTGGGGACGCATGCCCTGATGACCGACGCGGCCATCAACCACATGCTCGGAATCAGTGATCACGAGCGCACCACCCGCTACGCCGACGTGGGGATCTTCAACCACCGCTGGGACCTGCCAGACACCTTCGTCACTCTGGGCGCCATCTCGGAGGCCGAGACCGCCGAGCTGAGCGAGGGTCGGCTCTCGATCGAGGTGCCGGTGCGGGTCAACCGGCTCGTGCTCGAGTACGAGCGTGTGATCGTGTGCGGGCCCGTGTTCCCGCACGAGATCGTCGGCTTCTCAGGCGGCAACAAGTACTTCTTCCCCGGGGTGGGCGGTCCCGAGGTGATCGATTTCACCCACTGGCTCGGTGCTCTCGAGACCAGCTACCGCCTCATCGGCACGGGCCGCAATCCGGTGCGCGAGGCGATCGAGCGCGCCGCCTCGCTCATCCCCACGCCGACGATGGCGATGTGCATGGTGGTGGTCGACGAGGGGCTCGCCGGCCTGTTCCTGGGCCCGGTGCGCCGGGCATGGGTCCGAGGCGTCGAAGCTCTCGGCGCAGGTGCACGTGCAGTATGTGGCGCGCCCGTTCCGGCAGGTGCTGTCGATGGTGCCCACCATGTACGAAGACCTGTGGACCGGCGCCAAGGCCATGTACAAGGTGGAGCCGGTGGTGACTGACGAGGGCGAGGTGATCATCTACGCCCCACACATCACCGAATTCTCCTTCACCCACGGACGGGTGATCGAGGAGATCGGCTACCACGTCCGTGGCTACTTCGTTGCGCAGTGGGATCGCTTCGAGAGCGTGCCGTGGGTGGTGCTCGCCCACTCGACCCATCTCAAGGGGATCGGTAGCTATGTCGACGGCGTGGAGACCACGCGCATTCGTGTCTCGCTGGCTTCGTCGATCTCGCCGGAGCGCTGCGCAGCCGTCAATCTCACCTATCGGGATCCGGAGACGATCGACCCCGCCGAATTCGCCGGCCGGGAAGACGAGGGCATCCTGATGCTGCCCCGGGCCGGTGAGACCCTCTACCGGCTGGAATCCGCCCGGCCCTGAGGCGCGTCGCGCCCGGCCCATGGCTGGTTCGCCCAGGGTCATTCCGAAATTAGCCCCCAAGCGCGCGGCGTTGGCTGCCGACGCTATCGGTGTGCGCGTGTGAGTCGATTTTGCGCGGACATCGACTCGGACGCTGGGCCATTTGAGCGTTCGGAGGATTGCATGCAGGTGACGCGGATGCCCGACGATTTCGTGTTCGGAACGGCATCGTCGGCATATCAGATCGAAGGCGCCAGGAACGAGGACGGGAAGGGGGATTCCATCTGGGATCGCTTCTCAGATCGCGGCCAGCTCCTCGACCGTGGCGACGTGGCCTGCGACCACTATCACCGCTGGCAAGAAGACGTCCGCCTCCTCGCCGATCTGGGCGTCAGGGCCTACGGGTTCTCGATCGCCTGGACCCGGGTGCTTCCGGAAGGGGGACGCCGGGTGAACCCGGGCAGGCTCGGCTTCTACGACCGGCTGGTCGACGAGTTGCTCGCGCACGGGATCACGCCCTACCCGCAGCTCTACCACTGGGATCTGCCTCAGGCACTTCAGGACAAGGGGGGCTGGACCAAGCGGGCGATCGTCGACGCCTACCTCCGGTACGTCGACATCGTCACCTTGACGCTCGGCGACCGTGTGCAGCACTGGAAGACCTTCAGCGAGCCGTGGGTAGCCGCGTTCCTCGGTCACCAGGAGGGTGTGTTCGCCCCGGGCTTGCACGGCTGGGATGCAGCCCTGAACGCCGGGCATCACATGCTCCTGTCGCACGGACGGGCTGTGCCGCTCATCCGCGAGAATGTCCGGAACGCCAGGGTGGGGATCGCGCTCGATTGCCGGCCCGCCGAGCCGGTGAGCGATGATGCGGCGGATGTGGCGGCCTGCCGCCACTTCGACGGATGCCGCAATCGGTGGTTCTTCGACCCGATCTTCGGCAGGGGCTACCCGGACGACGTGGTGGCTTCCTACCGGGACCGGGGCCGGTTCAAGGGAAGCACGCTCCCGTTCGTCCAGAGGGGCGACATGGAGGCGATCGCCGCGCCCCTCGACTTCCTCGGTCTGGATTACTACACGAGCACAGAGGTCTCGGCGAAGGATGACGAGGCCGAGGTCGGCACGGCCGTGCCTGGGCGCAGCGTCGTGCCCGGCCACAGCGAGATGGGATGGGCCATCACCCCGGCGGCCATGACCAAGTACCTGTGCCACATCCACTCCGAGTACGCCCCGGCCGAGATCCACATCACCGAGAACGGCGTTTCGTTCTCCGACGAGCCGGGACCGGACAACGTGATCGACGATCAGCGGAGGATCGATTATCTGGCGGCGCATCTCGGCGCCGTACGCGACGCGATCGACCTGGGGGTGCCTGTGAGGGCCTACTTCCTGTGGAGCTTCCTCGACAATCTCGAGTGGATCCATGGCTTCAGCCAGCGCTTCGGGCTGGTGTGGGTTGATCACGCCACGGGGCAGCGCATCCCCAAGCAGAGCTACTACTGGTACCGGAATCTCATTGCCTCCCAGACCCGAGCCGAGAGCTCTGCCGCCTGACCGCGTCACCGGGGGTGCGGCCCGGGATGTAAAGTTCTCTTGACGTTTCGGACAGTCGATCCTACGGTGTAAAGGCGACTTGACAACGAGGTTCCGATGCCACTGCACGATCGACTCAGGGAGCTCCGGCTCGCCGGCGGTCTCACCCAGAGTGACCTGGCCGACGGGGTCGGGGTCACCAGACAGACGATCATCGCTATCGAGCGCGGCGGTTACACACCCTCGGTCTTGCTCGCCCTCAGACTGGCGGCGGCGCTCGCGGTCCCGGTCGGGGAGCTGTTCTGGCTCGAGGAAGAGAATTGAGATGCCTGTGAGATCGTGGATCGCCTACTACGTGAGTCGAACGGCGATCGCCGCCGGCATCGGCCTGCTGATGGGCCTGACCGGCCTGAGCTGGTGGCTGTCCGTCCTGGCGGCGGCCGTCGTGATGGTGTTCTTCGTGTGGGCGCCCCGTAGCGGTCGCTACATGATCGATCCCGCCGGCGGCGCAGCCCCCATGCGCATCGACGAGAGGTCCCGGCAGGTGCGCGATGCCGCAGCTCGCAACGCGTTGGTCGCCGGGGCCCTCGGATACGCGATCGTGATGGTCGTTGCCGTGGTCCGCGACGAGGAGGCGGTATCGCTCGAAGTGCTCGCCGTTCTCGGCGCCGTGGCGGCGTTGGCCTACGTGGCGACGGACTTCTGGCAACGTCGTTCGGGGTGAGGTCGATCCCTCGCACCGTTGTCCCCTCTTCCTTCACCCTCCCTTTTGAGGGAGGGTCGACGAGGCGCCACCGAAGGTGGCGATCGAGTCGGGGAGGGTGCTTCTCGTGGCGAGTCCTAATGAGGGATCGCGGGTAGCGTCGAATCTATGAGACGGCACGTGCTCGTGTGGCTAGCGGCCGCAATGCTGACGGCGGCCTCATGCGCGTCTGCGGACGACGAAGTGGTGGACGGCACCTCCACGACCGCAGCGACCACCGCCACCAGCAGCAGCACCACCACCACGAGCACGACGTCGACCACCACGACGACCCTGCCGGCATCGACCACGACCACGACGCTCTCGCCCTTCGCCCGCCCCGATTGGCTCGGCAACCGGCTGCTGCCGGTCCGAGAAGACGGGCACGGGGAAGCGCAGCCCACGCCACCGGAGCTCCTGGACCGCCGCCTCGAGACGCTCGACCTGCTGCCACCACCAGATGGGGACGAGTTCGCCTGGACCATCGAGCCGGTACCGCCGGAGGTCGCGGCGCGCTCGAGCTGGTCTGAGGACTGTCCCGTCGTTCTCGAGGATCTGGCATACGTGACCGTCTCGCACTACGGCTTCGACGGGGAGTACCACACCGGCGAGATGGTCCTGAATGCGGAGGTGGCCGAGGACATCGTCGAGGTGTTCCGCAAGTTGCACGAGGCCCGTTTTCCCATCGAGCAGATGCGGGTGATCCGAGCGGACGAGATCGACGCCCCGCCCACCGGGGATTCGAACATCACCTCCTCCTTCGAGTGCCGCCCGGCCGTCGGCTCCGACGGCGGCTGGTCGTGGCACGCCTCCGGCCTCGCCGTCGACATCAATCCCTTCCACAATCCCTACCTGAAGGACGACTTGGTGCTGCCCGAGCTGGCCATGGCGTATACGGACCGGGAGCGGGTGCTTCCCGGAATGGTCATGCCGGGTGACGTGGTGGTGGAGGCGTTCACCGCCATCGGCTGGCACTGGGGCGGCGACTGGACCACCCTGAAGGACTGGATGCACTTCTCCCGCGACGGCGGCTGACCCAACCCACCGATCTCCCAACCCCCCCGGTCTCCGAACCCAGGGTTGGTATGCATGGTTTTCCGGTCTCCCAGCCCAGGGTTGGCGGTCAACCGTGGGCTGGGGGGCAGGTGACCCGATTCCGGTGCAGGCGGCGTAGCCTGCGGAGACATCGATGAGTCTCGATCTCGAGGGAGGGGCATGCGCCTGTGGACGGGCTGTGCCGTGGGGGGCCTGGTGGCCTTGATGGCGGCGGCGTGCAGCCCCACCGCCGCCGAGCCCGGCGCCGGCAATACGACGTCGACCGTGGCGCAGGCCACCACAGCCATGTCGATGACAACCGCGACGGCCCCTCCAGAGACCACCACGATGCCGAAAACGACCACTACAACAACAACCACCACCGTGCCCGAGACCACCACGACCACCACGAGCCCGGATGCCGGCCCCTTGGCAGGCCGGCTGATCGTGATCGACCCCGGCCACAACGGCCGCAACTTCGAGCACCTCGACGAGATCAACCAAATCGTCGACATCGGCAACGGCACCAAGGCCTGCAACACCACCGGCACCGCCACCGATGACGGCTACCCCGAGGCCGCTTTCAACTGGGAGTTGGCACTGGTGACCCGGGATCGCCTGGAGGCTCTCGGGGCCACCGTGGTGCTAACACGCCAGGACAACGACGGGTGGGGGCCGTGCATCACTGAGCGGGCTGCCATCGGCAACCGCAATCAGGCCGACGCCGTTATCTCGATTCACGCCGACGGCGGACCGTCTGACGGGCGCGGGTTCCACGTCATCCATCCCGCCACAGTCGATGGACTCACCGATGACATCGTCGAGGCGTCACTTCGGCTCGCGGTGGCGCTGCGGGATTCCTTCGCGGATACCGGCATGCCGCTCTCGGACTACACGGCGACCGACGGCCTCTCTTGCCGCAGCGACCTGGGAGGCCTCAATCTCTCGGACGTACCGGCCGTGTTCCTCGAGGCAGGGAACATGAAGAACGCCGCTGATGTGGCGCTCCTGCTCGATCCGGGATTCCAGGGCGATGCCGCCGATGCCATCGCTGCCGCCCTGGTGGTGTTCTTCGCCGGGTGAGAATCGGCTGGGCCTTCTGCTCACCTTCCCTCTTCAGGGCGGATCGGTGAGGATCGCCGGAGGCGACCGATCCGGGGATGGTGCTGCAATGGTGGCCTTTCTTCGGTACCCCCTCGGCTCGAACGCCACGAGCGGCGGCATCTCGCCGGGCTCCTCTGAT
>Ga0315545_1005323_pt1 | contig 10358 bp, 11 predicted proteins | sample SalMarSW160210MG_FD_203096 | JGI IMG/M metagenome (GOLD analysis project Ga0315545, IMG submission 203096) | Salt marsh sediment microbial communities from the Plum Island Ecosystem LTER, Massachusetts, United States - Salt Marsh Sediment SW1602-10 ...
CAAGATCCTCTTCACCATCACTATCGCCTTTGTGGCTGGTTATCTAGGCCTTGCTGCGATGTATGTTTTACTATGACGTGGCCCTGCCTGGAAGCAGATATCTTGACATGGAGGGGATATTTCTCTATCCTGCCATTGCCTGAAGGTATTTATCCTTTGCTCTTTTAAAGCTCTTTATAAAAAAGCTTCTCTGAAAGGCCATGAATACGCGATTAATCCTTTTCTCCTCGCTTTATCTGTCATTAGGTAGCCTCCTCAACCTCGTTTACCTTGTCCTGCTGCCCTATACCATCCTATTTGACCCTAAACGTATACTCTACCTTCGAATTTTCTACCTGTATCACCGGACCATCGCAAGAATGTTCTGGGAAACTCAGATCACTGGTGTCCCGGTCAAAGCCATCCCTCGGCCTTGTGTGTTTGTTGTCAATCACCAGACTTTTCTGGACAATCTCCACATTTATTTATCTCATCCCCATTTGTGCAGGAGCATGCTCAAGAGCAGTGTGCGGTGGTATCCTGTCCTCGGAACCATGCATATGCTTCTGGATAATGTGTTCGTAGACCGTTCGTATCGCCGGAGTGGCAAAAAGGCCATTCAAAAATCCATCCGGCACCTTCAGAATGGAATTTCCCTGATCCTTTTCCCCGAGGGACAAAGAAGTCGAACAGGGGAACTGCTAGAATTTAAGATTGGATCATTCAAAATCGCTTGCGAGGCTGGTGTTCCCGTGGTTCCCGTCAGACAGGAAATGAGGAAACTCTTCGATGAGTCAATAGGTAGCCTATTTCCTGGAACGTTTCGATGTCACGTTTTCAAATCTATTGATACGACCAATAAGACCCCTGATGAGGTAAGGGAGTTAGCCTTTCAACAAATCAAATCCAAGATTCTGTGATCCTGTTCCCCCAAGTAGAGCGCGTCTCTTTTTTAAATGGCCTTTGAGCGGGTAATCAACTTGACAGCAATGAGGATTCCTTCTATGTAAGATTGAAAAATAATTACTACTCGGAGCATCAAATCATTTACATAGCATACGAAGAAGCACGAGGGTTATGAGGCTTTTCTGAAGTGACTGGCGGGAGGCCGCCGTCCTTTTCGTGACTTATCGGTGGGGGAAGCCGCAGCCCCCGATCTATCGGGGGAATGCGGAGCTCCGTAAAGCGGGACATGGATAAGTCACTGAAAAGACCCCGCATCGCGGGAGAACCTTGGAACGAATGGAAAGTCCCATGACGCGTGGAAATATAAACAATATAGTGCTCTCATTAGCAAATCTCAACATCCTCGCTGCCTCAGTGGTGACAAACATTTGGGGATATATCACGTGCACTACGTTGTGGAAGCTCAAAATCTGAGAAAGACATTCCTTGAGCTCATTGCAGTGGACGGCATCACCTTCCACATCCTACAGGGGGAGTGCTTCGGCATCCTGGGGCCCAATGGCGCCGGCAAGACCACCACCATCCGCATGATCTACGGCTTCTCCCCCATGACAGGGGGCAATCTCCGGGTCTTCAAGCTCATGGTTCCCGAGGAGCTCCGTGCCGTTAAATCCCGCATCGGCGTCTGCCAGCAGGAGAACAACCTGGACCCCGACCTCACCGTGGCGCAGAACCTGGAGCTCTTCGCCCGCTATTTCGATATCCCCAAAGGTGAGGCGCAGCAACGAACGCAAAGGCTCCTGGAATTTATGGCCCTCCAGCACCGCAAGGAGGATAAGGTCACTGAGCTCTCTGGAGGCATGATACGTCGGCTGGTTTTGGCCCGGGCCCTCATCAACAACCCGGAGCTGTTGATCCTCGATGAGCCCACCACGGGGCTTGATCCCCAATCCCGCCACCAGGTGTGGGAGCGACTGGAAGAGCTCCGCTCGCATGGACTCTCAATCCTGCTCACCACCCACGACATGGGTGAGGCCACTCGCCTGTGCGACCGGCTCGTGATCATGGACCAGGGTCAAATCCTGGTAGAGGGAAAGCCAATGGATCTCATCAAGGAGTACGTGGGCCGAGATGTGATTGAGGTCGCGGAGCCGAGCAAAGAACTACAGGACTTCGTAGACTTACAACGAATGGAGTACGAAGATCTGGGTCACCGCCTGATCATCTACGACCGTGAGGGCGAGAGGGTGTTTCGCGCGATAAGCAGCGAGTACTATAGCGAGGGCTGCACCCTGCGCAGGGCCACCCTGGAAGACGTGTTCTTGAAATTGACGGGTCGAGGCTTGAGAGAATGATTACTATATTTCCCATGAGTATCTCGAGACGTTTTTTAAAGGGCTGGCAACGGAATTTTATCGTGTACAAGAAGGTCTGGCTGACAAATGCTCTGCCAAACATGCTTCTACCCTTTTTTCTCGTGGTGTCCTTTGGTATGGGATTAAACGCCCTGGTGGGGAAGTTTTTTTACTATGGCTTCGAAGTTTCATATGTCCACTTCATCGCACCGGCCATGATTTCGATTAATACCATGTTCAACGCCTTTTTCGAGAGTACCTATTCCTCATTTGTGAGAATGGATCATCAAAAAACCTTTGACGCCATGATGGCAACTCCTCTCAATATGATGGAAATCGTCACGGGCGAGATAATCTGGGGTGCAACCAAAGCCCTCATTGCCGCGGCGATCATGCAGGCAATCGTAACTCTATTCGGCTTCATTCAGTATCCGGTGGGGCTGCTTATTCTCCCTCTGGCATTCCTGGGGGGCATTGCCTTTAGTGCAATCGGCATGTTTTTTACCGGCACTGTAGCGACCTTAGAGATGTTCAACCTGCCAATTTGTTTGTTCATCACACCTATGTCTGTCATTTGCGATACCTTTTTCCCCCTTCAAAATATGTCCACGTGGGTCCAATGGCTTGCCGCCATCCTTCCACTGACCCACCTTGTAAGGCTCACACGGGCTTTCAGCTTTGGCGTGATAGATACTGAACTACTGTGGAGTTGTGCCTACCTGGTAGTGTTTTGTGTCATCTTTTTCCCCCTGGCTGTCAATAAAATACACCGCCGCTTAATGAAATAAATCGCTGGCACGCAAGGCTCTTCCTTCTTCTATATAGTAAGGGAAATAGAGATATGATCATGACGAATAACGTGATCAGAGAAGAGGAGGGTATCTACGCGGTCGGCTCACGCTTAATAAACAGGAAATATCCGAAACCCAACGAAAGCAACGCTTTTCCTACCACCGCTCCCCAACCCCACCCACTAATTAACTTGGAGAGCACTCCATAGAGACTGAAGATGAGTACAAGAGTGCTTACGAAAAAGACACCCCCTACAATGGCTCGTCTCGGATTGGATTTATAAGACGTTCCTGCCAGCCACAGGATTACCGCAAATCCAAGCACTGCGGCAGCAAATCGCTGTGACATGTATATGAGTGCATCAGTAGCTTCCAGGCCCCATGCTGATAGCAAAATTCTTGGCATGAGAATCCACGCCAGACCTATCAGCAAAATCATGATAGACGAAATCGTGAATAGACCTTTGGTTGTCATACATTTCCCTCCGTATTGAATCCGGTCTTACGTTAAGGCAACTCCTTGCCTTGTGCGATGAGCTACTGGCCGCTTTTTATGCATAGCCCTCACCACAATACTATACGGCCGGAAGGGTATATAGTATTTTGCGGCTGGTAATAAGGAAAAGGCCTTAAAAGCACATCTATTCAATAGAGTGTGGGCTGCCTTTGAGAAATCGGTTAGTTGAATGTTACGGGCTGACACGTCTATCTTCAGAGTTTCCTCACAGTTGACATATTAATTGCCCCATAGCTTTTTAGTGATAATCGCATAAAGCATGGCTAAAAGTATGGAGACAAGATTGCCCACAAGGAAGTAACTGTTCGAAATCTCACTTTCCTTTTCTTCATGGAGTCGTGTACCAAGCTTCAGTGCACCAAACGCAATGAGGATTTGCGGGAATCCATGAAGAAGCCCTGTAAACATGACGGCTCGCTCAAGTATGCCCTTTATTACCGATGCCTTGGCAGCAGGACTGGTCTTCGCTGGTCCAATTGTCCTCTTTACGGCAGCAAAGATGAGCAAGCCCACAAGCTCGCCGATGACGAAGATAGCCGCAGCCGTTAGGTACCTCATCTTCTATGTTTTCCCTGGTTAGCACCTGCAAGGTCTAAAACAACAGCTTTAATCAGCGTGTATTCCTCTATGAGTAAATGTTTTCTCCTTTTCCAGATCTGCGATCTGTTCTTGCCGTGTTTGGCCGCCACCTCCTCATTGTTTTGCTCTGAGAGCATGTCAAAAATGAGTGAGTAATCCCCTCGATCCCACCGTTCAGTAAGCCCGTCAATAACACTGCATAGTCGAGCCAGATTTCCTGCAAGCCTCTTGTCGGGAAGATCAAAGTAAAACCGCGGCTGACCTCGGCGCCTATCTGTTAATAGAGATCTTGCCCTGGTCAAACCCGGTCCCATCATTCCATAAGCGATTTCTGTGTTGATGGAGGTCTGGATTTCACCATAATGGGCAACGTAACGGACCTCAAAATCGTACTGATTTTTAATTCGAGTCTCCTCCAGGTAGAAGATGCACTTAGCGGCTGCGTGCAAAGACCTTGCGATTCCCTGGAACTCGTCACCTAGTGTTGTTGTATATGGGGATAGAATCTCAGTTTTCAGATCTCCATTGCAGGCCGATAAAAGACTATTGAGTTGCTGCTGCAGCTTTATTGCATCAAACCCTCGGCTTCCGATGACATCACCCATCAATATGAAGTATTCGGCCATTCCAGCACACTCCCGTGAAACAGATGTTCATGTATCAGTAATAATGAAACATAACTATATATTTCAGAAAAAGTGAAACATATTGTGCCCAGAATGTCAACCTTGTTTATTGATTCTAAGGCCAAACAGGATGCCCTACGGCCTAAAGGCACATTAGTTTGCGGCTGCTAAAAAAGTAAAGCCTTTAAAAGCAAATCAATTCAATATAGTAAGGGCTGCCTTTGAGAAAGTGGGTAGTTGAATGATGCGACCTGATACCCTCAGTCTTTTATTGCATCTCGGCGATATACCTCATTCGATCCTCAAGGATCTTTGTGCGTCGTTGGCTTGCCTGATCTGGCGGCAGGTGACCCGGGAGGGCATCGAGGAATTCATCATTTTCGAGAAGTTGCTTAAATTGGTGTGCGAGGTACATCTTGATTTCCTTATCTGATTCTTGGACATCCTTAATGATTTCCAAGCGGCCATCAAGTACGGCGATGAAATCCTCAATGTCATGGCTAGCCATATAGTCGCCTTTCCCCCTACCATAGAATGCCTCGAGTTTGGTGCCAAGGAAGTAGGGAGCTTTGATCAGCCTGATAGCTATTCCTTTGATGACCATATCCTGAGCATCACGAAAAGCGTCAGCATACCAGCGGTTGGAAAAACCAAGAATCCGTTTCTCGGTCGGCATAACATCGAGCAATATTTCTTTGTACCTCCATCGACAGATGACTCTTTCCTCCATGGATTCCTGAAATCCCTTCTCACGGAGGCGTTGTTGCAACCGGTAGTAATCCGTAAGAGTAATTACCTCAACGATGACGTCGATATCAATGGTAGGCCGGACATCTGGAATGGCAGGGTCCGTTATAAGAAGTCCAGTCGCAGCTCCGCCCGCAAAGACTACCACCTGCGTGAGCTCTTCAAGCTGGCGGGCAACAGCTAGCACTCTTTCGACGTTCTGAAATTTATGGCTATGCATTGTAGCTCAACATGTCGGTAAGGAGTTTCTCTGCGAGTTGGTTCTCCCTGGCTCTGCCCAGCCTGAGAGCATCGACGAGGGCCAAGGCTTGATAGAGCCTTTCGTCTTTCATGGCTATGTCTGGCACGGATTTGTAAAGAGGTGAAAAGCTAATCCCTCTGTCATTCCCCTCAGGGTAAGGCCAGACGTAGATCTCCTCCGAGTTGTATGAAAGGTGGCCGCGGATGGCTGGAGAAGCAAATCCGGTTGGGATGCCTCGAGTCATAGTCCCAATGTCAGGTGGAAACGCGTATTTCACGCCGTGGATCAAGAACTCCTCCAATGCCTTGCGCCGGGGCCGGTTACGATTGGAATCGAAAAGGCGGGCTTTTGTTGCACGCTTAACACCGTTGAACACCATGGATGGGCTCATACCAAGCTCGTAGGCAATTGTGTTATACGTCCAGCCTACAGGAGAGGAGACAGCCAACTTAATCGTGATCAGGACATCTTGAGGCAACAGGTTCATGGCTGTTCTATATTCTAGAATCTAGAATAAAGCAAGGAAAACATGTTCCAAGTAAAACAAAGCCTGTCAAATAATCCAATCCCCAGAGCCCCACAACTTACCCCACACTGAGAAAGCTTTCTTCAACGACACACCCCAAACTGGGCACTATCGCTGCCGTTCAACATAATTCTGTTGCGCCGAAAGGGCCAATTAATTTGCAGATGCTAATAAGGCAAAGGTTTTAAAGTAAATCAATAGAGTAAGGGCTATATTTGAGAAATTGGGTAGTTGAATGTTGCGCCCTGACAGCCCCTTTTTTTAAGTGAAGTTCCCCGCGCTTCCGTGCGGGGCATCTGTGGTAAAGTAAAGCCAAGCGGAACTGCGCCGAAACCAACCCGCCTTCGCTCTACGAGCTACGGCGCGGTCGCCTGTCGCCATTCCTCCCCGCGCGTCCGTGCGGGGCATCCTGGCGAAGGCGAGTGATCATAGAATATCCCACCCTACCGTCTGCACTGCCACGATGATGGATATGATGAAAATGAAGTATTTTTTTGGAAGCAAGGGATTATTTGATAAAGAGGTATTCATGTGTTCCGCCATAGAATGGATAAGGTCAGATTAGACAGAAATAATACTTGACGCACATAATAGTATACCGCTGAAAAAGTGAAATTAGTCCGCCGTTATTGTTAAGGCAAAAGGCTTAAAAAGCACAACAATTCGGTATATTAAGGGCTGTCTTTGAAAATTGGTTAGTTGAATGTTGCGACCTGACACCCTATCCCCTGTTTAGTTTTCCGGGCATTGGAGCTCATGCGCTAAAGGTAAGAATTTAGTCATATACTTACTATATTGGGCATAGTAAGTATCCCAGTCTGCATCCTCGTATTCTCCAGGGTTTGCTTGAACATGTCGTCTTAAAAGTAACGCGCAAACTGCATCCGCCACTACTTCAGCTACCAGCACTCGGAAGTGTCGAGACTCTTGTCCTGGGAAATTATGCTGCTTATCTCCGAGATAGCGTATGAGTGAAGGATGACGAGCAGCAATTTCCAGCACATTTTGCCGCCATCGGTATCTCTGGTTCACCAAGTCGATATCTTCTAATTTAATTGCGAGATCAGCACCTAGAGGGACGTGGGATGAAATGCTAGCTTTTGCTATATCATCGCCAAGTTCAGCAAATAGGGTGCCAGATGCTTCCTTCCCGTCACATCTTATGCCAAGCTCGCAAGTAGCAACATTAAGCTCAGCATATGGATGCAGAACTTTATGCCCTGTCACTTCGAAATGTTTTGAGTCAGTGTTAACGTCGATAGACGTTGATTCAGGCACAAGAATTAGTGGGGCAAGGATGCGTATTTTCTTCCTCTTCTGATCAGTGCGCATACTGTACCGCTTCGCGCTAAAGCACAACTTACTAACATCACGATACTTATCAGCTTCACTTTCCAGTATCTCAATGATCGACTCATCAGTGATTGGGCCTACTCGCACTCGAATTGCTGTGGCTTGAGTAGGATGAATAGCTTTAACTTTCCAAATCGCGCGGAGTACATTTTCCCTAGTAGGGTGAGGCTCGAGACCGCAATAACGCTTATCGGAACTTAAATCTTGGGAGAGACATTCGATCTGAACCGTCGATCCTACCTCCAACTCAGGAAATATGTCTTGACGGACGTTTAACCAGAATAACCTCGAGTGGCCAACAATCATTTGCGTAAAAGGAGGGGAGAGGGCATAGCCACGCTCCAAGAAGTGGCTTTCGGGATGTTTGCCATTTGGATCCCTAGCTGGTTCCTCCTCTTCTCCAAAGTCCTGCATGAAATTGAGTACGGCCTTCCCGAGTGCATTGAGTCGTTTTCGAGTAGCCTCGCTTTCGATCCTCGATTTCTCATGCTCCTCACGCTTTCGTTCCTCTTCAACGAGTGGCCTGAGCCGTTTGAGTGCTTCTCCAAAAAGAGCTCTGACAAATGGATGCTCCCGGGTTAATCCGGACCTTCTAGCTGGATCAAGAAGATAAGTGGGATTATGCTCTTCTGGTGGTAGTTTGGCTTCAAACCGATCATCGAATTGATTGCAAAGTTCATCGATGTAAGGACAAACGAGCCTTCCGTAAAACCAAAAAGCATGCGGGTTTGATTCTAGCCCACTATCCAAAAGCGTTGCCTCATGGATCGCGCGCTTTGACTCAACCAATATGCCGCCAAGCCTAAACCTCTGGGGTTCCTTATCAAACCGTTTCTTGGCGCGGCAGATGATAAGCTTTGCCTTTGCATCTGGGTAATTGGGTATTATCAACTGCTCCTTCAGTCGGACAATGCTTTCTACAAATGGAGCACTAAGGACATCCTTACGATTTTTTCCGATGTCCCGAAGTACGACCTTACGTCTATTATCTGCTAGAACGCCTCTTAAGCTCGTAAGCCTGCATATTTGATCCTTCAGGTTGTCGTATTGGGGAACTCTTTGGGTATGATCGAGTTCAATCTTGACGAGTGTCCCGGTACCTTTTGGGATGCCGAGAGCTCTTCGGATCTTGGGAGTGATTTCTTGAGACTCATGAAGAATGAACTCAAAATATGGAGTGATTTCGCAAGAGTGGAATTTGCCATCGCCCGCAATGGATTGGAACACGATCCGACCGAGGGCTGCGACATCTTTTGCGCCTCTCGAGTGAGTTCCCCGAACAGCCTCTCCCTTGTCCAATCCGCTATCCCGCCCCCCAATAAAAGAAAGCTTCTTTTCCATTATAGCCGCATTCATCCCATCGGCGAAGTCCCGAACGATTAGTACGCTAGGTGTCTTACCACGTCGACGTTCTATCTCAATATCGATCACACCTTCTGTACCAAGAATTTGATAACGATCGTCTGAATTAGTTACTAGCTCAACGATTGCATCAAAGATGTCTCGGACAGAGTGCTTTGCTGCCTGAATCAGTGCACGCCTATGAGCACTAATAGAACGAACCTGTTTCTCTGCCATGATACTACCTCCGTAGCAAGCTTTAGTGTTGTTCACGATATGCTTGCTCACACTTGTTTATGAAATCGAGGACATCATCCTGCCCAGCGGACTCAGCCTGGCGTCGGATTCTATCGAATCGGCTTTGCCAGATCTCGGGCTCGGCGTCAACACGGCATCGAAGAAGGTCAGCAATATCTCCAATCATTGGATAGAATAGTTCGATACTGTCTGCATATTGGATAAATAATCGATGTTCGCGAATTTTTTTGAGTTGTATGAGTAATTTTTGCCGATGCTCTTTCAATCGGCTTGAACCAGCAATGCGTTCAAGGTCTTTAAGGTTTTCGCGAACCCACTCGATACCACGTGACGTAAGTATCCAACCATCTTCTATAGGCTCGCGATTAGTTTTGGCGGAGAGACCGCGCTTTGTTCCCGCGCGGCCTTCAACACGTCCACCATAGCTTTCTTTCCGAGCGTCAGTAAGGGCGACACGTACAATGTCCTTGTCTGGATAATCGGGGTACTTCACCCAAGAGAATGAGCTTGGAAAAAGCTCGAAGCATTTCAAAGCGATATCCTCAGTGTGAACGCGCTTCGTGTCACCCCCGAGTAAATAAAGGATGTATACTACGAACTCCCGATTTGGATAAATTCTAGCTCCAGTAGCGATGGTAAACCTCGTCATTAGGTTTGTTTATAGTTCATGGTAGGCGATAGTGTACCAGCTAATGCCTTTACGTCATTGCCTACGTGAAAGAGCATTTTCAAAATCCTTAGGAGATGGTGCTCCGTGAGCAAGCCAGTCGAAAGAAAAAACTTCCATTTGTGTCTTAGGGATATATTGAACTGCGATAAATCCCTCGCCCGGCATTCCAGTGCTTTCGCTAACAACAAGGATAGTGAGAGGTGGCAATTTATTATTTAAACAGTATGATTGGATTGGCTCGAGAAGTTGACCGAGGCCGTGTCTAGGAACGCCAATCAGTTTTGAAAGAATATCATAGGTTAGCACCTGTCGATTCTTTGAGGCGAGAGCAAGTACCGCCCATATTTGTGCTGCTCGCTCAGAAGCTTCCATGATCTACCTCCCCGAGAGCTAAATAAATATTACCGCCTATAAAGGCTAATTATTTACGGCTGTTGATAAGGTAAAGCGTTTAAAGCAAGAGTAAGGG
>Ga0315545_1005325_pt1 | contig 10355 bp, 11 predicted proteins | sample SalMarSW160210MG_FD_203096 | JGI IMG/M metagenome (GOLD analysis project Ga0315545, IMG submission 203096) | Salt marsh sediment microbial communities from the Plum Island Ecosystem LTER, Massachusetts, United States - Salt Marsh Sediment SW1602-10 ...
ATATAAAGCAAGCCCGGCATGCCCCATTGAAAGTATAAATGGCTCATCTGATTTTTTGATAGTATAAATTTCATCTATAATATTAACAGATGTTAGATTTGACCCCAAATGAGCTAGATGATGCTTCTTTGAAATTTCAATGATTCTTTTGTGTAAAATATTCATAAGTCTTTTTTAATCCTTCATATAAACTTGTATAACAAATTCCCGGAGCCTCTACATCCCCACAATTATAATTTCGTAGTTTACCTGTTTTATATTTAAGCTTTCTACCTGATATTTCCTCAAGTATTGATACTATTTCCTTATTACTGATTCTTTCTCCCCCTAATTCTGTCTCTCCTGCAAATAAAGCTTTTACACAATCATCTATATAAAACCATGCATGAGTAGCATTTTCATCTAATATCATTTCACTATTAGAATTAAGACATGAGATAACAGTAGGGATAAATCTATGTTTTGCTTCTCCAGGACCATAAACTGAATATGGCCTGACATTAACTACATTCTTATACATATCAGCCAGCTGCTCTCCACAAAACTTAGTTATAGAATATGGTGTTTGATTTCCCAAAATGACCGATGACGTAGATATATTATAAAATAGCTTGTAATCATAAAACTTAGCAGCTTCCAAAAGATTATAAGTGCCAAGAATATTGGTATTAACCATTTTAACAAAATCCTTCTGATGATAATGGTTGCCGTATGATGCAAGATGAATAATATAATCAGGTTTAATAAAAGAAAATAAAACTGATAATTGATAAATTGATTGTTCTCGTGGAATTGTATAAACATATTCCTTTTTTTTTCTTAGATACTCTGTAATTGCTGTACCAAAAAATCCTGATTGTCCTGATATATAATAATTCATATTAAAACTTTTTAACAACTTCTTCAATATAATCAAATATTTCATCTGTATAATGTGGTGCTGCACCAATAAAAAATACCTTATCAAGTACTTTATTGGCTTCCGGATAATTCTTATAATCATCCATAAATTTATATCCCGGATGCATTAATATATTACCTGTAAAATAATTTCGTGTTTGGATAAAATATTTTTCAAGATGTGCGACTAATTTATGTTTTAATCCAGGTTTATCACAAATAAAAGGAGTGCCAAACCAGCAAACATCTGCTTGACTCAAAGTTTTAACGCCTCGTATTTCAGAAATATTACTTGTAATAATCTTTTCAATAATTGTCTTTGATCGTTTACGTCTTGTCTCAATTTCTGTAAATTTATTCAATTGTACTAAGCCTATTGCGCCCTGAAGATCAAGAGGCTTTAAATTATATCCTATATTTGAATAAACATATTTATGATCTACAATGCCATTATAAGCATTAAGCCATTTATCGAAACGTTTTCCACAAGATCCTTTTAATAACATATTTTGAGAACCGATGCAGGTACAATCACGACCCCAGTGAGCCATACTAACTATTATCTTCATTAAATCCTTATCGTTTGTGCTTATCATTCCGCCTTCTCCGGTGCATAATGTATGAGCTGCATAAAAAGAACAAGATGAAGCAATCGCAAATTCATTCATATATCTACCAATCCATTTAGTACCTAATGAATCGCAATTATCAAGGATTAATTTCAGACCAAAATTATTACAAAAATTAATTAAAATATTCATATTTGGCGGATTACCAAGCACAGGACTTAAATAAATAGCTTTTGTTTTATAATTTATTTTTGAAAATACCTGTCTTAAGGCAAAATTTAAAGTTTTCCATTCGATATCTGCAAATATTGGTTTTAATCTATTTTGATATAATACTGATATAGTAGTTGGGAAAGTAGTAGCAGAAACAATTACCTCATCATCATCCTGCCAGCCAAAATATTTCTTTAAAGCAGCTATCATCACCAAGTTAGCGGATGAGCCGGAATTAACCATTAATGAATACCCTGCATCAAACTTTTTACTAAATGCTTGTTCAAACTTATGCACATTCTCTCCGGCAGAAATCCATTTGCCATTCAAAAAGGCATCAATAGCTGCTTCGCTTTCCTGATTATCCCAATAAGGACCGGAATAAGGAATATACGTCTCTCCTGGTTTAAAATTAATACTATTGTAAAGATATGGAGCAACGCGATTGCCTACTAAGGATTGTATATTATTAAATTTAATCATATTTAATAATTCATTAATCTTTTTCTCCTGAAAATATCGAGAATACCACTGCAATTATAAAGGATAAACATAATCCAATAATAAAAACTGTTACAATACTAATACTACAATTTTCCATAATTTCTATTTTTTAAGTTTATAAATCAGGTGTTAAAATATGTTTTGCTCTATATTCGCTATTCTGTCTTAAAGTCTCAAATAAACGCTGATTAATTGGCCATTTTACAGGATCCCATGCAACTGGATGATACTGATGTAACACAAAAGGATCAGCAGTGATATCTACTTTTAATCCTAACATTGCAATCTGATGAAGAAAATAATTATCCTCAAAAGCACATCCATCCTTAAATCGTTCATCAAAACCATTCAACTTAATTAAATTCTTAGCTGTAATTGCAGAACAGAAATTATATCCCACTGCTCGTATCTGCGGATGATTGTACCACGATCGTTGCCCATCCATAGTACATGGCCGGTTAAGCATCTCGTATGATTCAGGTGTTTCATCCTTGCCAAGCGAATAACAACCAAAAGAAATATATTGATTGTCTGTTATCTTTTTGGCATAACCCAATATATCTCCTTTATGATAACATTCTGAATGCTGCATAATAATAATATCGGGATCGTTATCGAGTGTATAAAGGAATCCCATATTAAGTATGCAGGTATAAATATGCACCCACGGCTCATTAGTAAATTTTATTATCCGAACTTTATAAGGCAAATCAGGAAGCTTAATATCCTCTATACTGTTATCATCAATAATAAGTACATCAAAATCCTTTGGATCATATTTAAGAAATGACTTTAGAGTCCATTGCAAGGATTCAGGACGGTTTAGATATGTCATTAAAATCGTTATTTTCATCTAAATACCCCTCCCATGCTATGTGATTCTTTACAGGTTTTAAAATAATATTGTTCATCTTCGGGCATATCTTCAAAGTCAAAATAATACCAGGGCATGTGTTTTGCTGTATATGGCAGATTAGTCCTTAATGCATTATAAGAATGATAAGGAACTTTGTAGAGTGCAAACGTTGTATCAATGGCAGCCCTGAAATACATTTCATCAAGTGGATGCTGCCAAAATTGTTTCTCATATCCAGCAGGGTTAAAGTCAGTAGGCGGTAAATCATTTATCTCTAAGCTAAACCCGCATTTATCAAATTGAGGATAACGCCTTAGACCTTCTTCCAGAACGCTTAAGAAATCATCCGGAATGCCTGTTAAGTCTAAATCAGGATCGGTAACAATATAATTACCTGTTATTCCAAGCCTATCCAGAATACCCTGTTCCCATACTACTCTGTAATTATAGTTCTTATCCATATGGACAACTTGGTATTTAGTATTTCTATAATATTCTAAAAGAGGTGGATAATCGCTGTTATTATCAATAAATATTGGATCAATGCCATGCTTATAAAGAAATTCTGCCATATTAACAGGCAGATTTAAACGATTATATGTGATTATTAAGGCTTTCATGTTACCTTTAATTGTCTTAATCTTATTATTGATGTATTAGTAAAATATATTATTCCTTTCATTGCCAATTTTTTAAACATATTTATTGCATCACTATGGTAACGTTCATCATTCCAATAATTAGTTAATATTATACAAATAGAATAATATGATACAATTTCCTCTATTAATAATCCTAAATTAACTCTTTTATTTTTTATATTTTCAGATAAATATTTATTACTTATTTCCCTCCGAGCTTTAATTTCAGCTTTATGTTTTTTTAATTCTTCATTATCTACATAAAATTCAATTAATGGACCATCATAATCTTTATTAAAATTTTTTTCATATAATCCATTTTTAAAATCAATAAATAATTGCTTTTCTTCTCCTTTTTTAAATTTACATATTGACTCATTTCTTCCTCCCGGATAATTACCTCCTAAAACAAGATTATAAACTTTATTATTTCTAACATAATCAAGACAAACAATATATTGCTCTCTATTTAAAACTTCTTCTCTGGTATTGCAAAATTCCAATATTTGTTTTTCAAAATTCTCTTTCCCATATTTTTTAATAGCATGATTTAAATAAAGACCACTTCCCAAATATCCATCATCAATATCATTAGTGGAATGAATACCAATATATTCCATTCCATTTAATTTATTGATTGTTTTATAGATATAATGATATTTAAAATCTTCATATTTCATGACAAACATAATATTCCGGCGTATCGATCTTCTTGCCCTCAAACTTCCGCAATTGCTTAATAAAAAGAAAGTCATGACCATAGCCGGGTTTCTCCCAGCGCAATCCAAGCCGTGAAGCATGGCATATATTCGATGTCCCGCAATGACCGTAAAGAGTAATGTCAATTTGCCTTTCAATAAACTCTTTGCCATTCCATCGATAATCATTATAATAGAGCCATTCCTCAGTATTATTCATCTGATCGTTAATAATCCTCAAATGATTCTCTCCCCATTTATCATCGTTATCAATATAGATTATATATTTGCCTTTGGCAATATCTATTGCAATATTACGAGGCTTATTGCTCCATAGCTCCTCACGTTCCACCCTGATTAATCTGATGCGCTTATCCGTAAAGTTTTTCTTAATGATATACTCTGTCAATGCGCAACCATCAGCTACGATAATAAGTTCAAGGTTTGAATAGGTCTGTTTAAGCACACTTTCAACAGCCCGGATGAGTTTCTTGTCTTTGTTAATTGCACTACCAGGATAATCTGCAAGAAGTGATTGAAGTATAACGGAGAATTTCATAATATATTAATTAAATTATCTCTCTTCTTCTTTTATACTAATTATAAATCCATATTCTTTAAATAATTCAGCCATATCATTAATTTTAAATTCATTTAAACTTGCTCTTTGTGTCACAGGTAATTGTTTAAATAATTTAAAATATTTTTTTATCCGTTTTGATTTTTTCTTACCCATCTCATTAAATATTAAAAGCCCCTACGGTAAATGACTGATAACCTACACCACAAGTGATAAGGAACATTTACTTTCGGGGCCGTTAATCTGATTTTACTTTTCATTGGTGTAGTATCAGCTTCTACAAAATTAAATAATTTTTTAATATGCAACTATAATAATGAATTTATTAACTGAAGTCTTTCTACATTCACCTTTGATAGAGCCAAGCAATCCATAATATACTCCCAGGCAATCTTATTCATAGCAACCTTATCAACTTCACCTTTAAGAATAGCACGGATAGCCTCAGAAAAACTTACCCCATCAGTATATGATAACGCTCCCGGGACATTCCACCATGCAGGAACCACACAAACAGCACCGGCATATGATCCTTCGATATATGCTATATTACTCTTTGCCCTATTAAAAGCGTTATCATGAAGCGGCACATGCATACATGATGGTGCCAAATCAAATAATGTCTTAAAATACATAATGACATCCATAGATGGAATATTGGCTTTATTATTTGTATCAGCCAAAAACCACGGAGAGAATCCCATAAATATAAACCGCCATTCAGAGAAATCTTTTGCAATCTGACTTAGTTCTCTGTTATAATTCATCAAATCAAAAATATGAGCTTCCGGTCCACGCCATACGCAATGATTTGTTCGTGGTTTTAATTCAGGACGTTTAAACAGCAGATCATTAAAAGCATTCGGAACAATAACGATATTCTTTTGAAACTCAATATAAACCTGACGAAGATATTCCGTAGGTACACTGACAACATCAGCAAGCTTCAATATGCCTTGTATATTCTTCTGTATGTCCGGATTATTATAAAGAGCATAGGTCTGATTTTCAGGATTAACGGCAAAAAGATTATCATCATAGTCAATCCAGAGCTTGATATTGCACTGTTTTATATAATTGCAAAGATTAAGTGATTCCCTTGAAAAAGGCCGTTGCATCATTATCAAATCAAACTGAGTGATAAGACTCCAGTTCATATTAGCCTGATCCCACTGGATAAGCGTAATATTATCATCTGTTTTTCTGCGTAAGTCTTTTATTACTCCAGATGAGCGATAAAATGCACAGGTATCAGCATTTTGAATTGTTAAAAAAAGTATCTCTGCCATATTTATTGATTTTGATTTTCTGTTCCTGATAATTCCGCAGTAGTATCACTCCTTAGTCTTTCTATTTCTACATCTGAATCTTCAATTAATGGGTTTTGCTCTACAGCTGTCTCTTTACTCATTATACCACCCGATACAGATACTCCCAGGTTTTCTATAATCTCAGTAGTATTCTGCGGTAAATATGGTGTTATAACAGGTTTTAATTGTACTGTCTTACATTCTTTTGCCAATGAAGTATCGATTAATGCTCCAATGGCTGCTTTAATAATATTCAATCTTCGTTGCAATCCTATCCCGAATGTTTCTTCTTCCATACGGACCGCCATGTGTGGATCAGTGAATAACATCTCTGCTGCGAATCCTGACATCTGACCTATCTTTATCATCTGATCAAAAGTGATATTTGGAGTCTGCGACATCTTACCGATAAATTTCTCAAGATTTGTCTGTTCAAGACTTATTGATTGCGGTTCTGATGCTAATTGTGCATAACTAGCTGTCGCATCATTCTCCATCTGTAACATACTGCCTGTTTGATTATCTATTATCTCACCCTGTATCTCACCTGAAACAATAAATATTGGAGAACCAAACTTATCATTCATACCACCATGATTCGATGTTAGTGTCTCATGTCTGTCAATAAGCGATTGTACATTATGCCATACTGGTTGTTTCTGGCAATAATACTCTACAAGAATTTTCTTTGCTATATTAGGCACCGGATTAGCAGGCATAAATTCTTCTGTGTCTTTTGACTTTATCACTACATCGGGATCAAGTATCCAACTCCCCTCTTTCTTGATATATTTATATTCAAATTCAGTAGTATATATATCCGAATGTTCAACATCCTTTTCATCATCAATTAATTTATAATCCCTGCGAAATGCAATCATGTGGCCATTCTTATCAAATAAAGGATAAAGTGTATCACCGAGTGATGGGGAAACGATTTTACTCCGCAGGGTGTATTTTGGTTTTATTTCGCCTGTCTCAATATAATACCAGATAACAGCAACTTCCAATTCCGATAATTTACGCCGAAGTATCTCTTTATTCTTGTAATCCATTTTATTATCATTCTGGATACGCTCAACAAGATTGACAAGTTCCTTTTCCTTATCAGTCTCTTTATCCCATATCACATTAGTTTCTACGGGAGATGACAATGTAAATGCTACTCTTTTCTCTGTAATGTCATTTTGCCAAGATAATCCTACCCGGACAACATCTATCCATACATCCTCCCTTATAAAATCACCATTAGCATCTATAGCCTCAGTTGCCCTTGATACCTTACGCCAGGGACGAAGTGCAACATCAAAAACATCATGCTTACTAATATCATACTGTTTAAGTGCTTTATTCTGAATATCTACATCAATCTGACGCTTAAATAACTTGGCAATCTTTTTATATTCTTGTTCCCTAATAACTTTTAATGCATCCATAATATTTTTATTATAAAATTAACAATTATATATGACCTACCAAACTTGATAATTTTCCAGCTTTCTTTTTTCTTTGTTCTATAATTCCAGTTAATACATCTTCGGCATCATCATGCTCATTCTTACCAATCTTCATATAGTTTATTAATGATTTATAAAATATTGGCCACATCTTATCCCAGTTCTTTGGCATTATGCATAAATTTTGAACTGCTGCTGATTGTGTAAATATTCTAACAATTTTATTTTCACTTTGATGAAACCATTTAATTTTAGTAATATTATTACCCATTTCCCTACACTGTTTTTCTACTGCCCTAGCAAAGCCCCTGCCTCCATTATTAGATTCAATCATTGCCTGATTTACTTTATGTTTTGTAAATTGCTCGGCTGTAGCTGGTTCTGTAAACTCCATTGGTTTTTGAGTATATAAAACATCAATAATATAATTAGCATGAGGCATTTCATCATAAACAACTGAACAAAGATAATCTGATCCTTCATCTGCTGTATCTGTATATGATTTTCTGATCTTCATTCCTGCTGGTATAATTTCATATTCTTTAAATCCTTGTTCATACATTAATCCTGCTAATGGTCTGGGATCTTGCATATATTGGGTATCAAAAACATAAGCATTTATGTCTCTTAGCTTTTTTAATTCTTCTAAAGTATGCTTAAATGGCCATAATGCTTTTTCTTCTCCATCTTCTTCATAAATACAAGGTAATGAAAGCACTGTCCATTCACCAGGCTCATTTGAAAGTAAAAACCCGCACAAATCTTCTTCATGTACCCTTTGCATAATAATCACTATCGGAGTATTACGACTATTTACCCTATTCCTCAAAGTACTATCAAACCTATTATTGATTTTATTACGCATTACAGGAGAAAGTGCATCATCCGGCTTTATTGGATCATCGATAACAATAGCACCACCAAATTCCTCAGTATCTATACATGACATAAATTCATCAATAATTTCTTCCTCATCTTTATCTATTTCTTCATCAACTAATCCTGCACCAAATCCAGTTACTTGGCCAGCTGAACTAACGGCATAAAGGCCACCTCCTTCTTTTGTGTACCATTTCTTTGAATTAGTACTTGTAGGTATTGCTAAAAATAATCTTTGATATTCAGGTTCTAAGAGTATATTTTGAATTTCACCCGAATTATCACGTACTAAATCATCAGAATAAGAAAGATGAATAAATTTTGCTCTAGGATTAAGTGCTAATCCCATTGCAATAAAATTCTTTACTGCCAATTCCGTCTTTGAATATCTAGGTGCAATATTAATTATGACTTTCTTAACTTTCCCTGATAATACATCATCTAATAAGGCACAAACTTTTCTATGATGTTCTCCAACAACAAAATCCCTCTTATTCTTTATATAAAAAAAATAACGAGTGAAATTAAGAGTACTTAATAAGCACCACGTTTTGAATATATCAATATCTCTATACGTTTTTTGAGAATTTACCATCTCTTAAATCATTCCATAATTGTTGCGCTTCTTCTTTCGATAAAGTCCTGGCAGGAATTAAATCTTTTCCGCCTTTACCAGTTAATTCACTATGTTCTGAAAGTCCTAATGATCGAGCAATAATATTAGCATTATATATTCCTATTATAGCACCTTCAAATTTTTGAGTATAAATAATGTCCCTTATTTTACGTATGATAACCAAAAAATCTTCACTAGCTGCATTCTCAAATTCAGTAAACCAATGCTCAGATGCATCACAAAAAATACAAAAACCCTTTATAGTAAAAGGACGATTAAACCTAACTGTATTCACATTTTTAGTTCCCTTATTATCCTGCGCCTCTATTGGATTATTCTCGCACCATTGAAAGTATTCACAGGCACCCTCCCATAATAGTTCAGGGGTTGTAAATAATTTATCCCTTCCATGCTTTGAACGAAGCATCCAAAATTTATTCCCTTCTGGAGCAGCCATTTTTTTTCTTATTTCTTATGCTTAAAATATTCGATTTATTTGAGACGTTTTTCAGCCTTTTTTCTACTCATTGGTTTACTCAATTTCTTCCCTTTTTTTGAATAGATAATACATTTACCTTTCTTACAACGTATCATATAGCAACTATATTAAATTCCTTTTGCAAATATATATATAATAATTAACAATAAAAAAAGCCTCTCCGATTTGAAAAGGCTATTTTATCTGGAATAATCAAATTAATTATTATCAAAAACATCTATTGGTATGTTTTTCCTATGCCGGTCTCGATAATCATCAACAATCATAATAATTAACGTTAATAAACCACCTAAGACAATCCATAATGGTAATCCCAGAATTAATATTGCCCAATTTAATATCCGTTTCATAGCTTAAATTTTATAAAATGCAAATTCTTTTATGTAATCTGAAATGCTTGTCCCATTTATATCTTGGCGATTCACTGCTCCGTCAGTCTCCAAAAACCGCCTTACTCCACCTATTCCTCCCAAGTGAGCTCCTGCTACCAACCCTGAACGTGTTATAAGCACGTTTTTAATCGTTTTGCCGATATATTTATTCATTGATGACAGATATATTGAATTAAGCTTTATTAGCTGTCTGAGGGCTTCTAATTGCATCTCAGGAGGGAATATCCCGGGATTCCTTAAA
>Ga0315545_1005327_pt1 | contig 10354 bp, 19 predicted proteins | sample SalMarSW160210MG_FD_203096 | JGI IMG/M metagenome (GOLD analysis project Ga0315545, IMG submission 203096) | Salt marsh sediment microbial communities from the Plum Island Ecosystem LTER, Massachusetts, United States - Salt Marsh Sediment SW1602-10 ...
TGCCCAAACCTTAAAAAAGCAAATCCCTGACTTACTAATTCATCAGAGACTAAACTTTTTCCAGAACCAGCCATTCCTACAATAAAGATAATCTTGTTAGCCATAAGCTATTTAAGAGCTTTTAAAATATCCTTATGCACATTCTCTATTGGCTGCTCTCCATTAATTTTAACCAACCTACTAGATTTTCTATAATAATTAATTATCGGCTGAACATCTTTTTTAAACCAAGCTAACCTATTCTTAACAGATTTAATCTTATCATCACTTCTAGTAGTCAGCTGACCTCCACACTTTGGACACTTTTTCATTTTTCTAAATTCTCCAACAAAAGGAAGGATGTTTTTGCATTTTTTACAAACTCTTCTTTTAGTTAAGCGCCAAATTGCTTCTTTATTAGAAATATCAATTAAAAATATTTTGGGGCTCCATTTATACCAATCAAGCGCCTCGTCTATTAAATAAGCTTCTAGGATTTTTCTAGGATTGCCATCCATAATAAATCCTTTTAGCTTTTTTTTATTCCTTAATTGTTCAGCTTTATCAAGCCAAAGTTTGAGCATTACCGCAGTAGGCGCTAATCTTCCGCTATTCAAAACCTTACCGAGATTCTTACCAGTAAAATCAGTCTTTTTTGCCCTAGCCCTCAATAAATCGCCGCTTCCAATATAATCTAAATCAAACTTTTTCTGTAAAAGCTCTGCCTGAGTTCCTTTACCAGAACCAGACTTACCTAAAAGTATAATAACTTTCTCCATATAATTAAAATGTATCGTAGTCCCTCATTTGAAGCTGGGAATTGACCTGCTTCAAGGTCTCCAAAACAACAGAGACAACAATCAAGACAGAAGTTCCTCCAATTAAGAAGCCAAAGACATTCTGGACTCCAGTAATCCCTCCAACAATAGAAGGCATAACTGCGATCAATCCTAAAAAGATAGCTCCAACAAGCAAAACCCGATTTAAAATATATTTAATAAACTTGGCAGTGGATTCTCCCGGCCTGATGCCAGGAACAAATCCTCCCATTTTCTGAAGATTCTCTGAAATTGATTTGGGATCAAAAGTAACAGCCGTATAGAAATAAGTAAATAAAATAACAGTTGAAAAGTATAATACTCCTTTAATCCAGGGGCTAGCCAAAAAGGCAGCTAAATTAACAGCAATAGTTCCTACTATTCCTCCTGCCCCACCTAAGAAATTAGCAACCATTTCTGGAATAAGCAGAATAGACAAGGCAAAAATAATCGGGATTACTCCAGCTGGGTTAAGGTTCATTGGCAGATAAGTCGAAACTCCTCCATACATCTTATTTCCTCTTACTCTTTTAGCATAGGAAACAGGAATATTACGCCGGGCTTCAGTAACCAAAACAACTCCAGCAATAATAAACAAAGCCAGAACAAAGAATAAGCCATAGCTTGGAATCTTGGCTGGATCAACACTAATATCAGAATAAGCCTGATAAACGTTCATTGGCAGGCTGGCAACAATTCCAGCAAAAATCAAAAGAGAAACTCCATTACCAATACCTTTTTCTGTAATCAACTCTCCCAACCACATCAAGAAAACAGTTCCAGCAGTAATAGTTAACAAAGCAGCTATTGTTTCAACAAAACCAAGAGGCGGGGAAATGACTGGATCCGGAGGCCTTTGCAACCAGGCAATCATTGTATAACCCTGAAGAAAAGCCAAAGGAATGGTTAAAATTCTTCCATACTGGTTAAACTTTCTTCTCCCAGCCTCCCCTTCTTCTTTATACATTCTTTCCAAAGCAGGAAAAATCATTGTTAAAAGCTGAAGAATAATAACTGAAGTAATGTAGGGGCCCAAACCAAGCATAACTATAGAGAACCTGCTTAAAGCTCCTCCGGTAAGAACACTGACAAATCCTAATATTTTAAACCTGGCCAGGAAACCAGCCAAGTTATCAGCATTAACTCCGGGCATAGGGATATTAGACATCAATCTGAATATAGCAAATATCAAAAGCACAAAAAGAATCTTCTTGCGCAAATCTTTTATTTTAAATACTTGAAGCAGTTTATTTAGCATAACAGCACTTAATATGTTTGATATAATCCGGGATTATATCAATAGTTTATTTTAATTTTTCTTTTACGCTTTTTGATAATTCACAACCCTCTATTATTAGCTTTTTAGTCAACTCTCCCCGGCCTAAAATCTTAACCTTAGGAATCCTTCCTTTTATTCTACGAATTAATCCCTTTTTCAGCAAGGTCTGGGGGTTAACAACTTCTGAATCTTTAAAGTTTTTATCCAAATCAGCTAAATTAACAACTACCAGATTCTTTTCAGATCTTTGAACCCTATAACCTCTTAATTTAGGATACTTCTTAATCAAAGAACGGATAGCTGGAACAAACTTTCTTCCAGCCCTGGATCTCTGGCCTTTCATTCCCTTGCCGGAATAAGTGCCTTTTTTACCGCCTCTTCCAACCCTTTTCTTCCTTTTTCTATTTTTTGGTTTCATTTGATGGATTTGCATATCTCAATTGTCCTAAGGCTTTAATTGTAGCTTTAGCATTATTAACTTTATTCCCTGTTCTACCGATCTTTTTTGAAGAAATGTTTCTTATCCCAGCTAAAGTGCAGATAATCCTGACTGTTCCTCCAGCTACTAATCCTCTTCCTTTTCTCTGGGGCTTAAGCATAATCCTGGCTGCCCCGAACTTAGCCTCAACAGGATGAGGAATTGTTTCCTCAACAATAGGGATAATAATTGTATCCTTTTTAGCCAGTCTGGTTGCTTTTTCCACTGCCTGGGCAACATCAGCTCCTTTGGCAATACCAAAACCGATCTTTCCTTTCTTGTCTCCAACTACTACTGCTGCTCTAAAACGGAAACGCCTTCCTCCAGCTGTCATTCTCATAACCCTGGCCAAGTCTAAAAGCTTTGAGTCAAACTCATCTTTTTTCTCTATTATTCTTCTTCTTCTTTCTCCTCTTTTAATCATAGTTTTAATCCTCCTTCCCGGGCTCCTTCGGCCAAGGATTTAACCCGACCGTGGTATTTATATCCTCCCCGGTCAAAAACAACTTTATTAATCTTCTTGGCAAGGGCTTTTTCAGCAATCAATAAACCAATTTTCTTGGAATCTTTTGCTTCTAAATCACTGACGGAAACCAAGGTTTTTCCTTTTTCATCATCAATAAGCTGGGCATAAAGATGCTTGTTTGACCTGAAAACACAAAGCCGAGGAACTTTGGCTGTACCTTTTATCTTTGCTCTCACCCTTCTATGCCTTCTTTTTCTTTTTATTTGTTTTTCTAACATATATTAAACTCCTTCTGTACCAACAGCTTTTTTACCAGCCTTACGACGCACTTCCTCACCCAAATATCTAATTCCTTTTCCTTTGTAAGGCTCTGGTTTTTTAACTTTTCTTATCTTAGCTGCTATTTGGCCGACTAATTCTTTGTCAATCCCGGAAATAGTAATAATGTTCTTGTCTATTTCAAACTTAATTCCTTCTACTTTTTCAATCTTAACTGGATGAGAAAATCCCACCAAAAGAACTAGATCCTCTCCCTCTAAACTGGCTCTGTATCCCACTCCTTGTATTTCCAGTTTCTTTTCATAACCCTTGGTAACTCCTTCTATCATATTAAAGATAAGAGACCGGCTCAATCCCCAAAGAGCATTGCTTCTTTTTGTTTCCTTGACCGGAGCAACAATAATCTGATTATCTTTCTTTTCAACCTTTATCTCTGGGCTAATACTTGTTTTCAGCTCTCCTTTAGGCCCTTTAACAGAAACTTCATTGTTCTCTATGGAAACCTCTACTCCTGCTAATATTTCAATTGGTTTTTTTCCTACTCTAGACATAATAAATAATTATTTAAACAAAATAAATTTGTTCTACCAAACTTCACAAATTACTTCTCCCCCTAATCTCTGCCTTCTTGCTTCTTTATCAGTCATCAATCCTTTAGGAGTAGAAATTATTAATATCCCGTAAATTCCTTTGGAGCCTCTGATTCTTCTGCTTCCAGTATATACTCTCTGGCCTGGTTTGGAAATTCTTTTCAAGCCAGTTATTGCTCCAATTTTTTCATTATACTTTAAATTAATATCAATATATTTCTTAGGATTTCTACCTCTTTTCTCTAGTTTATCAATAAACTTCTCCTGCTCTAAAATCTTAGCAATCTCATATTTAATATTGGAATAAGGCAAAGACACTGTTTTATGCGAAACAGCCTGGGCATTCCTTATTCTATTTAACATATCTGTTATTGGATCGGTCATAAAAATTTTAATTTTTATCCTCGCTTTAGCCTATAATTTTACCAAGATGATTTTTTAACTCCGGGTATTTCCCCTTTATTAGCCATCTCTCTGAAACAGATTCTACACAAACCAAATTTCCTGATAAAGCCTCTTCTTCGGCCACAGCGAAAACAACGCCTGATAATCCTGCTTTTAAATTTAGGCTTTTTCTTTGCTTTTTCAATTTGTGATTTCTTTGCCATATTAATTTAAAATTTATATTTTAAATCAAGGTTCTCCGCCTTGGCGGAGGTTCTTATTTCTTAATTGGAAAACCTATTAATCTTAATAATTCAATACCTTGTCCTTTATCCTTAGCAGTGGTTGTTATTGTTATTTCGAATCCAAAGACAAATCTTACTTTCTCTGTTGAAACCTCAGGAAAAACAATGTGTTCTCTTATGGGAATAGTAAGATTACCCTGGCTGTCAAATGATTTCAAAGCAATACCCTGAAAGTCCCTGGACCTAGGAAGAGCAATATTAATCAATCTTTCCAGAAAATCATTCATTTTTGAGCCCCGCAGAGTGACCTTGGCTCCAATAGGCATTCCTGTCCTAGTCTTAAAAGAAGCAATTGCCTTTTTGGCTTTAGTTAAAACCGCTCTCTGACCACAAATCAGGCTTAAATCATCTAAAACAGCCTTGAATATCTTTTCCTGTTCCCCTGAAGTCTGGCCAGACACTAATCTACCCAAACCAATATTTATCACTACTTTTTCAATCCTGGGAACAGCCATCTTGTTCTTAAGATTAAACTTCTCCATCATTCCGGGAATAGCCTTATTTATATAATTCTCTTTTATATTAATCATATCTCTTGTTTGCATTTCTTACAGACTCTAAACTTCTTTTTTCCTTCAAACTTATAGCCGAGCCTGGTTGGTTTCTTGCACTTGGGACAAATAATCTTTACATCAGAGGCATCTAAATGACCGGGTAATTCTACAATCTGGCCTTTTTCTCCTGACTTCTTAGGTCTGACATGTTTTTTCTTTAAATTAATGCCTTCAACAATAAGCCTGCCTTCTTTAGGAAAAACCTCTAAAACTTTATTCTTTCTTCCCCGGTCCTTTCCAGAAATTATTAAGACCATATCGCCTTTCTTAATTTTCATACAATATCCTGGGCTAAGTTAATTATTTTATCAAAGCCTTTCTCTCTTAATTCCCTGGCAACTGGGCCAAAGATTCTTCCTCCTTTAGGCTCTTTTCCTGACTCCAGAATCACTACTGCGTTCTCACTAAATCTAATATAAGAACCATCTTTTCTTCTTAAGGCCTTTTTCTGTCTGACAATAACTGCTTTTACTACATCATGCGTTTTAACCGGTCTTCTTGGCTCAGCTGTTTTAACTGCTACCACAATAATATCCCCTATCTGGGCATATCTTCTTTTGCTCCCGCCTAAAACCTTGATGCACTGAACCATCTTTGCACCTGAATTATCTGCTACCCTTAATGTTGATTGAGGCTGAATCATACTACTTTCCAGTTTTTATCTTTTGAAATAGGCCGGCATTCTTCAATAACAACTTTGTCTCCTATCTTATACTCTCCTTCATCATAATGAGCCTTGTATTTCTTATGAACCTTATACCTTCTCTTATATTTAGGATGCTCTTTCACTCTTTCAACCTTAACAACTACAGTCTTCTGCATTTTATTTGAAACTATAATTCCTTTTAATCTTTTTTTAGGCATATTAATTCAAGATTATATATTTATACATTAGCAAATCAAGGTTCCTCGCTTTGGTGGGGGTTCTTATTTTTTATTTATAATAGTCATTAATCTGGCAATATCTTTTTTTACCATTCTAACCTCTCTAATGTTCTTTATCTTACCGGAGCTTAAATCAAATCTAAGGCCTCTTAATTTCTCCTGTTTTTCCCGAAGCATTCTTTTTAATTCCTTTTCTGATTTTTGTTTTATTTCGGCTATTTTCATTTCTTTATAACTTTATAACTAAAGTAGTCAAAAAAATAAATAACATCTTTATTTTTTAATAAACTTTGTTTTAATAGGAAGCTTATCAGCTGCCTTTCTAAAAGCTTCTTTAGCGCTCTCTTCGGGAATACCCTCAAGCTCAAAAATAATCCTTCCTGGTCTGATGGGAAAAACATAAAACTCAACTGAGCCCTTACCTCCTCCCATAGGAACTTCTGTCCCCTTTCTAGTTACTGGCTTATCAGGAAAAATCCTTATCCAAAGCTTTCCTCCTTTTCTTAAATATCTAATGATGGCTTTCCTGGCTGCTTCAATCTGCCTGCCAGTTATCCATTTTGTTCCCATTGATTTTAAAGCATAACTACCAAAAACAATCTCATTTGACTTGCTGTCAACTCCTTTAGAAACTCCTTTATGCCATTTCCTGTGCTTAACTTTTTTAGGACTTAAAATAGCCATGGTTATTCAAACTTTTCTCCTTTATATATCCAAACCTTTATGCCAATCACACCATAACTGCAAAAAGCCTCTGCTTTAGCATAGTCAATATCAGCCCTGATTGTCTGACGAGGAAGCTGGCCTGAACCCAACCATTCTCTTCTGGCTATCTCTGTACCATTTAAACGACCGGAAACCTCTATCCTTGCCCCTTTTATCTCTTTATTAGCAGTTATCTTGCTTAAAGCCTGTTTTAAAACCCTTCTAAAGGCAACTCTTTTCTCAATCTGCTGGGCAACCCACTGGGCGCTCAAGCTGGCAGAGGTCCAGGGATTCTTAATCTCCCTGATTTCTATCTTTATCTCCATCTTCTTCTTGTCCTTGGTATCAATTTTAACAACCTTGTCTCTAAGCTCTTTTCTCAGCCGCTCTACTCCTTCTCCGCCCCGACCGATTATAAGGCCAGGCCTGGCACTGCAGATAATAATGTTTATCTTATTGGCAAATCTTTCTATTTCAATCTTTTCCACCCCAAGCTTGCCTATCCTTTTATCAATATATTTTCTAATATCAAAATCCTCCTTAAGGTATTCTGCAGGATTATGATAAAAACCTCTGGTCTCCCAATCGCCTATTCTTCTTATTCTGTATGCTTTTGGATGGACTTTATGTGACATATTTAAAATGCTTTTCTTTTGAATATTCTTTTTAATCCTCTAACAGGTTTTGGTTTTACTCTCTCTGTCTCTGGCCTAAACTTAGGCTTTTCAACTTTGGGCTCTTCAATTGGAGCTTTATCCTCCTTTACTGCTTTAATCTTTTTCCCGGGAGAAAGCTCTTTCAAAACCAAAGTAATATGCGAGGTTTTCTTCTGAATTGGCGCGGCCATGCCTCTGGACCTAGCTCTCCATCTCTTGTACTTTGGTCCTTCATCAACAGCAATCTTGGAAATATATAGATTAGAAGGGTCTAATTGAAAGTTATTCTTAGCATCAGCCAAAGCTGTATTTAAAAGCTTGAGCAAGGGCTTTGAACCTCTTTTCACAGCAAAACTTAAAATACTCTGGGCTTGCCCAGCTTTCTTCCCTTTAATCAAAGCAGTTACTAACCTGACTTTTCTTGGAGCTATTCTTAAATATTTTAGCTTAGATGTTACTATCATGATTGTTTCTCTTGTTCACCTTTCTCTATTTCTTTCTGCATCTTACCGCCATGCCTGCTAAACTTGGTAGTCGAAGCAAACTCTCCTAATTTATGGCCGACCATATCTTCAGTAATCTTAACTGGAATATGCTCTTTACCATTATGCACCCCAAAGGTAAAACCAATCATTTCAGGAATAATAGTACAAGCCCGAGACCAGGTCTTGATAACCGTATTGTCTCCTGCTTTCATATTCTTAATCTTTTTCATTAACTTCTCATCAATATAGGGACCTTTTTTTATACTTCTGGCCATGTGTTAAACTTTGCTTAATATTATTTACGTCTCTTGATAATATATTTGTCTGTGTATCTTTTCTTTCTTGTTTTTACGCCTAAAGCAGGCTTGCCCCAAGGAGTCTTAGGATGCTTCATACCAATAGAAGAACGTCCTTCTCCCCCTCCATGAGGATGATCAACTGGGTTCATAGCTGTTCCTCTGACTCTTGGTCTTTTCCCTTTTAAGCGATTGACTCCTGCCTTCCTAACATTAACATATCTCCATTCTGGATAAGATACTGAACCAATTGTTGCATAACATTGCTGGAAAACCCTTCTCACTTCTTTTGAAGGCATCTCTATGTTAGTATATTTTCCTTCATGAGCCAACACTTTAGCACTAGCTCCGGCTGACCTTACTACTTTTCCTCCTCGGCCAGGAATAAGCTCAATATTATAGACTATTGTCCCTACTGGGATATTGCTTATCTTCATCCTGTTTCCCAGCTTAATCTCAGCTTTTTCAGCACAAATAACAACATCTTCTTTTTTAATTCCATCTGGGGCTAATCTATATCTTTTATCTTTATCTTCATATTCCAAGAGCATTAAAAAGGCGGTTCTATAGGGATCATATTCTAAAGCAATAACCTTAGCAGGCACATTAATCTTTTTCTGGCCAAAATCAGTAATTCTGTATTTCTTTTTTACTCCCCCTCCTTTATGACGAACAGTTATCCTGCCGGTTCTGTTTCTTCCAGCCTTTTTTTTCAGCACTAAAAGAAGCTTTTTTTCAGGCTTTTTTTTACTCAATGCTTTTTTAGCTGATATTTTCTTCTTTTTCATACATGAAATGAAACTTTGTTTATATTATCTAGGCATTATTTCTATTTTCTGCCCTTTCTTTATACTAACAATAGCTTTTTTATAGCCTTTTTTCCAGCCTTCTCTTCTTCTCCCTATTCTTGTCTTCTTTCTATGAATATTAATAATACTCACTCCAATAACCTCTACGCCGTAAAGATCCTGGACTGCTTTCTTAATCTCTATCTTGTTCGCTTTGGGCATAACCTTAAAAACATACTTATTTTTTTCACCTAAATCAGTTGCTTTTTCAGTAACATGAGGACTGGCCAATACCTTGTAGGCAAAAGAAAGCTTCTTAGGCCTTTTAATTTCAGGCTTAACTTCTTTTTTCTCTACCTTTTTCTCAGCTACTTTCTTTTCCGGCTTTTTCTTCTTTTTTAAAAAATCAAATAATCCCATATTGTTATCTTAAAAATATTCTCTGATATTTTTATATATTACTTTAAAAATGTTTGTTTAATCTTTTTAATGCCTGCTTCTGATATTAATAAATACTTGTAATTAAGTAGATCTAAAGCAGTTAAATCTTTCGCCTGGACTGGATCAACCTTATTAATATTCCTGACAGAAAGAATTAAGTTCTTATTCATTTTGGAAAAAACAACCAAGCCAGAACTTTTAACAAAGAACTTATTTATAATTTCTGCCATGGCTTTTGTTTTTGGCTTTTCAAACTCCAGCTTGTCTAAAACCAAAATACAATTATCTTTGGCTTTGGCTGATAAAACCATAAATAAGGCCTTTCTTTTCATTTGCTTGGGTATTATTTTCTTAAAAACTTTCTCTGTGTTAGGACCAAAAGTCACTCCTCCACCTCTCCATAAAGGAGAACGGATTGAACCATGCCTGGCTCTTCCAGTTCCTTTCTGCCTCCAGGGTTTTCTTCCTCCTCCTCTTTTCTCGCTTCTGTCCTTAACCTTGGCAATCTTTCTTCTTCTGTTTGACTGCTGTGATAAGACCACCTGGTGAAGCAAATCAGGATTCATTTCTACTTCAAATATCTCTTTAGGTAATTCTGTCTCTCCAATCTCTTCCTTTTTCTGATTGTAAACTTTTGTTTTCATGCTTTTAATTATTTTATCTTATTCTATTATAGAACAATCAAGGTTCTGACGAAGTCAGGTTCTTAATTATTTATTAATCAAGGTTCTGACGAAGTCAGGTTCTTAATTATTTATTAATCAAGGTTCTGACGAAGTCAGGTTCTTAATTATTTATTAATCAAGGTTCTGACGAAGTCAGGTTCTTAATTATTTATTAATCAAGGTTCTGACGAAGTCAGGTTCTTAATTATTTATTAATCAAGGTTCTGACGAAGTCAGGTTCTTAATTATTTATTAATCAAGGTTCTGACGAAGTCAGGTTCTTAATTATTTATTAATCAAG
>Ga0315545_1005328_pt1 | contig 10354 bp, 4 predicted proteins | sample SalMarSW160210MG_FD_203096 | JGI IMG/M metagenome (GOLD analysis project Ga0315545, IMG submission 203096) | Salt marsh sediment microbial communities from the Plum Island Ecosystem LTER, Massachusetts, United States - Salt Marsh Sediment SW1602-10 ...
AAAAGAAGAACGGGTAAAAGTTTCAGACTTGAATATGTGGAAGTTTATCATGCCTATCTTCGGATCACTAATTAGCTGGATGTTGTTAAAAAACGATTCACCGACTGTTCTCTCGGTTCTTGGAATGATGATTGTTGCTTTATCGGTATTGTTTTTTAATTTAAAAAAAAGAAAAACCTAAATAATCTTAACCACAAAGCTCATAAAGAATACAAAGTGATTTGTTTCTTTTTTATCATCCTGTTCTTTATTTTGCCGACGAATAACGCTTCCAAGAAGATATATAAGTGTTAACGTTTCGAATCCTACGAGGACCTACCGTCCATACATGATGATGATTCAAACAAATATCAGGAAGATAACGCGGAGTAGAATTCGATTTCACAAGGTCATTTGCTAAGGACCACCTGTCAGGCAACGACTCTAAAGTGCTTTCAAGAACACACCAATTGCCTTTCTCATCCTTATAGATCGGCCAGCAATGCCCAAGTGATAAACCGTTTTTTTCAATAACTCTTCCAAATATTACACGGACGCAAAAGGAACTAATCCCCGATGCCAATAAAAGGCTGGCAAGCAAAAACGCACAATCTTCGCAATCTCCTTCCCCTAATGCAAGAGTTTCCGCAGGAAATTGCCAGAAGTCTTGTTTTCGCTGAGCTTCTTCATCCGAACAGTACTTCACGTGTTCTATAACATACTGCCACACAAGCCTGGCTTCTTTGTCAAAAGCTCCGAGACTCTTGTCAGCAGGTAAATCAAGCGATGCAATTACTTCCTTGATTTCATGACTGTCGGACGGAGTAATCCACTCCCGCAAGTCTGTAGGAATCAGGATATCCTCATTCCCAATCACCCGACGCTTGGACTCGATCGCAGTTTGTCGCAGGATTCGTGCCCCTTCCCAATCGGAAAACTTTTCTTTTGTATCTTTATCCATTTTTGTCTCAGGTAAACAATTGTAGATCTTTATTACTTTCCGAACCTTCAAGTTGTGGTGCTTGCGGGTAACGCGACGAAGGTAAAATCTTGCGTAGATTCTTGTGAAGTTCACGGTATGTTTGCTCGGGATTGCTTTTGATCAACCGGATAGCCATAGCCGTCATAGCACCGTTAAATCGAGAATCGATATACGCGTCATAAGAATATTCGGTGGCATTACATCCGGCTAAGAGTATCTCAGCCATGTTCGATTCAGGGTATAGAAAGCGCTTACGTATTGGGATTAAGCCTGTACTTACAGCATCAGCGTTATCCATTGGCGGCATGTACCGAGGTTTTGGAGCGTTTTCTGCTGCCATATTGTCTTCTTTATAGGTTCTTCTTAACTGCGCTCTCGTAACGCTTCCTGAATGACATGAATCGCTAATAACTACAAGATGAGCCTCTCTATCAATTTTACTAATGATGCTTCGAATTTCGTCATCTATAATAATATCATCATGTGCGCAGATTGCTTCGTCACGGTTGTCGGACTCATCGCGCTCTCCCTGGTCGTATACCCAGGTTCCGTGGCCCGAGTAGGTAAATACGATTATATCTCCACCTTTTGCGCCTGACACAAGATTCTCTAACGCCGAGGTAATTTTTTTCTTGGTTGCGTCTGAGTCGGTTAGTAGTTTAACGCTGCCGCTGAAGTTAAACTCATCAATAAGTAATTTTGCCCAATCGTTAGCATCGTTAACACAACCCTTAAGGTCGTTATAAGTTCCCGGATAATCATTAATTCCTATACAGAGAGCTTTCTTCTCCATTCGTTACCTCCTTTGTTTTTGATTTGGCTTTTGTATAACTCATTTGCATCTCAATATTGCAGATATAAAACCATTTATTACATGCAAGACGGGACATCTAAAAATGAAATCATTTTTATTGCCTGCCAATTTCTATATCTCTTGGGGAATCTTCTCAGGTACTTTATCCTTTTCATCGTCTAATTTCCTGAAGCGATATTTGCCGCCTGGAGGGACGACCACTACGATAGTACCCGGACAAGAATATTTTGCTTCTTTCTTCTTATCGCTCTCATAGCTTCCATCAGTCGTTAGAATTTGAGCACCGCATTCTTCGAGTGCCAGCGTTGTTGATTTATGGGGAAAAAGACCTCTTTTCAGCTTTTGCGCACTACTTTTTTTCTCGCTTTTTTTCTGCTCTGTTGAAACAATTGCCAATTCGGGCATCATCTTTTCATATATATCAAGCGGTGCACTATGCATGCTACCATGATGCGAAACCTTGACTACAGAACAGGAGAGATGGTTAACCATCTTCTTAATAAGCGGATTATGGGTACTAGTTCTTTCACATTTAGGATACTCCTGTGATATATTAGCCCAACTATCGAACTCAGCGTCACCCGCCAGGATCACAACAGACCTTCCCGCCTGCCTTTCCGCCTCTACACTAGTATTGCCTTCGTACTCACGTGAAACCATTAACAGTACATCTTCACTGTGGTGTTCTAAACGTAAAACGATAGAAGCATTATTCATATCTACCCCATAGGTTGCATATCGATTGCGAATTGAAACTGAAGGTGCTAATGCCGTAACGCGAACCTTACCGAAATACCACTCCATTCCTGACGACACTCTAACAAATTTGATCTTTTTTTTCAATATAGTCTTTAAGATTTCCTGGTAGGTTACTGAATTGTGGCGGAATCCACTATCCCAGAATTCCCTCGGAGAGTATTCGTCATCTTTTAAAATCGAATTGATACCCATGATGTGGTCTCCATGCGGATGAGTAGCGCAAATAAAAGCCAGACGTTTTTCGGAAGAATCTTGTGTTAATTTACATAAATATTGCTTAGTCTTTTCCGAATTTTTACAATCGACGAGTCCATATTTGCGGTTACCCGAATTATCAGCAGGGAACTCAATCAGGATATTATCACCGAAACCCACATTGAGGACGTGAATCACCAAATCTTCCGGATTAATAGGCTTACACATTACCCTCTCCTTTTTCCAAGACTTTGGAATATAGCCGCTTGATTTCTTCTTTAATTGAAGTGTCAATAGCTAAAAACTTCCTATCACTATTACCCAATAATAATTTATCCGGTGATTTCTTTTTCCCGATAATTTTAAAATTTCCAGTAAGGAAGACCTGTCCTTCATGGAATCCTGCAAAAGGAAAATCTTTTCGTTTCGACACAGGAATACCCATTTTGTCGGCATAATTCTCGGAATTAATATATTTTTCTTTTTCCTTGGTCCATTTTACTTCTCCGAGTTTCAATTCCTCCACATCTTTAGCGGGTGAACTAATAAGTATGCGCATAATATCCCCGCTTATCTTCTCATCTATAGTAACTCTTTGAACAAGTAAGTGTTTTTTTTTCTTTTTATCTGCTTTCATTAAATACCTCCATTTATAGTAAAAAGTTAATTATATAATTTATTTATATCTGTATATATTTCAGAGATCCTCTCCGAATATACCAAAGGGCCAACGGGCTCGATTACCTTTTATCAAAAAGCAATCAAACACAAAGACGACATGTGAAGTTTTAATGTTTGCAAATTTTCAGGGACCATCATCAATTATAATAGAGTCGAAATTATTGTTCCCGATGACTGCCCGGACAACCAAACTAATATTATCAATAGATAAACCCAAGTTAAATACCTTGTTCAGATCTAGAAATAACAAATCTTTTAGAATTCTACTCATAACCCCTATAATTATAAAAATACTCATGGCATTTTACTTGAGGAACAAATACTTTGCTTCGATATTCACAGTATACATCGTACAGATTTTTTATAATTTGTCAAGATGTTTTTTTAAAATTTGATTTTTAAGCATTTTTAGAAAAATGTAGCAAACGAATAGGACTCAAATGAACGCGGGCAGAGAATGAAAGCCAGGGGAATAGGTAATCTCTAATCCTCAAAGAACAAAAAACTACTATCCGAATCCTCTACACTTTAATCCCTATATCCTACAAGGTTTAAAGTTTACGCGCATATTTTTTAGTCAGATATAGGTTCAGTATAGTAATGAATAATTATAAACATATTTTCTATCTGCTCTTTGTTTAGCCTATGACGGCCGTTAATTTCTACTTGTAAAGCATCCGGAATATTTTCAATATTATTTTCCTTTGCTTCTAAGGTAACAGTAGCCGCTTCTTCTTCAATGGCAAATGGAGCAGGTAGTCCCAGGTTAACAGGTTGTGAATTCAATAATAAGTTATCACCTGCTGAAGTAAGTGGCACAACTAATGCCTCTGCTGTACCCGGATAAGTGAGATGAAGTTCAATACCATTTTCATTGGAATAGAGAGACGGATTTTTAAGCTGGAGTATAATATCTATTGTAGCAACATGAATAATATCTCTATGGAACATATACGGAAAGTGCATTTTTTTAATATTAATAGTCAGATTTTGCCCATCCTCATCATCTGCCGGGTTAAAGAAGCGGTGCCATTCGTTACTAAAGTCGTTTTTCATGACGAATAATTGTTCTAAGGGTTTCTTTTCGCTGTTTTGAGTGAATATCGATAGGTGTCCTTCTGCACTTGTTTTTAATATATCCCCTCCATCTTTGGAAGTATAATTGATAGTGACAATGACATCGTTGATGGTATTATAGTCGAAACTCCGGAAGGTTTCAGGCAGTTCCAGTTGCCAGCTGCTGATTACCCCCGCGCCTTCGAAAGGCAGATAGCGCATATCGTTAAAATCCAGTACAAATAACCCACTATCATTTTGCGCGTTGCTTGTAGCAATAGACTGTATCATGGCGAGATTTTCAATGAAACGCTCATCAGTTTCGTCTATTCTTTTCGGGTAAGAATCAGGGTCTTCACCAACCTCGGTTGTTTTACGGATAGAGTTGCTCAAGAGGGTAAGTTTCGCATTGACACCGGAATAAGGTCCGGCTACACAGGGAATAGTAATGCTTACCGACTTTATCCTTCGCATGTAATGCCCTGGGTGGTCCAGGTCGAAGATTTCTTCAGCCAGATTAAAGAAGCAGGTACCGTTTTCACGTAATTGCATGAGTGCAAAGGGATTTAACATACACAATGAAACGTGTTTTGTAAGTTCGTATGTACGTTTGTTTTTTTCTAGATACGAGGCTTCCATTCTTAAAAGATCATTTTGCAGTTTTTCACCGGCCAATAGGCCTTTTTTGAGACTATCCCAATACCCATAAGAAATAAATGTATCGTTGTTGTCAGCCAGTTCAAATTTATAACTTCGCTCAGCGCGTTTGGCAAGGTCATAAGCCATCTGGTAGGCTTGAAAATATAATGAAGCGATTTGTCCGGTCATCCAATCATATAGTTCTCTGTTTGTAAATTTTGATTTCATATATTCGTACTCGGCTTCTCTCTGTTCGATCTGTTTTTCGTGATTGTCAATATCGGCCTGTGCTATTTTAGACCGTATTATAGCAACATCTATTTGATGCTTAATCATTTCTATTTCGGTCTCTGCCTGATCACGTATGAAATCCCAGTCTTCAGTTCTACGTTGTATATTAGCTATGATACCGCTCAATGAAGCACTCTGATATAAAGTACCGGCAAGATCATTCAACCCTTTCGCTACTGCTGTTGCAAAATCTCCAAATTGTTGACCGCCAAATGAAATAACGGTTACTGGTGATCCAGCCCAACCTGCTGCGCCTACTTCTGTATTTGGGATTTCATAACAAACAGATGCCGCAAGATTAAGGATCTGAGAAACTAATTGTAGGGCAATTCCTCCACTCATTAAAGAGATCTCAGCTTTCTCTGCCGGGTTTATTCTTTCTCTGTTTTCATAAAAATTGTATTTCTCCTTAGCCATATTCCAACTTTCCTGCAGCGCTTTTCGGTTTTGCTCTGCTTCTTCAAGTTGGAATTTTTTGATCTGCTGTATTGCTTTCAGCAGTTCAATTCCATTGCTTGTACTAAGTAGTGCCAGGGCCTCGGCGTCCCTTTTTTCCAAGACGCTTAGCAATAAATTACCGGTATTTTTGACTATACCTGTGAACTCCTTTGCTTTATCAATCATATAATAAAAACGATAATTGGGGAGAGACGCATTAAGATCATTCAGTGCGCTGGAAAGATCCATGCCTGCTGCCACAGCTTTCACAAGCATTCCCGGATCAATAGGGGGTTCAAATAGCGGCAACTGACGGACAACTCCCTCGATATTCATGCAATTTCGGAGCTTAAATATGCGGTCCTTGACAGTACTCCAATACTCTAGAAGTACATCATTGTGAGGAATACAAAAGTATAGAGTTTTTACTACACGGTATACAAAAGATGAATCCCATTCAGTGTGGGTAATAAGTTCATTGTCAGCCCAATAGGCCTGGGATATTAAGCTTTCAATTCCTGCTGCTACGGATAGACCCATCTTAGTATCAGGTGAAATCGTAATATTATCATTATATCCACTGTTTGCACTGATATTCATACTCATACCTGTGTTTTCAGATAGATTGCGATACGACGTTTCTGTTCCGTGCAATTCCGATTCGGAAGGATTAGTGAACCATAGTTTACTTTCATTATAAAGACTGGAATCTTCATAATTCTTTTGGGGATTAAGCATAAAGTTTTTGAATTTTTGAAATCCAGCCATGTATTTATTGCCGAAGTATTTTATCAGTTTTACTTCCAGATTTACCATTGCATTAGAGAAGTCATCGATTCCTTCTTCTTTTAATTCACAATAAGTCATACTCTCGGGTTCCTTCCCCTCGATCATTCTCGGTTCTTCACCCAGTATGTACCAGGCAAGGAGATAAAGTTGTGTGGCTTCATTTGTTGTTTCCATGGTGTCCTGTCTAAAAAGCATATCTGCCCAGCCAAGCAGATTATCGATGTATTTCATCACCACGTTTTTTTGGTAAGCAGTAATTCGCATACGAGCAATAAGGTGCGGATTAAAGGGGGTCTCTCTCCATGCGTCTACTTGAGTTTCCAGATCTTCATCTCCTTCATTTAGCAGTTTTAGTAACTGCTGTATCGATGCAGGAACACCGTCTTGTGTCTCGTCATAGATTTCTACAAAGGGTTTGATTTTCCAGTAGCACTGAGGCACACTATACTCAGAAGAAGTATCTGTAGGATCAAAGATATATTGATACCATCTTTGGGCTTCTTCGAATTTTTGGTTTAAACTCAATTTATTCGCGATTAACATAGGTATGTGGAAAAAAAGTTCCCAATTATAAATGGAGTACGCTCCCTGGTAAGAGAAATCTATTTCATCTACAGGTAAATTCTCATGAACAATATCTGACCGTTCTCCATAAAAATCTACAAAGAATTCTTTTTTTGCCTGCTGTTGCCTAAATTTATTTGATAGGGCGTTTTCATCGAGAGCATTATACTCGGGATCCAACAGCCCCTCTACTCCCTTTGCATTCACAACATTCATAAAATCACTAATAAATGGATGATAATGATTCCGGATAATAAATTTCCCTGATTTTCCCCAATCAAACCTTATAAGGAAAGTACGATTCTTGTCCTGATAGACGAAAGGTAGCAGGAAATTGAATACGAGGCAGTCTAAGAATGTATCGGAATAGGTAACGGAAAAAAAACCAGGAGGTGTTCTTTTCATTAATTTTATATCGCTAATTTTCAAAGAATTTGTGGATAGCCATGAGTACTTTAGAGTTTCAGAGAATTCTTGATTGACAACGTAACTGTTTCCAATAGTATCAAGGTAAATAATTTCATTAGTCGTACCGCCAACGGAAACCTTCATACTAGGGTTAAATGTAAAAGTCCCTACATGCATGTAATCTTTGAAATCTCCCCCTATATGAGAAAACCACATATTAATATCTAATGCAAACCTTTCAAATACTTTTAATACAAGGCTGTTATTTGAGTAATCAATTTGTTTCGAAACATAATATCGTTCTGTGCCGTATTTATACTGCAAGTTAGCTGATACATCTTTATATTTGTCATTATCTAGCTCATCAATTTTTTCTTCTGTTACGCGCTTTGCGCTCCATTTGCCATTTGTATAAACGCTCCATGCCATCTGGATTTCCCTGTATTTCTTGGGTTCGGCGCCTTTTTCATTTGCGTCCGGGATATCGGCTTCCTTAGTCTTAGTAGTAAATACAGGCCAGAATATGTATAGTTTATTGTTGTAAACTATAGGAATCAGATGATCTCCTTCAAAATCAATATCGATCCTCTTCCATGATGTCCATGTGTTATCTCTTTCATGTTTTCTAAAATAGAGAAGACTGGGTTCCCCTACTGTTCTACCAAATAAATAATATTCGTTTCCTGCCGTTGATAAATCTTCTTTGTGTTTGCATACTGCCATTATATCCATATTTGATACAGCTTCAAGTTTTGTAAGATAATTTATGTAGGCTTTTTCAACATTTTCCTTATTTATTTCAACCTGCTCCAGCTCCTGTTCCATTTCTTTAAAGAATTCCGATTTGTTATCTCTAAGTTCCGGTTCTATCCAGTTTTCCGGGTAACAGAAAATTTTTCGATTAGCTTCCCAAATACGGTAGGTTTTCATCCATTTCCACTGGCCCCAGAGTTCAAGATCCTCATTTGATATGTCCACTTCTTTTTCAAGGTTCATCAGGCAGCGTTGCGCAAAGAGTTGTATTGAACTCAATGCCAGCCTTATCCTGGAAGTCAGCATACAGGAACTCATTTCAGGGTCCGCCAAATAATAACTATAAAGCTCAAACGTATTAATAATTCCCGGCTGGTTATGTACTAACCACTCTCTTAATGCCAGCAGTTGTTTTTCTCTAAGCCGGTCCCGAAGTGGCCTGGCAATCGACAGCCATTCTTTTTCTTCATAAAGAGCTTTTACGGAGTGTATTATCTGTTTCGAAACAATTGAGGTAAGATTCTCTCCCGCCCATGTTTTTACATCAACCGCTTTGGCTCCGGTTAATTTTAATATGTCCATGCATTTTTTTAAGCGGATAAAAGGGATCTCATTTTTGTAAGATACTTTACTATATCCAAAAACATTGCTGCTTAGTTCGGAAATATCTTCTAATTCCCATCTGGTTATACTACTGATTGTTCCGAGTAATTCGGCGATAGTTGTGGTAGAAGCCGGATCAAAAGAATCTCTCATTACCTCAAAAAGATTTTCATCACTTGAAGGAAGCGAGTTGTAAAATAAAAACAGATCACATAAACGGAGCAATTGAGCGAAAAGATCCTGGGGGGTACCCTCCGTTTTAACAGGAAGTTCGTTAAAAGCAAACCAACCTTCCCAGTTAGCCGGGCCTGCCGGATCGTCATCAAAGGTGCCGGCAAACAGATAATCAAGTTCATCCGACGAAATCTCAAATTTATTCAGGATTAAAGCCGTTTTATGTAGCAGTACATAAGTATTAAACTGAGCCGGAAAATCCGACCTCTCAATAGATTTGTTTTCCGTCGTGATGAAAGCATCCTCCTGTAATGTTTCCCCCGCGAAGCTTACAGGATCATCCGGACCTGTTATCCTCTTAAAAAGTAATGAACTGGCAACATCTACATCAAGTCCCATATTGGAAGCGATTTTTTGCTTTAGGAATTCTCTTATACCGGTATTGCTAAGATAAACCAGTAAATCCTTAAGAATGTACTCATACCTGCTCTGCTTGTCTGTAAGAGTCGAGGGATTTATCAGATTGCCAACTGCGTCAGTCGTATCATTCAAGAAAAAACCAAGGGTATCGGTAACAAAAGCGGTTTGAGCCGCCACATCTAATTCGGAGGTTTTATCAAGAATAGCTAGTGTAATGTTTAAATCTTCGTCTGAGAGAAGCGTTGCCAGTTTTCCCGTTGTAATTTCACCCTGTGGGTCCTGATTAAACTGATTCTCGTCCGTGATTTTTTTGAGACCAAGGTGAATATCTGTAAGCATATCGGAGATTACGTTTTCCGGTAAGCCCACACCAAAAGAAATGTCATATTCTTTTTGTAATAAATATTCAAGCTCTACAATTTTGAATTTGGACTTTTTTATCTTTTCATAGTCACTTAAGAAAATAATTATATTTTCAGTATGGTCAGGATTGGACGGGTCTGCGCCGAAAAGGTCTTTTAGCAAAATCAATTCGTTGACTTTAAGTTTCATTGATTTAGAAAATATCACATGCCGGTAAAGTATCGAAAGATTCTCCATATTGAGAGTGTCATCAGGTAGTACTTTATCGATCAAAACATCAAGGTCTGTGCTCGAGATACCGAGCCCTGCTTTGACAGCAGCAGTATGATCGCCGATATTATTTGTCGTATCTGCCAGTTCGGTCAATGAGGTATTTAGCTTGAAGGCTTGATCTACAGGGTTAATTACAGATTTATTGAGGAATAGGAGTTCATAAGGCGAACGCT
>Ga0315545_1005329_pt1 | contig 10354 bp, 8 predicted proteins | sample SalMarSW160210MG_FD_203096 | JGI IMG/M metagenome (GOLD analysis project Ga0315545, IMG submission 203096) | Salt marsh sediment microbial communities from the Plum Island Ecosystem LTER, Massachusetts, United States - Salt Marsh Sediment SW1602-10 ...
GCATAATCATTGTCCAGACCATCGGTTACGCCGCGTATGTCTAATACCTTAATTCCTAACATTCTAGCCAAGCCGCGCAAAAGGTCAACCCCGGAGGTGAGGGCGGCGCTAAGACCGTAGACCTCTTTAAATTTGGGCATATCAGGTGCCTTGCTACTACCCCAGAAGAGCCAGATCGACGTCGCTGGGATATCGCCGCGAGAGATGCGCTTGGCGTTAATTGGGTGGTCTTTGAGCACCAACTCAGAGCGCTTCATCAGGTCTCGCAGAATATCGCTCCCCTCACCATGGGGCAAAAAATCTTTAACCGGCTTATCGGGGATATCATGGGGTGGGGTGCAGATAGCCGAGAGTGTTTCTTCTTCTCCCTTGAGCTTGCATATATGCCGGTAGCTGACGCCGGGGTAAAAGTGAATCTGGTCATCGCCCAGGCTTTCGTTCAGGGCAGCAATAAGCTCCTTTGCCTCCCCGGTGCTGATATGCCCGGCGCTATAGTCCCACATCCTGCCATCGCGGATAGCCACCAAGTTGCAGCGGAAAACGACCTCCCCCCCACCAATGGGGATATCCAGGCTTCTGGCTTCTATACCGGCACGGCCTTTGTAGTATCGCTTTGGGTCGTAGCCCAGCACCGACATGCAGGCGCAGGCGCTGGAGGGCTCCATCCCCAGCGGCACCGTGCGCACCAGCCCGAGGGCGCCTTCTTTAGCCATGGCGTCAAGATTGGGGGTTTTAGCTAGCTCAAGGCAGGTCTTATTGCCACGCTCAGATAATGGTAAGCCAGAGGCACCGTCAATTATTACCACGCAGTATTTCATTATTATTTAACCCTATCCCCTTTATCCCCTTCCCCTTAATAAGGGGAAGGGGAAGATGTATTATAAGAGAGGCTTCGCCTCTCTTCAACTCTTCTTTTAATCCTTGCTTCAGAAGTTAAATCCGCCTATAATAAAGCCATCGGGGCGTAGCGCAGTCCGGTTAGCGCGCAGCGTTCGGGACGCTGAGGTCGGTGGTTCAAATCCACTCGCCCCGACCATCCCTTATCTTTGCTTATCATTTTAGATTGCGGCTAAGTTAGTGTCAATCGTGTGGGTTCTATAAAAAAGGACAAAATAATCCCACGGCAAGATTTCAACCGACAAGATACAACGCTACAAGCTAAGGGATTAGTGCTTCTCTAGCTAGCCTAAAATCCTTTCCACCTCAGCTCTATCAGCATCCATGACATAGGGGATTCCGGAGATTTCCGCTGCCTCCCTGGTCAGGGAGAAGAGGTCATTTCTATTAATCAGGTCTAGGCGGAATTTTCTGGCTCCAGCCATGAGTTGTTGCAAGCCGGTGGTCAGCCGCAGGTAGTAATTGTACATCCCGATGGCAGAGGGCGGGATTCTTTCAAAATTCTTCCCATATCTATTCTTTAACTCAGCAACATTGGCGAAGGTCTGCATCAGGGCTTCCTCATACTCCCTACCCTCGCCGTGCGCCCTCATGAGCTTTTCGGCATTGGCTTTGCCCACTGTAGCTGCAGTGAGGGTAGCCCGACCAAGGCACACCGCTTTTATATAAGGGGAGCCGAGGGCAATAGCCTTGAATATCTGGTCTTCAAGGGCAAAGCCTCCGGCGATAGCACAACTGGGAATAAAGTCGCCTTTCTTGGCTAGCCGGGAAAGGTATTCATAGAGAAGGCATTCAATATACACCGTAGGTATTCCCCATTCGTTCATCATCCGCCACGGGCTCATCCCCGTCCCGCCGCCGGCACCATCAACGGTAAGCAGGTCTATCCTGGCTTCAGAGGCGCATTTTACTGCCCGTGCCAGGTCAGCCGCTCGGTAGGCTCCTGTCTTCAGGGTAACATACTTTGCGCCAATATCTCTGATTCTCTTCACCTCACTGGCGAAGGATTCCTCATCTACCATGCCAAGGCGGGAATGGCGTTCAAATTCGGTAAGTTCCCCCGCCTTAAAAGCATCCTGAACTACCATATCTTCAGGGTCAGGGATTACAATATAACCCCGCCTCTTTAGCTCTTGCGCTCTCTCTATTGACGGGAGCTTTACCTCCCCGCCAATATCCTTCGCTCCCTGTCCCCATTTAAGCTCTATCCCTTCAACACCGAGTTTACTAACGGCATATTCAGGAACCCCGAGGCGGGTATCTTCCACATTAGCCTGGACCATGAGCAGACCATAGCCTTCATGCCAGTCCTTAAAGGTCTTCACCCTTCTTTCCAGTTCTGGAGACTTGACCACTCTGCCATTCTTTATCTCGGCGTTGTGGTCCATCCCGCAGACATTCTCACCACAAATAAGGATTGTGCCGCAGATGGCAGCGCCAATGGCTGCCCCCTCCCAGTTAACCCTGGCTATCTCTGTTGACCCCAGAGCACCGGTAAAGAAGGGGACCTTCATCTTTATTTTTTTATCTCCCCCAACCTCGGTGGAAATGTCCACCTTCTGGAAGAGCGCCTTATCCGGGTCGGCTTCCACACCCTCGGCGCCAACACAGGTGCCCTGAATATTGAAATGGGAATAGTCTACCGGATAGTCCTTTTCCGCCCCCGCCGTTACCTTGCCGAAGGGCTGGGGGTAGAGCATCTCCCTTCCCCTGAGGGCAGACTTACCCACCTCGCATAGTCCTAGGCACCCATCAAGGCAGGTAACGCAAAGCCCTGAGACGGGTGCGGGCTCAACCCGGTGTTTAGTTTTTGTTGCCGCACTGGCATTTGGTTTACTTAAAGACATCAAATTGCCTCCTTCTTATGCTTTTACTGGTATCCCCTTGTCTTTTAGATATTTTTTGGCTTCAGGTATGGAAATTTCACCGAAGTGAAATATTGAAGCGGCTAAGACGGCTGCTGCCTTACCCTTGGTTACCGCCTGATAAAGGTGCTCCAGTTTACCCGCCCCGCCGGAAGCAATAACTGGTATTGATACCGCTTCAGCCACCGCCCGTGTCATCTCCAGGTCATAACCTTCCTTTGTCCCGTCAGCATCCTTGCTGGTGAGCAATATTTCCCCAGCCCCCATTGCCTCCACCCGCCTTGCCCAGTCAATAATGTCCAGGCCGGTGGACTCGGTGCCGCTTTTGATGACTACCTCAAGGCGGGGAAGGCTACCCCCCCGTGGGTTCTTCCTGCCGTCAATGGCAACAACCAGCCTCTCCCTGCCCAATTTTTTGACTGCCTCCTTAATAAGCGCTGGCTTTTGCACTGCTGAGGTGTTTATTGAGACCTTGTCCACGCCAAGCTCGATTAGTGCCTTCATGTCCTTAATGCTTCCGATACCACCACCGACGGTGAAGGGGATAGTAACCACATCACAGACCTTTTTCACCCACTCCAGCCTTATTTTTCTGTTTTCTACGGTGGCGAAGATGTCAAGAAAGACCAGTTCATCAGCCCCCTCCTGGCAGTAGGCTAGGGCTGCCTCCACCGGGTCACGGGCATCCCGAAGGCTAACGAACTTTACCCCCTTGACCACCCGCCCATCCTTAACATCGAGGCAGGGTATGATACGCACCGGCATCATCTTATAAGCTCCTGAAAATTAATCAAGTTTTTGTACTCAATGACCGTGCTCATGCCATAATTTTCGACTTCTATACCAGCTTCTACAGCAGCGGCTACGGGGTTCAATCCGTTGAGAAGGATTATCCCGATTCGATTAAGTTCTATCGGTATTTCACATACTGGCTCGCTGATACCTCCCATTGTCAGTACTCCCCCTAAACCAGCCTCTTTCAATTTGGATATCGTTTTCTCTGCTGCCGGTTGACAGAGGGCTGGTATCTCACGATAGGCGGCCAGTATTAACCCTTCACCCTCCCTTGCTACCGTAGATACTGAGGTCATCTTGGCCCTGATGAACACATCCGAAGGGTCCAGGGAGCATCCAGAATAGTGAATAAGTTCCACAAATCGTAGAGGCTTGGAATTTCTAAATTGGAGGATGCCGGAGAATTTAGAGTCCATTGGTACGCCGGCTTTAAGAAAAGCACCATTTATCACGACGCTACAAACTGTGGCTAACCCCACTCTATGCTGAGGTACCGGCGATTCACCCAGCATCTCGCCTTCTTGAGCTACTGCCACCAGGTCGCTGACACAAAGTCCGGCCGCAAAAACTGGCTTCATTGCTTCAAGTGCCTTGCTAAATTTCGCCTTCGGGAAGAAGGAAACATTTATTGGAATGGAACCAGTGCGCTTATCTAAATCAAAATCGGTGCGAAAGGCGAGTAGCTCAATCCGTGAGATAGCGAAGCCAACCTTATCTTTCACCAGAGCATTCTCTATTTCCTCAATACCTTGCTCAGTAAGAACTCGGCCATCTCTCCGCCCGACAAGCTGCGTCAGTCCACGCTCGTCCATGAGCTTGAGGTGGTATCTCACCGCTCTTTCGCCCAGCTCGACCCCACGCTCCTTCAAGCGACGGGCAATCACCATAGAGCCCAAAGGCGTCTTAGAATCGCTAAGAACCTTTAGGATAGAGACAATCTTCCTTTCAACGTCCTGAGTTTCAAACCCCATCGCAATACAAACGGATTACGGATGCCTTTTGCCATATCATACTGTATCCTGAGCGAATATGTCAACAATAACTACAACCAAGAGGCCGGCCCCGATTTTTTATTTCGCCTTCTTCTTTGCCTCTTCCCAGAGTTTATTCTGCTCAGCAAAGGATAAGTCTCCAAGATTTACCCCCCGCTTACGGCAGACCTCCTCCATATAGGAAAAGCGCTGATAAAAGCGCTTGTTTGCTTCTCTGAGCGCCGCCTCGGTGTCAACCCCCTGCCGGCGGGCAACATTAACCAGGGTAAATAACAAATCGCCAAACTCTTCGGCTTTCTGCTCGCTATTTTCAGTTTGCTTGAATTCCCTGACCTCCTCCACCAGCTTGTCAATAACGCCGTCAACATCCTCCCAGTCAAAGCCAAGCTGAGCCACCCGCCGCTGGACCTCCTGACTATAGCCCAGCGCCGGCATCTGTTTGGGGACGCTTTTAAGGATGGATACACCGCTTTCTCTCTCCTCCCCCTTAAGTAGCTCCCAGTTATGCGCCACCTCATCGGCGTCCTTAACCTTTTTTAAGCCGAAGATATGGGGATGGCGATGGATTAGCTTGGCGTTGATGCTTTTAATTACATCACCAAGCTCAAATTCCCCCTCCTCAGCGGCAATCTGCCCGTGGAGCACAATCTGCATCAGGAGGTCGCCCAGCTCGTCACAAAGTTTTTCTGGCTCCCCCTCGTCCAGGGCTTCCAGCACCTCGTAGCACTCCTCAAGCAGGTTCTCCCGCAGAGAGGCGTGGGTCTGCTTCCGGTCCCAGGGACAGCCGTCAGGCGCCCGCAGCCGGGCGATAATATCCACCAAAGTGGCAAACTGGTCTAGTTTCTCCGGTTTAGACAAAAGGCCTCCTCCTTAACTTGATGGCAGTATTGCGCCGATAAACTCCCTCTGCCCGCGCAAAAACTCAGCCGCCGACATCGCTCGCCTCCCCTCCAGCTGGACCCGAGATACACCCAAAACCCCCTCCCCCGTATTAACACCAAGAGCTGCCGCTGAAGTCAGCGCCACCACCTCCCCCACCTTAAAGGCTTTCTCTCCAGTTAAAGGCACTGCCTCAATAATATCCAGTTTTTTACCCCGCCATCTAGTATAGCACCCTGGCCAGGGATGAAAAGCCCGCACCCGCCGCCATATATCCACCGCCGGCAGATGCCAGTCAATCTCGCCCTCTTCTTTGGTGATGGGACTGGAGTAGGTAGCCTCAGCCTCATTCTGGGGCTCAGGAGTGAGCTCGCCCCTCAAGTAATGACCCAAAACCTCAAGGAGCAACCTGGCGCCGACAAGGGAGAGCTTGGTGGTAAGCGAACCGGTGTTATCCGCCGCTGAAACAGGGACCTGTGCCCTGGCCAGTACCGGGCCGGTATCCATACCTTCATCCATCAGCATAATGCTGACCCCGCTAAACTCATCGCCAGCCAGTATCGCCGAAGCTACCGGTGAGGCACCACGGAATCGGGGCAGCAGTGAAGGGTGAACATTAACCGCGCCGAAGCGCGGGATGTCCAGAACCGAGCGGGGCAGGATCTGACCAAAGGCGGCAACAACGATAACATCGGGGCGAAACTGGGCAAGTTGCCTCACCACCCCCGCTTCTTTAAGGCTTGGTGGTTGCACCACCTCAAGCCCCAAGGACTGCGCTGCCGCTTTTACCGGGGGAGGGGCTAAGCTTCTCCCCCTTCCCGCCGCTCTATCCGGTTGGGTATAAACAGCAACCACCTGGTACTGATTGAGGATAAGCTGCTCAAGATGGGGGACAGCAAACTCAGGACTGCCCATGAAAACAACTCGCAATTCGGGTACCTCCCAGCGCTAAATTTTACCATTAAAAAATTTTGGCAACAAGCCTTAATCTCATATCTATCATTATGATATCGGGCAAAAAAGTAAGCATGGCGGAGTTTGCAAGGGAAGGGTGGGGTGAAATATCAACATCAAAAAGTTTGCCACGAAAGAATTAGGGCGTGTTATTCTATTGGTATGCTTTTGATTTCCCCCGGTCAAGACTCCACTTGACTATGCGTTAAAGCTGTTTATCTTCAGGAGGTATTTTTATGGAACCCGGGTCAGCCCACGAAATCTGGGAAGCTGCCCTAGGCGAGTTGCAAATCCAGGTAACCAAATCAAACTACCGCACTTGGTTGGAAAAAACTGAAGGCTTAAGTTATAAGGGTAACCAGTTCGTTGTCGGGGTGCCCAATGTCTTCGTTGCTGAATACTTAGACCAAAACCAGCGCTCCTTAATTGAAAAGACGCTCACCGGTCTTACCCATCCTGAGATTAAGGCTGTTTTCCATATAAGCCCGGGTAAACCGGCTACTGCCCCTGGGGTAAGCCGCCCCGGCGGCAATTCAAGATATACCTTTGATTCCTTTATCGTAAGTAACTGCAACCGCTTAGCCTATGCCGCGGCGCTAAGCGTCGCCGAAAACCCGGGAAAGAGCTACAACCCCCTGTTTATCTTTGGCGGGGTTGGTCTGGGCAAGACTCATCTCTTGCACGCCATCTATAATATGGCCCAGGCAAACGACATCAATGCCCTTTATGTCAGTGCCGAGCAGTTTACCAACGACTTTGTAAACGCCCTCAGGGAGCAAAGCACTGAGGAATTCCGCACCAAGTACAGAAGTGTTGATATGTTGCTCATAGATGACATCAACTTTATCAGCGGCAAGGAGCAGACCGAGGAAAGCTTCTTCCACACCTTCAACGAACTGCATAACTCAAACCACCAGATTGTTGTCACCAGCGACTGTCCTCCCAAGTCTATGCCCCATCTCGGCGACCGCCTATGCTCCCGCTTTGAGTGGGGGCTGATTGCCGATATTAAACCGCCTGATTTTGACACCCGCCTGGCTATCCTGAGAGCTAAGGCAGAGCAGGAGGGGGAAACTATAGCCCTGGACACGTTGGAGTTTATCGCCCGCCAGGTCCAGCACAATATAAGGGAGCTGGAGGGCTGTCTGAATCGAGCTATCGCCTACGCCAAGCTGCTCGGCGTCTTGCTTACCCCTGAGCTAGCGGCTAAGGCAGTTGAGGATATTGCCAGTAAGGAGCAAAAAAGCGCCCTACTCACCCCCAACCTGGTGCTGGAAGCGGCAGCCAGCAGTTTTGGGCTAACACTATCCGATTTAAAGAGCAGAAAAAGAGACCGGGAAACCGCCCTCGCCCGCCAGGTAGCGATGTACCTGCTTAAACAGGCAACCAACTGCTCGCTGGCTCAGATCGGGCTGGAGCTGGGGAATAGAGACCGCTCCACCGTCGCCTGCGCCTGTCAAAAAATAGCCAACGATATTAACAACAACCCCTATTTAAAGCGTAAAGTCTCCAAGATTCAGCAGGGGATATACCTCAAGCAGAAAGCCAACACTTATTAACTACCGTTACCACCATTTATAAACAAACCGCCTTAAGACAATGGTGGATAACTGGCCGCCTTCTGTTAATAAGTCCGAATAAACTAGCTTTGATTTAACCCCTTTTTCCCTGCTGCTGGTCAGTTGCTAGCCAAGCATATTATAATTAATAGTACTGGATACACTAACCTATAAAGGATATTATAATATAGGGTGTTAACATGTTTGATAAGGTGGGGATAGTGGTAAAGGCTGGGGATGGTGGTAACGGGATAGTAAGTTTTAGGCGGGAGAAGTTTGTTCCCTTTGGTGGTCCTGACGGGGGTGATGGTGGTAATGGTGGGGATGTGCTTGTTATTGCGGATGCGGCGGTAAGCAGCTTGAAGATGCTGGCTAGAAAGAGATATTACCGGGCGGCTAACGGCAAAAATGGGGGGAGTAAAAAGAGGCATGGCAAGCAGGGAGAGAACCTGCGCTTAGCTGTGCCTGTGGGAACTGTGGTCTCATATAAGTCGCAGATAGGGGATAAGACAATTATCGCCGACCTTGACCAGCCCGGTGAGCAGGCGGTGGTGGCTAAGGGGGGGAAGGGTGGCTTTGGCAATACCCACTTTGCTACCTCCACCAACCAGGCGCCGCAGATTGCCCAGAAGGGAGAGGAGGGGGAGGAGAATTCCATAATACTGGAGTTAAAGCTTATCGCCGATGTTGGTCTTATTGGCTATCCTAATGTCGGCAAGTCTACCTTGCTGGCGGCGGTCTCGGCGGCAAAACCCAAGATAGCCAGTTACCCCTTTACCACCCGCGAGCCCATTCTGGGTGTGGTTGAGGTCGGAAGGCTGAGCTTTGTCCTGGCTGAAATTCCCGGGCTAATAGATGGCGCTCATTTGGGGCGGGGTCTGGGGCACGATTTTCTGCGCCATATTATGCGGACCAAGGTGCTTATCCACCTGGTAGATGGCAGCTCATCGTCTCCGGTTGATGATATGATAGGGGTAAATAACGAGCTTAGCCTGTTTGACTCATCCCTGGCTAAAAAGCCTCAACTGGTGGCGGTAAATAAGATTGATTTGCCCCAGGTCAGTGGGCGCTTAGCTGAGATAAAGGAGAGCTTTGCCAGCATTGACGCCAAAGCCTTCTTTGTTTCGGCGGCTACTGGCGAGGGGGTCTCTGAGCTTATGGCTCAAGCTATGAGGTTACTTCAGTCGGCGGCTAAGCCTGAGGCGGCTAAGATAAAGAAGGTCTTCCATCCTAAACCCAGGTTTTAGAAGAGGAGTAGTAATGAAGATTGGCGTACTGGGAGGAACATTTGACCCCATTCATATCGGGCATCTCAAGGTGGCGGAGGAGGTAACCGCCAGCCTGAACTTGAGCGAGGTTATATTTATGCTCGCCGGTCAGCCATGGCTAAAGGCAGATAACCTCATCTCGCCGGCGGAGCACCGCCTGGAGATGGTGCGTCTCGCCCTTGCCGGCAGGGCTAATTTCAAGCTATCTACTATGGAGATAGAAAGGCCCGGCCCGACCTACACCGTTGACACCATGGCTGAACTTGAGCGCCAGCTTGGCTCAAAGGATGAGCTATTCTTTATTTTGGGCTGGGATAACCTGACTCAGCTCCCCCAGTGGCATGAGCCGTCACGACTGATAAAGCTATGTCGTCTGGTGGCTGTCCCTAGGGTAGATTTTCCCCCTCCCGACCTTGCCTCCCTTGAGGTGGCTATCTCTGGTTTGTCTAAGAGGGTTATCCTGCTGGAAAAGCCGCGCATAGACGTTAATGCCTCAGAAATCAGGCAGCGGGTGAGGGAGAGCTTGTCTATTCATAACCTCGTCCCCGAGCCAGTAGAAAGGTATATCAAAGAGCACAAATTGTATGCGGGGGAGCAGGCTTAAATATCCAGGTTCTTAACGCTCTTGGCATGAGCCTGGATGAAGGCTTTACGCGGCGGGACTTCATCCCCCATCAGGACGTGGAATATTCGGTCAGCCCTGGCGGCATCATCTACCGATACCTCAAGCAGGGTGCGGCTGGTGGGGTTCATCGTCGTCTCCCAGAGCTGCTCGGCGCTCATTTCTCCAAGACCCTTATAACGCTGGATTTCCGCCTTCCTGGCTTCTTTTACCTTGGCTAGTAGCTCTTCCTTTTCCGGCTCCGAGTAGACCCATTGTTCGAGCTTACCCGCCTTAACCCGGTAAAGGGGTGGCTGGGCAATGAAGAGGTGCTGGTTATTGATTAGCTCCACCATGTGCCGGTAGAAGAAGGTAAGCAGCAGGGTGCGGATGTGGGAGCCATCAACGTCGGCGTCGGTCATGAGGATGACGCGGTGGTAGCGGAGCCTTGACAGGTCAAGCTCCTCGTCGATGCCTGTCCCCAGGGCGGTGATGATGGCGCGGATTTCTTCGTGGGCAAGCATCTTATCCGGCGGCGCCTTTT
>Ga0315545_1005331_pt1 | contig 10353 bp, 7 predicted proteins | sample SalMarSW160210MG_FD_203096 | JGI IMG/M metagenome (GOLD analysis project Ga0315545, IMG submission 203096) | Salt marsh sediment microbial communities from the Plum Island Ecosystem LTER, Massachusetts, United States - Salt Marsh Sediment SW1602-10 ...
ACGACAACCGGACAATTGGCATCGATGGTCTGCAGGGCACTGGGACAGCCAAGACAGAAACGAAGGTTAAGGATACATCCGGCGACAAGGACTTTTCAGGCCCTAAGGATAGCTGTCAACGACGAGTTGGAAAACCTGAAGCAGTTGCTTGTTTCAGTACCAGGGCTGCTTAAAAAAGGCGGCCATATAGCGGTTATTAGTTTTCATAGTCTGGAAGACCGATTGGTCAAAATCAATTTCAAGTTCAACGAAGACCAGGGCATATATAAGATTGCAACAAAAAAGCCGATTGTGCCAACACGCGGCGAAATTATGAAAAACCCTCGGGCAAGAAGCGCGAAATTGAGAATAGCGCAAAAACAATAATTTCGTAGTGGGTCCCCTCGACTGTGCTCGGGGCAGGCGTGAGTATTGAGTGTTGCGTAAAAGCCTAACGCAATACGCAGAAGAAAATGGAGTTACCTTATGACATCTGATGCGAAGATTGGGTTGCTTCTGGGTTTGGTTTTCATATTCATAATTGCATTTATAATTAATGGACTTCCAAATTTTCGAAATGAAGCTAACAGTAACGAGTTGACCACAAATATGGTCAGCTTAGAAGATCGTTCGTTAGGTATTGCGACCAGGGAGCGCAAAGCGGAGGAATCCCTCAGTTGGACGGAACTTCTTGAGGGAAGTGCGCTCGATCTTAATGATCGCCGGCCAACGGGGGAAAAGAGCGAGGGTATTCGCTCTGTGCTTGCCCTTCCCGGTACTGATTTAGCCGGCAAGGGTACGACGGAAACAGCTCTTAAAACCGATACGGGATCTTCCATGCCGGCTGCCCCGCGTATCTATATCATAAAGGCAGGTGATAATCTGGCTGCCATAGCTCAAAAATGTTACGGTCCTGTGGAAGGTAACAAACGGATAAATATAAGCAGGATATTTCAGGCGAATCGCGACCAAATTAGATCTGCCGATGAGGTTTACGTCGGGCAGAAACTCCTAATACCATCTCTGTCAACATTAATGCCCGACAGAGACGACACTGCGGATGCGATACCCGACACAGTGTTTGAGAAGGTTAAATCCGTTGGCAGAAGACATCTTTCGACCCGTGAAACGCGGACAAACCAGAGTAAATGGTATACTGTACGCGAGGGTGACAGCTTGTGGAAGATTGCCGCGAATCAACTTGGAAGCGGCACCCGTTATATGGAGATATCCAAGCTGAATATTGATATTCTGGACGATGAGGACGATCTTGCCGTTGGCATGCGACTCAGGATGCCTATCCAGTGACGGCGTGTGTCTAACTTTCAGTATCAGCGCATTTGCTATATTAACCAATGGGGTCTCGATTTATTTTTGTTATTTTCTTTCTTACGACTGCTTTGATTTTGGCTGTTTGGTTGCGCAGTGCAAACAATCGAATATTTCATGATCTCCGCAGATGCGAGACCGAGCGAAAGCAGTTGGAGCAGCAGCTTTGGCAAAAACAATTACGGCTGGAAAGTCTAATCAATCCTGCAACCATTTCTGAGCGCCTTGGTCGCTCGTGACCTCTGTAGTGTGCGTTGAGGCGCGAGTTACAAAATGCGAGATGCGAAGACTATGTACGGTAGAAGCTTTCGTCTTACTATTATTTACTTTGTGCTTTTAATTGGTTCATTTCTGGCTCTAGCAGCGAGATGCTTCTATTTACAGCATTTCAAGGCCGACCATTACATTAAAGAATGTCTTAGGCAACAGCAATTCTACAGCTTTTTGGAGCCTCAACGTGGTGTGGTCTTGGATGCTTGCGGAAGAGTGCTAGCGGCAAGTAACAGAATCCGAACTATTTTTGCCGAACCAAGAATCATAAAGGAGCCTAAGAACACTTCCAATAAGCTCGCTCCCATTGTTGATATGGGTGCGCACGAAATCTGCAAACTTATTATGGAAAGTAAGAATCCAGGCTATGTGAAAATTAAGGCTGATGTCACGTCCGAGCAGGCTCGTGCTGCCGGCAAAATCTACGGCGTAGGCGTCCGGTATGACTGGGTGAGATATTATCCGATGGGACGGCTTACTTCGCATGCGGTTGGTTTTACCAGCACAGACAACCATGGCTTAGGTGGTATTGAGTTTCAATACTGCAAAGATCTGTGTGGTTTGCCTGCAAAGAATGTATTCCTCGCTGATGTTCGTCGTCGGCCGATCCGTCCTATTCGTGAATCGATACACGAATCATCAGCCACAAATCACGGGCCGCGAGATGGGTGCGGGATCATTTTGACCCTTGATGCCGCCATTCAGCAGTTTGCACGAGCCGAGCTAATTAAGCAATATGAAAGTTACGAGGCCGAATCGGCCTTGGCGGTTGTGGCCGACCCAAAGACCGGAGCGATTCTCGCTATGGTATCACTGCCGGATTTTGAGCCTGCCGAAGCCAGATTTGCCGATGCCAACTGTCTTTGTAACCGGGTGATAGGTGAGCAGTATGAGCCGGGCAGTATTATAAAGCCAATTGTGGCTGCGATTGCACTTGATGCTGGCGTTGTGAACGAGCAGGAAAAAATATTCTGCGAGCACGGCAGCTACTCAGGCAGGGGCTTCGGGCGAATTGGCGAATACCGTCAAGGCTTTGGTGACCTGACGGTGCGCGAGATTCTGGTCCACTCCAGCAATATAGGCATGGCTAAGATAGGACAAAGGCTCGGCAAAGAAAAACTCTACGAGGGACTAAAACTTGTTGGTTTCGGCAAAAAAATAGATATTGAGTTGCCCGGTGAGGCTCAGGGATTGTTGAGACCCCCCAGCCAGTGGACGGGTTATAGTGAAACACGGATACCTTTTGGCCAGGAAGTTTCTGTGACGGTCATTCAATTACTGCAGGCATTTTGCATACTGGCGAATAACGGTCGTCTGGTTCATCCATATCTTGTAAAGGCAAAGGTTAGTGCTGATGGCTCAATTATCGACGCAAGGCCCCCAAAGCCGGGAATCGGGTATGTCATTAGGCCAGAGGTTGCCAGATGGCTAATCGGCGATGCTTTGACAGGCGTTATCAATCAAGGAACGGGGACGAAAGCCCGTTTGAATAAATGGCAGGTTTTCGGCAAGAGCGGCACTGCTCAATTGGCTGGAACTGATGGCAAAGGCTATGGGGAAGGTGCCTATATCGCTTCCTTCGTAGCTGGTGCACCGGCTGATGACCCTCAGGTGATAGTCTTAGTGTCGATCCGCAGGCCCAACGTGAAGCTCGGCAAAGGTTATACCGGCGGAGTTGTCGCTGCTCCGGCAGCCGCGTTGATACTGGAAAAAACGCTTAACTATCTCGAACGAAATACGCAACGCGCAATACGATATACAAAACAATAGCCGGAATAATCTATGCTGTTGTGGGCAGGCAAATCCTGGCCTTGTTTATCCTCTGATTTATCCATGGTGATGAATTATAATTTATCAGTAATCATTTTTCTCTGTAGAAAAAATTATAAGTCATTTCGATCGAAGCGGAGAAATCTATTAAGAAACAGATTCCTCGACTCCGCTCCCGTGTTTTCTTGCTTGCCTCTGCCCCCCATGCTTCCTTCGGAAGAAGGATAGGGGGCAAGACGAGGCAGCAGGCGAAAGCAAGAACGGGGTCTCCGCTCGGAATGACGTTGTATGTTTATGCCATATTGAATTTCAAGATTCAGAATTGAGGGTTTCCTATGTATCCCGCTTCGATGCAGAACTGGATAATGTCACGGCCCAAAGGCGCTGCGTCACGTGGACCACTCTGACCATTCTCGACCACTACCGCAATAGACAGTTTTCGGCCCAAGCTGTCCGTTGCGAACCCTGCGAACCAGGCATGTTCAGGGTCTTCCGTTGAGCCGGTCTTGCCGTAGATCGTTAGACCCTGCTCGGATAGACCGCTGTGGATAAATTCATTATAGGCTGTTCCACCAGGCTCGTTCACGACTGCTTTCATACCGTCATAAATTACCTCCAATGTCTTTGGTGAGATGCCGAGGGGGATGCCATCGGAGTTTTGAGTTTTAAGTTTTGAGTTCTTAGTTTGAGATTGCTTCGCTTCGCTCGCAATGACGGAAGAGAAGAAGAGGCGCGGCGGTTTGAGGATTCCACGTCGTGCGATAGCTGCCATGGCATTTGCTACCTGCAGTGGTGTAGCGCGCAGGTTGCCTTGGCCTATGCCGAACAATCTTCTTTCGACTTCACTAAGCGGGGGTATTTGTTCGAAAGATGATATTATTTTCGTTCCTGACACGAGAATAGTTGATATTTGGCCGGGTGCCTGCCTTAGATCTCGTGCCCCGTGCCCCGTGGCCCGTGACTCGAGTGACGAAACGCGGCCATAGCCGAATTTGAACAGCCACTGCTGCAAAATTACAGGCTCAATTCTGTCAGCAAGTCGCGAAAAGTAAATATTGCAACTACCCCTTATGGCATTGCTCGCATTGTTTGGCCATGTGTTGTGACCCGTTCTATGTTGGTTGTAAATCCAGCAGCTTGGCCAGCCGGCAGGTGCGCTTTCGGCTGGACAGCCGATGATCTCGTCCGGTGTTATTTGGTTGGATTCCAGTCCTGCTATGAGGATTAGTGGCTTCACGACCGAGCCGGGAGGATATTGCTGGTTTATTGCTCGATTTATCAACGGCTTATTGGGATCGCCGGCCAAAGCAGCATAATCGTATCGGGCACGATTTAGATCGAACACAGGCATTGAAACCAGGGCCAGAATATCGCTTGTCACCACGTCAATGAGGGCTACAGCCGTTCCAGGTCCGCAAGTTGGGTCTCGTGGATAATTAGCCAGATAATTCTCTATCCTTTGCTGAAGCTCGATGTCCAATGTGAGCTGGACGTCTTTGCCAAACTGCGTTTCGGTTTGTCCTATTAATTGACGGTCTATGTCGTAGATCAGTTCACCACGCCTGCCGCGAAGGATGGCTTCGCAGATATATTCAACACCATCTTCCCTCCCACACACTTCACCATCAAGGTAGCTTGCCAGCCGGTCGTTCTCGAAAAGCCTCTTGTCTTGTTCTTGTGTAGCCGGTCCTACCCAGCCAATTGTTTGGGCAGCCACTGAACCGTATGGATAGAATCTGTGTCCCATAGGCAGAATTTCAATTCCGTCAATGTTCATGAATTCGAGCTGAGCTGTGAAGATGTCGTCATCAGTCTTTAGCTCGAATAGGGGATAGCTTTTATACATTTCTGCAATGTCAACTTTAGCTATCAACTGGATCCGGTCGTTTGGGTCAGGGACAGCCTCTTCAAGATCACGGTCTGGATAATTCCTTTTCCAGGCAAGATATTCGCGCAGGTTCCATATATTATCGTTTATTTCCTTTATTCTTGTTTCAATGTAGTCTTGGCTGAGGCCGAAACGCGTGCACTTTTCAATGACCTGCTGCAGGGACTCCAGTTTAGCCTTGAGTTTCTCTTGCAGATGGTTTGAATTTGCTTTTGAATTGTCATTATCTGGGGCTGCCAATAGCAATGCTTGTTGAACTCGCCGGTCTAAAAAAGAGCTGAGTCTATAGTCTATATGCAGGTGAAATCTTGGTTCATCGACAGCTAAAATTCTACCGGTTCGGTCCAGTATTTTGCCTCTGATGGTCTTGAGCTGCTGATACAGGCCTCTTTGGCGTTTTAGTTCGGCGATATCATCCTGAACTCGCGAATTCGGAAGTAACTGCATTTGAAACAGACGAAGAACACAGATGAGTAAAAATAGCGCACTTACGATTACAAAGATTTTGGCTCGCTTGTCGTACATTGTAAAATCAGAATTTAGAAATACGGACACCTTAACTGATTGTAACTGAGCAGTTCTCTGTTAAAACCTGCGAGTTTTACGCCATTTTATACGCATCCACCAGGCTACTGGCAAGAAGAGAAATGGTCCGACAATGGCCGAGTAAAGCGGTTTGAAGAATAGCTCTGTATAGGTATTGGCTGCGGTTGGTTCGGCCTTCAGGAAGGTCAGAATAAATGCCAAGATAGCAGTTAGAAATCCAATAATAAAGATGGTAACTACTTGGTGAGGTGTTTTTCTGATTGCCATGACACGATGCAGGTCCGCCAGAAGTGTGCCAAGCATGCCGAAGCTGATTGTCTGCGGACCCATTGTCGGACCGATGAGGTCTGCGGCGAAACCTAATGAAAAAGAGGCTATGACTACCTCTATGGGGTCGTAATTTATGGAAAAAAAAACAAGAAGGATTAACAGTAAATCTGGTCTTATATTTGCGGTCGTAACGGTTATTATATCAACAAGACTGATTTGTAATATGGTGGCAATAAGAACAAGCACTACGAACCGTGGCCAACGCATTAATGTTTTCTCAGTTCAAAAACCTAAAAAAAGCACTGCATTGAAAGTTCACAATCATTCTCTGTATAACCAGTCCCGTTAGTTCTTGGATCTGTTTTATTTCCTCAATTCTGCTGGGGGATTTGTCACAATCACCGCAACATCTCTCAGTTGTTCCAGATTCGTGGCCGGCTCAACCGTTATGTCCCAAAGTGTTGGATTTTCCTTATCTCTTTTGCATTCGGCCACTCTTCCCACTATCATCGGCACATCCAAGAAGCCGGGTTTCTTGCAGGCATAGATAACCTGATTCTTCTGAACGTTGTGCTTTACCTGAACCTGTAGTATCCGGCTGGTATTGTTGCCTGTACCCTGCATCAGTCTTTCAATGTTCAGTTTTTCTATCTTGACTGGTATTTTGCATGTCGGATCTGTAATAAGCTTGACCTTAGCTCTATAATCCGAGACCTCCGATATTATTCCGATGATACCATTGTCACTTATAACGAACTGTCCCTCGGTTAGGCCATCGTTTCTGCCGCGATTGATAATAAACTCCTCTGTAGAAGACGTAATGATATCAGCGATTACAAGATATACACCTTTAAGGCCAAGTCTGCTCCGCAATCCTGACAGCTTTCGGATTTTCTCATGTTCTTGACGTAGCTGCTCGTTGATATTGGCCAGATGATTCTGTAGCTTGTCATGTTCTCTTCGGCTGACGACCTCTGTACGCGATGGTGTGCGCATGGCAAGTGAAACGCCTCTGCCGATTCGTAGCGGCCGGCTGAAAATGTGTGCGAAGGTGAGCTGTAATCTGCCTGTCAGGCTTTTGGGGGCAAACAGGAGGATAAACCCACCCAACATTAGCCAGGTGAATAGTATTCGTCTGGAGACTCTGATACGCTTCCGTGTCATAATCGTATTGCGTATATCGTATTGCGGATTGCGTTCGTATTAGTCTGTTACGCAATACGCATCACGAACGACGCCTGACGAATCATTGCCATCCGCGCTCGTTGTGGTCCATTGTGTCCTTCCACAGCTCCAGGTTTTCCAAATAGACGCTGGTGCCGCGAGCTACACAACTTAGGGGGTCCTCAACTCGCTGCACTTTCAAGCCAGTTGCGTTAGCTAAGACGGTGTCCATTCCGCGCAATAGCGATCCACCACCACAGATGTAAATGCCGTTATCGATCAAATCCGCAGCCAGTTCGGGCTCGGCTTTTTCCAAAGTAGCTGTGACTGCGTCAATAATCGCGGCGATGGGGTCACGCAGAGCCTCACGAATCTCCTCACTTGTTATGACGATTTTTCTTGGAAGACCCGAAATGGTATCTCTGCCTGCAATTTCCATTGTTAATTCCTCTTCCATTGGTGCAGCAGAACCAATTTGTATCTTAACCTTTTCGGCTCGTACCTCGCCGATAAGCAGGTTATACGTTTTCTTGAGGTGGTTAATGATACCCTCGTCCATATCGTCCCCGCCGATACGAATGGATTCGGAAGTGGCGATATCAGCCAGACTCATTATGGCCACTTCTGTGGTTCCGCCGCCAATATCGACAATCATTGAGGCCGTGGGGTCTGTGATTGGCAATCCCGCACCTATACCGGCAGCCATTGGCTCATCTACCAGGTACACTTTGCGGGCTCCAGCACGTTCGGCGCTATCTATGACAGCTCGTCGTTCAACTGCTGTTATGCCGCTCGGAACGGCAATGACCACCCGAGGTCTAACCAAACCGCCTCTACCATGTACTTTCCTGATGAAATAGCCCAGCATGGCCTCGGTGACTTCAAAGTCACTGATCACGCCGTCTTTCAAAGGTCTTATTGCTGTGATTGAGCCTGGCGTTTTGCCAAGCATTTCGCGGGCGATTAAGCCGACAGCTTCGCCGTCATTGAGAACAAGATTGGTTCCTTTGCGGACCGCAACTACGGAAGGTTCATTGAGGACAATACCTTTGTCGCGGACACAAACCAAGGTAGTGCAGGTACCGAGGTCGATACCCATATCCATACTGAACCAGCCCAAGATTGTGTCCAGTAGCACTTTCGACTCCTTTCTCCGGTTCCCAAGATGAGATTGTCTGAGGACAATCTCAATTGTATTGGGTATTTTTATATTATAGAGCGATTACCGTAGATAATCAAGCGACTATGGCACCTTAAAGATTGTACCATACTGGCAGTAGCATTGGTAGGCTACGAATGCCGCCGTAGCAAGAACTACGCAGAATGCTATACCGAGGATGACCGTGTAGATATTGTCGGGAACGACTACTTTATTGCTACGGGCCTTACCATTAGGGCTCATATGTCACCTCACATAATCCGAAAGACCCCGAAAAAGACCTCATCGCGTTGTATATTGTCATAAGTTCGTGCTGACGCTATCGCCGACTCTCGGGGGTTGCTGGACGAGCTCTAAGATACCAACTGCTCTGTCAGAGTCAACGTCCAAAATCAAGATATCGCAAATAAACTTGTCGCCTCGAGTGACGTGGAATTTCATCTCATTCCTGACCCCATCCGTTGTACCTATGGATATTTCTGCCAGAGAATTCTCCAGGTCCACGGCGGTCACTAAACCTTTTAAGCCAATATCTTTTGTGACGGGCGTGGCGGGGGCGGGGCGGGCTATCTCTCTCCTTGGTGTGACGGGCGTGGGCGGAGCAATAACTCTGCCGTACTGTCGAAGGAGTTGGTCCAATTTCGTCTGCAGTTCGGTTTTTTCTTCAAGCATCTGTTTGTTTTTCTCTTGCAGCGTGGATATTATTGCTATTTTTTCAATCAAGGCATCAGTTGTTTCTTTGAGTTCATTGCGCTGCTTGATCTGTTCAGTTCTCACTCCGGACAGCTCTTTCTCAGCGTCCTCGAATAGCTTTGTTTGCTGTTGAGCGGTTTGGTTGGCTGCCTCTACGAGGCTTGCCATGCTAGACACTTTCTGAAGCAGCATTGCATTTTCTCGTATAAGCTTGTCAAGTTTTGCCTCCAATTCGCCAACCGTCATAGTGAGCGAGCTGATTTCCCCATTTAATTGCTCTTTCTGCCGGTCCGTCTCCTCGATTTTTTCTCTTAGTTGCTTTTGAGCGTCTTTTTCATTTTCCTTCGCGGCCCTGAAGTCGTTGTAGAGTGTATCATATTTTTGTTTGTAGTTATCAACGTTAGCAACGTAGGTCACCACTAAGCCGCAGAGAAAAATCGAAAATACCGTCAAAAGGATTATTAGGGTCTTTGTAAGAGTACTCAAACCAAGCTCCTTTCACTAATCTGTGCACTTTTTGGCTTCTGTAACACAACCAATGAAAAACTACATGGCTCTATAAGTCCGATAAGCAACTGTGGGGGCGTAATCCCCTCAAGAGTAGCCGGATAGGAAGCCGAGCCATGACATTGGGCGCCAACTATATAATTTTACGCTTGAAGCTTGAAAAGGTCAAGTTATTTTTCCCAAATAGCCTAAATAGAATACACCCCAAAACGTGTGATATGACACCGAATGACCGTGGATTCCAAATAGCTTATTTGTTCTTGGCACACTGAAAAATGGCCTTGGCTGCAGCGATGCGCACAAATTTTGACTCATCTTCTAATAGTTTTGGCAGATGCCCTGTTAGTTTATCTGTGCCGATTTCACTTATAGCCAACGCTGTCAGAACCTTTATACGCTCTTGACCCTGAGGGTCGATGCCTGGGATTAAATTCGTCTTAAAGACTTCTTGTACCACTTCCTCGCCGGTACTGTCTCCAAGTTTGCCGAGCTGTTCGGCAGCGGCCAGGCGTACCTCCGGTACACTGTCATCCAGCATCGTTATCAGGGCGTTTTTAGCCTGCTCAGTCCCCAATGCTCCCATAGTCCTTACGCCCATCACTCTTTCATCGGCATAGACTTTTATCAACATTGCCCAGGCTCGTTCTAGTATCTGCTCATCGCCAAGCATGGCTATAGACTCTGTGGCGTTGAATACTACCTTGTCGTCTGAATTCTTATGCCGCATTGCCCACCAGAGAAACTGTAGTGCCCCTTTGTCGCCGCTTTTACCCAACAG